>ULVQ01098670.1_pt1 | contig 19179 bp, 12 predicted proteins | sample 1959591 | NCBI WGS metagenome assembly ULVQ01 (sample SAMEA4835790, study PRJEB28245) | human gut metagenome | biome: gut microbiome; material: fecal sample | place: Denmark | collected 2008
TAACCGCAGGCGAAGCCAGCCCACATATCCATTGGAATGATTGCCCTCATTCGCCCAGTTCTGTATCGTGACATCCTGCCCCCACTGACCGTTTTCAAACGGCTTCGTACACACTGCCCAATCTGTACGGCCGTTATAATACCACATGTGTTTTCCACCATAATACAACTGTGTTCCAAACTTATCCTCATGATGATAGTCTGTCACGGTAACCCGCTTAAATTTTTTCCAGCTCCATTTCTTATGAGTCGTAGTCCAGTTTTTACCGGTTCCATAATTATAGTAACCAAATTCCAGTTCCTTCGCCCCGTAAGTATAATCATTATTATTGATCTTTATCTGCCGCAGACCGCCGGTGCCTTCAAAACGTGTTTCCTCTTTCTGCCGCCAGATTCCTCCCTGCAGATATCGCATATCTTTGGACGAAACCGCCCACTGGCCGTTTTCCGGTTTCCATCCGTTCGGACTGATCTTCTCCGCCTTGGCAGAACCTGCTGCAATCTTTGTCTTTAAGGTTTTGGCATCCGCCGCAGAATCAGCTGGAATTGTCACATGACAGGATGATTTCATATACGACGTGCCATCCTGACTTAACAATACATAAAAATCCCTGCTTTTTGTCCGGTACTCATTTTTCAGAATATCAATCGAAATTGTTTTCTCTGTCTCTCCGGCGTAAAACTCCACCTTTTTTAGACCTGCCTTGTAATCCGCCCCCTGATTAGCGGTTCCCTCACCGGTTCCTAGATAGATCGTATCAAAATAATTCTCTCCGGCGGTACGCCTGAGCGTTACAACTGCCTTCTTCTGAGAAGCTTTTACCTCCGTACTGCTAAAGATGTACTGTGATCTTTCCACCGCATCATTATCCTTGATATTGACATAGGCATTGTAGGAATCTCCCACCGGTGCACTGTCCTCTTCCGGAAGCAGTGCGCATACCAGCTGCTCCTCTCCCTCGGAAATCTTATCATCCTTCGGAACTAAATAGAGGTATTTGACATATTCTCCGTCTTTAAAGTTTAATGTCTTTTCCGTACCTCCCACAGAATCCATAAAGAGCTCAAAGTTCTCTTTGACCTCATCTGCCTTTTCGGAATGATCCGCAATTTTCCAGTTTGGCCGATTAGATTTTTTGCCGGTTGCGATCTCACGGCTGGCCTTCAAAGAAGTCTTTCCCTCCGTACTCTTTGCCGTCCCTGCATTATCAGCTGCTTTTGCACCGGTATTCTTCTCTGTCCCGGCGGTATCCTTCGCATCCGGATACTGATCTAATGGATTTACGGGAGTAGATACCGCCTGCACCTCAAATTTTGTCTCCGCCTGTGCATTTACTGCATCATCTACTACTTTTTCGCCATCTGTCTGCGTCTGTGTCTCCGTCGCATCCTCTTTGCTCAGATCCACCTTTTTTTCCATGGCGGTCTCAATCAGGGGAAATGCATCCTTCCCTTTCTTTAACGCAAAAAAACGAGACTTCCCCTCATAAATTTTATAATCATCCCCGTAGGAGCTGGTGATGTCGATCGCCTTAAACTTCACCTTCGCACTGCCCTCAGTGCCACCCTGACGAATCACGGCAATCTCCAGTGCACCATCGCCTTCTTTTACCTCCATCTGGGTTCCCAGGAAGTTAAACAGACCTTTCGGATATTCCTTTACCATCTGTTTTCCATCCTGAATTGCTTCCCGAAGCTGTGCTTCGTCTATTTTATTTTTCTGCTGCTTTTGCATTGCAGCGGCTGCCACAGTGGAAATATTCCCTGTGGACAGCATCGCCGCCACCAGCAGAAACGACACACCCCGTGTCCAATAACTCTTCCATTTTCTCATACAACTCCTGCCTTTCTTTTTCATACAGTGAATCCCTTTTTGCGGATGTCATATTGATCCCACCGGTATTTTCCTAAATCTTATTGATCGTATCGGCACTGATGTCTGTTGTCTTTTCTTTCCTGACGTCCCGCAGGCTGTAGCCTCCCGCTACCTGATCCAGATCATCAAGGGTAAGCTCTTCTGCCTCCTGTCCTTTTGTCTCCACATTCATTCCGTTGTTCTTTTCCATAGTCGTCTCCTTTCCCCACACATCCATGTGGCTGCACTGCAATAATCCATAATCTTCTACTATCATGATACCATCGGTATCTTTTCAATTCACCTGCATTCTATCCCCTAAATTATGCACTTGGTCAAAAAAAGTGTGCATTTATGCGGATTTTATATTTTATTCTTTTTCATTTATGTTATACTTGTATGAAGGAGAAAACTTTACTTTTTTACGCCATCAGGAGAAGGATAAAATTTATGAAAATAAGCATTTGTGATGATGACCGGGAGCTTCACCCACTTCTTGCCGGATATATTAAAGACTATTTTGCCCGGAACAAACCGGAACTTTTAAACGATATTATATTTTCCCATTTCTTTTGTGGAGAGGAATTTTTAAAAAATCCCCATGCGGATATTTTGTTTACAGATATCTATATGGATTCCCTTTCCGGGATCGACATGCTGCAACGGATACCCAAAAAGTATCATCCCCGCTATATTATTTTTATTACGACCAGCCGCGATTTTGCCATTGAAGCCTTTCAGATGAATGCAGTTCATTATCTTGTGAAGCCCTTTACCAAAGAGGATGTTTTTACTGCACTGAATCGCTGTCAGATTCGTGAAGCCGCAGCACCGGTACTGGCAATTCACGTCGCCTCCGGCCTGATCACGATTCCTCTCTCTTCAATCCAATACATAGAATCCTTTAATAAACGTATCCTGATCCACACACCGGATCAGACATTATCCATCTATGATTCCCTTGCTGCCCTGACAAAGCAGTTAGATCAGCGATTTATGCAGCCTCACCGGAGCTATATTATATCCATGGCACACATCGCCGCCTTTTACTATGACCATCTTGTCATGGACAGCGGACTGGAGATCACTCTTTCCCGAAAAAAACGGGCAGAACTAAAGGAACAGTACCACCATTATTTATCAGAAATTACCAGAGGAGAGTATTTGTTATGATTATATTTATTCGATTATTTTGTGGATGCTTTATCCAGCTGTTTCCGTTTTCCCTTTTATGTATCTATCCTTTTCAGGGACGCTGCAGGTATTCGGACCACCGCTGTCTGCGCCTTCTGATTCTGGGAATTTTTGTACTATCCTGCATTTTCTCCGGCATTTGTGTAATGATGCATTCTTTTCACCTGGTTTCCCCGGAACGGGAATATCTGACTTCCAATGTTCTGTTTATGCTCCTGCTGATCCCATGTCTTTTTCTTTATATTCATTTGACATTTGGTATCCCGGAAATGAAATTATTTGTCTTTCTTTTTGCTGTGACTGCTGCTTTTGTCATGACATCCCTGTGCAATTTAGTATTTGTTCATATCCCCGATCCACATAAATCCGATCATCTGCCTTACTCTTATGGCTTCCTTCCAATCCTCCTTGCATCCTCCCTGTTATGCCCTCCCCCACTGATGCTCCTGTTGAAGAAAAAGTTCATACCCACAAGCAGCTTTCTCGGCAAGAAGGAATACCGGCAGCTTTGTTTTCTGGCTCTGATTCTTTTTATCATCCTTTTAGTGGGATTTGTTCCATTGTTTGACAACGACCGTTACAGCATCTGCATGCTCTGTCTGTATCTGGGACTGATCTTCTGCGCATTTCTGATCTATTATATTTTCTTCCAGATCTTTGCTCTGGAAATGAAGCGTTTCGAATCGGACCGTCTGCTGGAGCAATCCCGCCAGCACATCAATGCCCAAAATGAATATTACAAAAATATTGTAGAAAAAACAGAAGAAAACCGCCGTCTCCGTCATGATTTCCGCCAGCATCTTATTGTGATCCAGGGGTTTGCCGCAAAACGAGACTATAATAAACTGACCGGATATCTTGCGGATCATCTGAACTATCTGGAGTCCCTTGCCATCCCTCAATACTCCAATCATATGGTCATCAATATTCTTCTGCATCACTACTACAGAATCTGCCAGGAAGAGTCCATTGAATTTGTAACCGCCATTCCTGTACTTCCGGAGCTGTCCATCTCCGACACGGATCTTTCTGCCCTGCTGGGAAATCTGTTGGAAAATGCTTTAAATGGAGCCCGCCACGCCATTTCCGGCCACAAATACATCCATGTCCATATGCGGGTTCAGGGCAATCAGTTTGTCATCACCATAGACAACAGTTTTGACGGTGTGGTAGAGGAAGTACGGGACACGTATCTTTCCACAAAAAAAGACCATACAGGCTATGGTCTTCTAAGTGTACGGCAGATCTGCAAAAAATATGACGGCACAGGCACGTTTTCCCACGAAGGAACTGTCTTTCATGCCTCTGCCGTCATTACGATCTCTTAAATATTTCATTATTGTACCCGCACGAAATCTATGCGAGTCTGTTTTTGCTCAAAACTGTCTCTTGCCATATTTCATTATCTGTTCTGAGCTATGATCTGTTCTGTCTCCCGGATAAACCGCTCCATCTCCGCCTGTGTTCCAATGGAGATCCTCAGATAATTGTCGATCCGCTTCTGTCCGAAATGTCGTACAAAGATATGTTTCTCCCGGAGCGCATCAAAGATAGTCTGTGCCGGTACACTCTCATGAACCGCAAAGATAAAGTTGGTCTGGGAATCCCGGAAAGAAAAGCCCAGCCGCTTCAGTTCCTTTTTGGTCCACTCTCTTGTCTCGACCACCTTTGCCACGGTCTCCCGGAAATATGCCTCATCCTCCAGTGCCGCCTTGCCCAGTGCCACGGAAAGTCTGGTCATCGGATAGCTGTTGTAGGAATAACGCACATCGTTCATAGCACGGATCAGCTCCGGATCACCCATGGCATATCCGATACGCATGCCCGCCAGTGAACGGGATTTGGAATAAGTCTGCACGATCAGCACATTGTCATACTCTTTGGTCAGCTCCAGTGCAGAGCTTCCGCTAAAGTCCGCATATGCTTCATCAATGATCACAACTACATCCCGGTTATGCTCGATCACATCCCGCAGGAAATCCAGGCTCTGCAGGACACCAGTCGGTGCATTTGGATTGGCGATGACCACACCGCCGTTTTCTTTATAATAATCCTCCGGGATCAGATCAAAATGCTCATCGAGAGCCGGTCTCTCATATGGAATCCGGAATAGCTCTGCCCAGACATCATAGAAGGAATATGTAATATCCGGAAACAGGATTGGCTTTTTCGAATTGAAAAATGTCATAAACGCAATGGCAAGTACATCATCTGACCCGACCCCCAGAAAAACCTGATCACTCTGCAGACCATAACGCTTTGCCAGCGCATCTGCCAATACCTGCGAATTTGGATCCGGATAAAGCCGGAGGCTGTCGCAGTCAAAATTCATTAGTGTCTCTGCCACCTTTGGTGATGGGGGATATGGGTTCTCGTTAGTGTTCAGCTTGACCATATCCGGCAGATTTGGCTGCTCTCCCGGCACATATGGCTCGATTGTCCGTAAGTTGTCTCTCCATGTACTCATTGCTCATCCTCATTTCTGTGTAGTTAATATATTGACTCTTACAAATTACTGATAGCTCTGCGCCAGTTTTTCAAAGGCAGGCAGAGACCGTTTGATCATCTCTGGATCCACGCAATATGCGATACGAACATATCCCGGACACATAAAGGAACTGCCCGGTACCACCAGCAGATTGTACTCCTTGGCTCTTGCCACAAATGCCGTGTCATCCTCCTCCAGAGCCTTAACCCAGAGATAAAATGCTCCCTCCGGCTTAACTACCTCATATCCATACTCCGTCAATGCATCCAGAAGCATTTTGCGGTTTCTGTCATAAGCTGCCACATCAGTCTGCTCATCCAGACATTTTGCCACGACAAGCTGCATCAGAGAAGGGGCATTGACAAAGCCCAGAATACGATTTGCCACATTTGCTGCACAGATCACATTTTCGAAGTCATCCACCTCATCCGGGATCACCAGATAGCCGATGCGCTCTCCCGGCAGGGACAGGGATTTACTATAGGAATAACCAACGATCGTATTGTCATAATATTTCGTCAGATAAGGCACTGTAACACCATCATAAGCCAGCTCTCTGTATGGCTCATCTGCAATCAGATAGATCGCTGTACCGTATTCCTTCTGCTTGCGCTCCATCACCTCTGCCATCGCCTTGATCGTCTCCTCACTGTAGACAACACCGGTTGGATTGTTTGGGTTATTCACAATAACCGCCTTTGTCTTTGGAGTGATCCTGCTCTCAAACTCTGCTACATCAGGCTGAAATGTCGGTGGATTCGGAGATACCACAACCATTTTGCCATCGAAATTTGCCACATAATTATTATATTCTCCAAAATACGGAGCAAAGGCGATCACCTCATCCTCTGGATCAAGCAGTGTCTTCAGCACAACATTGAGTCCTCCGGCCGCTCCCACGGTCATCAGGATATTCTGCTCGGCAAAGGAAGTCCCGAAACGCTTATTCAGAGAATCAGCAATAGCACTGCGGACTGTCTCATAACCGGAGTTATTCATATATCCATGGACATAACATGGGGATTCCTTTTCCAGAATCTCGCAGATTGCATTTTTTACAGCGACAGGCGGCTCCACGCTGGGATTGCCCAGACTGAAATCATAGACATTCTCTGCCCCATATTTTGCAGCCATTTTCTTGCCTTCCTCAAACATTGCTCTGGTGACAGAACTGCCCTCTACATACTTTACCATCTTCTTCGCTATCATTGCGGAACCTCCATTCTGTAATATGTCCGTCATGCGGTCTTCGTTGTCTGACCGCCCTTTTGTCTCACATACAAGTATACCATTCTTTTGTGTTTTTTCAAGGGAATCGTCCGCTCCTGCAAAACACATCCCACATAAATAATTTTCCGTTCCTATCAAATACCAAATTTCCTATATATTGAAAAAAGCACCTGATATAAATATCAGATGCTTCATATATAATGCGCGATCAGGGGTTCGAACCCTGGACACCCTGATTAAGAGTCAGGTGCTCTGCCAGCTGAGCTAATCGCGCTTATGTCGCTGTGCTTTCGCAAGCGACTTTGCTATAATAACAGATTCTCCAAAAGAATGCAACCCTTTTTTTCATTTTTTTTAAATTTATCCCCCCAGGCTGCTCACAGATTATGTGTGAGCTGTTCGAGCATCATCTTAAAGGGTGCATTCCCGTTAATTCATAAAAAGCTGGGACCAGTAGTATTTGTCGCCCTTCGTGGCTGCATAATATCCTACGCCCATATAGGTGTAGTCCGGGGACATGATCTGGGCACGGTGGCCTGCGTCTTCCATCCACTTTGTCACAACGTCCTTTGGGGTCTTGCAGCCGGAAGCAATGTTTTCTCCTGCGGACTCATAGATAATCTTCTGATCCGTAAGAACACTGCAGCCGTTTCTGCCATCCGGTCTGTTGGGAGAATTCTCTGTGACAAGCTCCTTTGCCCGGATATTAGCAGCTTTATTTAACGCATCACTTGCCTTTAATGGAGATAATCCCTCCTTATCCCTTTCCTTATTGACAAGCTGCAGCACCTGAGCGGCGTATTGGTCAGCTGCGGAAACGGATGCATACTTATCGATCCTGACGACTCCGGAATACTTCCCTGTCGTGATCCGGGAACCGGAAGTCTTATAAGCACGCACTTTAATATAGTAAACTTTATTTTTCTTCAGCTTACTTAACTTAAATGTCGATGTCCTTGTCGCTCCGATCTGCGTATATTTCCCCTTGCGGGAATTGGCAAGAAATACCTGATAGCCTGTCACGCCGGAAATCTTCCGAATCGTCAGCTCTGCCGTGGTCTTCGTGCGTTTGCTGACGCCGGCTGTGGTCTTCCCTATGGCCATTGCCTTTCCTGCCGGCCACTGCATCATGCTGATACACAACAACACTGCCAGAAAACAGACGGCTCTCCTTATTATTTTTGTTTTATTCATAAGAATCATCTAACCTTTCCATTATGATCAATTTGTCATAGTATAGCACGATTCCTCGGTATTGCAAAGTCTCCCTGCTGTTTCTTCAACAAAAAATCACACTTTTTTGAATTTTTTTCAAAAAAGGGGTTGCATTTTGTCATAAGGTTGTATATAATGAATTCGTTGTCGCAAAGACGAGTGAGCGCGATTAGCTCAGCTGGCAGAGCACCTGACTCTTAATCAGGGTGTCCAGGGTTCGAACCCCTGATCGCGCATTGAAGGTCCTAATTTGATAGATGTCTATCGGGTTGGGGCTTTTTTTCTACATATATTTACTTTACGACAGACATCATACGACCATGCCGGAAGCTCTTTTTCCAGCATACATCATATTTTTGACAAAAACGCTTCTTATAATGTCTGTAATAAAATTCTGATACATATCAACGCACGCACCGGTTTTTCATTGAATATTTTTACCATTAAGAATATACGACACGACCATAGGAGGATTTTATGAGAAAAAATTTCTTGATCAGTACATTACTTGGCATATCACTGCTACTTTCTTCTGTATCCGGCATTCCGCAGACAGAGGCAGTTGCAACTGCTTCTGCCTCTTCACGGCAGGCTGCTTCATCTCCTTTGACAACAACGGCTTCCGATGCAGATCCATTGCCACCGGAGCAGAATGATCCCGGCTATGAACGTCTTTCGGGAGCCTACGAGCCTGCTGCCGAGGAGAATATTAGCGCAGACACAGCCACGGATACAGCAAAAACCGATTCTTCCTCCGGAGTTCTTTCTATCAATCCTGCCGGTTCCCGCCTGAAGCAGGTGAGCTCTTCTGTCAGCAATTATACAAGAAAGACCTACACCCACGCTTCCGATTTCGATGGCATGAATATTTACAACGGCATTGATGTCTCTTATCATCAGGGCGATATCGACTGGGCAGCGGTCAAGGCAGACGGCATTGATTTTGCCATTCTGAGACTTGGCTACCGTGGATATTCCAATGGTTCCCTTGTCACAGATTCCAAATTTACCTCATATATCCGTGATGCCATTTCCGTCGGTATGCCTTTAGGCGTATACTTCTGGACCGAGGCCATCAACGTGGACGAGGCAGTCCAGGAGGCACAATATGTTATTTCGAAACTGGCACCTTATCAGTCCTCCATCACCATGCCGGTTGTGATTGACTGGGAGCTAAACAATAACAGCCGTCACGGCGGACTTTCCAAGGAGACAAATACCACCATCTGTACCGCTTTCTGTGACCTTGTCAAACAAAGTGGATATACCCCCATGATCTATGCCAATATCAGCGACCTGAACAATAACCTTGACGGCGAAGCTCTTTCCGAGAAATATGAGATCTGGGTCGCCCGCTACAATAATATTGTCAACAATGCCACGACGCATTTCTACGGCAAATACAGCATCTGGCAGTATGCCAGCAATGGAGCTGTGGACGGCATTTCCGGCAATGTGGACATGAACTTCTGGTATACCGGTGGAAGTCCTTCCGCCCCATCCTTTACCCATAGTACCACACAGAGTGCCATTGCGACACCAACCCCGGAGCCGGATGATACAGACGATATTGACGAACTATTTGACGTCGGGAATGTCTCCGCAAAATCCTACGCCAAAAAGCTGTCCCTCTCCTGGGACACCGTAGAAGATGCAGATGGTTATCAGATCTGGCGCAAGGATACCTATAACGGTTCCTACAAAAAGATCAAAGAGATCGAAGATGCAGACAAAACATCTTATACGAACAGCGGTCTTGCCGCAAATCACGAATATTACTACAAAATACGTGCATACCACAAAAATTCCGACGAAATGATATACTCCGATTATACAGTTATCACCGCCGCCACAAAGGCATCCAGCCGGGTTGGAGTTCCCAAGAAATCCTTTGTTCTTTACAAAACCCCGGTCAAAAAAGCAGCAAAACTGATCACGGTAAAAAGAGGCATGCCTTTGGAGTATGTCGGTATCACTTACCGCAGTAACGGCAGCAAATTCCACCATTTCCGTTATCATACCTCTTCTAAGGTATATAACGGCTATAGCGTGACCAGATCCGGAATGACCTGGTATACGCAGGGAACAACCTCTGCCCGGTTAAACCTGCGCAGAACCGCAGGAACCTCCGGCAAACTGATCACAAGCCTGCCAAAAAACACCGCTGTTCCACTGCTTGGCACCAAAAAGGTCAAGGGCTCCATCTGGTATAAGGTAAGTTTCTCCACAAAGAAAAACACTGTAGTAACCGGATATGTGGCTGGAAATTATATCAAAAAATAACTATATGATAACATCATATAGCAAAAAGTCCTTGATATCTGTTTAAAATATCAAGGACTTTTTGTTATGTATACCTTATATAACGGAGTCGGAAAACAAATCATTTCCACGGCTTCTTTCGAGGCTGATTTTATTTTTCTCTATAATCGTACTCATATACTGTCACAGAAAGCGGCGGCAATGTCATCTGGATAGAATACGCTCTGCCATCACAAGGCTCCTGCTTTGCCGTGAGTACCTTCGGATTAACAATACCGGTTCCTCCGAATCTCTTTTCATCGGAAGATAAGATTTCCTTGTAGGTACCCGGACACGGTACACCAAACAGCATATTTTCCCTTGTGACCGGCGTAAAGTTACACAGGAACAAAAGCTGTCTCTTAGCCGTCGCACCACGCCGCACAAAGGTTACAATACTCATATCCGCATTTTCACAGCTCATCCATTCAAAACCGATTGGATCACTGTCGTTTGTATAAAGTGCATCATACTCCTGATATAATTTGTTTAATGCCTTGACGTAATCCTGCATCTGGTGGTTTTTCTCCTCTCCCAGCAGATTCCAGTCAAGACTTCTCGCCTCACTCCACTCACGAAACTGTGCAAACTCCTGTCCCATGAAAAGAAGCTTTTTGCCCGGATGACCATACATAAAACCATATGCCGTCCGCAGATTTGCAAACTTATCATCAAGCTCACCCGGCATTTTATTGATCATGGATCCCTTGCCATGTACTACCTCATCGTGGGAAAGCACCTGGATAAAATTCTCACTGTATGCATACTGCAGACTAAAGGTCAGGCGTCCATGATTCGGTCCACGAAACAACGGATCCATATGCATATATTCTAAGAAATCATTCATCCAGCCCATGTTCCACTTAAACAGGAATCCTAAGCCCCCCATCTGTGCCGGCGATGTCACTCCGGCCCATGCGGTAGACTCCTCGGCAATGATCATGGTGCCTGGCTCTTCCTTTTCAAACACTTGATTCATATGCTGGAACAGATGGATCGCATCAAAGTTTTCATTGCCGCCCTTCTCATTTGGCAGCCATTCACCATCATTCTTGCCATAATCCAGATAAAGCATAGATGCCACAGCATCCACACGAAGTCCGTCCACATGGAACTTTTTAAGCCAGAACAGTCCGTTAGCAAGCAGGAAATTCTCGACTTCCTTTTTCTTGTAGTTAAAGATCAGTGTCCCCCAATGCGGATGCTCTCCGCGGCGTTTGTCCGGATGCTCATAAAGTGCCTGTCCGTCAAACTGTGCCAGACCATGAGCATCTTTCGGAAAATGTGCCGGTACCCAGTCCAGGATCACACTGATCCCCTGGCTATGCATGTAATCCACAAAATACATAAAATCCTCTGGCGATCCATAACGGCGTGTCGGCGCATAATAGCCCGTCACCTGATATCCCCAGGAACCGTCAAACGGATGCTCCGCAATTCCCATCAGTTCCACATGGGTATAGCCCATTTCCTTCACATAAGCTGCAAGCTCCACGGCAAGCTCTCTATAATTATAAAATCCGTCCTCGGTACCATCATCCTTCTTGCGCCAGGAACCCGGATGTACCTCATAAATTGCCATCGGCTCCTTACGCCGGCTGTCTCTCGTCTCCTTGCGCCGGCTGGTCATCCACTTCCGGTCCGTCCAGCGGAAGCCCCGGAGATCTGCAACCACCGATGCATTGTCCGGTCGCATCTCTGAACAGTTTGCATATGGATCTGCCTTCATCAGGATCTTGTCTGTCCGGGTCAGTATCTGATATTTATAGACGGCCCATGGCTCTACTCCCGGAATAAAAAGTTCATAAACACCGGATACCTCCAGCGTCCGCATTGGATGAAGCCTGCCATCCCACATATTGAAATTGCCCACAACACTGACAGCTCTGGCATGCGGTGCCCATACTGCAAAGTATGTACCCTTGACTCCGTTGATCTCCATTGGATGTGCTCCCAGCTTGTCAAAGATCTGATAATGCTTTCCCTCAGCAAAAAGATAAAGATCCAGACTGGATATCTGTGGTGCAAAACAATATGGATCTGCTGTCACGACCACATCATCCTCACCATACTTGATATTTAACAGATACGGTGCTTTTAATTTCTTGCGGGTCTCCACATACTTTCCGAAGAAACCGCTGCCCGGCTCAACCTCCTCCAGCTCGGTCGGGTGATTTCCACGCATATCCGTCACAGTAACAGACTGTGCCTCCGGACGGTACACGGTAAAGATCTGCCCCTTTCCAAAATCATGTAAACCCAAAATATTATGAGGGGCATTATGTCTGCCCTCCAGTAATTCATCATACTCCACCCAATTGATCCACTGATCTAACTTCTCCTGCATAATCTCCTCCAATCATTCTATCTGCAAGCATAACAGGCCTGATGTGACCGCCATGCTTGAACCCCATTCCGACTCTTCTGCCACAGCACTCCCGGCCGACGATACATTTCGCAGTGCGAAAAAATCAATAAATAACGAAAACCTCCTACACAACTGCATAGAAGGTTCAAAAAAGCTTGTGTTATTATTATAATTGATTGACAGAAATTCGTCAATGAAAAAGGGCAAAACCAGCGTTTTGCCCTCCGAGAATTGCTTCGCAATTCTCGTTGTCATTACACTATGTTACGAGCATTTTCCTATACATTGAATAAGGCAGAGTTCCTTGCCAGAAACCCTGCCTCATTCGTTGCAAATTTATATCATCTGTTTAAGGAAGAAGCCTTATTTTGTAAACTTTGTGCCATCTGCATTGTATGCACCGTCACAAATCTCAATCTTCACATATGATGCTCCTGTATACGTGTTGGTTGTCAGCCACAGCCAAGGATAACCGGTCAGATTATCCTTATCCAGCTTGACATATTTGCCAACCCAGATCTGATTGGTGTTCTGATCGTAATCCACATCAAACTTCGCTGCACCGTCTTCCTCTTCCATATATCCAACCTGCAGATCTGCACCCTTACTTGCCTCATTATCTGCCGGATATACACGGATACAAGGCTCTTCAATCTTGCTCCAGTCAGTCTTCAGATGAATATTCCAGTATTCCTTATTGATGATTGCCTGCAGATCCTCTGTCGGATTGCCGTCGGCATCCGTAATGCTTGTGGTATATCCAATACCATGGTAGACTGGGTGGAATACATCGCCTCTCTCCTTTTTAACGATCTCAGCCTCAGGATCACCGGTATGACGCATAAACTCGCCTTCCCATGTGTAAAGCACCTTTGGATTCTTATTCTCAACTTCTGGTACAACAGAAATACCTGTGTTTACCAGTTTTGCGTTCTTAGGAAGCTCCGGAACGGTATTACCAGTCATCTCTGCAAAAAGCTCTCCAACATCGCCATATGCGAAGTATCCTCTCTTACGCTCATAGTAATGACCCTCATCCCAGAGTACCGGGCAGTAGCCGCTGTCCAGACACTTCTGGAAAAGCTCTCTTGTGAAATCAATGACATTATCCTTGTAGCCCTTTACGCAGCCACACTCACCAATGATGACACCATATCCCTGATCGGTAAATTTCTTCAGACGTGCCAGAGACTCTGTCATGTACTTGTGATCTTCCTCGGTTCCCCATGTATCACGGTATCCCCAAGATGTTGTTGATGTTGCGGAGATACAGTAGTCGGTAGGGTCATAATAGTGTACAGATACACTCAGCTTATTATTTCCGTTTTCTTCGGTATCCTTTGGCATAATATAACGATCATCCATCGTACCATCTGTCTTATAATAATCGCTGGCATATCCACCGATCACGCAGGACTCATTTCCCGTTCCAGGAATCAGAAGATGACGATATGCGTTATTGCCGCCTGTGCTTCTGACAATGTCAACAAATTTCTGATTGATCTGATTTACCAGCTTGTAAATGTCGTTGGCATCCTGACCAAGCTTACCGGTCTGGTTTGACTGGCCTTTCTCCGGATGGTGGTAATCATCGTTCAGACGACCACTGAGCTCCTCGTTGGCCCCCTCAAAGATCAGGTGATCGGAGTACTCTTTGTAACGGTTTGCGATCTGTGTCCAGAATGCTGTGTATTTCTTCCATGCTTCATCACGGATCGGAGTTTCTTTGGCATCGTATTCCTCAGCACCAAACATTCCCCACCATCCACCATCCCAATGGATGTTGATGATCACATACATTTCATCGTTTAATGCATAGTTGATCACTTCCTCAACACGGTTAAACAGCTCCTCGTTAATCGTGTAGTTTCCGTCTGTAGACATAAAGTTGGACCATGCTACCGGTACACGGACTGTCTTGATTCCGTATGCCTTTAATCCGTCAAATGTCTTCTGGGTTGCTACCGGGTTACCGGCACTTGTCTCACATTCCTTAACTGTCTTCCAGTTACCCATGCAGTTGGACTGCTCCATCTGGTTTCCAAGGTTCCAGCCAAGTCCCATTGCAGGCATAAGATCCTGGGAAGAAAGTTCCTTTCTCATCAGGCCGTTATCCTTTGTGGTAATGCCGTTTGCTGACTTGTGCTCCTCACCAACATTGGACATTTTCAGAAGCTCTTCCTTATTTGCCGGAGCTGCTGACTCTGCTGCCGGAGCAGAAGTCTGTGGTGCAGACGCTGATGCCTGTGGAGCCTGTGTGGTAACGGCTGCGTTGGTTGTTGGTACTGCTGTAGGAGCCTTCGTAGATGTAGAAGCGGCTGCCTTTGCAGTTACCTTTACCTTTGCGGTTAATTTCTTTGTTTTATTTTTTCCTTTTTCTTTGTAAGCCACCTTACAAGTGATTTTTGCAGATCCTTTCTTTACAGCCTTTACTTTACCGTTCTTTACAGTTGCCACCTTCTTGTTGCTGGTGGACCATTTCAGTTTTGCCTTTGCCGGCTTGTTCTTTACCTTTAATTTTTTGGACTGACCTGCTTTTAAGGTAAGAGAAGTTTTATTGAATGCAATCTTCTTTGCCTTTGCTGCTTTTGCAGCAGATGCCAGTGTCGTCATGCCATTCATGGATAAAACCAGAGCAGACGCCAGCACCAGTGCCGTCAGTCGGTTGAAACTTTTACGCTTCATAATCATTTCCTCCTTTTCTACGTGCAACTATGTATTCTTTCTTTCATAAAAATATGTTACAATGGATAAGAACACAATACTATCAGTTTTGTAACGATATTTATCACTTTTGTATCTTTTTGCGGAGGATTTTTACAAATGATCGATATAGAAATCATGCAGGACGCCTCCGAGATCATCCATTATGATTCCCCGGAGATATCCTATGCCGTTCAGGAACGTCTTCTCTCAAACTACACAGACATGCGGGCTCTCTGCCATTGGCATGATGATATTGAGCTGCTCCATATCTTTGATGGAGAGATGAATTACGATGTCAACGGACAGAAGTATTTATTTAAAAAAGGGGATACGATTTTTATAAATTCCCGTCAGCTTCATTACGGATATGATAATGATAAGAAAGACTGTGAGTTTATGGTAGTCCTGATCCACCCGGAGCTGTTAAAGCCAAGCAACTATATGTACCGTAGATATGTTTATCCGATCTTAAATTATGCAACGGATATTGTGATCATCAAACAAAATGACCCATCCGGTCCTTCACTGACACAGCTTTTTAAAAATATCCGGTTGTGCCGCCAGCAGTCCAAAAGCTGTCATGAATTTGAGCTTCTAGGATATTTTTATGAAATATGGAGCATCATTTATAAGAACTGCAGCATCGAAGAAAATGTGACCTCCAGCCATGAGGATCCGGACATTCAGACCCAGAAGCAGATGGTTTCCTATATCTATCAGCATTATCAGGAGCACATTACCTTAGAAGATATTGCCACCGCCGGCATGGTAAGCCGCAGCAAATGCTGCAAAGTCTTCCAGAAATATCTGTCCCAGTCCCCGATCTCTTTCCTCAATGATTACCGAATGGAGATCAGCTGCAATCTTTTGAGTGACACTGCTTTTAGTATTACGCAGATTGCCACCTCCTGCGGTTTTAATCATCTGAGTTATTATTCCAAAATGTTCCTGCAGCGATATGGCTGTACGCCAAATACCTATCGGAAAATGCATCAGCCGGCAACCTAGGTGTTCTGGCAGACTCCCCCTGATTTTTCCTCCCCGGCAAAATCAGGGGGGATTTTTTTATCAAAAAGGCAAAATCAGCGTACGATCTTAATTCCCACTACGTTACGAGTATTTCCCATACACACAAAAAGAGGCTTCACCTCCGAAGTAATACGGTATGGTGAAACCTCTGTGTATTGATCACTCTTATTATGAATTCTTACATATTGGCAACCATTTCAGATACTGCCTTTGCCATTGCCTCAGACTTCGCATCGGCATCCTCCAGAGAAGTACCTACTACACCATAGTAGAACTTCACCTTCGGCTCTGTGCCGGATGGACGTACACACATCCATACATTGTCTGTCATATCGAAGTAAAGCACGTTTGACTTTGGAAGTCCTGTCGGCTTTGTCTCGCCGGTTGCAATGTCTGTAATGATATCCTTCTGATAATCACGGAAGGAGGTTACCTTATGACCACAGAACTCCTTCGGTGGATTCTCGCGGAGTGTTGTCATGATCTCCTGAATCTTGGCAAGACCTTCGATACCCTTCATGGTCACTGACTGAACACCATCTTTATAATATCCGACTCTCTCATACAATGCCAGCATTGCATCCCACAGAGTCATATTCTTGGTCTTGTAATATGCTGCTGCCTCGCAAAGTGCCATCGTTGCCACGATCGCATCCTTATCACGGGCATGGGTACCGATCAGGCATCCGTAGCTCTCCTCAAAACCAAACAGGTATGTTCCCTTTCCGGTAGTCTCAAAATTCAGGATCTGCTGTCCGATATACTTAAATCCGGTCAGCACCTCGATCAGATCTACGCCGTAATCCTTTGCAATAGCATCAGCAAGGTTAGAGGTAACAATCGTCTTGATCAGCTTTCCATCCGCAGGAAGTCCCTGTGTCTCTTTTCTCTGGGAGATCTCATAATCTGCCAGCAGACATCCGGACATATTACCGGTAAGTGTAATGTACTCGCCGCTCTTCGTATCCTTTACATATACCCCGAGACGATCGGCATCCGGATCTGTTGCAAGTACAAGATCGGCATCCTTCTCTTTCGCAAGCTTGAGGGCCAGCTCAAATGCCTCTGCTGCCTCCGGGTTTGGATAGCTGACGGTTGGGAAATCTCCGTCCGGAAGCTCCTGCTCCGGCACAACATATACGTTCTCAAAACCAATCTCTTTCAGCACTCTTCTGGCAGGAATGTTACCGGTTCCGTGAAGCGGAGTGTAGACGATCTTGAGATCCTTGCCCACTTCCTTAATGCTGTCCCAGTGAATGACCTGCTTTTTCAGTTCTTCAATATATTTGTCATCAATGGCTGCGCCAATGCTCTCATAGAGATCCTTTGCCACAGCATCTGCCTTATCCATAGTCTTGACGGTATTCCAGTCGGTTACTGCCTTAACCTCATCCATAATACCGGTATCGTGCGGCGGCGTGATCTGGGCACCATCCTCCCAATATACCTTATATCCATTATACTCCGGCGGATTGTGGCTTGCTGTTACATTGATACCTGCCACACAGCCGAGCTCTCTCACGGCAAAGGAAAGCTCCGGTGTCGGACGAAGGGATTCAAATACATACGCCTTGATGCCGTTTGCTGCCAGGCAAAGTGCAGCCTCGTCTGCAAACTCCGGCGACATATGACGGGAATCAAATGCAATGGCTACACCCTGGGATGTCTTCCCCGCTTTGTTGATATAATTTGCAAGACCCTGTGTCGCCTTACGAACCGTGTAAATATTCATACGGTTGGTACCGGCACCAATGATTCCTCGCAAACCAGCGGTTCCAAATTCAAGATCCATATAAAAACGCTCTTTGATCTCATTGTCATTATCTGCGATGTCCTGCAGCTCCTTCTTCGTATCCTCATCAAAATAAGGATTGCTCAGCCACTCCTTGTAGATGTCTTTGTAGTCCATGATTCTTCCTCCTATCAGTGATGGCATATGCCTAATTTTCCATCTATTATTTTGTATGCAAAAATGCATATTGTCAACCAAAAATTATGACCATTTTGTAAATCTTTTGATAATAACCCTCTCTAAGGTGCCGGAGTTGCAGTTGTTTCCGCAGTTTCCTCCTTAACACCCAGATCCGAAAAACTGAATTTCACATCCTGGTCATCGTCCAGCACATCCACAGAATAGCTCTTCGTGGTATAGCCGTCCTTTCGCAGGGTGATGGTCTGGGAACCGATCACCTTCGTAAAAGTACAGGGTGCCAGTCCCTTATATACATTATCCAGATATACCTCCGCTCCCTCCGGGGCAGAAACAGTGATCGTGTGGTCGCTGTCCATCTGCTTCGTCTGTTCTGTGCCGGTGTCATCACTGCCCTTTTTGCTGCTCTTAGAAGAAGGCTTCGCAGTCGTTTCTGTGGTATCCGCTTTCTCCTCCACCAGATCAACACGCACCGTAGAAGCTTTTTCCTCCACATCCAAAGTACCTGTATATGTTGTATATCCGGTCATGGAAACCTTAATCTGATAGATTCCATACGCCAAAGCGATCGGCTTCGTATAGGAAACTGCCGTTCCGTTAATGGTAAGATCCGCTCCAGCCGGTTTGATATCAAAGGTCAGCACACCGATCTTGCTGTCTGCCGGCTCATAATCGCTAAAATCAAGCGTGACCTCTTTGCCATTCTGAACCGTGACGTTTTTTACCGCTGTCGAATGATTCTTGCTCAGGATCACCTTATAAGAACCCTCCCGCACGGTGATCAGCATATTGGCGGTCACAGGCAGGATCATACTGTCTCCCCCCTCGATCATGCCGCCGATAAAGTCCTTATAATGGGACAGT
>ULVQ01076851.1_pt1 | contig 19033 bp, 14 predicted proteins | sample 1959591 | NCBI WGS metagenome assembly ULVQ01 (sample SAMEA4835790, study PRJEB28245) | human gut metagenome | biome: gut microbiome; material: fecal sample | place: Denmark | collected 2008
CTTCGCCTTTTCCGGCTGGATATCCTCTTTTTCCAGCAGATCGACATAGTTGACGATGGACGTCAGCGGCGTTTTGATATCGTGGGAGACGTTTGTGATGAGCTCCGTTTTCATGCGCTCGGCCCGCGTCTGCTCATCGACGGCCTTCTGGATGCCGGACTGGATGCTTTGCAGATTCTCTTCGTGCTTTTTAAGTGCAGGCAGCCAGCGGGGGATGGGCTTGCCCTTGTAATCGGTCTGGCCGTCGGCAATGGCCTGTCCTTCCTTCTGCAAAAGCCTCAGACTGGAGGCCAGATATAAGATCACAATGGTCAGCACTCCGCGCGAGAGCAGCCACAAAACTGCATACTGCTCCTCATTCCACCCAAGCATGAACGTGAAGAACAGCTCCGCAAGGCACAGTGCGCCCCAGACGAGCGCCGTCCGCCAGACCATCGGAATGCGGCCCAGTCCCCGAAAGATCCACGCAAAAACCTTGTAGATCAGCGTGTTTTTAAAGAATCCTGGTGCTTTTGCCCGGCCTGCAACGCTCAGAAGGAGCGTCAGCGCCAGAGCCGCAGTACCGAATGCGAGAAGAATATAGTACCAGAAATCGATATACCAGATATCGCCAAGAAAGGATGCCCACGCGAGGAGCAGCAGAGCAAGCAGCGCAAGGAACAGATCGAGCGGGATTTTATTCAGCCAGCACTGGTAGATGCCGTCCACGCCCTCCTTGTGCCCCATGGAGCACAGCAGGAAGATGAACAGGAACAGGCAGACCGCAAGAAGGAACACAGCCAGCACGATCAGCAGATACCGCGCATTGATGAGCCGCTCGACCCACGTCATAACGTACAGTGCGGAATCGCGCGGAGCAAGCGGGCTTTTGAGATACGCCTGATAGACCGCTGTGACGTCGCTGCCGTCGCTCAGCGAAGTGGTCATGTCCTGCTGGTAATAGGCGGAGGCTTTGCCGGTATAATCGTCCTTGGGCATCTTACCGGTGCTGAACAGAATTTCGCCGGTGTCCTTGTCGGTGAGTTTAAAATAGATGTTGGAGGTGAGCGGGTCATAGCGTTCGCGGAGAAGATCGCCCGTGACCGTATCGTCCTCGGCCCATGCGTGCATCGCTGTCCAGCCGTCGCCTCTCGTCTGCTGCAAAAGATTGTTTTCTGCCATCTGCCGCACCTGCTCGCCGCCGTCCGCGAATGCGCCGTAGCGGATCAGATACGCGCTGCCCAGCGCCGCCGCAGCGAAGAGCACCGCAAACACGACCAGCAGCGCGATGGCCGTACACTTGACCCAAAGCTTTCCGTATAGCTGTTTCATGTCCTGTCTCCTTCCAGCTTGTAGCCCTTGCCCCAGACGACCTTTAAATACCGGGGCTCGGACGGGTTGATCTCCAGCTTTTCCCGCAAATGGCGGATGTGTACTGCCACCGTATTGTCGATGGCCACCGGCGCTTCGTTCCACACGGCGCTGTAGAGTTCCGCAGGCGTGAAGACCTTGCCGGGGTGCTGCATGAGATAATATAAAATGTCGTATTCCTTCGGCGTGAGCGCGATCTCCTCGCCGTCGAGCGTGACGCGCTTCGCGTCATGGTCAAGGCAGATGCCGCCGACCGTCAGCTCCGACGGGGCTTTGACCGCCGCGCCCAGCTGCAGGAACCTTCGCAGCTGCGATTTGACTCGCGCCAGCACCTCCACGGGGTTAAAGGGCTTCGTGATATAATCGTCCGCGCCCACGCTGAGGCCCAGAATCTTGTCTGAATCCTCGGATTTTGCCGTGAGTAAAATCACGGGAATATTGGAGAACTCGCGCAGCTTTGCCATGGCCGTAATGCCATCCATGCCGGGCATCATGATATCCATCAGCGCCAGCTGCACCGGCTCCGTCTTTGCGACCCGCAGCGCCTCTTCGCCGCTGTAGGCCGTGTGGACGCAGTAGCCGTCAGATTCCAGATAAATTTTTAAAGCCGCGACGATATCCTTCTCATCGTCGCAGACCAGTATATGCTGCATACCAGATTTCCCTCCGTTTTCTTCTCTGTGCTATCATCATATCCAAAATCACATGAACAAACAAGCGGGGAATGCCTTAAGATTTTATGAAGCAAACGTTTCCGCGCCGCACCCAAGGCTTCCCTTGGGCACAAGGGAAGCTGGCCCGAAGGGCCTGAAGGGATTCGAACGCAGCAAATTTCGGAGCACCATGAAATCTGCTGCAAATCCCCTCCGTCATTTGCTGACGCAAATGCCACCGCCCCTTATCATGCGGGGCATGACAAGAGGAGGCTTTGGGGCAGTGTGCCCCATCCCCGAAAAATGAGATTGAATTTTGAAAAAAACTAGTATAAAATCAAATTATCAGAACCTTCATGACTGGGAAAGGAGCCGTGTGCAGTCTATGTTATTTATCGGCATTGATCTCGGCACGTCCGCCTGCAAGCTGCTGCTTGTCGGGGAGAACGGTACGATTCAAAACGAAGTCACAAGGGAATATCCCCTGATCTTCCCGCATCCTGGCTGGTCGGAGCAGAGGCCGGAGGACTGGTGGAACGCGGTCGTGGCCGGCGTTCCGGAGTTGCTGCGGGGCTTCGACGCGTCGCAGGTCGTGGGCATCGGCGCAGGCGGCCAGATGCACGGGCTTGTTGCGCTGGACGCACAGGACAGCGTTATCCGCCCGGCAATCCTCTGGAACGACGGCAGAACCTTCAAAGAGGTTGACTACCTCAATAACACGATTGGCAAGGAACGGCTTTCTGCGCTGACGGCAAACATTGCTTTCGCGGGCTTTACGGCACCGAAGCTTCTCTGGATGCGCGAGAATGAGCCGGAGAACTTCAAAAAGATCGCAAAGATCATGCTTCCAAAAGATTATGTCAACTATAAACTGACGGGTGTGCATTGCTGCGATTACTCCGACGCCTCCGGCATGCTTCTGCTGGATGTTGCACACAAGCGCTGGTCGCAGGAAATGCTGGACATCTGCGGCATTTCGGAATGCCAGATGCCGAAGCTGTTTGAAAGCTTCGAGGTCGTTGGCACGCTGACCAAGAAAGCTGCGCAGACACTGGGACTGCCGGAAACCGTGAAGGTCGTGGCTGGTGCGGGCGATAACGCCGCTGCTGCGGTCGGCACAGGAACAGTCGGCGCGGGCGGCTGCAATATCTCGCTCGGTACGTCCGGGACGATCTTCATTTCGTCCGACAAATTCGGCGTTGACCCCAACAATGCGCTTCACGCTTTTGCCCACGCCGACGGCGGCTACCATCTCATGGGCTGTATGCTCTCTGCTGCCAGCTGCAACAAGTGGCTGTGCGAAGAAATTCTCAAAACGTCCGATTTCGCGGGTGAACAGGCGGATATTACCGACGAAAAACTCGGTGAAAATCACGTTTGCTTCCTGCCGTATTTAATGGGCGAACGCAGCCCCATCAACGATACGAACGCCAGAGGCACATTTACCGGCATGACGATGGATACGAGCCGCTCCGATCTTGTACAGGCGGTTCTGGAGGGGGTGGCGTTTGCCATCCGGGATTCGTTTGAGGTTGCCAAGTCTCTTGGCATCGAAATTCCGCGCTCGAACATCTGCGGCGGCGGCGCAAAGAGCCCCCTGTGGCGCAAAATTTTTGCAAATGTCCTCGGTATTCCGCTTGATATGGTCAAGACGGAGCAGGGCCCAGGCTATGGCGCGGCGATGCTCGCCATGGTCGGCTGCGGCAAGTTCAAGTCTGTGCAGGAAGCGGCAGACAAACTCGTCGAGGTCGCGTCCACCACCGAGCCGGATGCAGAACTGACGGCCAAGTATGAAGTTCGCTACCAGAATTTCAAAAAACTCTATCCCGCGCTGAAAAATTTTTTCGCCGCGACGGTATAACTCAAAATTTGCGCGATCCCATGTAGGGGCCGATGTGTACAGGTAAGCGGCAGGCCCACATCCGTAACGCTCCTTCGCCGCGAACGGCTGTGAGCGGCATCGGCCCCTACAGTCGTGATTTTCTATAACAGGAGGATTTATGAAAATTTACTCTGTTTCCGACCACGCATTCAAGCCTTACGGCAAGGTTCTGACCGGTTTTGACACAGCAGCGCTCGTCGCGGCCATGAAGACGATTCCCATGCCGGAAAGCGGTACGGCCTATGAGCCGTGCATCGAGGTACTTGAAGCCTGCGGCATTTTCAATGAAATGCGTGACCGTGCTTACGGCGGCATGTCTATCCAGATCGGCATGTGCTGGGGCTACAACACAAAGCTGAACTGTCTCGAATATCACCGAGACAGTGAGGTCAACGTCGGCGAGACGGATTTCGTGCTGCTGCTGGCAAAGGAAGACGAAATCGAAGACGGTATGCTCGATACCGCGAAGGTCAAGGCCTTCCGCGTTCCGGCAGGCACTGCCGTCGAGGTCTACGGCACGACGCTCCACTATGCGCCTTGTCAGACAACGGAGGCAGGTTTCCGCGTTGCCGTTGTTTTGCCCAAGGGCACGAACACGGAAAGGCCTGTTTTCGAGGCAAAAAGTGAAGAAGACACATGGCTCACAGCCCGCAACAAGTGGCTGCTGGCCCATCCAGACTCCAGCGAGGCAAAAACCGGCGCGCATATCGGCCTGACCGGTAAAAATATTGATATTCTTGATGCTTAAGGAGGAATTCATCATGTTTGAAAACATCCCCAATGTCAAGCTTGGCCTCATCGCCGTCTCCCGCGACTGCTTCCCGCGGCCGCTTTCCGAAATGCGCCGCGCGAACATCGCCAAGGCTTGCGAGGGCGGCGTGTACGAATGTCCCGTCACCGTCGAGAACGAAGCCGACATGCTGAAAGCCGTTGCCGATGTCAAGGCAGCGGACTGCAATGCCCTCGTCGTCTTCCTCGGCAACTTTGGCCCGGAAACGCCCGAAACGCTCATCGCCAAGTATTTTGAAGGCCCGTGCATGTTTGTCGCAGCCGCCGAGGGCGACGGCGACCTCATCAACGGCCGCGGCGATGCCTACTGCGGCATGCTGAACTGTTCGTATAACCTCGGCATGCGCCACCTCAAGGGCTACATCCCCGAATACCCGGTCGGCACGGCTGCCGATATCGCAAAGATGATCGCGGACTTTATCCCCATTGCCCGTGCCGTCATCGGCGTCAAAAACCTCAAGATCATCACCTTCGGCCCGCGCCCGCAGGACTTCTTTGCCTGCAATGCACCAATCAAGGGCCTGTACGAACTCGGTGTGGAGATCGAGGAGAACTCTGAACTGGATCTGCTTGTTTCCTATAAAGCCCACGCAGGCGATGCACGCATTCCAGCCGTCTGCGAAGACATGAAAAAGGAAATGGGCGAAGGACGGTATTATGCCGACATGCTCGAGCGCATGGCGCAGTTTGAACTGACACTTCTGGACTGGGCGGAAGGCCACAAAGGCGCGCGCAAATACGTCGCGTTCGCCGACAAGTGCTGGCCGGCGTTCCCGGAGCAGTTCGGCTTCGAGCCGTGCTATGTCAATTCCCGTCTTGCTTCGCGCGGCATTCCCGTCGCGTGCGAAGTCGATATCTACGGCGCACTCAGCGAGTACATCGGCGCGTGCATCTCACACGATGCAGTCACGCTTCTCGATATCAACAACTCTGTCCCGGCTAGCCTGTATGAAGCTGAAATCAAGGGCAAGTTTGACTATACGCTGACTGATACCTTCATGGGATTCCACTGCGGCAACACGCCGTCCTGCAAACTTTGTGCTGACCGTGCGGTCAAATACCAGCTGATTCAGCACCGTCTGCTTGAACCGGCAGGCTCTGAACCCGACTTCACGCGCGGCACGCTCGAGGCCGATCTTGCAGCAAGCCAGATCACGTTCTACCGCCTGCAGTGCGACTCTGACGGTGTGCTTCGCAGTTACATCGCCGAGGGCGAGATTCTGCCTGTGAAGACCGGCTCGTTCGGCGGCATCGGCATCTTCGCAATTCCCGAAATGGGCCGCTTCTATCGCCATGTGCTCATTCAGAAGCGCTACCCGCACCACGGCGCGGTCGCCTTCGGTCACTATGGCAAGCTCCTGTTCGAGGTCTTCAAGTTCCTCGGCGTGGGCGACATCGCCTATAACCAGCCGAAGTCCCTGCCGTATCCCACGGAGAATCCGTTCGCGTAAGAACCCGGAAGTAGTCAAGCCTCCGGCGGCCCCATCTTTTCCGCCTTGCCGGAAAAGATGGGGGAGAAAAGGGGCGCTGGGTTACGGTTTGGTGCGTTCTGCGGGTACAGTTCAGGCAAGTACCTGATTTTCGGTTGTTACGAACACACCAAATCACCCTACGGGCAATAGGGTACGCGCCGCCTGTTACGGTACTCCGAATTTGTGAGTAGCTGCGTTAGAATATCTGCGGTAAACTAGCTTTGCGTTCAAAATTTGCAGAGCAGCACGAATTTGCCGCAGAAGTTACGAATTCGCTGAAGATTTCCGTAAAAACAGCATATCAGAAAAGGCATACAGACTCTGCTGAGGGAGGCAGAGTTCGTATGCCTTTTTCTGTTTGGATATTGATTGACAGCCGCCGAGAGTGGACTCCCGGCGGCTGTACAGGAAAGGGTAGGAACGTGCTTAGAACATGGCCTTCATTGCCTCATACAGACCGTCGGCGTCCATGCCGTTGCGGGCGTAGAGGAATTCGGGGTTCGCAATCGGGACGAAGTAGTCCGGGCAGCCGCGGCTGACCAGTTTGCAGGCAATGCCTGCCTCTGCGATACACGAGCCGACCAACTGGCCAAGACCGCCGAGCAGATTGTGGTCCTGCGCTGCGACGACGCGGCCGGTTTTTGCGGCGTCAATAACGGCCTGCTTGTCAAGCGGTTTGATCGTGAACATATCGACGACGCGGATCTCCTTGCCGAGTTCGTCATGGATGCGCTTGGCAGCTTCCATGGCGAAGTGCACCATGATGCCGGTGCAGATGAACGCACCGTCGTCGCCTTCGCGCGGGATGAGCGCCTTGCCGATTTCGTATTTTGTATCCTCCGGATACAGGGAACTTGTGGCCTCGCGGCCAAGACGAATGTAGACAGGGGCGTTCAGTTCCATTGCTGCCTCCAGCAGCTTTGCAATCTGGAACGGGTCGCCCGGCTCGAGAACCGTCATGTTGTTGCAGGCAACCATGAGCGCGGAGTCTTCCAGCGCGCAGTGCGTGCAGCCGGAAGCACCGTTGGAATAGCCTGCACCGTTGCCGATGATGACGACCGGCAGCTTGGAATAGCAGATATCGGTGCGCACCTGCTCGTAGCAGCGCATGGACGCGAACGGTGCGAACGCGAACGCCAGCGGGCGGAAGCCCTCGTGGGCAAGACCGGCGGAGACGCTCATCAGGTTCTGCTCGGCAATGCCGACGTTGTAGCAGCGGTCAGGATATTTTTCCTTGAACGCTTGAATGCGGGAGGAGGTATCGACGTCGGCGGTCAGAACGAGCATATTGTCATACTCACCGCCGAGCGTTGCCAGGCACTTGCCGACAGCGTCGCGTGCGCTGGTCATCATGGTCATGTTCAGGGTCATGTTCATTTCGCCCTGCAGCAGCTTGTCCTGCGCTTCACTCATGCTTCCGCACCCCACTTTCTTTCATATGCTTCGGTGATCTCGGCCTTCGCCTTGATCCAGTCGGCCTCGTTGACGCAGCCTGCGTGCCAGGAGACGTTGTTCTCCATGAAGCTGACGCCGTGGCCCTTGACGGTCTTGCCAATGATAACGGTTGGGACGTCGGAATCGGGTGCGGGCAGCGCGTCGATGGCGTCCAGGATGGCGTTCATGTCGTGGCCGTCGATGGTGACGGTGTTCCAGCCGAACGCGCGCCACTTGTCGGCGAACGGTTCCAGCGCCATGTATTCCTCGGTTGGGCCGTCGAAGGACATGCCGTTGCGGTCAACGAAGACGACCAGATTGCCGAGTTTATACTGGTGGGCGTACATCGCCGCCTCCCAGATCGAACCCTCGCCGCACTCGCCGTCGCCGACAACGGTGTATACGCGGCTGCTGGAGCCCTTGCGCTTCAGCGCGGTCGCCATGCCGCAGGCGACGGGGAAGCCGTGGCCAAGCGAACCGGTAGAGACATCGACATACGGGTTCGCAAGGTTGCAGGAGTGCATGCCGAAGCGGCCAAAGTTGGTGGCGTATTCCTTGTAGATATCTCCGACGTCATAGCAGCCGATGGCGGCTTGGCTGAACGAGGTGACGGCTGCCGCGTGGCCTTTGGATAGGACGAAGCGGTCGCGGCCCTCCCAATGCGGATTTTTGACGTCATAATGGATGGCATACTGCCAGATGGCGGTCATCATATCGCAGACAGACAGGTCGCCGCCGATATGGATGAGCGTTTGATGCGCCAGATCCAGAAGCCGGATCTTCGTCGTCAGGGCAGCCTGCTCCATGCGATGGACTAAGGCTTTCTCTGCCATGTGAATAACTTCCTCCTTTTAGCTGTGGATTGCGTTTTCTCCGATCCAGCGGCGGAGCAGAGCGTTCTGCTCCGCGTCCGGATGGAATTTTGCACAGTAGACGGTGCCGTCCTGCTTGTAATACAGGCGGGCGGCGCTTTTTGCGCTGCGTGCGGTCATCAGAAAGGTGCGTGAAACCGGGCCGAAGCGCTTTTCGTCGTAGTCCTCTCCGGGTTCCAGCAGGCACAGTATTTCCTGCCTGCGAACGCGCTCATAGATCCGTGATTTTTTGTTCTGCACCCGTTCAAACGTCAGCGAGTCGTCCGGGAAGCGCAGCGCCTCGCGCGGGCGGGATTCGCTGCCGTCAATCAGCGTGTAGCAGAACGAACGGAAGTAAAAGTGGTTCACAGCAGCCAGCAGTGCGGCCAGCAGTACGATGGTTGTGATCTGCAGAACGCGGAACACCGTGGGGTTCAGACCGGCATTGCGGAGATAGCTGTGGAGCGTCAGAACAACGACAACGGGCAGAAACGTCACGATCAGGTCATTGCTGTTTTTGCGTCGGAAGCGCTGGGATACGGACTGGTACATGGCGCACCTTCCTTTCATTGCGGTATGGACTTACTTTTCAACTGCGGACTGCTCCCACTGCGGGCGCTCGGCTGCGATCTTGGCGACGAGTTCGTCGAATTCCTTATAGCCAAGCTTGTACCAGAACAGGCAGATGAGGCAGATCAGGTTGAAAGCGGCGGGCATGATCCATTTCATAAGCTGCAGACCCTCGATAACGGCGGGCGTCTGCGTCGGAGCGTTGGCGACGTAGCCGGTCAGCGCAAGGATCAGCGGAGCGCCGGACGTGCCGATGGTGATGCCGACCTTGTTCCAGAACGAGGAGACGGTGTTGAGGAAGCCGTCCATGCGGATGCCCTTGGTCTGATACTCGGTGACCTCGACGGTATCGGGAACCATGCCATAGATGATGGACATGTTTGCACCGGCGAAATACTGAAGCACGATACCGAGCACATACAGAAGCGTGACGTTGATGGTGTTGCGGAACAGGAAATACTGCGCGACATACATCACGACCTGCACGGCGTAGGTAATGGCGATGGCCTTGCCCTTATGCTTGAGTTTGTTGCACCAGAACTGGGAAGTGAAGCAGCCGAGCATGGAGGGGATGAGCGTGATGAGCGAGAAGGTCGCCATCGGGTTGACATCGCCGAGGACATACTTGAACCAATAGATGTTGATCGTGCCAGCACCGTACAGAGCAAAGCCCTGCGCCAGGAACAGGATGCAGACGATCATGAACTCGCGGTTCTTGAAGGAGATGGCCAGAGACTTGAAGATGCCGATCTTTTTGGGAGACGGCTGCGGCGGAACGACTTCCTTCTGGGACTTCGCGCAGAGAATCTGCATCGGGATGCAGAACACGGCGAAGATCACAGCCAGAATAAAATAGCCCATGTTGGGGTACTTTGCGGACAGACCCGGCTCACAGCGGGTGACGAGCTGCACCATGAGCGTGGAGCCGATGTAGGCGAACAGCAGACGCCAGGAGGCGCAAGAGAGCCGCGTTCGGCAGGATCCTGCGTGACGACGGAGTTCAAGGAGCCGTAGGTCAGGTTGACCATCGTGTAGAACAGAACGACAAGTGCGTACAAAATGACGACATATGCCGTCTTGACGCCGACGGCCCATTCCGGATGCGGCCAGAACAGCAGGGCTGTCGTGATGAACAGCGGAGCCGAGGCGAACATGATCCACGGACGGTAGCGGCCCCAGCGGGAGCGGGTGCGGTCAGCCAGATAGCCGACGATCGGGGCGTTGATTGCGTCCCAGAAGCGGCAAAGCAGGAACATCAGAGAGACGGTTGCTGCAGGAATCAGGAAGGTGTCGGTGAGGTAGATCGCAAGGAAGGAGCTGATATAGGACCAGCTGAAGTTGTTTGCCGAGTCGATCATACCGAATGTGCATTTCTTCCATAACGGAAGTTTCACATAATATTGCTTGCTATCGTTTTCCATGCGTAATTTCCTTTCTCTTTCTGGAAAGCAAGTCTGCTTTCCTTGATTTGGGGAATGTGCGCTGTTTATTCGACGTCAGGTGTGAACTGAACGAGGGATTTGATTGTCCGGCCGTTCATCTGTGCCTCAAACGCGTCTTCAAACGCTTCCGGCGTAAAGACGCAGTCCATTTCGAGGATCGGGTCCAGATCGAGCGTGTTGACCAGCGCGATGCTGCGCGGGAACGCATACGGAGACTGGAAAACGCCGCCGACGATGCGGATCTCCTTGAAGAAGGCGTTGAGCAGGTTCAGCTTGTAATCATAATCGTGTCGGTAGAGCGCGGCAAAGAATTCCAGCGTGCCGCCCTTGCCGACTAGCTCCTCGATGCCATCGCAGGCGCGCCAGCTGCCGGAGGCCTCGATCACAACGTCAAAGCCGCGGCCGTCCGTGATCTTCATCGCCTCTTCCTTGCGGTCCTGATTGACCGGGTCGATGGTGTGTACGGCGCCCAGCTTCTTTGCCATCTCGCGCTTCATGGCGATCGGCTCGATGACGGTGATGTTCGTGCCGCCGGAGTGCAGCGCCAGCTGCGTCATGATCATGCCCATGGTGCCGCCGCCGGAGATGGCGACCGACTGGCCGGGCTTGATGCCGATGAGGTCGATACCGTGCAGGCAGACGGAGATCGGCTCGATCAGCGCGCCCTTTTTGAGACTGCAGGTGTCGGCCAGCTTGTGTACGGACTGCTCACGCACGACGATATAGTCCGAGAAGGCGGCGCTTGTGCCGGTCATGTTCTCGCAGAACTGCTCCTGGCCGTTACGGCAGTAGTAGCAGCTTCCGCAGTGCTCATTGTAATAGTAGACAACGCGGTCGCCGACTTTAAGCCCCTTGCAGGTCGCTGCCGGGCCAAGTTCGGTAATGACGCCGGTCGCCTCATGTCCGATGGGGGTACCCTCGTCTCCTTCAAACAGGAAGTCCAGTTCTGCACGCTTGAAATGCAGATCAGAGCCGCAGACGCCGCAGTAGGCCACCCGGATTTTGACCTCATCTGCGCGCTTGATCTCCGGTTCCGGTGCTTCGACCATTTTCAGCGTACCGTTTCCAAAATAACGAATGCTGCGCATAGTTGTGTTTCCTCCCTTTCGTCGATCAAGTGTGTGTGGAATCTTGCTGTTTCCATGATACCGGATTGTCCGGGGCTTTGCGCTTTATATTTCAACCTTTTCCCACCCAAAAATACAAAAGCGCGTCAAAATATGCCGGCGGTTTTTGTGCATATTCACAATTTTGCATACGCCATTGTGAAAAATGCATGGTGGAAGTGCGAAAATTATACCTTGATGGTTTGAATTTTTGCATTGGATTGTCGGAAGTAAAAATAATATACATATTTTGGGTGAGATTCAGACAGAAACAGAGCAATTCCAACAAAAAGCTTGGCATTGTGCGCGTGCTGTGATAAAATATCTGACATCATTAAAAAAGCAACGGGAGGCTGTCATGATTCAGGTCCTGATTATTTCATCCCTGTATTCGCAGACGCAGCATCTGCGCCGCATCCTTCTGGGGCAGGCCGGGCACATTCAACTGTGCGGAACGGCGGACAACAGTGTGCTCGGAATGTCGCTGATCGAGTCGCTGCACCCGGACGTTGTGATCATGCCGGTGCATATGACCTTCTGGAACCCGGAGGATCTTATCAATTATCTGCTCCCGCGCGGGATCTGCCCGCGCTTCGTCCTGCTGTCCGACGGGGCGGAGGCGGTCATTGAGGGCGCGGCTGCGGTCAAGGTGCAGCAGCTGCTGCCGGACGCCATGCCCTCGGATGCGATGCTCCTGCACGCGGTCGAGGAGGCCGGACGCCTGCAAAAGCACGAAACGGGCGCAGTCCGGCCCCCGGAAAACGAATATGTCCAGCACAGTCTGGAGGTCATGGAGCTGCTGATGGGCCTTGTGCCGGTCGGCACAGGATCTGCACAGCAGCAGTTCGGCCGGCTGCATGTAGGCAGCCAAGAATGCTGGATTTTGCTCGGCTCCCAGCCAGATCCCGGCTTTTCCTCCGATTATGCCGCGCTGGAATCGTTCTTTTCAGAATTGACTGCGCTTCTTCGTCCGCTTGGAAATACGGATATCTGTATTTACCGCGATCAGAATCTGTGCATTCTGCTTGCCGGCGGGCAGGACGTAGAGCCGGACTGGAACTTTTGGGCGGGACAGATCAACGCGCTTGCTGCGCATCACGCGCTCGGGCAGATGACCTTTGATATCTCCGATGTGCCTCTGCCGCTGCCGCAGTGGCATAGCCAGTGCCGCCAGCTGCTGGAACTGCGCAAGCAGCGCTTTTTCTTCTCACCGCTCTGCCTGCAGCCGAAGATGGCGTTTTCCTACCGCGTGCCGGTCACGCAGCAGTTGCTGCACGAGAAGCTTTCGGCGCTTTCGCTGAGTATGCAGGATGCGCGGCAGCTGGAGGCGCTTGCGATCCTGCGGGAGCTGCAGGACATGGTCAGCCACAGTATGTCGGATGAGGTCTGCTCGTTTGTCATGACGCAGCTGACGGTTCAGATGTATTCCCTCAGCAGCAGCTTCGGCGTCGATCCCGCGCTGACCCCGCTGCTGGGCGCGCAGCGTCCGGCGACGGTCGAGGCCATGTTCACCATCTGCCGCGAACAGATGACCGCGCTGTTTTCCAGCATCCGCAATCTGCGCACGACGTCCAACAGCGCCATCGACGAGGTCTGCCGCTTCGTTACGCAGAACCTTGCTGAGCCGCTGACGCTGACGGTCGCGGCGGAGTATGTCCATATGAACCCGGCCTATCTCAGCCGCGTGTTCAAAAAGGAGACAGGACAGGCATTCAATGCCTATGTGAGCGAGCAGCGCATCCGCCGCGCCAAGCAGCTGCTGCAGACGAAAGACCGCATCATCGATATCGCCGGAAACGTCGGCTTTGAAAACTCTAAATATTTCAGTCAGGTATTCAAAAAGCAAACAGGTATGACGCCGCAGGAGTACCGCGCAGCCATGCAGAAGGAGGCAGAATTATGATCCGGTCGCTTCGGATGCAGCCGAACCGGAAGCTGTATTTCAAGGAGCTTCCCATGCCGCCCACGCCGGGGCCGGGCGAGGTGCAGGTCAGAATGGCGTTCGCGTCGATCTGCGGCTACGATATGATGATGCTGCGCGGAACGGCGGCGTATCCGCTGAACGGCTATCTGGGGCACGAGGGCTCCGGCGTCGTGACAGCGGTGGGCGAGAATGTCCGTGCGCTCCACCCGGGCGACCGCGTGACGATCAACCCGTATGAGCCGTGCGGCCTGTGCGACGCCTGCCGCAGCAACAGACCGGAATACTGTACGAACCCCAGCGTCGGCTATGCCGATCTGATGACGGAGTATCTGAATATCCGCCAGCAGCAGGTCTTCCGCCTGCCGGAGCAGGTGAGCCTGCAGGCTGGAAGCCTGATCGAGCCGCTGATGATGGCCATGCACGCCGTAGGCAAAGCGCGGCTCGGCTACGGCAAGCGGGTCATTCTGCTCGGCTGCGGGGCCATGGGCCAGATCATCCTCAAGCTTGTGCGGCAGCACCCGGTCGGGCAGATCGTCGTGGTCGAGCCGGTCGCGGAAAAGCGGGAGGCGGCGCTTCGTTTCGGCGCGGACGTTGTGATCGACCCGAATACACAGAGCGTCGTGACCGAGGCGCTGACGCTGAGCGGCGGAATCGGCTACGACGCGGTCATCGAGGCCAGCGGCGACCGGAAATCGGCGGCGATCACCATGAATCTTGTCGCGCGCGGCGGCTCCGTCGTGTTTTTCGGGCTTTACGGGATGGACTATAATCTGGAGCTGAATCTGTTCACGCTCTTCTGGAAGGACGCGACGCTCTCCGCCGTCTGCGTGCCGAGCGGACAGTTCCCGGCGGCTATCGCCATGGCGCGCCAGCTGAAGCTGGAAGAGGTCATTTCCTGTGAGCTGCCGTTTTCCAAAGGAATCGAGGCGTTCCGTGAAAAATCCAGCGGCCGCGAGGCAAAAGTTATGCTGCATTTTGAACAGGAGGAACACACATGCTGACGCTTGCACCGTTTACGTTCTGCGCCAATAACGTTCCAGGTACGGATCCAATCCGCGCGATGGACATGGCCCGCCGCTGCGGATTCCATACGATCGAACTGTCCGCCATCGATGGTATCAGCGAGCAGATCGTCGCCGAGCGCGTTTCAACGGGCTATGTTGCACAGATTGAACGGGAACTTCAGAAGCGCGATCTGCAATGCACCGCGCTGTCAGCGCACTGCGACATGACGGACGAGGCGCAGTTTGCGCGCCTGATGAAAAAAATCGAATTTGCTGGGCAGATCGGTGCGCGGCTTGTCAATACGCGCTGCGGCCCGAAGACTCGGTATGATGTGTTCCTAGAGCACGTTAAACGGGCGGCGGAACTGGCTGACCGTTACGGTATGCGGCTGGGGCTGGAGTCCTACGGCGATATCGTCGGCCCGGCAAGCGAATGCGGCGGCGTGTTCGCGGAACTGAATCTGCCGAACGTCCAATATACCTATGATCCGGGAAATACCTACCGCTTCTGCCGGGGCGAGATACGGCTGGACGAGGATCTGCAGAACGCCTCCGTGCCGGTCGCGTATCTGCACATGAAGGACGGCAGCATCCACGACGGCTATATCTGGAACGAGCCGATCGGGCAGGGCGTGTTCCCGTATCCGGTCATGTTTGCCGCGCTGGAGCGGCAGGGAGGGACGCTTGCCTGCGCGCTGGAAATGCCCATGAGTTTCTGCGTCAGCATGGAGGATCTGTCCTTCCGATTCCTGGAGCCGTCAGATGAGCAGATCTACGCGCAGATCATGCAGTCGGTCGAATATATAAGAACGATTGCCAATATACAATAATGCCGCAACTAAAAAAGGCTGCCCGCAGACATTCTGCAGGCAGCCTTTTTGGCTGCGTTGTCATGTATTGAGAAGTTCCATTCACATGACGGGATTACCGACTCAGATGCGTTCTGCGCCTGCGCAGTGCAAGTGCGGCCGCAGCGCACGCGCTCAGAAGGCCGCCCGCAAGCAGGAACGGTTCTGCGCCTGTGCCGCCGGTCATGGGCAGCGCCGGATATGCAGCGCAGTTCGTGACCGTAACCTCACCGGTCGGTGCATCCTGACTGACCGTGACCGTTACGCCGCTGCCGGACACAAGGAACGGTTTGCCGCCGATGGTTGCGGCGCTGCCGTCCAAAATGGGCCTGCCGCTGCTGTCAAGTTCATAGACATGGTAGCTGCCGCCGATTTTGAGTCCGTCAAACCTGGCAATGCCGTCTTCGGGAATGGACGTGCCGTTCCGGTATACGATAGAGGCTGTCATCAGCGGAGTGCCGCTCGGGTTCTCCTCCTCGTAAAGTCCGAAGGTATAAGTGCCTTCGATCCGGTCAACGTGTTCGCCTGCGGCATTCTGGAACTGCTTGGATACTCGAATCTGTCCGCTGTTGCCGTCAAGCCGGTTGTGAACGGTGAGCAGGACGTGATCGGCATAATGCAGAATGCCGGTTTCGTCCGTTCGATATGCGTCGCTTGTATACGGGCCGCCGTTCTCACTGTAAAGCGCGGCATCATATGTGACCTGATAATTTGCGTAGCCGTCGGAGGGATCGGCGGTCTTGTCATATGTTGTGCCGCCGATCATGGCCTCGTGCAGCGTATACTCTGCCAGCTTTCCGTTCATGAACAGCGGCAGATCCGGCCATTGGTATGTCCAGCTATTGCTGCTGCTCAGCGTCTGCGTATACTCCGTTCCGCTGAGCGGAACGCCGCCGCACAGCAGCGTTACAACGACCGGTTCCCGCCGGTCCTCCGGTGTGGAACCCCAATCCTTCACGGCCGTGACGCTCGTGAGCAGATGGGACTGGTTGCGAACCATGATCGAAGATTCGGTGTTGGAGACGGAACCGCTCGGGCCGTCACTGGAAATTGCGGTGATCCGGCAGTTTTCGTCAACGGTAAATGCAATGCGGGCTGCGCCGGAATAACCGGTCGGGAATTCTTCCTCCAGAACATATGAACCCGCCTCCAGTGAAAGGAAGAGATCACCGTTTGCATCGGTCACGATCCGGTTTCCGGCCGGCTCAGAATAATCGTTGCCAGACAGATAGGAATACATGCCGGTGCCCGGCTTGCGGTACAGTATAAGTTCCTGCTCCTGATCTGTGCGGGAGATCGAAAACCTAATGTTTGCCAGAGAAAGATTAGTGAACGCGTCTATCTTATGAAGCGTCAGCGTATTGGGCTGGATGTAATAGTTTCGGAACGAGACGGTCTGATAGGAGGATGCAGGCTGATCCTGCGGATAGGACTGCATACGGATACCGCCCACGGTAGAGCCGGTCTGCCATGGAGCATCGCTCACGCGGCAATAGGACGCACACTGCGCCTGACTGCCGGAAGGCGGCAGATAGTTCTGCTCCTCAAATGAATACAGTCCGTCGATGCGCCCTGTTACGATCCATGTGTAAGTGTCGGTGGTTGCGTCATAGGTGTCGTATCCGATGGCAGAACTGTCAGTATCCTCGGCCTGTCTCTCATTAAGCGTCAGATAATAGGTGTCTCCGGCAACTTCCTGTCCGCCCTGCGGATGAACGCTGTCCATCTGAATCCGATAGGCCTCGCTGTCCGTCTGGTTTTTGATCTGTGCGATCGCATCCGCGTCGCCGAGAAAGGATTTTGTTACGCGCAGCTGCGCCTGCTTGGCGACCAGAACGCCGTCAATGTGCCAGCCGTCGCTGTCGTGATATTTCAGAACATACCAGCGAACTTTGAAGTAGTCCGTGGTCAGATTCTGAGCCGGGATCGACTTCCCGTCGATTGTGATGGAATATCCGCCGTCGGCACGGATAGCGGCAAAGACTTCCTCATCAGACGGGAACGCCGAGAGTGAGATGCCGTCATAGGCCGTCTGCGTGAGCGTGCGCAGCTGCGCGTCAACGTTGTACGCGCCGTTGGCGGTATTCTGCTCCGCAATCGGCATATAGCCTTCCTTGACCTGTGTATTCTCGTCCGTACCGAAGACCTTCGCGGTAAACAGGGACTGTGTGAAGTTTGTTGCAGGATTTCCCTTGAAGCCGTTGTCACGGCTGTCCATGATCTCGCAGGTCAGGCAGAGATAGAAGTTGACGGTCGGGATTTTTCCGCGCGCATCAAACGGTGTCCAGACAGCCTCCAGTTCAATTACACCGCTGCCGTCGTCAAACACAGCCAGTTCGGAGGCGCTGACCGGCGTACCGGCCGGGAAAAATGCTTCCCTGCCCTTGATGCGCCAGCCCGTAAAGTGGTAGAAGTAGACCTTGCTTTGAACAGTGTTGTCGGACTCGCCGACCTGCAGCGCTGTATCGTCCGGCCAGCGAAGCGTATGAGTATCGGTCAGGGAAAGGTCAACTTGCTCGTCGAGCGACGTCAAACCGCCGACGGTTCCATTGGTGATGATATACTGCTTGGCGACTGTTACGATTGAACTGAGTCGCTGGAGTTGTGCGGAAAGCGTGTCGGCGGTATACCGGATGGTGCATGCCAACCGGTCGCTGCTGCCGTCCTTGACGGCGGCAATCCGGATGGGGCAGGTGACAGGCTTAAAAAAGTAGACGACCGATTGCTCCAGCTGTGTAACGCCGGCCGGCTCAAGCGGCTTGCCGGTATTGAGATCCGTGATCTTCCAGACGTAACTCTCTTCAGCAGGCAGTTCGATTTCAAACGCCTGGCCGGTCAGAACTTCATAGACGCCGGTCTTTGAAATGCCGAATTCTGCCGGAGCAGTCACAGTGATGGTGTAAAACGTGTTCGCTGTCAGCATTTCTGTATCAGACAGCGATGTGGTTGGCTTTGTATTAGCAGGCAGATAATATACATAGCTGTGGTCGCTTTTTCCCTGTTCACTCAGCGGAATCCGCCATTCGCCGTTTTCTTCGTCGTAAACAGGCGCACAGTCTGCCCAGAGTTTGCTGGAGTCTCTGCTATCCGTATGCGGGAAGAGCAGTTCCCCGCTATATGCCGCGCGTTCAAAGCCAAATGCGCCATAGACGGCTTCCAATTCTGACGCTGTGACATAATACCGGGTTTGTCTGCCGAATACGGCGGTTGCCCGGACCGTCGATTCTTCCTTGACCAGCAGCGGTTTTCCGTCGCAGATGCGGTAATATCCGAGCCGGAAGGTCTGTGTCTCGTCTTCTTCCGCCGGCGTATCCTCTGCAGGTTCTTCCTCTGGTTCCGCATGATCTTCCGGGGCTGCATCCGGTTCTTCCGGATTCGCTGGAGTCTCCGGAAGAACCGGCTCCTCCGCCGCATCTTCATCGCCGTCTGCGGGGGCATCCTCCGTCAGCCCGCAAGTCAGTTCCCATGTGCCGTAGCACAGCATGCTGTGAACGTGTTCCGGGGCTGTGTTCGTGCAGGTCAGCGTCTGTGTGTCCGCCGGGACGGCGATTGTCTCAAAGCATTCCGGCCCGTGCTGATGCAGCAGAATCTGCGGCAGGTCGCAGCGCAGCGTTCCGTCTTCGCCGAAGCACGTTTCTGTATGTGTATGCAGGACGATCTCCGGCTTTTCACAGATCAGGACAGGCTCGGCGGGTGCAGATTCGTCCA
>ULVQ01002604.1_pt1 | contig 18918 bp, 13 predicted proteins | sample 1959591 | NCBI WGS metagenome assembly ULVQ01 (sample SAMEA4835790, study PRJEB28245) | human gut metagenome | biome: gut microbiome; material: fecal sample | place: Denmark | collected 2008
GCTGCCGCGTGGCACGAAGCCTACCTGACCCACCGCGCCAAATACCGCCCGGCGGTGCTGGTGCTGGGCTGCATGCTCTGCCTGCTGGCCGCAGCGGCCCCCTTTGCCGATGCCCGCAACTCCGGCGTGGCGACCTCGTTTTATAATGTCGAAAACTGGGACGGCGAAAGCCGCATCACCTTCACCCAGCATATCAGCGATTGGCAGAATGATTCCGTTGCGCAGTACGGCGCTCTGGCCCACAGCCTGCTGAATGGCCGCCTGGATCTGCAGCGCGACCCGCCCGCCGCCATGGCGGAGATGCAGAACCCTTACGATACCGCCGCCCGTCAGAGCGCGGCCCCGGATGCTTTGTGGGATGTTGCTTATTATCAGGGGCGGTACTATGTTTACTTTGGCATTGTGCCGTGCCTGCTGTTCCAGCTGCCGTTTGAGCTGCTGACCGGCGTACCGGACCTGCCGCCCAGCTTGGCCATGATCGTGATGGCCTGGCTGCTGATTTTGGCAGTGTTTGGTTTGGTGCGGCAGGCTGCGCAGCGCTGGTTCCCGTCCGCCTCAGCGGCGGCCTGCCTGCTGGCTGCGGCGGGCATTGCGGGCGGTAGCCAGGGGTACTACCTGCTGCTGCGCCCCTCGGTGTATGAATACGCCATCCTGTGCGGCGCGGCATTTGTGCTGCTGGCCCTGTGGCAGTGGCTGTGCGCCGCCAACACCCCGGTGCAGCACCATGGCAAAATCATGCTGCACATGGCGCTTGGCAGCCTGTGCATGGCGCTGGTGGCGGGATGCCGCCCCCAGATGGAGCTGTTTGCCGTGCTCTGCCTGCCGATCTTCTGGCCGCAGTATATCCGGCAAAAACGCTTGCGCAGCAAGCAGGGAATAATAGAAGCTATCGCCTTTGTTCTGCCGGTTATTCTGGTAGCCCTGGGGCTGATGGCCTACAATGCCGCGCGGTTCGGCTCGCCGTTTGATTTTGGCGCCAATTACAACCTGACCAGCAACGATATGACCCACCGCGGCTTCCGCATTGGGCGGCTGGCCCCGGCGTTGTTCACCTATTTCCTGTCCCTGCCGGTGGTGCAGGCGGTGTTCCCCTACCTGGCGGGTACCAAAATGCAGACAAACTTTATGGGTATGACCATTACCGAAGTATTTTACGGCGGTGCCCTGGTCAGCCTGCCGCTGCTGTGGGCCTTTGCGGCCCTGCCTTTGCTGCGCCGCCGTATGGCAAGGCAGAAAGACCTGCGCGCCATGGTGCTGCTGCCCGTGCTGCTGGCTGTTATTCTGGCCGCGTTGGACTGCCAGATGGCCGGCGTGCTCTACCGCTATCTCAGCGACTATTTAACCCCGCTGCTGTTCGCCGCCGCATTGGTCTGGCTGTGGGCCGAAAGCGCCCTTGCCCCGCGTGTGCAGGCCGCCGCATCGGGCAGCACCCTGCATACCGTGCAGCACATGCTGCAGGGGGCGATGCTGGTAGCTGTTGCCGTGGGGATCTGTTACAGCTTCTGTGTCTACTTTGCTGCGGAACCGGGCCTTCTGGGCCAGAATCCCGCGCTGTACCAGAATGTCAGCCGTCTGGTGCAGTTCTGGCTGTAAAATCAGGGCGAAAACAAAATTCAGCAAAATTCAAATTAGATAAAATAAAAGCATATGCCCCATGTCAGCCGGGAAAATCCGGCCAGTCAGGAGAGCATGTGCTTTTTATTTTTATATGGGCATTCTGTATGGATCGTTTTCGGATGGAATAAATATAAAAAATCCTGCAAACAGGATAGCAGCCCCGTTTGCAGGTCATTCAGCTCAAAATTTAATAGGTGATGATCACGCCCTGGTCCTGTGCGTAAAAGCTGCACAGACCGCTGCAGGGCACAATATCCACCCGCGCATCCGGCCATTTGGCGTGGATGCCGTGTTCCAACAGGTTGGCGGCGTTCTGGTTGTTGCACTCGCTGATCAGCACCGGGCGCACACCATCGTAACCGTCCTCGTCCATCTGTTCCAAAATCTTGGCAAGCACCCGCGCTTCGCCGCGTGTCTTAAAGAAAAAGTCGATTGTGCCATCTTCGGTGCGGCGGCCCAAAACGCGCATGTTCAGCCGCCCGGCAATAAAGCCCACCACGCGGCTGACCCGCCCGGCTTTGGCAAGGTTATCAAAGCTGGCCAGGGCAAACATAATGTGCCCTTTCTGTGCCCAGTTGGCCAGCTCCATGCAGATGGTATCAAAGTTGGTTCCTATCCGGATCAGCTTGTTGGCCAGCTCTGCTGCACCGGCCAGCGCGCCGGAACAGCTCAGGGTATCCAACACAAAAATCTGCTTTTCGGGGTGTTCTTCCAGCACCATCTCCCGCGCGGCCAGCGCGGCGTTGTAGCTGCCCGAAAGATTATGGCTGATGGTCAGCGCAATGCTTTTGTCCGCCATCAAAAACAACTCGGCCCATTCTTCCGGGCTGGGGCAGGCGGTGGCGCTGGCGCCGTTATAATCCGTCATGGCCTGCAGCATGGCTTTGGTGTTCAGGGTGGGCAAGTCCACAAACTCGCGCTCGCCAACGCGAATCTTGAATGGAACCAATGCAAACTGAACCCCCGGTGCAGTGTCCGGCAGGGTACGGATCTCACAAGAAGAGTCCGACGCGATCATCCATTCCATAAAAAGTCCTCCTGTAACGCAGGCAAAAAGCTGCGCAATCAGCCGGAACAATCCGGCATTTTTTTTGGCGCGCTCGTGGCCGCCGTGCCGCGGCGGGGCCAACCCCCAGGCCGCGGATACTATTTTCTAATTCTATTATACGGGCCGCCCAACAAAGCGTCAAGCAAGAAAAAACAGCAAGTGTAAAAATTAGCGCCTTTTCCCGGCGGGCTATTGCGCCAATGTGTGCAGCGGGGTATAATATCTATATCTGTTGCTTTTGCCCTCCGGCGCGCCGGGGCTGCTGATAAAAGGAGAAAATAACCCTATGGCTGATTATTACCACTACCGCCAAAAGATAGAAAAACAGCGCCGCCGCCGCAACGCGGTAGTTGCCCTGATGGTGGTGCTGATCATACTGTGTGCAGCTGCAGGCTTTTTCTGGATGTCCCGCCACAATCAGCAGGCGAACACCCCCCAGGCGGAGCCTACCATGCCCACGGCGGAAACTGCTGCCACGGCAACCCCGGAGCAGCCCGAACCCACCGCTCAAACGCCGGGTAACCCCCAGCGCCTGCTTCCCGCCGTGGATAACGCCGCGTGGGATACAGCCACCCCGGTGGAACAGACCATAGATCTGGAGTACCTGAACACCGATTCCCGTATGGCCGCTCTGCCTGCCCTTGGCACCGTGGAGCGCAGCCACTTTGACACTGTTACTTTTTTGGGGGACAGCATTACCGAGGGCATGGAGTGTTATGCCACCGGCTACCAGAACGCCCATGTGCGTGCCTATCGCGGTGCCGGCCCGGAAAGCGTTGTCTATAATACCACCGTTAAGGACCACATCCGCAATGTGCAGGAACCGGCCTTTGACGCCGTGGTGGAGACCCAGCCCGATGCGCTGTATATCCTGTTCGGCACCAACACCCTGGTCAACGGCAGCGAGGCCACCGCCACCAAGTTCATCACCTATTATGAAAAAATGATCGACATGTTCCACGAAAGCCTGCCGAACGTACCGATCTATGTGCAGTCCATCCCCGGCGTTCAGGAATGGGTCAAGGATTCCAAGCCCGGCTTGCAGAATGACCGCATCAAGCTGGTCAACAACCTGCTGGCTAACATGGCGCTGCGCAAGGGCTGCTACTTTGTCAATATTGCCGAAGCCCTGAATCAGCCCGATGGCAGTCAGATTGACGAATACGAAGCCGATGGCATCCACATGCAGCCAGTAGGCTATACCGCCTGGTGCAACTATCTGGCAACCCATACGGCATGGGATCGCCGCAACACCTATGCGGGCGAAAATCCGCTCTATATCCTGGGCAGCTGATGCTGCCCGCGCCTTTATGCGGCATCAACAACATAAGTACAACAAATGCACTGCCAACCCCCGTTTTGCTGCGGGGCAAGGCAGTGCATTTTGCTCTATTTGCATAGGAAAAACGGCGGGATATTTCGCGGTATTAAATCGTTTTTTGTCTAGTTTAACAAGGATTCCTGCAAATGTGTGTCAATTTTACACAAATCGACCCAGCAACTTACGAAAATTTTAGCGCTTTATTACAGAAATCTCTTGAAATTCCGCTGCAAAACAGGTAATATAAATATAGCAAAAACAAATTGGGTGCAGTTTATGCCGGAACAGGCAGCAGGAACAGGAATTTGTGCTGTTCTTTGTATCATCGGCGCATAGCCTGCCTCAATCAGAGGTGTTTCCGGAAACCTGGGGCAACACCGCACAATTCCCGCCTTACGGCTTAAGCACCGCTCCGGCGGCTGCGGCACGGCATCTGCGTTGCCAAAATGCTCGATAAGACATCCAGTATTATCTGCGCTTTTGGCTTAGCATCTGCCGCACCTCGCTCGCCGTATCGGCACTTAGAATTATGCGGTATTGCCCTGGGAACATGATCAAAGGGGCGGCACGGTCGGTGGTAAACCGGCGCGGTGCATGCCAAAAGGGGAGATTACAAGGTGAAACAAACACAGTCAGCGGCGAAGCCTTCCGATTTGCCAGTTTACCTGTTCCATCAGGGCAATAACTTTGAAGCCTACCGCTACTTTGGCAGCCACCTGGAAGAGCAGGATGGCCAGCCCGGCGCGGTGTTCCGCGTGTGGGCACCGCACGCCAAAGCAGTTTCCGTTGTGGGCGATTTCAACAGCTGGGTGCCCACCAGCCATCCGATGGAAAAGGTGTCGGACGGCATTTGGGAGTTGTTCATTCCCGGCATCAAAATCTATGATGTTTATAAATACTGCATTACCACCCCGGCGGATGAGCTGGTGTACAAGGCTGACCCGTATGCGTTCCATGCCGAAACCCGCCCGTCCAACGGCAGCAAAGTTTTTGATATTTCCGGCTTTGACTGGCACGATGCCGCGTGGGAAGATGCGCAGAAGAAAAATGATGTGATTAACGGCCCGATGAGCATCTACGAGCTGCATGCCGGCAGCTGGAAAATGAAGGAGGACGGTGTCCCCTATAATTATTCCGAACTGGCGGATCAGCTTGTGCCTTATATTAAAGATATGGGCTATACCCATGTGGAACTGCTGCCCATTACGGAATATCCGTTTGACGGCAGCTGGGGCTATCAGGTCAGCGGTTACTTTGCTCCCACCAGCCGTTACGGTACCCCGCACGACTTTATGGCGTTTGTGGATAAGCTGCACGCGGCCGGTATCGGCGTAATCCTGGACTGGGTGCCCGCCCACTTCCCCAAGGATGCTTACGGCCTGTACATGTTTGACGGCGGCCCCTGCTATGAGGACCCCAACCCCCGCCGCGGTGAGCATAAAGAGTGGGGCACCATGGTGTTCAACTTTGGTATGCCGGAAGTGGAAAGCTTCCTGGTATCCAGTGCGCTGTTCTGGATTGAGCAGTACCATGTGGACGGTCTGCGTGTGGACGCAGTGGCCAGCATGCTGTATCTTGATTACAACCGCCGCGATGGCGAGTGGGAACAAAACGTAAAGGGCGGCAAGGAAAACCTGGAAGCTATTACGTTCCTGCAAAAGTGCAATACGGCTATCCTGGGCCGCCACCCGCATAAAATGATGATTGCCGAAGAATCCACCGCATGGCCGCTGGTTACCAAACCGGCAGCCGATGGCGGCCTTGGCTTCAACTTCAAATGGAACATGGGCTGGATGAACGATATGCTCAGCTACATGAAGACTGACCCGCTGTTCCGTGCCGGCAACCATAACAAAGTTACGTTCAGCTTCTTCTATGCGTTCAGTGAAAATTTTGTCCTGCCCATCAGCCACGATGAAGTTGTGCACGGCAAGTGCAGCCTGATCAATAAGATGCCCGGTGATTACGAAGCAAAGTTCGCCAACCTGCGCACCTTCTATGGCTATATGATGGCCCATCCGGGCAAAAAACTGCTGTTCATGGGCCAGGAATTCGGCCAGTTCATTGAATGGGACGAGAAAAAGCAGCTAGATTGGATGCTTCTTGGCTATGATAAGCACCATGAACTGCAAACCTACGTCAAGGATCTGAACCACTTCTACCGTGAGACCGCCTCTCTCTGGCAGGTCGATTACAGCTGGGAAGGGTTCCAGTGGATCGTGCCGGATGATAACAAACAGAGTGTGATCGCGTTCCTGCGCCGGGACGCCAAGGGCAAGATGCTCCTGGTTGTCTGCAACTTTAACCCCGTCCTGCGCGAAAGCTACTCGATGGGCGTGCCCAACCCCGGTACATACAAAGAGCTGATCAACTCAGATGACGTCAAGTATGGCGGTACCGGTGTCAAAAATGGCAGCGTAAAGAGCGTCAAGGGCCCGATGCACGGCTTTGACCAGCATATTGAGGTAACCCTGCCGCCGCTGTCCACCATCTATTTCAGCGTTCCCGCTGCCCGCAAAAAGGCAGGAAAGCCCGCCAAGGCAGAAACTGCCGAAGCAGCCAAACCCGAAAAGGCAGCCAAGCCTGCGGCCACCAAAACTGCCGCCCCCAAAAAGCGCACAGCCAAACCCGTGGCAACAAAACCGGCTGCTAAAAAGCCCAGAGCGGCAAAAACAACCAAGCCCAAAACACCGGTAACGGAATCGTAAACGTCTGGTGTGTAAGGGCGGTACCGGCGGCAACCCGCAGCCGGTGCGGCCCGTGGAGATAAACAAGTTTAAGGGGAGAACAATTATGGCAAAAGAAATGATCGCAATGATCCTGGCTGGCGGCCAGGGTTCGCGCCTCTACGCGCTGACCCAGAAGCTGGCTAAGCCGGCGGTTCCGTTCGGCGGTAAGTACCGTATCATCGACTTTCCGCTGTCCAACTGTGTCAACTCTGATATTGACACCGTTGGTATCCTGACCCAGTATCAGCCGCTGGTCCTGAATGAATACATCGGCAACGGCCAGCCGTGGGACCTTGACCGCCTGCATGGCGGCGTCCATGTGCTGCCGCCCTACCAGCAGGCCACCGGCTCTGACTGGTACAAGGGCACTGCCAACGCAATTTACCAGAACATTTCCTTCATTGACCGTTATGACCCGCAGTACGTCATCATCCTGTCCGGCGACCAGATCTGCAAGCAGGATTACGCTGATTTCCTGCGCTTCCACAAAGAGAAGAACGCCGAGTTCTCGGTTGCCGTTATGGAAGTGCCTTGGAGCGAAGCCCCGCGCTTTGGTCTGATGGTTACGGACGAGAATGACCGCATCAGCGAATTCCAGGAAAAGCCGAAGAACCCCAAGAGCAACCTGGCTTCCATGGGCATTTATATCTTCAACTGGGATATCCTGAAAAAGTACCTCACCGAGGACGAAAACGATCCCAACAGTGAGAACGACTTCGGCAAGAATGTCATTCCCGCACTGTTGCGTGATAACCGCCGCATGTACGCTTACCGTTTCAGCGGCTATTGGAAGGATGTCGGAACCATCTCCAGCCTGTGGCAGGCCAACATGGAGGTTCTGGATCCGACCCATTCCGGCATCAACCTGTTTGATGAAAACTGGAAGATCTACTCCCGCAACTCCGGCCGCCCCTGCCAGCGCATTGGTACGGACGCTGACATCGTGAACTCGATGATCACCGAAGGCTGCCAGGTTGACGGCACCGTTAAAAACTCCATCCTGTTCCCCGGCGTTGTGGTCGAAAAGGGCGCCACTGTTGAAGCAGCCGTTGTTATGGGCGGCACTGTCATCAAGGCTGGCGCAAAGGTCGAACACTGCATCGTGGCCGAAAATGTCACCATCGAAGAGGGTGCTACCGTGGGCAAAATGCCGGAAAGCGGCCTGAATATTACCGAACCCGGCGATGTTGCAACGGTTGGCTCCGGTGTCAAGATCGGCAAGGGCGCAACGGTTGGCCCCAAGGCAATGATTTCCAATGATGTAAAGGATGGTGAGGAACAATGGTAAGCAGCAACGCAAACGCACTGGGCGTCATTTTTGCAAACTCTTATGATAACCTTGTCCCCGAACTGGTAGCGGAGCGCACAATGGCCTCCATCCCGTTCGCAGGGCGTTACCGCATGATCGACTTTGTTCTGTCCAACATGGCAAACGCCGGTGTGGATAATGTTTCGGTCATCGTCCGTAAAAACTATCATTCCCTGATGGACCACCTGGGCGCAGGCCGTGAATGGGACCTGACCCGCAAGCGCGGAGGCCTGAACATTGTTCCGCCTTTTGCAGAGCGCAGCATCAAGCTGTACAGCGGCCGTGTGGATGCACTGGCCAGCGTTCTGAACTGGCTGAGGGACCAGAAAGAGTGCTATGTGATCCTGTCTGACAGCAACATTGCCATGAACTTCGACTTTAACAAGCTGATCGAAGCTCATGTCAAGTCCGGCGCAGACGTTACCATGGTATACAACCGCGGCGAAATCCCCGATGGTGCCCGCACCGATAACTACACCATCCGCATTGATAATGGCCGTGTGGCTGAGCTGCTTTCCAACGATTATCGTCCCGGCGTCCAGAATCTGTCCATGAACCTGTACATCATCGAGCGCGAAAGCCTGATCCAGCTTGTCCGCGATGCATCTGTGCGCGGTCTGGTCTATTTTGAGCGCGATATCCTGGCCCGCAACCTGAGCCTGCTGAATGTTCAGGCTTATGAGTTTGACGGCTATGTGGCCCGCATCAGCGATATGAAGAGCTACTTTGACGAGAACATGCGCCTGCTGCAGGCTGGCAATGTCGATAAGCTCTTTAACGAAGGCAACCCCATCTACACCAAGATTCGTGACGACAACCCCACCCGTTACCTGGAAGGCAGCAAGGTCAAGAACAGCCTGCTGGCTGACGGCTGTGTGGTGGAAGGCACCGTTGAAAACAGCGTGCTGTTCCGTGGCTGCCAGATCAAGAAGGGTGCTGTTGTGCGCAACTGTGTGCTGATGCAGGATACCGTTGTAGAGGAGAATAGCTCCGTTGAGTATGTGGTTACCGACAAGAATGTCCACATCACGGCAGATAAAAAGCTGATCGGCACGGATTCTTTCCCGGTGTTTGTTGCCAAAAGGCACACGGTGTAACCTGATTACGCCCTGAACTTTCCCGCCAACTCTCCCCGGCGGGTAGTTTGCAGGAAAGGGCGGGGGAGTGAACACACTTCTCCGCTCTTTCCTTATTTTATCATAACAGCCTGCCCGGCAGGCGTTGCAAACAGCCGCTCCAGCGGCTCTGCAAGGAGGTACCCATGAAAATTCTCTATGCAGCCAGCGAGGCTGCACCGTATGCAAAATCCGGTGGTCTGGCCGATGTTGCCGGTGCATTGCCCAAGGCTCTGGTTCGTGACGGCATTGACTGCCGCGTTATCATGCCCCTGTACGGCGATCTCAAGTTCAAGGATACGCTGACCTATGTTACCAATTTCAGCGTGCCCGTGGGCTGGCGCAGCCAGTACTGCGGCCTGTTCAAGGCCGAGCATGACGGCGTGACGTTCTACTTTATCGACAACGAATATTACTTTAAGCGCAGCGGCTTGTATGGCTTCTATGATGACGGCGAGCGTTTTGCTTTCTTCTCCCGCGCCATTCTGGAAACCCTGTTCTATACCGACTTTGAGCCGGATATCATCAACTGCAACGACTGGCAGACCGCCCTTACCCCGGTTTACCTCAACCTGTATTACCGCCACTTGGATAAGTTCAACCACATCAAGACAGTATTCACCATCCATAACATTGCCTACCAGGGCAAGTATGGCATGGATATCCTGGAGGATACCTGCGGCATTGGCGCACGCGATGCCCACATTGTGGAGTATGATGGCTGCGCCAACTTTATGAAGGGCGCAATCGAGACTGCTGATAAGGTCACCACCGTCAGCCCTACCTATGCACAGGAGATCTTGGACCCGTGGTTCAGCCATGGTCTGGATGGCCTGCTGCGCCAGAAGCAGTATAAGCTGTGCGGTATCCTGAACGGTATTGACGTGGATGTTTTCAACCCCGCTACCGACCCGGATATCCCGCAGAACTATGATGCCAACACGGTGCAGCAGGGCAAGCCCGTCTGCAAAGCAGCTTTGCAGGATGAGTTCGGCCTGAACAAGGATGGCAGCCCGGTCATGGCCATGGTCACCCGTCTGGTCGGTCACAAGGGCGTTGACCTGGTGCGTAGCATTGCCGAAGGCCTGTTGCAGCAGGGCATTGAGCTGGTGATCCTCGGCTCCGGCGAAGCCCAGTACGAGAACTTCTTCAACGAGCTGTGCGCCCGCAACCCCGGCCGCGTTGGCGTGTACATTGGCTTTAACGCCAAGCTGGCCCAGCGCATTTATGCCGGTGCCGATATCTTCCTGATGCCGTCCCGCTCCGAACCCTGCGGCCTGGCCCAGATGGTATCCTGTCGTTATGGCACCATCCCCGTTGTGCGTGAGACCGGCGGCCTGCGCGACTCCATCCACGACTCCGGCGATGGCTATGGCAATGGCTTTACCTTTGCCAATTACAACGCCCACGAGCTGTACGAAGCCTGCTGGCGTGCCAAGGAAGGCTACTGGAACAAGGAAGGCTGGCCCGTGCTGGTCAAGCGCGCCATGGAATGCGATTTCAGCTGGTCCAACTCCGCCAAGAGCTATGAGGGCCTGTATAATGAGGTCGTGAACCTCTGGTAAGTCTTTGGGAAGCTGCTCCCTAATGAGTTAAAATCAAATCCCGCTGTGTGCAGCCTGAAAAGCCGCATACAGCGGGATTTTTGTTTCATTGGGATTGGCCCGGTGAAAAGGAAAACGGAAAGAATAGATACGCCCGTGCGGCAGCATAGCAGCGTGACAGGGGAGACGAACCGAATGCTTCCAGAACGCAGCACAGGAATTTCGAAAAAGCCAGCCATCCGGAAATGAAGAAATTTCGGATTTTTTGCCACAATTTGCCGAACATGTGTTACAATAGTACCGGAATTTTGGCCGTGGCATTAAGGAAAATCCCATGCCCGCGGTCAATCGGGAAAGGAAACATAACAGCAATCCTATGGGGAAAAGAAAACATTGGTATGTACCGTGCATCGCCCCGGCACTGGCCGCGCTTTTGCTGGCGGGCTGCGGCGCAACGGTGGATTTGAATGAACAGGCCACAGCCGAAACCGCCATGGCCGTGCAATGGGTGCCCAATGGCAGCGTTTATGCTACTGCGGCGGAAGAGCTGGAATACTGGTCCACAGCCCAAAAGCTGGAATCCGCCCTTGCCGCCACGCGGGAAACAGCCCCCAGCGTAGACTTGAACGAGCTGCTGGATGAATTCTGCGCCGCGCAGCCGGGCAGCTTTTCGCTTTACCTGCAAAATCCGGCAACGGGGGAAAGCTATACTTATAACACGGATGCCCTGTATTATCCCGCCAGCCTGCTCAAGCTGCCCTATGCGTTCTGGCTGTGCGGCCAGGCCGATGCCGGAACACTGGACCTGGAAGATGAACTGCCCAACCAGTTCCGCGGCCGTTTGTCTGATACGGCGCTGCAAGCCTATAACGATGCCGAGACCATCCCGGCCAAAGCCGCCATGCGTGCTATGATCGCCCACAGCGATAACAACGCCGTCACCCTGTTGACCACCCACTGGCCAGCCAATGAATCCAGCGGCTTCCAGCAGTTCCTGGCGGATTACGGCTTTGCCTATGCCGCAACCTGCGCCCTTACCCCGCAAACCGGCATTATCGGTATGGCTTCCACTGGCGAGTTTGCCAACATTGTGTCCGCGGTGTATGATTATCTGGATTCAGGCAGCGCCGCCGCAGCCTACCTGAAAACCTGTATGCTGGCCGCCGACCATGATATTTTGTATGTGCCGGATGGCGTGCCTGCCGCCAAAAAGTATGGCAGCTGGGATTACGCATATCACGATGTTGCCATTGTGTATGCCAAGCATCCCTACTGGATTGTTTGCATGACAGACCAGGGAGATGAAAATGTAGACTTCCCCGAAGAACCCACCCAGGCCATGCAGACCCTTGGCCAGCTGGTGTATGAATACTGGAACCCATAAACCACGCCAGCGCCGTTTCAAGAAAGGAGCCGACCTTTGCCAAACAAGAAAACTGCCGCCCAGCGCCAACTCTATGTGGACGCTATGAAAGGCTTTGGCATCCTGTGCGTTGTCATTGGCCATTTTATCGAGTATCACCGTGGTACCGCGCCGGGCATCAATGCGCTGTTTACCTGCATTTACCTGTTCCATATGGCAATTTTTTGCACAGCCAGCGGCCTGGTGGCTAAGTTCAGCCTGCGCAAGCTGGTCACGCAGCAGCTATGGCTCTACCTTATCAGCCAGGCGGGCATCACGGCGTTCCGTGCGGCTGCCCTGAAAGATAACATTGTGGATCAGGGCGGCTGGCTGCAAAATGTACTGCTGCCATGGCGGCACATGTGGTATCTGTACGCCCTCATGTTCTGGATGCTCACCGTGCCTTTGCTGCGCGCCATCCAGCGGCGCGGCCTGCTGGCCAGCACCGTAGGGATGGCCGCAGCCATTGCCATAGGCCTGTTGGGCGGCTGTGTCAACTGGCCGTTTGATCTGGGCCGTGTGTTTTCCTTTTTCCCGTTCTTTGCGTTCGGTGTGCTGTTTGCGGAGCCGTTCCGCAGCTGGCAAAAGCGCTGGTATGCCTGGGGCCCGCTGGCGGCGGCCATCGTGGTGTTTTATACCGTAACCGTCCAGCGCATTGTCACCGCCGAAACCCCGGTGTATGAGGGAGCCCGCATCTTCCAGTCCGACGCCTATGCGGTGGGCGGCTACCTGATGCAGGATCGCGCAGTGTTCTACCTGCTGGGCTTTGGCACAGTGCTGGCCATCACCCCCATTCTGGGGCTCATCAAGCCGTTTGCCAGCCTGGGCCAGCGAACCCTGCCCATCTACATCCTGCACATGCCGCTGTACGCGCTTCTGGTTCAACTTGGCTGTTACGAAGCCTGTGCTTCCCACGGGTTGCCCGCCGTTATTACCTGGCTGTGCTTTATCATCCCCGCGGTGGTGGCCCTGTGCGCCAGCGCCCCGGTGTGTGCCATCCTGAACGGCATCGCAAACATCTGGTACAAAACGCTCCCGGCTCTCTTTTCCCGCCGTGGATAAAGCGTTTGCAGATGCGTTTATCCAACCGCAATAAAACAAATAAAAGAGCAAAAAAATAAACCAGGCGTGCCCTGCAAAGCAATCGACTTTGCAAAACACGCCTGGCTCTATTTTATAAAATCACTTTCAGGGCCAACGTGAAAGAATCAGCCCTCCGCCAGGAATCACTGCTCGTCCTTGTGATCCAGCAGCTTTTCCATGGTGTGCCAGCCCAGCACTGCGCACTTTACGCGGGCCGGCATGTGGGAGATATCCTGCAGCGCACCGGCTTCTTCCAACTTTTCAATGTCGGCAGCGGTAGCTTCGCCCTTAATCATCTTCAAAAAGGTCTCGGCCAGGTCTTTGGCTTCATCCACGCTGCGGCCAATGATCATGTCCAGCATGATATCTGCCGAAGCCTGGGAGATCGCGCAACCGTCACCAACAAAGCTGCCGTCCTCAATCTTGCCGTTTTCTACTTTCAGCTGCAAAATAATGTCATCGCCGCAGCTGGGGTTCACACCCTCCAGCGTCATGTTGGCGCCGGGCAGCGGCTTTTTATGGGCGGGGTAGAGGTTGTGGTCGGTCAGCACCTCATTATAAAACGTACTACTCGGCATAACCCATTTCCTTTCTTACGCCGCCCAGCGCCGCCAGAAAGCGGTCAATGTCAGCGGTGGTGTTATAAAATGCAAGGCTGGCGCGTGCGCAGGAACGCACACCCAGATAAGCCAGCAGCGGCTGTGCACAGTGGTGCCCGGCACGCACGTCCACATGGCAGCTGTCCAGAATGGTGGCAATGTCGTGCGGGTGCACACCGTCCACCGTAAAGCTCAGAATGCCGCAGTGCTTGTCCGGGTCATCGCTGCCCAGAATATTCACACCGGAGATCTTCTTCATGCCTTCATAGGCATAGCGGGTCAGGGCCTGCTCCTGGGCGTGGACATTTTCCAGCCCAACGGATTCCAGGTAATCAATGGCCGCAGCCAGCGCAACCGCGCCGCCTGCATTCACGGTGCCGGCCTCAAATTTGTGGGGCAGCTCGGCATACACAGCGCCATCGCGGGTAACGGAATCGATCATCTCGCCGCCGGTCAAAAACGGCGGCATGGCATCCAGCAGCTTCTCCTTGCCATACAAAACGCCAATACCCATGGGGGCCATCAGCTTGTGGCCGGAGAATGCAACAAAATCAGCATCCAGTGCCTGCACATCCACTTTCATGTGGGGGGCACTCTGGGCGGCATCGACCAGCACAACACCGCCGTTGCGGTGTACCAGCTCGATCACTTTCTCTACCGGGTTTACGCAGCCCAGCACGTTGGAAACATGGCCAATGGCGGCCAGCTTTACCTTGGGGCCGATGACGGCTTCCAGCTTTTCATCCGGCAGGCTGCCGTCTTTTTCACATTCCAGGTAAACCAGCTTGGCACCGGTCTGGCGGGCAACCATCTGCCACGGCAGCATGTTGCTGTGGTGCTCCATGATGGTGATGACGATCTCATCCCCGGCATGGATGTTGTTCAGCGCATAGCTGTAAGCAACCAGATTGATGCTTTCGGTGGTGTTGCGGGTAAAGATGATCTCGGCATCACTGCGTGCATTCAGGAACTTGCGTACCCGCTCGCGGGCGGCCTCGTAACGGTCAGTCGCCTCCACGCCCAGTTCATACAGGCCGCGCAGGGGGTTGGCGTTGGCCTGCTCGTAAAATTCTTTCTCTGCCTGCAAAACGCTGGCCGGGCGCTGCGCGGTGGCGGCGCTGTCCAGATAGGCAACGTCCTGCTGCATCAGCAGGGGAAAGTCCTTTTTATAATCCACAAAATCAAAGCTCATCGGTGTGCGCCTCCATGAATTTGTGTGCTTCTTCCGCCAGTGCCTCCGGCAGCAGGTCAACTACGGCCTCAATGCGGGCGCGGGCCAGCAGGCTGCGGGCAGCTTCTTCAGGAATGCCGCGGCTGGCGAGGTAGAACAGCATCTTTTCGTCCAGGCGGCCGATGGTTGCGCCGTGGTTGCCTTCCACATCCTCTTCGCCGCACAAAATCAGCGGAATGGTCTGGTTGACCACGCCGTCGCCCAGCAGCAGAACGTTCTCCTGCTCCTGGCCCTTGGCGCCGGAACCGCCGGGCAGCAGGTCAATGCTGCCGCGGAACAGCTTGAATGCCTTACCGGCCAGTACGCCGGTGGAATCCATCTCGCAGGTGGTCTTTTTGCCGCGGTGGCGGGCTACATAGTTCATGTCCAGGCGCTGTTCGCCCTGGCCCAGGTAGCCGATCCTGGCGGTAAAGTTGCTGCCTTTGCCGATCAGATCGGCGGCAGCACCGGCATACAGCTTGCCGGAACCCAGTTCCAGCTTGGTCAGCTCAAAGCTTGCGCCGTCTGCGCAGGTGGTGCCGATGTCACTCAGGCAGGTAAAGCCATTATCCAGTACCTGCACCATCGAAAGCTTGACCACAGCGCCAGCCTCGGCCTTGATCTTGATCTGCAAAGCGGCCAGGCCCTCGCCAGCGATCTCATTACGCAGGATCACAGCCACCTGCATGGTGCTGCCAGCCTTGGCTTCCAGGTACAGCCGGTCCCCGGCGGGGGTGCCGGGCTGGTAGGTATAGGTGATAACCGCAGGGGCATCCATCACTTCGTTTTCGCCCAGGGTCAGGTACTCTGCTGGGCTGTTGGCCAGAAAACGGTCAACGTCGGTGCCCATGCCGGTCTCCATGGCCCAGTCCTGTGCAGCGCTGCTGCGGGCCAGCTGTGCGGTCTGCACAAAGCTGGGGGCGGCACCCAAGGCGGGGGCGTTTGCTTCCAGCCGGGCTGCATTCATTTTCAGCCAGTTCCACGTCAGAGCGGGAAGCCGGTTGACGGTCATTGTTTCATTTGCCATACTCCCAACTCCTTTGCTCACCCAATGCTGCCCTTCATCTCAAGGCGGATCAGGTTGTTCATTTCCATTGCGTATTCCAGCGGCAGCTCCTTGGAAACATTATCCGCAAAGCCGCTCACGATCATGGCGCGGGCTTCCTCTTCGGGGATGCCGCGGCTCATCAGGTAGAACACGGCGTCATCACTGATGCGGCCAATGCGGGCTTCGTGGCCCACGTCAGCATCGGGGGTGCGCACGTCCATTGCGGGGATCGTGTCCGAACGGGAGATGGTGTCCAGCATCAAAGACTGGCAGGAAACCGCAGCCTTGCTGTTCTTGGCATCCTTGTTAATGACCACCGCGCTGCGGAAGGTGCTGATGCCGCCGTCCTTGGAGATGGACTTGGTGTTGATATAGCTGGAAGTATCCGCGCCGGTGTGAACAACCTTGGCGCCGGTATCCAGGTTCTGGCCATGACCGGCGAAGGTTATGCCGGTGAACTCCATGCGGGAGCCCTTGCCCTTCAGGATGGTCATGGGGTACAGGTAAGAGGTGTGGGAGCCAAAAGAACCGGAAACCCATTCCATCACGCCGCCCTCTTCCACAATGGCGCGCTTGGTGTTCAGGTTGTACATGTTCTTGGACCAGTTCTCAATGGTGGAATACCGCAGCTTGGCGTTCTTGCCCACAAACAGCTCCACGCAGCCGGCGTGCAGGTTGGCCACATTGTACTTGGGGGCAGAGCAGCCCTCGATGAAATGCAGCGAAGCACCCTCGTCCACAATAATCAGCGTGTGCTCAAACTGGCCAGCGCCGGGGGCGTTCAGGCGGAAATAGGACTGCAGGGGAATCTCCACATGCACATGCGGCGGAACATACACAAAAGAACCGCCAGACCATACCGCGCCGTGCAGGGCGGCAAATTTGTGATCCGTGGGGGGAACCAGGTGCATGAAATGGGTGCGGATCATCTCGGCATAAGGGCCGTGCATGGCGCTTTCCAGGTCGGTGTAAATAACACCCTGCTCCGCAACCTCTTTTTTCACGTTGTGATATACCAGCTCGGAGTCATACTGTGCGCCGACACCGGCCAGGCTGTCGCGCTCGGCCTGGGGGATACCCAGCTTTTCAAAGGTATCCTTGATGTCGGTGGGCACTTCGCTCCACTTGGCGCTCATTTTGGTGTTGGGGCGCACATAGGTGATGATATCATCCATGTTCAGCTCATCAATCGGCGGGCCCCACTCCGGGATACCGGTCTTATTATAGATCTCCAGCGATTTCAAGCGCAGCTCCAACATCCAGTCGGGGTCGTTCTTCTCGCGGGAAATCTGCTCTACAATGGCGGGGGTCAGGCCAGCGTCTACCTTGTAGGCGTCTTTTTCCTCATAGCGGAAATCATACAGGTTGCGGTTAATGTCCTCAACCTGCGTTTTTTCGCGTTTTGCTTCGTTTACTTCTGCCATATAATTCTCAGGCCTCCGCCATCTTTTCAAAGCGCTCGTAGCCGTTCACATTGATCTCTTCCACCAGGCTGCCATCGCCGTTTGCAGCAATCTTGCCGTTGACCAGCACGTGGGTGTAATCAACAGACAGCGCATCCAGAATGCGGGTGCTGTGGGTGATGATCAGCAAAGCGCCGTTGTGGTCTTTCTGGTATTCTTCCACGCCTTTGGAAACCAGGCGCACGGCGTCAACGTCCAGGCCGGAGTCCGTCTCGTCCAGAATGGCGAGGGAGGGCTTGAGCATCATCAGCTGCAAAATCTCGGCCTTTTTCTTTTCGCCGCCGGAAAAACCAACGTTCAGGCTGCGCTCTGCGTAAGAAGCATCCATCTGCAAAATGTCCATGCAGCGGGCCAGCTCTTTCTTGAAGTCATAGTAACGCACATGGCCGACCTTCTGCTGCAATGCGCTGCGGATAAAGCCTTCCAGCGTCAGGCCGGGAACTTCCAGCGGCTCCTGGAAAGAAAGGAACATGCCGGCCTTGGCGCGCTTATCGGTGGATTCATGGGTGATATCCTCGCCCTTGAACAGGATCTGGCCGCCGGTCACGGTATATTTGGGGGCACCCATCAAAACATAGCCCAGGGTGGATTTGCCTGCGCCGTTGGGGCCCATCAGCACATGGGTTTCGCCCTTGTTGATGGTAAGATCCACGCCGTGCAACAGCTGTTTGTCTTCCACGCGTGCGGCCAGACCGGTTACGTTCAAAACTTGCTCTGCCATAAAAACTGCCTCCTGCTCGCTTTATAATAAGGTGAGCGTTTGTATTTCAAAAAGCCGCAGGCAAACCCGCAGCTTGGTTCGGCGTCCGGTGCAGCCATCCGTTTGCAGCGCAAAGCAGGCAGGCGGCGGTGTGCCGGGCACCTTTGTTATTTTCATATCCTATAAAAACTCTAGGATTAACGGTGCTTATTATATTCCAACAATTTCTTTGCGTCAAGGGCAAACCGCAAAAACTGGTACAAACCCTGCAATTTTGCACCAAAAATGGACGAATCGGGCGATTTTTGGCGTTCGGCGACCACAGAAATGGCGGTTAGACATAACAAATTCTAGCCGGCCCCGCCCGCCGCTTTCCAATCAGTGTTGGCCGTGGCTGCAGCGGTTATGCAAAGGGGAACCCCACAAAAAAAGAAGAGCCTTACCGGAAAATCCGGTAAGGCTCAGCCAGTGCCGCCGACCGGGATCGAACCGGTACGATGTTTCCACCGAGGGATTTTAAGTCCCTTGCGTCTGCCAGTTCCGCCACGGCGGCTAACTGTATGGTATTGTAGCGCAAAACGGGGAAATTGTCAATCCGCAAAGCCCTGCCGCCCAGAGTGTAAAAAAGCGAATGGTTTATTTGCGGCGAACGGCAAAGCAGCTCGCTTCATGTGGCAGTGTACCCGCTATTTTAGGGCAATACCGCATAATTCTAAGTGCCGATACGGCG
>ULVQ01099458.1_pt1 | contig 18706 bp, 18 predicted proteins | sample 1959591 | NCBI WGS metagenome assembly ULVQ01 (sample SAMEA4835790, study PRJEB28245) | human gut metagenome | biome: gut microbiome; material: fecal sample | place: Denmark | collected 2008
CACATCTAAATACTAATAAAAAACGAAGTTTTTATGTACGGAAAACTTAAAGAATTCTTGACAAATGAACTTGAAGGCATCAAAGCCGCTGGTTTATACAAGAACGAGCGTATCATTACTACGCCGCAGAGAGCCGACATCAAAGTAAATGCCGGAAGTGATGTTTTAAACTTCTGCGCCAACAACTATCTTGGCCTGTCCGATAACCAACGACTGATCAAGGCCGCGAAAGAAGCCATGGATACACACGGTTATGGCATGTCGTCCGTTCGTTTCATCTGTGGAACGCAGGATTTGCACAAGCAATTGGAAGCAGCCATCTCCGACTATTTCAAGACTGAGGACACGATCCTTTACGCCGCATGTTTCGACGCTAACGGTGGTTTGTTCGAGCCATTGTTCGGCGAGGAAGACGCTATCATCTCGGATGCCTTGAACCACGCCTCTATCATCGACGGTGTTCGTTTATGCAAGGCGAAACGTTATCGCTACGCTAACGCCGATATGGCGGACTTGGAGCGTTGCCTACAAGAGGCGCAGGCCCAACGTCACCGTATCATCGCCACGGACGGCGTGTTCTCCATGGACGGCAATGTCGCTCCGATGGACAAGATTTGCGAGCTTGCCGAGAAATATGACGCATTGGTTATGGTGGACGAGTCTCACTCTGCCGGTGTCGTAGGCCCGACGGGTCATGGCGTAGCCGAGCAGTTTGATGTTTACGGACGTGTAGATATCTTCACGGGTACGCTGGGTAAGGCGTTCGGTGGTGCCATGGGTGGCTTCACGACCGGAAAGAAGGAGATTATCGATATGTTACGCCAACGTTCTCGCCCCTACTTGTTCTCCAACTCCGTGGCTCCGGCCATCGTAGGCGCAAGCTTGGAGATGTTCAAGATGTTGAAGGAGAGCGACGCTTTACATACGAAATTAATGAACAACGTAAGCTACTTCCGCGACAAGATGCTGGCAGCCGGTTTCGATATCAAGCCGACTCAATCCGCTATCTGCGCCGTTATGTTGTACGACGCTAAGTTGTCTCAAGATTTCGCCGCCAAGATGCAGGAAGAGGGTATTTACGTAACCGGTTTCTATTACCCGGTAGTACCGAAGGGACAAGCTCGTATCCGTGTACAATTGTCCGCCGGCCACGAGACTGAGCATCTGGACAAGGCTATCGCAGCGTTTATCAAGGTAGGAAAAGAGCTAGGCGTTATCAAATAACACCTCTCTCATTCATCATACAAGGCCACATCCGGGCAAGATGATCTGGATGTGGCTTTTTAATCACTAAGAACAATCATGCAACTCAGTAACTACCATAGTCATTGTACTTTTTGTGATGGAAGAAGTATTCCGGAGGATTTCGTGAGATTCGCCATAACACACGGGTTCCGTGCGTACGGTTTTTCCTCCCACTCGCCGCTTCCGTTCGAGACTTTCTGGAATATGTCTAAAGACGATATGCCGGAGTATCTGCAAGAGATAAAACGACTGAAACAGAAATACAGCGATCAACTGGAAATATATGCCGGTCTGGAGATTGATTATCTGGACGAGACCTATAACGCCTCGATCCCCTATTTCCAAGAGTTGCCCTTGGACTACCGGATCGGTTCCATCCATTTCCTGCCCGTATCAGAGCGTCTGGCCGAAGAGAACATGGTCTGTATAGACGGCTCATTCAGGGAATACGCCCACTCCGTGGAGCGGCATTTCGAGGGAGATGTCCGGTTGCTTGTCAAGCGTTTCTTCGATACCACGATGAAAATGATAGAGGCCGGAGGCATCGATATCGTCGGACATATCGACAAGATCTATATGAACGGACAGAAATACGAGATCTTCAATTTTGAAGAGGATTGGTATCGGAAGCCTTTTGAGGCTTGTCTGGATCTGGTTCAGGAGAAAGAATTGATGGTAGAGGTCAACACCAAGAACTGGACCAAGAAAAAAGAGCTTTACCCCCGTGTGGAATACCTATCACGGATGCGGAAAATGAATATCCCTGTCATGGTGAACTCCGATTGCCATTATCCGGATTTGGTGAACGACGGTCGCAAGGAGGTTTTTGAGTTGCTAAAGCAAGCCGGCTTCAAGTCCACCCGTGAGCTCGTGAAAGGCAAATGGCAAGATATCGCCCTCTAGGATTTATTTTTCCGCTTATACAGAAAGGATTGCCAACGCTCCTCGGCGTTCCCTTGACGAAACATGTCATAACGTGCCATCGTAAAGAACAGATCCGATAAACGATTCACGAACGCCATGATCCCGGCAGGAACCGGGTCTTTCCGATTCAATGTCCACAAGCGGCGTTCGGCCCTGCGGGTGATCGTACGGGCCAATTGGAGGTGCGCCGAAACAGGTGTGCCTCCCGGAAGGATAAAATACCCGTTATCCTCCATCTGGGCGGATAGATCATCGATATGGGACTCACAAAAGACGGTCAAATCATCGGGAAGCGGATTCGGATTCTGATCACGGATCGCCGATGGTGTCGCCACATGAGACATCACGGCCATCATCTCACGCTGTATCCTACCCAGCAACACCTGCCATTCATGATCGGGAGGCAGCAACGTACGGACAATACCGATCTCGGCGTTCAACTCATCCAACGTCCCATTCGCCTCGATACGGATGTCATCCTTATCGACACGCTCACCGCCATGTATGCCGGTTTTTCCTTTATCTCCTCCACGGGTATATATTCTCATAGGATACTCATTTTAGGACTTATGAAAAAAGACTACCGTATTCCGGTGATAAACACTATAGTATTCATCTTCAAACACTACTGTGTTTATCCACGAATACTATAGTGTTCTCACACGAACACAGTAGTCTTTTCTATTCGTTAATCAAAGAAGTGCTTAAACTTACTGAAGATTTTCTCTTTCATCGTCTTATTAGGCTGGAAGTTCGGTGAATTCTCCAATCCGTTCAGCGTCTCTTTCTCCGTAGACGACAAAGTCTCGGGGATATATACACTCACGTTCACCAACAAATCGCCCGTACCATAACTATTGATGGAAGGAAGTCCTTTATTACGCAAACGAAGCACCTTACCCGGCTGCGTACCCGGCTCGATCTTCAATTTCGCCTTCCCGTCAATGGTCGGAACCTCTACCGTGGCTCCCAAAGCTGCTTGCGGAACACTCAGCAGGAGGTTGTATAACAGATCGTTCTCATCACGAATCAACTCCGGATGCGGTTCCTCCTCGATAAGGATCAATAAGTCACCGTTGATTCCACCATGTCGTGCGGCGTTGCCTTTACCATTCATGGAGAGTTGCATGCCCTCGGCTACACCGGCAGGGATATTGATCGTGATAATCTCATCGTCGCGAACGACGCCCTCACCATTACACTCCGTACATTTCTTGACAACGATCTTGCCCTCGCCACCACAAGTAGGGCAAGTCGTCTGCGTCTGCATCTGCCCTAGGATCGTGTTGGCGATACGGGTAACGACACCGCTACCTTTACACGTATCACACGTCTTCACACCCTCCGAGCCTTCCGCCCCGCTACCGTGACAATGCGAACAAGGCACATACTTCTTCACCTTGATCTTCTTTTCCACGCCGTTAGCGATCTCTTTCAGGTTCAGCTTCACCTTCACACGCAAGTCCGATCCACGGTTCACCCGGCGTCCTCCACGAGAACCGCCGAAACCACCGAAGCCACCAAAACCGCCAAAATGTCCACCAAAGATGTCACCGAACTGGGAGAAGATATCCTCCATGGACATACCACCACCGAAGCCGCCACCTTGTGAAGCCCCGCCGACACCCGCATGGCCGAATTGGTCATAACGCTGACGCTTTTGCGGATCGCTCAACACGTCGTATGCCTCTGCCGCCCCCTTAAAGTTCTCCTCCGCTTGCTTATCGCCCGGGTTCTTATCCGGGTGGAATTGTATCGCCTTCTTACGGTACGCTTTCTTTATCTCATCCGCCGATGCATTCTTCTCAACGCCCAGCACTTCATAGTAATCCCTTTTAGCCATCCTTGTATTTGTTATTTGCCGATTTTCCGATTATTCTCCCACTACTACTTTAGCGTGACGTATTACCTTGTCAAATAAGGTATATCCAGTTTGTACGCAATCCAATACCTTGCCCTTCATGTCCGGTTCCGGAGCGGGAATCGTAGCGATAGCCTCAAACTCCTCCGTGTTGAACGGCTTGCCTATGGCCTCGATCGGCTTTACGCCCTGCTGAGACAGATAGCCCATGAACTTACCGAAAATCAAGTCCACGCCTTCTTTAACGGCCTCTACATCCTCAGCCGTGCGGACGTTCTGCAAAGCACGCTCGAAATCGTCGATAATAGGAAGAAGGTTCTTTAACGCACCCTCGCCGCCAGTCTTGATCAAATCAGCCTTCTCACGCATCGTACGTTTACGGTAATTGTCAAACTCCGCCATCAAGCGCAGGTGGGAATCGTTCAATTCGTTATATTTCTTTTGCAAGGCTTCCACCTCGCCCGACACATTGTCAGAGCCGGCAGTTTCATCTGCCGCATTTGACTGTTCTTCCTGCAAATTTGTCGCTTCCTCATTATTCACGTTTTCGTTTTTTGAAGCGTTTTCTTTTTTCTCGTTTGGATTCATCTTGCTCATAATCTATCTGATTTTTTTCATTACTAACTAATTGTAAGCGAAATACGGTACCACATAAATACCCTTAAAAAGTATATACACAGCATCCATATCAAGTTCATACACTATTATAGCAGCAAATATATTGCCAACTATTCCACCACATCAAAAATATCTTTACCTTTGCCTATGTTTTAAACGAAACAGGTATTTTTAGAGTAAATAAAATTCCAGAATATGATGAGAAGTGTGATTTTATCAACGTTGCTATTAGTATTGGCGGTCTGTACGGTTTCCGCCCAAAACAGGAATACATCCATCTGCCGACTAGGCTTCACATACGATATCAGCCAGAGCAAGAACTGGGGAAATAACAAGCCGGTCATTAAAAGCGTCATCCCTTATTCATCCGCCGAGCAAACAGGTATTAAGAAATACGACGTGATCGAGGAGATCAACGGTGTACCTGTGACGGAAATATCTGTCGATGAGATCCCACAACTGCTGAATCCCGCCGGAAGAAACGATGTCCTATTGACTATCAGCAACCTTTCCTCTCCTTCTAAACAAGTATTAGTAAAGAAGGACTGCAAGAAAAGTAACGCCATCACGGAAGACCAGCTGGCGTCCGCCTATGCGATGTATAGCTTGGAGACAACCAATGAGCAAGAATTCGTATGCCCGTTCAAGACTACCGTCACATCCGACGGCGTAGATTTCGGTAACTTCAAGACATTCGCCTTCTCGACCATCGACGAGAATAACCGTAAACTGGAAACGGTCATCAACGAATGCATCGAGAACGAGTTGACCAAAAAAGGACTTACGGTTGATATCGCAAAGCCGGATTTATTGATACAGACTTTCTATTTCTTCGATAAGAACCCGAACTATCTGGGAGCGAATAAAGTATTGGTAGAAAAAGAACCGACTTACCGGTACAACTTCTCGCACAGTAAGATGGAGAAATTCCCGTTCTTGAATTACGCCGCCGCCGAAGCGGAAGCCGAATATCTGTTGCAATTCGGTATCCGTATCATCGATCAAAAAGATATCCCCGGACGTGTACTCTGGGAATGTGAGGCGAACGAGTTGCTGGAAGACTCTTATCGTTTAGACGAATACGCCCGGGTGCATGTCCCGTTGATGTGTATGCAATACCCATACACGAAATACGGACGTAACGTACCGTTCAAGGTGAGCAAGAAGACCTATAATTATACGGGGATCAGCTACGATATCGATAAATTGGATCAAGTGGTTGACGTAGATCGTAACTCTCCCGCTTATGCGGCAGGCATCCGTCCCCGTGACATTATAGAAAAGATCGGCCGCCATAAGATGGATCATTCGGCAGAGGAGTTCTCATCCGCCTACAAACGCTTTATCACGAACACGATGCAATATCGTGATCCGAAGACGATGTTTACGGATGCGAACGGTTTCAAGTATTGCATGTTCTGGGACGTATTCAAATATCCCCAAATAGCGGATGCGTCGCAAAGCTCCGATTACTTGCCGGCGTTCTCTTATTTATACTATTTCGCCCCTTATATTAATCCGTCCGGCAACAACGCCTGTACATTTAATATAAAGCGTGGCAAGACAAAATTAGAAGTAATTATCCGTCCTACCATTCGCTCTGAAGTGACGGTAGAGATCAAATAAAGATTTTACAAACACGTGATATATCCACAAAATTTTGAACAAAAGACGGGCTTTGATAAGATCCGTCACTTAATCACAGAAAAATGTTTAAGCCCACTCGGGGAAGAGCGGGTAGCGGAGATGGGATTCTCCGCCGATTTCGAGGTCGTATCCAAGCGATTGGAACAAACCGATGAGTTTATCCGTATCCTACACGGAGACACGGAATTCCCCGCCAGTTATTTCTTCGACGTGCGCTATTCCTTGAAACGGATTCGGCCGGAAGGTACTTGGCTGGATGAACGGGAGTTGTTCGACCTCAAACGTTCCTTGCAAACGATCAATGACATCGTACGCTTCTTCAAGCCTATGGACGATGAGGAAATCAAGTATCCGGCCTTGACTGAATTGGCGGGAGATATCTTTGTCTTCCCCCAATTGATTGGAAAGATCGATAGTATCCTCGATAAATTCGGCAAGGTCAAGGACAGTGCTTCCTCCACCCTATCGCAAATCCGCAGGGAAATGACGATCACGATGAGCGGTATTTCCCGCAGCCTGCAATCCATCCTCCGTGCGGCACAATCGGACGGGGTTGTCGATAAGGACGTGACACCGACCATGCGCGACGGTCGTTTGATGATCCCGGTAGCCCCGGCCTTCAAACGAAAGATAAAAGGTATCGTACATGATGAGTCCGCCAGTGGCAAGACGGTCTTTATAGAGCCGGAGGTGGTCGTGGAAGCGAATAACCGCATCCGGGAACTGGAAGGGGAAGAACGCCGGGAAATCATTAAGATACTGACGGAATTCACGAACGTGATCCGTCCTTTAGCTCCGGATATCCTACAATCTTACGAGTTTCTTGCCGACATTGACTTCATTCGTGCGAAAGCGTTATTCGCGGAGCAAGTCAAGGCGATCAAGCCGATCGTGGAGGATAAGCGACAAATGGATTGGGCACGTGCCGTGCATCCGCTCTTATTCCTGTCTTTACAGAAACAGGGCAAGCAGGTAGTTCCCCTCGATATCGAGCTGACCGAGGGAAAACGGATCTTGATCATATCCGGTCCGAACGCCGGTGGTAAATCCGTTTGCCTGAAAACGGTCGGATTACTTCAATACATGTTGCAATGTGGTTTATTGATTCCTTTGCATGAGCGATCAAGAACCGGGATCTTCGAGCATATATTCATCGATATAGGCGATGAGCAAAGCATCGAGAACGATTTGAGTACCTACAGTTCCCACCTTACCAACATGAAGTATTTCGTGAAGAATTGTAACGAGCGGACCATTATCCTAATCGATGAGTTCGGTAGCGGTACGGAACCCCAGATTGGCAGCGCTATCGCCGAGGCTTTATTGGATCGCTTCAACCGGAATCATAGCTTTGGGGTAATCACGACCCACTACCAGAATTTGAAGCATTTCGCCGAGGATACGGAGGGTATCGTAAACGGTGCCATGTTGTACGACCGCCATTTGATGCAGCCCTTGTTCAAGCTTTCTATCGGAAACCCGGGTAGCTCGTTCGCCGTAGAGATCGCACGCAAGATCGGTCTGCCCGAGGACGTGATAGCCGACGCTTCCGCGAACGTCGGAGCGGATTATATCAATATGGACAAATACTTGCAAGATATCGTACGCGATAAACGGTACTGGGAAAGCAAACGGCAGAATATCCGTCAGCAGGAGAAAAAACTGGAAGATGTCACTTCTCGTTATGAACAAGACTTGGAAGCCGTAAACAAGCAACGGAAAGAGATCATCCGGGAGGCAAAGGCCGAGGCCCAACGTATTCTAGCGGAGGCTAACGCCAAGATCGAGAATACCGTCCGTGAGATCAAGGAGGCCCAAGCGGAAAAAGAACAGACCAAACTGGCCCGCAAAGCCTTGGAAGAGTTCAAGAACTCCGTAATGGCGACCGAAGAAGAAGACGATAAGATCGCACGCAAGATGGCGAAGCTCAAGGAACGGAATGAACGGAAGAAACAGAAACAAAAAGTGACGGCCCAGCCGATATTTAATAAAGAGGTGATAGAGGTCGGTGACAATGTACGCCTTAAAGGGCAGGTTTCCGCCGGAACCGTTATGGAACTACAAGGAAAGCAGGCCGTAGTAGCATTCGGGATGATCAAAAGCACGGTTAAGCTAGAGCAGTTGGAAAAGGTAAGCAAAGGCCAGATCAAACGGGAAATCCAGAAAAGCACGTTCGTCAGCTCCCAGACCACTGACAATATGCATGAGAAGAAGATAAACTTTAAGCAAGAAATCGATGTGAGAGGAATGAGGGGCGATGAGGCATTGCAAAGCGTGACCTATTTTATCGACGACGCCATTCAAGTCGGGGCAGGCAAGGTTCGCATCTTGCATGGAACCGGTACGGGTATCTTACGTCAGCTAATCCGGGATTATCTGCGCACGGTTCCCGGTGTCCGTCGTTTTCAAGACGAGCATGTGCAGTTCGGAGGCGCCGGTATCACCGTTGTTGAGTTTGATTAAAAAGAGATCCTTATTATGAGACGGAATGAATATACACACAGGAGAAGACATATATCCAACCGGCATTTATCGGACAAGTATTATTACGCCGGCGAACATGAGACAGCAACCGGCATCCGTCTCACGCAATACAACGAACAATCTTTGCATACGAAAGAGGTGCGGATAACCGACACCTCTTTCAGCAAACTATCCGACCCGGATCAGATCAATTGGTTCGAGGTTAGCGGATTGACCAACGCGGATGCCATTACCCGTATCGTAAAAGATTTCGGACTGCATAATCTGGACGCTAAGGATATCTTGACTCCCCAACACGTGGTCAAGGTAGAGGAATACAAAGGACGAATGCTTATCGTATTAAACTCCTGCTATTACGATGTCAATAACGAGATGCGGTCTGAGCACATCAGTATACTGGTAGCGAACAATACGGTTATCACTTTTACGGAAAGCAACAACCCCGTATTCGAGGCCGCTCATAAAGCGCTACTATCCAACATGCTGAACATCCGGAAAAAAGGCAGTGGATTGCTGCTCGCTTTCCTTCTAAACACCATCATAGCGAATCTAGTAGAATCCGCCTCAAAGGTAGAAGAGATACTAGAGGATATAGAAGAGACTTTGCTCGATCCTAAGAACGATCAGGGTAATATGGGTTCCCTAATCCAACAACACCGCCATGAGTACATGATTATCCGTAAGAATAGCCTACCGCTGAAAGATCAATTCTCAAAACTATTACGAACAGAGAACGGGATTATCACCCCGGATATCCTGCCGATCTATAATGACCTGCAAGACCAACTCCAATTCGTTATCCAAACAACGGAAAGCTGCCGGGAAATCACCTCTTCCCTTGTCGATCTTTATATATCCAATAACGATCTTAGGATGAACGCCATCATGAAACGGCTGACGATTGTCTCCACCCTTTTCATCCCTTTGACATTCTTGGTGGGCGTATGGGGTATGAACTTCAAGATAATGCCGGAATTGGATTGGCGTTACGGTTATTTCATAGCTTGGGCCGTCATGATAGCTACCGGAGTATTGACTTGGCTATATATGAAACGAAAGGATTGGTATTAAAACCAATCCTTACGATCTGAAGAATTTCTTCCTATACTTATAAAAAGTATTCTTAGAGACGTTGAAATGCTCGCAAATCGATCCTACCGATTCTCCCCGCTCCAACATGTTCATGATCTCCCCCTTATGGGCGTCTAAGAAGAACAACTTGGATTCCGAGCCTTTAGGACGTCCCAACCGCTTTCCCGTACTTTTCACCTGTTCCAAGGCGTCTTTTGTACGTATGGAAACCAGACTGTGATCAATCTCGTCTACTTGCTTGAAGACATTAATCATCAATTGACGATCCATCCGGTCATCGAATATATAACGGTCGTTTATACAATAGACCGTCACGTCCTTCTCCATGCAAACGGTAAGTATCCCCATCAACTCATATAAGGTAAGACACAAACGGGTAATATCCGATACGATCAAGGCATCCCCTTTCTTCAAGCGTTCGAGAACAAGTTTTAACTTTGGTCCCGGCTGTTTCGCTTTCTCTCCGGATACTTCCATGACCCATTTATCCACATGGATATCTTTGGCCGCGGCAAAAGAAGAGATCTCTTCCCTTTGAATATCCAAGTGTTGCCGGTCCGTAGCCACATTTAAATACGCTATCGTCATAAATTTCACTAATTGTTTCTAGCGTGAAGGTACAAAAAGAATGAGTATATCTTCAAGATTATGGGATGTTTAACGCTTTATTTCGTACATTTGCGTTTATATTCATATATTATGATAACACATATACGAGTAGCTAGCCAACAATTGGAACAACCCCGATTCGAGTCCCCGAAAGAGTTGGTCTCTTGGATGGGCGCTATCCAGGCGCAGGAGTATGAGATGGCCAAATGGGCGATCGGTATTCGCTTGAGATCCTCTTCCCTTGAAACGGTAAATGAGGCTTTGTACAAAGGTGATATTCTACGTACCCATGTGATGCGTCCTACTTGGCATTTCGTGGCCGCCGAGGATATCCGTTGGATGCTTATGCTATCTTCCGAGCGTATCAAGGCTGCCGTTATGTCGTACGCCAAGGGACATTTCGGGAAGATAGAAAAAACGCTGTTCACAAGATGCCTAGATCAGATCGGAAAGATACTGGAAGGATACAAAAGCCTGACCAAACAAGAAGTAACGGCGGAATTGCAAAAATCCGGGATTTTGCCCACCATAGATCACGTAAACCTTTTCCTTACATGGGGTGAGGTGGAAGGCATCGTCTGTAGCGGGATCGATAAAGGAAAGAAAACGACTTACGCCTTATTGGACGAACGTGTCCCTCCTACTCGTGAACTTTGTAGGGAAGAGGCTCTGGCGAGATTGGCATCCAGATATTTTCAAAGCCACTCCCCTGCCCAGTTACAGGATTTTGTTTGGTGGTCCGGGCTAACCGCTACCGAGTGTAGGCTCGCTATCAATCTGATCAAGACGGAGTTAATGACCGAAACGTTCGATTCCCGTGAATATTTCATCCACCAATCATGGAAAGGAAAAAATGAGAGCGAGCCCGTCCTGCGTCTCCTCCCCGCCTTCGATGAATACTTGATCAGTTACAAGAACCGTACGGACGTATTGCCGCTAGAACATCATTCAAAAGCGTTCAACCGATTCGGCACCTTCTACCCGGTTATCTTGTATAACGGAAAGATAATAGGCAATTGGGGCCGCTCCGTCAAGAAAAACTCCATCCAAATAGAAATGGACTTTTTCGAGAAGAAGCCCCGCATTCCAGTGAAACTAATCCAGCAGGCCGAAGCGCAGATAAACGCTTTTTATGGAGGCTTATCGCACCACCCAGCGCTTCAATGTCGGGAAAAATAATTTCATATTCGCTACGGCCTCCTCTTTCGTATAATGAAAGTCCGCATCTTTATTGAACTCATCGACAAACTGAGCACAATGATCGATCATCTGATCCATCGTACAGTCCATCGTGAAGGCCCCGTCCTTATAACAATAGCAACAATATTCCTCATTCTTGCTTCCGTCATGGTTCGTTCCTAACTCCTCATTCTTTTGCAGCGGCATACCGCAGCTTTGGCAAAATTTTGTTTCCATACTAATTTATTTTATTGGTATATAAATCTTTGTCACTTGGGTATCGTCATCCTCTTCCGAATAACTCACATATTCCTCAAACGCCATTCCATGCCGTTTGGTATAATTGAAATCTATATTTATAGTATTATATAGTTCTTGTAATCCCGCATAACTACCTTTTAAGGTATAAACCGCATATTTTCCTTTCTGCAAACGAATCGTACCGAACATCCCTGATGGAATAATCTCCTTCCCGACCGAAGCGCAAGCATAAAAACGACATTGGTCCGGATGAGTGACGTTCGGATCATCAAAACTTAGACCAATAAAGCGGGTGTCCTCTGATAACGCTTGATTCTCTTTTAAGAATCCAATCAACAGATTCCATGCCTCCTCATAGGGTTCGGCCTCACCATATTTTCCAAAAATCCGGATATAAACCAAATCTAAATCATCTACCTCACAAACCTCAACTTCAAGATCGTGTGGATTACTCCACTTCTCGGTCTCTTCTCTCAGACGTGCTCGCAACTTATCCATATAAGCTTTCGGAGATACGCTGAATTGTTTCTTGAACGCTTTCGAGAAAGATTGGGGGTTATCATAGCCTACCCGACTCGCTAGATCTGCCAGACTCATATCTTCCGTATGCATATATAGAACCGCTCGCTCTACACGTTGCCTCGCCACATAAGCATATAATGACTCATTCAAGGCTCCTTTCATAATACGTAGTAGCTGCCGCTCGGACACGTTTACTTGCCCGGCTATTATATCCAGTCGTAAAGGGAGATGCAAATTCGCATTGATATAATCAATTACTTGATTGATTTTCCGTTGATATATGTTTTCCGTATCAGGCTTCATCCTATAGATTCTTATGATGACAAAAATACATAATCCCAACAGACTGACAATTGTCCAATCTCGCCAATTTGAGATTTCCCCTATATTTGTTTAAAAGCCATCAACTTCAAGATTCTATAGATTGTAAAATCAGTAATTCTGTTACACTTATCAGTAATTGGTATACAAAAGTAATGGAATATCTTAAATAATTTTGTGATATGGATAAAATCAAGAAAACAAATATGAATATAAAGAAAATAACCATTGCCATGTTGATCACATTAATCTCCATTGGCAATATAAACGCACAAGAAATGAAAACTGAAATTCCAAAAATTAGTGAATTCCCTACAGGAAATGAAAACACCGGGTTTGAACAATATTTCTCGGGGAAGTCTTGGCTAGCGCCATTAACAAGCAATAAGGATTTAAACGTACCAATGTTTAACGTAACGTTTGAACCTAACTGCCGAAACAACTGGCACACGCATACAGGAGGGCAGATACTCATCGCCGTAGGTGGTGTGGGTTATTATCAAGAACGAGGTAAAAGCGCCCGTCGTTTACTACCCGGGGATGTTGTCGAAATCGCACCAAACGTAGAGCATTGGCACGGCGCCTCACCGGACAGTTGGTTTTCGCATATCGCCGTAGAATGCAATCCCCAAACCAACAAAAATACTTGGCTTGAGCCGGTAAGTGATGAGGAATATGGGAAGGCCGTAAATGATAAGTAGTAGATTTTCCTTATCGTTTACACAAACCGAGCCTAAAAGACACTCCGGTTTCCCCTAGAAGAAACTGCAGTTTCTATCCTAGCGGGAAACTGTAGTTTCCTAAGAAAGAAATACAAAGAAACTGTAATATACTAGTAAACAGAATATTGAATAATATATTCTCATCCTATGCCCTGTATATAAGACATTTTTCTCACAAAATTCAATCCGTACAATTAATATCATTAACAGATTCATTCTCATACGCAGACTTTTGTGATTTTATAAATATATCACGGTACTCATCAAGTAAGTTAATGTCCTGCAAATCATTAACGCCTAAAATCTCACGGATTAAATCCGCCTTGCCTGCTTCTATCTCCACTTTCGGTATCATATATCTTAATTTAGATTAATAAATAAAATCATCTGTTTGGTGTTTTAAACAGACATCGTCACCCTTTTGTTTATACAAAATTTAAATTTAACACGACAAATTTTACAGTATCCAAAATTTATCTCCTTAACTTAATCAACCAATAAGGATAGTCAAATCCCTTTCTAAATTGTTATTCACTAACAAGGATATTTCAAAATCAAAAAATCAATCTTATGGAAAAAAATATTTTCTGGTTAGAAAATGACCAACTCAAAGAGATAGCCAGTTCATTTCGGGAAAAGGTTGAAGAGGGATTAAAACATGAAAATGCGGAGATACAATGCATACCGACTTTTATCTCTCCCAAAACCTCTGATATTAATGGAAAAGCATTGGTTCTCGATTTAGGAGGAACCAACTATAGAGTAGCGACCGTCGATCTTGGACAAGGATCACCAACCATCCATCCCAACAATGGGTGGAAAAAAGACATGTCGATCATGAAATCACCGGGATATACTCGTGAGGAGCTATTTAAAGAATTAGCCGATATGATTGTCGGGATAAAACGGGATGAGGAAATGCCAATCGGCTATTGTTTTTCTTATCCAGCAGAATCCGTACTCAGTGGAGACGCCAAATTGTTACGTTGGACAAAAGGAGTCGACATTAAAGAAATGGTAGGGCAATTAGTAGGCAAACCACTTCTCGACTACCTAAACGAACATTGTAAAATCAAATTTACAGGTATTAAAGTATTAAACGATACTATCGCCAGCTTGTTTGCCGGCCTAACCGACAATAGCTATGACGCCTATATCGGTCTGATCGTAGGAACAGGCACCAACATGGCCACTTTCATTCCGGCGGATAAAATAAAGAAATTAGATCCGAGCTATAATATACAAGGCTTAGTCCCTGTCAACCTAGAGTCGGGTAACTTCCATCCTCCATTCCTCACGACAGTCGATGATACGGTTGACGCCATTTCAGGCAGCCTTGGAAAACAGCGGTTTGAGAAAGCGGTTTCGGGTATGTATCTAGGCGATATATTGAAAGCAACTTTCCCTTTGGATGAGTTTGAGAATAAATTCGATGCCCAAAAATTGACCGCTATCATGAACTATCCGGATATTCACAAGGACGTATATGTAGATGTAGCTCATTGGATCTACAACAGATCAGCACAATTAGTCGCCGCATCGCTACTGGGCCTTATTCAGTTACTGAGATCATATAATAAAGATATACAAAAAATCTGTCTAGTAGCCGAAGGCAGTCTATTTTGGAGCGAGAATAGAAAAGATAAAAACTATAACATTCTTGTTCTGGAGAAATTACAAGAACTCCTTAATGAATCCGCATTAGCGGATGTCGAAATCCATATCAACAATATGAATAACGCAAACTTGATAGGAACAGGTATAGCGGCGCTCTCTTGAAATCAATATGAATGAAGTGAATCTTGAACTATAAAATTACGTTTTTCAAAATAAATAGAAAGTGCGGGTATTCTTTACATACGATACCCGCACTACTTTTTCCGCAGAAAAATGATTGTATAATTCACTCATAGCGCATCGCACAAATGGATTCAGCCCCAGAGGATGAAATATAACCGCAATCATATCAATATTAGCTAGTGGTTTGGATTGGATATCGTAATCAATAGAGAATACCGAAATTTTCCGCCTTATTGATAGCTTCGATCGCATTATCTACATTTAGCTTTGCCAATATATTCTTTCGGTGATTATTTACCGTATAAATACTAAGATTTAGCTTATAAGCGATCTCTTTGCTCAGAAAACCTTGCCGAATTAATATTAGTATTTCTTTCTCACGCTTGGTTAATTGAGGTTCGGCTAGAATAACTGTCGACGCAAGTATCAGTCCTGTCTTTCTATTGATAACTGTCCGTTTAATTCTTTCGGTAGGCGATACAATCGGGATAATACTTGGTTCCGAAAATCTGTACCCGCTGATATTGTGCAAATTGTATCTGTTCTCATTTATCTATTATGCTTTACTTTGCATTATTTTAGTTTTCAAATATATTTAATGATTATGAAGTTGAAATTTGCCAAGAGAATGTCTTATATAAAGGCTTCGGAAATAAGAGAAATACTCAAAGTTACAGAACGGGAAGATGTTATTTCATTTGCTGGTGGACTACCTGCCCCTGAGCTATTCCCCATAGATGAAATTAACAAAATGAATCAGGTCGTTTTGCAAGAAGCAGGAGCAAAAGCTCTTCAATATACGACTACTGAAGGGTATTATCCTTTACGTGAATGGATTGCCAAACGAATGAATGAACGCTTAGGGACATCGTTTGATAAGGATAATATTCTTATAACTCACGGTTCGCAACAAGGATTAGATTTATCCGGAAAAGTATTTCTGGACGATGGTGATATCGTATTGTGTGAAAGCCCCACCTATTTAGCAGCAATTAGCGCATTCAAATCATATGGGAGTAGCTTCATTGAAATTCCAACAGATGAAGAAGGCATGGATATGGCTACTTTGGAAGAGGTACTGAATAATACTCAAAATATAAAACTAATATATGTAATACCAACCTTTCAAAATCCCACTGGAAAAACATGGAGTTTGGAAAGACGAAAAAAACTGGCTGAACTATCTGCTTTATATGATATTCCTGTTATTGAAGATAACCCTTATGGAGAATTAAGGTTTGAAGGAGAGTCTTTACCCTCTATAAAGTCTTTTGATAAGGTAGGTAATATCTTATGTACTGGTAGTTTTTCTAAAATCTTTTGTCCGGGCTTTCGGATTGGGTGGATTGCAGGTGATAAAGATATTATCCGCAAGTATGTGTTAGTTAAGCAGGGCACTGATTTGCAGTGTAACACAATAGCTCAAATGACTATTGCCGAATATCTAAAACGATATGATATTGATGAGCATATTAGCAAAATAGTAGAAGTCTACAGAAAACGCAGAGATATAGCTTTAGAATGTATTGAACGCTATTTTCCTAATGACATAAAATATACTCATCCTCAAGGCGGGTTATTTACTTGGATAGAATTACCCGAAAATATTTCAGCGCATGACATCCTGCAAAAATGCATTGAACAGAAAATAGCCTTTGTACCCGGCGGTTCATTTTATCCTGTTGAGCACAAAGAAAATACATTTAGAATAAATTACTCTAATATGCCAGAAGATAGAATCATGAAAGGACTTCAAGTAATAGGGGAAGTACTAAAGGAATACATACATCAGTTAAAGTGATTTTTAATTATATCCCCCAATTGTTTTAAACGTTCTTCAAGAAGTGGAGTCCATCGTTGTCCATAGCTTAAACGCATACAATTGGTATATTGCTCTTGTAATGTAAACATACGTCCGGGGGCTATGCTTATTTTTCGCTGCATAGCCCGATAATAAAGTTCTGTCGTATCAATCTGTTTGTCTAATTCCATCCAAAGCATAAATCCTCCCTGTGGAGTAACAATTTTTGTATTCTCGGGGAAGTAATCCATGATGGAATGGGCAAAATGAATACTGTTTGCGTATAATTCTTGTCGCAGTTTACGTAAATGGTTTTCGTATCTGTCATTCTCCATGAAATTGGCAACCGCTTCTTGATTAAGCGCAGGCGTAGAAATAAGGTGAATATTCTTTTGGCGAATAATAACATGTTTAAATTTGCCGGGAGCAATCCATCCTACCCGATACCCCGGCGCTAATGTTTTAGATACCGCACCACACCATAAAACAAGCCCCTTCTTGTCAAAAGCCTTGCAGGGCTTAGGACGTGAATTTCCAAAAAATAAATCACCATATAAATCATCCTCGATCAAAGGTATATCATATTCGGCCAGCATATCAACAACTACCCTTTTATGTCCATCAGGCATACAACTTCCCAATGGGTTATTAAAGTTGCTTATAAGCAGGCAAGCTTTAATTTGTGGTAAAACTTTTTTCAGCGCATCTGGATCAATCCCTGTTACTGGATTGGTAGGTAATTCCAATATACGTAACCCCATACTATTGGCTAATTGTAACATTCCAAAATAGACCGGACTTTCAACCGCAATAGTATCTCCTACCTTAGTAATTACAGATAAAGCTAAAGCAACCGCATTAGTAACTCCGGCAGTTGTCACTATATCATCTTCTGTCAAGTTTCCCTTCCAACTATACGTAAAACGAGCTATAGATTTACGTAATCGCATATTTCCCTGTGTTTCATCATACCGGGTTCCATTACCCGGAAGTGCCTGCATAGCTCTTATAAGTTCTTTATTAAGTTTTGCAATTGGTAATAAAATATCTTCGGGCATTCCTAATGAAAATCGAGTGATCGATTTATCTCCTATTTCTAACGAGCTGTATACGTCAGCAATCAAATCTACCACCTCTTTGCTCTCAGGCTTTACAGACGGTTGTGTTGTCGCTGGAACAGATAGGCGTATGGGTTTGTAATTGACAATATACCCTGATTTTGGGCGTGATATTATAAATCCGTCTTTTTCCAATTCATAATATGCCTGAATTGCCGTATTAAGACTTACACCATTTTCATTGCTAATAGTGCGTAAAGAAGGTAGTTTCTCACCAGCTTTCCACACGCCTTTCTTAATTTGACAGGCAATAGTTCTCGCTATTTCTTGATATAGGATTTCTTTTTTCATACTTGTTAGGTGTTATCTGTATCCTGCAAATATACAAAAATCGTGTCTGTATCTGTTTTGGACTTTGAAATACTTTTACAGAATGACTTTTGTATTGCTTTGCTATTCTTAAATGGAAGAAAGGTATTCAAGTAAACAACTGAATTCAACCACCATTAATAAAAAAATCACAGTAAAACAGGTTTCAGATGATAATATCTAAAATCAATAC
>ULVQ01072759.1_pt1 | contig 17973 bp, 12 predicted proteins | sample 1959591 | NCBI WGS metagenome assembly ULVQ01 (sample SAMEA4835790, study PRJEB28245) | human gut metagenome | biome: gut microbiome; material: fecal sample | place: Denmark | collected 2008
CAGGCCCAGGCAGCGCGCGCCGCGCGCGGGGTGCAGGTATGAGCAGCTGGCAGCTGCCCACCCGGCTGGAGGTTGGCGGAAAAGCATATCCGATTCATTCGGATTACCGCGATATTCTGGATATTCTGCATCGGTTGAACGATGCCAGCGAGCCGGAATTCATCCGCTGGCGGGTGGCCCTGGCCCTATTTTATGAGGGCGATCTGCCGCACAGCGACTATCCGGAGGCCATGCAGAAGCTGGCAGATTTTTTGAACTGCGGGCAAACGCTGCCCCGCTCCCCTGCCCCGCCGCTGTTGGACTGGGAACAGGACGCCCCGCTGATTGCCGCCGACATCAACAAAGCCGCCGGGTGCGAAGTGCGCGCCCTGCCTTATCTGCACTGGTGGACCTTTATGGCCTGGTTCAACAGCATTGGGGACGGCCAGCTGGCTACCCTGCTGCGGGTGCGCAGCAAGCTGCGCCACGGCCAAAAATTGCAGCCGTGGGAACAGGACTACTACCGCAAAAACAAAGCCATGGTTGACCTGCGCCCCCGCCTGAATCCGGCAGAGATAGCGGAACGCCAGCGGCTGCAGCGCCTGTTGGCCAATTAAGTTCTCATAAGGAGGTAGATGCTTTTGCCAAAATCCTATGCAGGCAGCCTTCAGGTTGCCCTGTCTACACAAACAACTACCCACACCGCGCAGCAGCCGCTGAACGGCCTGCGCACTGCCCTGAAAAAAATAAGCCGCAGTGTAAACGCTGCGTTCTCCGCCGTGCCGGTGGCAAAGTTTGAGCAGCAGACCGCCGCAGCAGCAGTCAGCGCCAACAAAGCCGCCAAAGCCCAGGCCAAACTTGCCAGTGGCACCACCAAAGCAGCCAAGGCCGCCAAACGCAGCGTTGCAGAATTTGATGAGCTGGACCGGCTGCAGGCTTCTCTTGCCGAAAGTGCCGGAGCTGCGGCGGCTTCCACCACCCGCAAAAGCAGCAGCGCTGCAACAATCAAAGCCGCAGATGCCGAACCGCCACAGTTAAGTCTGCCGGCTCTATTAAACCAGCAGCTGCAAAATTTCTGGGCTACATTGCAGGCTGTGCTTGCCCCCGCCGCCGCGCTGTGGGATGCAACCTGGCAGCAGATGAAAACCGCTGCCCTGACCGTTTGGCAGGATCTTTTGGGCGGCATTCAGCTGACCTGGGCCGAGTACGGCCAGCCCATTGCCCAGAGTGCCGCCCTGGCGCTGGAAAACCTGCAAGGCATTTTTACCACCCTGTGGCAGAACGTTTTGCAGCCGATCCTTACTAACCTGATGCAGATTTTATCTACCCTCTGGTCCTCCCACCTCAAGCCCCTGTGGGACGATATTCTTTTGCTGGTGGCAAGCGTTGCCAACTGCCTGCTGGGCCTGTGGAACAACCTGCTGGCCCCGGTGGCCAAGTGGATCATCGCCACATTCGGCCCCGCGTTTGCTGAGGTATTCAACGCCATTGCGGACGTTGTTGGCGTGGCCGTTGGGGCTATTGCGGATGCCATCGATCTGGCCGTTGTTGTGCTGCGCGGGCTGGCGGACTTTTTAAGCGCCGTGTTCCGCGGCAACTGGGATGCTGCCTGGCAGGCCATCGGCAACACGGTCAGCACCGTCTGGGATAAGATGACGAACGCCATCAAAACCGCCGTCAATGGCATCATCGGCTTCATCAACCGGATGATCTCCGCCGTTGTGACCGGCATCAATGCGGTCATCAACGCGCTGAACGGGTTGTCGTTCGACCTGCCGGACATATTCGGCGGTGGGCATGTCGGGTTTAATATCAGCACCCTGACCGCCCCGCAAATTCCCTACCTGGCACAAGGCGCGGTCATCCCGGCGAACCGGGAGTTTCTGGCCGTGCTGGGCGACCAGAGCCACGGCACCAACGTAGAAGCTCCGCTGGACACCATCAAGCAGGCTGTGGCCGAAGTCATGGAAGATTTGCAGGCAGGCCAGATGGCGGGCTTTGAAGCCGTGGTTTCCGTGCTGCGGGAGATCCTCTCCGCCGTGTACGGCATTGAGCTGACCGACGAGGACGTAGGCCGCGCCGTGCAGCGCTGGCAGCGCAAACAGGCCATTGCCACAGGAGGTGTGTAACGTGACCTTAACCAATCTGTTCCAGATTGATGGCAAATCCCTGTACGCACCGGACTGCGACATTGAACCGAGCTATTCCGACCTGGATTCCAGCGATTCCGGCCGCGACGAAGCCGGGTACATGCACCGGGAAGTGGTGCGGGAAAAGGTTTCCACCTGGCCCATCGCCTACAGCTGCCTGACGGACGACGAATACAAGTACATCATCGGGCTGTTTGCAGGCAAGGCAACGTTTCAGTTCACCCATCCCAAAGCCGGCTCTTCCACCGAGACCGAAACCACTACCTGCTACTGCAGCAAATACGGCATCGCCTGGCATAACGCCAAGACGAAACAGTGGAAGAATTTGAAGTTTAACATTATCGAATGCTGACCGGAGGTGAAGCATGTACTACTCCGTTTTGCTGCTGCCAAACGGCACTGAGCTGAAAGGCGGAGAGGCTGGCAGCACCCTTAAAGCTCTTACCCTGCACACTGCGGTAAACGCCGGGCAGGAATTCGCCATCGGCTCTGCTTATTCGGATTACATCGAGGCCGAGATCTGGGCAGACCCGGGCGGCAGCCTGCAAATTACTGCCGGGGACGCCCTGACCTATTACCGGCAGGATGATGCCGGGAACCGCACCAAGGTGGGTGTTTTCTATGCTGAAAAGCCCACCCGCACCAAGCGCAACAGCTACAAGGTCACGGCCTACGACACCATGTCCAAGCTGGATGCGGACTTCTCCGGCTGGCTGCACGCCAATCGGGCACAGTTCCCCAAAACTATCTGGCAGCTGGTTCAGCTGGCCTGCCAGCGGGCGGGGGTCGCGCTTGCCAGCAGCAGCCTGCCCATCAATGGCAGCTACAGCGTGCAGGCGTTCTACGCGGACGACCTGACCTGCCGACAGATTATCTCCTGGGCGGCGGAAGCCGCTGGCTGCTACGCCCACATGAATGCAGACGGCAAGCTGCAATTCCTGACCTACACAGACAAGCGCAGCACAGTTAAAATCACCCCGGACGGTGCCAGCAACAGCACCGCCTATTATGCTGACAGCCTGAGCTACGAGGACTACGCGGTCAAGGCCATTGAGAAAGTCCAGATCCGGCAGTCGGACAGTGACGTGGGGGTCATCTACCCCGACAGCACCACTGCCACCAACACCTATGCAGTGCAGGGCAATCTGCTGCTGACAACCGGCACCGAAGCCAACCTGAAAAGCGTCGTCCAAAACCTGTACAACGTGCTGAAAAACGTGACCTACACCCCCTGCAAAGTATCGGTGCCCAGCAGCTCCGGCCTTGCCTGCGGCCAGATCGTACACGTTAAGGACGCACGCGGGCGGGAGTTCGACACCTACCTGATGAGCGCCACAATCTCCTCCGGCAAGGCAAGCTTTGAAAGCGTGGGCAGCACCAGCCGGGAAAGTTCCAGCGCCGTGAACAGCCAGAGCTACAAAAACCTGACCGGCAAGATGCTGGAGATCAAGACCAGCGTGGACGGCCTGGAAGTAAAGGCCAGCGACCTGACCGGCAAGTACACCGACCTGAAAGCAACGGTGGACGGGCTTTCCTCTGAGGTGAAAAAAGACACCAAAATCACCGGCGGCGGCAACCTGATCCTGGGCAGTGAGAGCTTCAAGAACGCCACCTATGTCGGCATTGACAGTAGCGTGGTGTATGGCGATGATGGCAGCGCAACAATAACCAATGCGAACACATGCCGCGGGTTCAAGTTCAACGCTGTTAGCGCCCATATCACCAAAGGCGTTACCCTATGCCTGTCCGTTATGTACAAACTCATTTCCGGCACCGATGCGCTGCGGCTGGGCATTACGTTTACGAGCGATGACGGACAAAATTACATTGCCTACATAAAAACCGCTGACCAGCTCGAAATTAAGCAGACAGACGGCTGGGTGCTGCGGTATGGTACATGGACCCCCGGCCAAAACGGTGTTTTGAAAAAAGCCGATTTCGACAGCAATGGCAACTGCACCAATAAGTTTGAGCTGCTTCACCCCATGCTGCAATACGGCAACGCGCCGACCGCCTGGAACGCCAGCTCCGGTGACTATCTGACCCAGGAAAGCGCAAAAAGCCTGTTTTCCCAGACCGCTGACGAGATCAAAACCGAAGTCACCAAGTCAGTGACTGAAACGGTAACGGCCAACGTGAAGGACACCGCTATCAGCGCCGCCAATGATGCCGTTGACAGTAAATTGCAGGATTACGCCACCACCGCAACGGTGAACAGCCTGAAAGAGGATGTCTCCGGCATCAGCCAGAAGGCGGATAGCATCAGCACCAAAGTCAGCAGCCTGAAAGAGACCACCACAACCATTTCAAACGACCTGAACAGCACCAAGAAGGAATTCAAAACCGTTAAAGAATCAGTATCCGCGATTGACCAGAAAGCCGACAGCATTACCCAGACGGTAACGCAGCGGATCACCGGCGGCAACAATATTATTGCGGGCACCGACGACTGGAACAATGCGACCCTGGATGCAGGCGGCAACGCCGCAAGCAAAAAAGGCAGTTACACCATTATGGGTGAATCTGTTCGCGTGACCAATAAGGCGCAGAACACCCGCTTCCACTTTGGTGCGGACAAAACGCTGGTGATTGCCAAGGGCATGACCTACTGCGCCAGCGTACTGTACAAGCTCAACTCTGGCACGGACAGCCTGTTTTTGCAGTTCGAGACCAAGAACAGCAGCGGCGCAAAAAGTTATTACGGCAATGCATTCAAAAATGCGAAGCAGGACATTGAGCTGGACAACGGCTGGAAGCTGCGCTGGGCGGCGTTCACGGCGACCGCGGACGGCTATGCAGACGGTCTGTTTATAAGTACCGCGGACGATAACGCCACCGTTGCCAACGATCTGACCATCATGCACCCCATGGTGCAGATGGGCAATGCCCCTACCGCCTGGACGGCCAGCAGCGGCGATTACCTGACTACCACCGAAACCAAAACCGAGATCAAGCAGACGGTGAGCGAAATTAAGCTGACGGCCAGCACAAGCGGAACCAGCAGCACCATCAAGCTGACGGCAGGCGGAACAGAGATCACCAGCGCACAGATCAACCTATCCGGCGTGGTAACATTTTCCGACCTCAGCACATGGAACCAGGACAAGACAATCATCAACGGCGGAAACATTACGACCGGGCAGATTCACAATAAGGCGCGCACAACCACTTATGACCTGGACAATGCCTGGATTCGTATGGGCAAAGATTCTGGCACTCGTGTGGACATTGACACGGGGCGCATCCGCTGGTACTGGGAAAACAACCTGACCGGTGTGTTAAGCAGCCGGTACGGCAAATCTTATATTGGCGATAACTCCCGCTACACGTTTTTAGGCTGGTTCTCCACCGGCGACCCCAGCTTTGATTATTCCACCGGCGGGGCCACCAGCGAGTTTGTGGGCATTGCCATTGACCAGGTAGATAAGGTCATCCACTGCAATGCCAGCAAGTTTGAAATCCCCGGCAGAATTGAATGCGGTTCTTTGAGCGTGAACGGGAGGGAGATTTAATGCAGAAATTCATGCAGATTTTGGCCACGTTAGCTTTGCTGTTGGTGCTTGCATTGGTCATCCCACTTACGCTGGCAGCCTGCGGCGGCACGCGAACCGAAGATACAAGCTATCCGCGCCCGGAATATTCCGACTCCCCGATGGCAGAAAGGGTGATGAAATGACCACAACCGCAAAAATTGAAGAACTCCAAAAATCCGTCATCAACGCCATCAACAACAGCTGCCTGCACCCCGCTGTGGTGCGGCTGGTGCTGCTGAACGTGATCTCGATGGTGGAAGCCAGCGAGAGAGAGGTAAACAAAAGAGAAAAAGAGACAGAATCCTGAAAATCTGTTTTTTGTTCCCGCATAATCCACACAAAATATAAGGCAATACCGCATAATTCTAAGTGCCGATACGGCGAGCGAGGTGCGGCAGATGCCAAGCCAAAAGCGCAGATAATACTGGATGCTGCAAAGGTGAGCGCCGCCAGTGGCGGAAACAGCGAACCGAAGCAGGGGCAGCGGTCGCAGAGTGCGAGGGGCTTTTGCCCCCGAAGCACGATGCGGGTACCGCAACCCGACATTATCGAGCATTTTGGCAACGCAGATGCCGTGCCGCAGCTGCCGGAGCGGTGCTTAAGCCGCAAGGCGGGAATTGTGCGGTGTTGCCTTAACACATAAAAACAAGGCACCGGGCCAATTACAGGTTCGGTGCCTTGTGGTATTTATGGTGTCAGGATGCCGATCAATCTGCCATCGGCTGATGGTCCGTGATGGTGTGCTCCTGCTGGTACTTGAGCGCAGCAGCGATAAAGCCCTTGAACAGGGGATGTGCGCGGTTGGGGCGGCTCTTGAATTCGGGGTGGAACTGTACGCCCACATGGAAATCACGGCCGGGCAGCTCAACAGCTTCCACCAGGCGGCCATCCGGGCTGGTACCGGAGATCACAAGGCCGTGGTTCTGCATCTCTGCACGGTAGTCGTTGTTGAACTCATAGCGGTGGCGGTGGCGTTCGTCAATTTCTTCTTTGCCATAGCACTCACGCAGCTTGGTGCCCTCGGCGGTAATGCAGGGGTACTTGCCCAGGCGCATGGTGCCGCCCTTCGGGATGTTCCCCTGCTGGTCCGGCATCAGAGCAATAACATTGTGCTCGCCGTCCGGCGTAAACTCGCTGGAGTTGGCATCGGCATAGCCCAGCACATCGCGGGCATATTCCATAACCATAATCTGCATACCCAAGCAGATGCCAAAATACGGGATGTTCTGTTCCCGTGCATAGCGGGCGGCCTGGATCATGCCCTCAATGCCGCGGTCGCCAAAGCCACCGGGCAGGATGATGCCATCCACACCGGAAAGCTCTTCAGCGCAGCGCTCCTGATCCAGCAGGTTTTCGCTGTCCACCCAGTGGATCTCCACTTTGGACTCATTCTCAAAGCCGGCGTGATACAGGGACTCCATTACACTCAGGTATGCGTCATGCAGCTTGACATATTTGCCAACCAGGGCAATGGTGCAGGTCTTGCTGCGGGTGGCAATGCGGGAGATCAGCTCTTTCCACTCGGTCAGGTCGCTGGCCGGAGTTTCCAAGTGCAGCTGACGGCAAACAACGTTGGTCAGGCCGGCAGCTTCCAGCATCAGCGGGCACTCGTACAGGCTGGGCATGGTCAGGTTTTCAATCACGCAATCAGGGCGCACATTGCAGAACATGCTGATCTTGCGCTTGATATCGCTGCCAACGCGGCCATCGGCACGCAGCACGATGACGTTGGGGGCGATGCCCATGCCCTGCAGTTCCTTGCAGGAATGCTGGGCGGGCTTGGATTTATATTCGTCCGAGCCGGAAATATAGGGCACCAGAACCACATGGATGTAGCAGCAGTTTTCCATGCCCTGCTCAATGCCAACCTGGCGGATGGCCTCCAGGAAAGGCTGGCTCTCAATATCACCGGTGGTACCGCCGATTTCGGTGATGACAACATCGGCTTCGGTGCTTTTGGCAAGATTGTAGATATAGCTCTTGATTTCGTTGGTAATGTGGGGAATGATCTGCACCGTCTGGCCCAGATAAGCGCCCTGGCGTTCCTTGTTCAGCACGTTCCAATAGACCTTGCCCGTCGTCAGGTTCGAGTACTTGTTCAGGTTTTCATCAATAAAGCGCTCATAATGACCCAGATCCAGGTCGGTTTCGGTTCCGTCATCAGTCACGAACACCTCGCCGTGCTGTAGCGGGCTCATGGTGCCGGGATCCACGTTGATATAAGGATCCAGCTTTTGAGAAGCCACCTTCAGGCCGCGGGTTTTCAGCAAACGGCCCAGGCTGGCTGCTGTGATGCCCTTGCCCAAGCCGGAGACCACGCCGCCAGTAACAAAAACGTACTTTGTCGCCATATATACCATCCTCTCCACAACTACCACAAATAAATGGACGCTTTATTATACATCACTTTTATTTCCAAAAGCAAGAGTCTTTTTTCCTGTTTGGTGCAAATTCTCTTGCGCACCATCGTACAATCCCCTATAATAAGTAAGATAGTATTTAAGAATGTTGAGAAGGGAGCGTGCTTGTTTGCAAAAGCTCAAAAAAATTTTCAGCCGCCAGAACGGGTTGGTCCTGCTGCTGGTTCTGGTGGAATTTATGGTGTTGGCGCTGCGTTTTGTGGGGGATTTCCGCACAGGCGGCGTGATTGATATTACGCCGGACCTGATCATTCCCTACGCGGAAGAATGTACCAATGATGACCGCGGCGCCCGCGTGGAAAACTTTACCGGCCTGTTTGCCACCACCCGCTGGATCGACCTGCCGCGCGGCAGCTACCAGGTTTGCATCAACTATGTGAATGACGGCGAGGACGGCGAGGTCAGCTTTCTGGATGAGATCATGCCCACCGCGCAGTACGATGCCGCCAAGCTGCCCGCTGAGCGCACCCGCACGGTGTTCAGCCTGTGGATGCCCTACGGCTGCGAAACCGCACAGCTGCAGTTTACCGCGGACTGCGGCAAAAACCAGGTCATCTACATTACCGGCGCACAGATCGTACCCACCCACGCGTGGGCATATGTGCGGCTGCTGACGGGGCTTGTGTTCTGCGCCGTACTGGACTGGGTGATCCTGTTGCTGACCCGCCGGGTCAAATTTCCCATCCATACCCTGCGCGGGCGGTATATCGCCATGGCGCTGGTGGGCATCGGCGTGTTTGCCTGCCTGCCGCTGGGGCTCGGCTACCTGACGTACGGGCACGACCTTTCCATCCACCTTTCCCGCATTGAGGGGCTGAAAGCCGGGCTGCTGGCCGGGCAGTTCCCCGTGCGCATGGACCCGGCCATCATCAACGAAAAAGGCTATCCGTTCAGCCTGATGTACTCCGATGTGTTCCTGTACCCGGCTGCGGTGCTGCGCATTCTGGGTTTCAGCCTGCAAACCAGCTACAAAGTTTACGTTGCATCCATCACAGCGGCCACCGTGGGCATTACGTTTTATGCCCTGCGCAAAATGTTCCGCAGCGATTGTGCCGCGCTGCTTGGCACCGCGTTGTACACCCTTTCGTTCTACCGGCTGACCAACGTGTTTGTGCGCGCCGCAGTGGGCGAATATACCGCCATGGCGTTCCTGCCGCTGGTCGTGTACGGGCTGTGGCGGATTTATCGCCAATCCCCTGCCGATGGCAAAAAAGCCGAGCCCTGGTGCTGGCTGCCCTTTGCCCTGGGCTTTACCGGCCTGCTGCAGAGCCATCTGCTGACAACCGAACTTGCGGTGTTCTTTACCGCCGCCTTCTGCCTGCTGTATTTCAAAAAGACCTTCACCCGCCCGGTGCTGCCCGCTCTGTGCAAAGCCGCCGGGGCCGCCATTGTGTGGAACCTGTGGTTTATGGTGCCGCTGCTGCAATACATGGTGCAGGGGGTGTGCCGCATCAGCGGCAAGTATGATGCCGCCTACCTGTACGACAGCTCCGTTTACCTGGGCCAGATGTTTTTGATGTTCGGCCAGAGCAGCGGCGTGGCGGAGAGCATCCAGAGCGGCATTGCGGGCGAAATGCCGCAGACGCTGGGCCTGGCACTGGCCGCGGGTGCATTCTTCTTCCTGCTGGCTGTGCTGGACCCCGCCGTGCGCAAAAGCAGCCGCGATGCCGCGCGCATTGGCAGCCTGACACTGGGCTTTGGCCTGCTGGCCGCCTGGTGCGCCAGCGACCTTTGCCCCTGGTACGCGCTGTTCCGTTGCGAACCATTGCAGGCGCTGAGCAAGACTCTGGGGAAGCTGCAGTTTGCCTGGCGGTTCTTCACCCCGGCCACCATGCTGCTGGTCGTGTGCGCCTGCTGTGCGGTGGTGCTGTACCGCAAAGTCCGGCCCGAAGCCGCCAAGGCAATGGCCGCCGCCCTGCTGGCGCTGACCATCATCCCCGCCGGGTACCTGATGTATGACAAATGCACCACCAGCGAAGCCGTTACCTACGTGAGCCTTGCCGCGGTGGATGACCTGCCCGGTCAGGTGGGTGGCGGCGAATACCTGCCCACCGAGGACACCACCACCGATGACAGTGTCTGGGGCCGCCTGACCCCCGAAGCGGACGACGGCGTAGAGTTGACAGAGTACACCAAAAACGGCCTGACCATTCAGCTGGCGGCGCAGAACACCGGCGATACCGAAGCATCCATCCGGCTGCCGCTATTCTACTACCCCGGCTACCATATAACCGCTGCGGACGGAGCCGCACTGACCCACAAGAACGGTTACCTGACCGTTACCCTGGCTCCCGGCTGGCAGGGCAGCGTACAGGTGCGCTGGACTGGAAAGTGGTTCTGGCGCGCGGCAGACTGCATCAGCCTGCTGGGCATTGCAGCCACTGTTGTGCTGTACCGCAAAAGCCAAAAGAACGCAGCACACGTTTAAGGCAATACCGGGCTTGTCACCCCCAAGCGGGGTTGGCGGCCCGGTTTATTTTATTAGGCCGCATTGGGGGTTGGATGGTTCCATCCCCCAATACAAGCATTTTTCCTAAAACATCAAGGCAAACGCCAATCCGGTTTGTCATTTCTGCCAGTTGCTTTTTTTGCGTTTGGCCCGTATAATAAGCACATAAACAGCAAGGGCGCTGCGAACACAAATCCTGTTCGCAGTGCCTTTTGTTTTATAAAAAGTCCGACTTATTTGCGTGATGATACCACAGAGGAAAAGGAGTTCGGTAAGTATGGCAGCAACCGTTATGGAACTGTACGGCAGCAAAGTCTTCAACGAGCACGAAATGCGTGAGCGTCTGCCCAGCTCGACCTACAAGAGCCTGAAGGCAACCATTGAAAAGGGTCAGGCCCTTGACCTGGAAGTAGCCAATGTTGTGGCCAGCGTGATGAAGCGCTGGGCGATTGAACAGGGTGCTACCCATTACACCCACTGGTTCCAGCCCCTGACCGGCATCACCAGTGAAAAGCACGATGGTTTTGTCAGCCCCCAGCCGGACGGCACCGCCATCATGGAGTTTTCCGGCAAGGAGCTCATCAAAGGCGAACCAGATGCTTCCTCCTTCCCTTCCGGCGGCCTGCGCGCCACCTGTGAAGCCCGCGGCTACACCGCATGGGACCCCACCAGCTATGCTTTTGTAAAAGATGACGTGCTGTGCATCCCCACTGCATTCTGCTCTTACACCGGCGAAGCACTGGATAAAAAGACCCCCCTGCTGCGTTCCATGCAGGCCATCAGCGACCAGGCCTGCAAGGTACTGCACCTGTTCGGCAAGGATGTTGAGCGCGTTGCCACCACCGTTGGCCCGGAGCAGGAGTACTTCCTGATCCGCAAAGAGGATTACAACAAGCGCCTGGACCTGGTTTTGACCGGCCGCACCCTGTTTGGCTCTGCACCGTCCAAGGGCCAGGAACTGGAAGAGCACTACTTTGGTGTGATCCGCCCCATTGTCTCCGACTTTATGAAGGATCTGGACACCGAGCTGTGGAAGCTGGGCATCCCCGCAAAGACCAAGCACAACGAAGTTGCCCCCTGCCAGCATGAGCTCGCCCCCATTTACGATACCACCAACGTTGCCATCGACCACAACCTTCTGACCATGGAAATGATGAAGAAGATTGCCGATAAGCACGGCTTGGTCTGCCTGCAGCACGAAAAGCCGTTCGAGGGCGTTAACGGTTCCGGCAAGCACAACAACTGGTCCCTCAGCACCAAGAGCGAAAACCTGCTGGATCCCGGCGATACCCCGATGGAAAACCTGCAGTTCATGGTCTTCCTGAGCGCCGTCATCAAGGCAGTCGATGAATACGCTGACCTGCTGCGTACCTCTGTTGCCACCCCCGGCAATGACCACCGCCTGGGCGCTAACGAGGCACCCCCGGCCATCATCTCCATCTTTGTCGGCGAAGAGCTGGAAGCTGTTATCGATGCTGTCTGCACCGACAGCCCCTATGCCGGCCCTGTTAAGATGAAGATGGACCTTGGCGTTGATGTTCTGCCCAAGTTCAGCAAGGACACCACCGACCGTAACCGTACTTCTCCGTTCGCCTTTACCGGCAACAAGTTCGAGTTCCGTATGCCCGGTTCCGCTGAGAACCTGAGCGATGCCAACACCATCCTGAACACTGCTGTTGCCAAAGAGCTGAAGCAGTTTGTTGCCGATGTGGAGGGCGCTGCTGACTTTGAGTGCGCTGCCGCCGCCTGGGTCAAGAAGACCCTGAACGACCACCGCCGTGTGATCTTCAACGGCAACGGTTATTCCGAAGCCTGGGAAGCTGAGGCTGCCCGCCGTGGCCTGCCCAACCGCAAGTGCACCCCCGATGCCATGGTCGCCCTGAAGGAAGAGAAGAACATCTCCCTGATGGAAGAGTTCGGCGTTCTGACCAAGACCGAAATGCTGAGCCGTTACGAAGTTGAGATGGAGCACTACTCCAAGATTATCAACATCGAAGCCCGCACCATGCTCAAGATCGCATCCAAGCAGCTGATTCCTGCCGCCACCAGCTATATGGGCGAAGTTGCCAGCACCGCCGCAGCCAAGATCGCTGCTGTGGAAGGCATCTCCACCAAGTCCGAAGCAAAGCTGTTGACTGCACTTTCCAAATACACTGACGAGATGTCTGATGCAACCGACGCTCTGAAGGCTGTGACCGATAAGGTCAGCGCCCTGGACGATGAGACCGCTAAGGCTCATGCTTTCCATGATGAGGTTCTGCCCGCCATGGATACCCTGCGCGCCGCCGCTGACGCTGCTGAAGAGCTTGTCGATGAGGATTACTGGCCGCTGCCGTGCTACAGCCGTATGCTGTTTTACACTGAGTAAGCAGTGACCCAAAAAGCCCCCGGCAGCAAGGGTTTGTGCTTTGCACAAAATGCCGGGCACGGCTTTTTAACACGCCATTCTCCTTTTCCTATTTCTTACACCAGCTCGAAAGGCCCGCCGCGAGGTGGGCCTTTCGAGTTTAGGTAGGAGTCAGTTGAAAGTGAGGAGTTAGGAGTTTATTGGGTTCAATGCTGAATAAACTCCCGGCACTCGTCCCGCCCTATCGACCATACCGGAACTTTGCTCCATATGCTATAATGGGATTAACCAAAAGGCAACGGGTGCACAATGTGCGCCCCTACGGAATTTCTAATTGCTAATTCCTAATTGCATCAACTCCTCACTCCTACCTCCTAACTACTCTCCCCTCTCTGCCAACTATGTGGCTCAAACATTGGAGGATTCCACCATGAAGCATACTGCACAGGATATCCTGAACTATGTCGAAGATAACGACGTAAAATTTGTACGTCTGGCGTTCTGCGATATTTTCGGCAATCAAAAAAACATCTCTGTCTTTGCCGGGGACCTTCCCTATGCCTTCGAGCAGGGTGTCTGCTTTGACGGCAGCTCCATTGCCGGGTTTATGAACACTGAGGAGAGTGACCTTGTGCTTTGGCCGGACCCGGACACAATGACCATTCTGCCCTGGCGCCCCACCGAGGGCCGTGTAATGCGCATGTACTGCGATATCACCCTGCCCAATGGCCGCCCCTTTGCCGGCAACAGCCGCGGGTACCTGCAATCGGTGGTCAAGCGCGCCAAGGCCATGGGCCTGCGCTGCGATGTGGGCTGCGAATGTGAGTTCTATCTGTTCCAGACCGACGAGCACGGCAACCCCACCCGCATCCCGATGGACCACGGCGGCTACTTTGACATTGCCCCTCTGGACAAGGCCGAGAACATCCGCCGCGAAATCTGCTTTGCCATGGAGGATATGGGCCTGCGCCCCCAGCACAGCCACCACGAAAGCGGCTTTGGCCAGAACGAAGTGGACTTTATGTATTCCACCGCGCTCAAATCGGCCGATAACCTGAACACCTTCAAAAGCACCGTCAAAGCTATTGCGGACCGCAACGGCCTGTTTGCCAGCTTTATGCCCAAGCCCATGCAGGACCAGGCCGGCAGCGGCATGCATGTGAATGTTTCCATCCACCGGGACGGCAAAAACCTGTTCCAGGGCGACATTGCCCCCGACAGCGAGGCCGGACATTTTATTGCCGGTATTCTGGCGCACGCACGGGAGCTGACCTGCTTCTGCAACCCGATTCCCAACTCTTACACACGGTTTGGCAGCTGCGAAGCCCCCAAGTATGTGAGCTGGAGCCGCCAGAACCGCAGCCAGCTGGTGCGCCTGCCTTCCGCCACCGGCGAATTCTGCCGCCTGGAGCTGCGCAGCCCCGACCCCTCCTGCAACCCATATCTGGTCATTGGCCTGATTCTGGCCGCCGGGCTCGACGGCATTGAAAAAAAGATGCCGCTGCCCGCTCCGGTCAACCGCAATCTGTTCCACAAGAGCGCCGCCGAAGGGCTGGAAAGCCTGCCCGAAAGTCTGCGCGAAGCCATCACCATTGCCGCACAGAGTAACTTTATCGCCAAAGAGCTGCCTGTGCCGCTGATGAACAAATACTTTGAATACCAGACCCAGTTGTGCCATGGTTACGAAAGTGCCCCCGACCCCCAGGCATGGGAGCGTGAAAACTGCTTTTTGAAGATTTGATGTTTCCCAAAGCAGGGCAGATTTTGTAATTTAACAGATGGGCGGTGATGTGTTTGTGCCTTCAGCTTTGATTGCCTCTGCGGGGAACAACGCAAATGAATACCTGGCAAAGCATGTAGCGGAGCTGGGTTACCTGCGCCCCACCATTGTGGCCAGCGGCGGCGAAGCCCGCCGCCGCATGGGGGATATTGATTTCGAGGTCGTGATCATCAACACCCCCCTGCCGGACGAGTTTGGCCACGAACTTTCGACCTATGCGGTAGAAAAATCAAACGCCGGTGTCATTCTGCTTGCCAAGGCGGGCACCGCAGACCAGATTTCCGATAAATTGCAGCAGCACGGTGTGTTGGTGTTGGCAAAGCCCTTTACCGGGGTGCAGTTCCGCCAGGCCGTTCAGATGGCCGCCGCCTGCTGCCGCCGCCTGGATTATCTGCGGCAGGAAAACGACAAACTGCGGGATAAGATTGCCCAGATCCGGCTGGTGGACCGTGCCAAGTGCTATCTGATCGAGCACAAGGGCATGAGCGAAGCGGAAGCCCACCGCATGATTGAAAAGACCGCCATGGATACCCGCCGCGACCGTGCAGAGGTTGCCGCAGAGATCCTGGAAGAAGAGTAAAACCGCTGCGAAATTTCGCAGATTTTGCGGCAAAAATGCGGCAGGCACAAAAACCTGCCGCATTTTTTCAGCCTATTTTCAGCTGATTGTGGTATACTGTATCTATAAATTGAAGAAAGCCGAAGGAGATTTGCCGGTGAATATCCTGATTGTAGCGGACGAACCCCGCTTGGCCGATGTGGTATATACCGGAACAGATGGGCTGGATTATGCCCAGAACGGCAGCGGAACCGGGCTGGGGCTGGCGATTGCACAAAGCATCTGCCAGGCACACCACGCCGCTATCCGGGCGGAATCCGGGCAGGATGGCACGACATTCCGGGTAGAAATCAGGAAAGAGTAAGGTGAACACCATGGAAATTGAACGCAAATGGATGGTGCAGGGCTGGCCCCGGGGGCTTCCCCTGCTGGAAACTTACCGCATGGACCAAGGGTACATCAGCGTGCGCCCCACAGTGCGCATCCGGCGCGAAGCATTGCAGGGCGGCCGCACCGCGCTGGTACTCTGCTTTAAGGGCGCACCGGACAAAACCGGCCTGATGCGGGAAGAGATAGAAACCGAGATCACGCCGGAGCTGTTTGAAAAGCTGGAACGCCTGATCGGCAAACCGCTGATTGCCAAGGAGCGCCGCACCTATGCCCTGAAGAACGGCCTGAAGCTGGAAGTGAACGATGTGGACGCCGGGCTGCCCAGCCATTTTATGTATGCCGAAGTGGAATACCCCGATGAACCCACCGCACGCGCCTGGACCCCCGCCGACGATGCCCTGACCCATTATCTCTCCAATGAATGCACCGGCCAGCCGGGAGCAAGCATGGGAGAGTACTGGACCGAGACGAGAAAATAAGTTAGGAGGGAGGAGTTAGGAGTTATTGCGGCGGTTTTAGGTTTTGCAATTAACATTATAAAATATCTGTAGGGAACGGTCTTGACCGTTCCGGAACCTCAAAATCATCTCCTCACATGGGATGTTTGCCAAGGCAACGGAACGGTCAAGAGCGTTCCCTACATTTTAATTTATATATTTTGGCCGACCTTTAACGGTATCTGCGACCCAAAAAACTCCTCACTCCTACCTCCTAACTCTCAATTCCACTTTTCCTCCCCCGTTCTCCCCGTTGCTTACGGTTAGGGTGCCGTTATGGGTTTGGGCGGTGCGGCGGGCGGCAGCAAGGCCAAGGCCCCAGTGCTGGCCGCGGGCGGCATCGGTGGTGAAGAGTTCCCGGCCCGCTTTCTGCAGGGCTTCCGGGCTGAACCCCGGCCCGGTATCCGTTACAGTGAAAACAATTTCCTGTCCCTCTTCCACAGCATCCAGCGTGATGGTTCCGCCAGCGGGGGTAAAGCGAACGGCGTTTTCTAAAATATTATCCAGTGCCCGGCCCAGTGCCTGCCTTTGTGCGGGGATGGTTCGGACGTTTTCCATTGCGTTGTTTAGTACAAATTGTATATTTTTATTATCGCACAACAATTTGGCATCGTTAGCGCACCGTGTCAGAATTTCCTGCACCTGCACCCGCTGCATCGGCTCCTGCGGGCTGGTTTCGGCGGTGTTGACGGTGCGCAGGGTTTGCAGGTAGCGGTCCGCTTTTTCCGCGGCGCGCTGCATGGCGGCAATCTGGGCTTTCTGGGCTTCGGTCAGGTTCTCATCCTCCGCCAGCAGGTCGGCGTTGCCGGTTATGATCGCCAGCGGGGTTTTCAGGTCATGGGCCAGGGCGGCGGTCTGCTCGGCGCGCTGCTGTTCCAGCTTCCACTGGCTTTGCAGGCTGGCTGTCAGTTGGCTGCCCATTGTCTGCATAGCCCGCAACGTTTCGGCGAACTCCCTCACCTTAGCGCCGGAAACCTCGATTTCTTCCGGGCGCTGGGCGGCGATTGCTGCGGAAGCTTTGGTCAGCTTGCGGGTCTCCCCCGTCAGCACCTTCACCGTGCAGTGGGTACACAGCGCCAGCCATATCACCTCCAGCAAAATCAGCAGCAGAATATACATGGTCTGGAAATCCGGCAGGACTTCCCGCAGCGCCGGGTCCGCATAGGGCACCGAATAATCATACTGCAAAATGCAGCGTGCGCCATCCGCCATATCCACCACGTATTGGTAGCATTGGTACGATGCCACCACCCACTGCCTGCCGCCCGTTAATATGTTCCTCGCTTTTTTCAGCTGGCTGGCTGTCATGTTGGTTTGCAGCACATGCGCTGTCCCGGCCTGTAAGATGGCATAGCGGCACAGCGGGTCAATGGCGTTGGGGTCAAAGGTTTCAACGGTGGCGGTTGCGGCGTAATCCCGTGCTTCGCTGCACACCTGCGCCCCGGTAACGGGAGGCAGCAAAAACCCATTGCGTATAAGCGACATAAACAGCCCCCACCACACCAGCAGGATCACAATGCTTCCACCGCCGCACACCACAAGGTAGCGCACCAGCACATTGCGCAGCGGGGTCAGGTTTCGCTTTTCCATTGGTAGCCCACTCCCCATATTGTTTTCAGTACGGTTTCCGGCGCGGCAACGCCCGCTGTGCGCAGTTTGGCGCGGATATTTTTAATGTGCTGGGTCACTGCCGTATCGTCCGCTGTGCCATCATAGCCAAAAACAGCTTCATATATCTGTTCTTTGCTGAACGTCTGCCCCGCGTGCAGGGCCAGATACTCGCTGATTGCGTATTCCGACCGGGTGAATGGCAGCGGTTGCTCCCCCACCATCGCGGTTTTGGCCGCCAGGTCGAACCCGATTCCGCCG
>ULVQ01086198.1_pt1 | contig 17744 bp, 16 predicted proteins | sample 1959591 | NCBI WGS metagenome assembly ULVQ01 (sample SAMEA4835790, study PRJEB28245) | human gut metagenome | biome: gut microbiome; material: fecal sample | place: Denmark | collected 2008
AACGCGCAGGTGCGTGAGGTACTCCTGGCCGAAGGTCATCCAGAAACGTGCACGCCTGATGGTCGGATAGTTCTTGACCAGCGACTCGAGCTCCTCGTGGTAGATCACATACGACTCGCGCTCGCCGATACCCGGGTAATTGAGCGTACGGTGTATCTCATGCGGCTCGGTGGTAACCCACTCGCCGTTCTCGAAATAACGCCCTTTCTGCGTCACCTCGCGGATGTTGATCTCGGGATTGAAGTTCGTGGCGAAAGCCATGCCGTGGTTACCCGCGTTGCAATCCACGATGTCGAGGTAGTGAATCTCGTCGAAATGGTGCTTGGCGGCATAAGCCGTGAAGATGGCTGTCACGCCGGGGTCGAAACCGCAGCCGAGGATCGCCGTGAGCCCGGCGGCCTTGAAACGATCCTGGTAGGCCCACTGCCACGAATATTCGAAATGGGCCTCGTCCTTGGGTTCGTAGTTGGCCGTGTCGAGGTAATTGCAGCCGCATTCGAGGCAGGCGTCCATGATGGTCAGATCCTGGTAAGGAAGCGCCACGTTGACGACGATGTCGGGTTTGAACGCGCGGAACAGCTCGCAGAGCTCCGGCACATTGTCGGCGTCGACCTGGGCGGTCTTCACACGGTTGCCGCCGATGGCCGCCGCAACGGCATCGCATTTGGATTTGGTTCGGCTGGCCAGCATCACGTCCGAAAAGACGGGATTGGCTGCGATTTTCTGGGTGACGACCGTCCCGACACCTCCGGCACCGATAATTAGCGCTCTACACATAGGTATTGTGGATTTAAAGTTTATTTTTTCGTATTAACGAGTACAAAAATATCGTTTTATTTTGGTAAAACAAAAATATTCTATACATTTGCACCACCAAAACGGAAAGTAATTTCCGATTGGCACACGGAGATTCCGTAGCTCAGCTGGTAGAGCACAACACTTTTAATGTTGGGGTCCTGGGTTCGAGCCCCAGCGGGATCACGAAACGAGAAAGCGAGGCACTTTTGCAAGTGCCTCGTTTTTTGTTGTATATCCGTCATCGAGGCTGTCGTTCAAACAGTTACCCCACTCCTCAAGTCCATGTAAGTCTTCGTCCGGCAGGCGCCGGGAGGCGAAAAGCGACATTCAAAGCCGCTTATTCGTAACCAAAGTGTAACCACAGGCTCCGGAAAGTGTAACCTGTCCGCGAATGACTTATGCGTGTCTTTCATTGTCCTTATTTATTTGTTTATCAAAAAGTTACAACAGCTAATTTTGTATAACCAAATAAGCGAAACAATGGGAAAAAGTACGTTCAACATCATTTATGTCATCCAAAAAGGCAAGGCCAAGGCCGACGGTTCTGCCCCGGTGGTCGCGCGGATCACGGTCAACGGCGAGAAAAGTCACTTTGCGACACGCATTTACGTCGACCCCGCCTGCTGGCTGCCGAAGGAGTACCGCACGACGGGGATGACGCGCGAGGAGCGAAAGGTCAACGAAGCTCTGGACGAACTGCGGGTGCTCATCAAACAGCGCCACGACGAGATGCTCCGCCGGGCGGAGGTCATCACGGCCGGAAAACTCAAGAATGCCATCACGGGGCTTGACGAAAAAGCGATGAAGCTCCTCGACCTGTGTGACCGGTTTATCGAAGATTACAAGGGGCTGGTCGAGGCCAAAGTGTATGGTCGGAAGACACTCACCCGCTACGTTTCAACCCGTAACCGCCTGTCGAAATTCATCGCCGAACGGTATCGTTTACAGGATATTCCGCTGTCTGACATGAACCCCAAGTTCGCCAAGGATTTCGATCTCTGGCTCCGCACGACAAAGCGGCTGGCCAACAACACATCGATGAAGTTTGTCCGGCGGCTCAAGACCATCTATCACATGGCCGTAACGAACGGCTGGGTGCAGAGCGACCCGCTGGCGTCGGTGCGGATTCGGATGGAGAAGGTCGATCGCGGCTACCTCACGACCGAGGAGCTGAAGCGTCTGCAAGACAAGAAATTCAGCAACAAGCGGCTGGAGCTGATACGCGACCTGTTTCTGTTCTCCTGCTACACGGGGTTCGGGTATGCCGACCTGAAGCTCCTGTCGTCGGACATGCTCCGCCGCTGGCCTAACGGGAATCTGTGGATCGACACCGAGCGCATAAAAACGCATGTGGATGTACATGTGAGGCTGTTGGATGTTCCGCTGATGCTGATTCGCAAATACGAAGGGCAGGCGAAAGGCGGCCTGCTGTTCCCCGTCCCCTCGAACCAGAAAATCAACGAATATCTCAAGGAGGTCGCCGCGCTCTGCGGAATCGACAAAGCCGTCACCTCGCACATGGCGCGGCACACCTTCGCCACGACCGTCACGCTGGCCAACGGCGTGCCTATCGAAACCGTGAGCAAAATGCTGGGGCACACCAATATTCGGACGACGCAGATTTATGCCCGAATCATCGACCAGAAAATCAACACCGACATGGAGATGCTGGCGCAGAAGCTCAACAATAAGATGAATCAAGTGGGGACAACAATCTAAAATTCAAAGCTATGGAATTGCAAGTTATACAGGAGAAAATTTACGAGATACGCGGCGTGCGGGTAATGCTGGATTTTGATCTGGCAGAAATGTATCAGGTGGAAACAAAGGTCCTCAAGCAGTCTGTCCGCCGAAATATAGAGCGATTTGAAGGCGATGATTTTATGTTCGAATTAACAGCCGAAGAATATAACTCTCTGAAACACAGTTTGAGGTCACAATTTGTGACCTCAAACAAGGGCGGCATTCGGTACATGCCATTTGCATTCACCGAAATGGGCGTGGCGATGCTTTCGAGTGTTTTGCGCAGTGAAATTGCCATTCGGATCAACCGGGACATTATGCGTGCTTTTGTGGCCGTGCGCAACTATATTCTTGCGCAGGCATCCGATTCGGTTGAGTTGGCTCAACTCCGGGAGCGTGTTCTGAAATTAGAACAGACGACAACCGACGTGCTGGAGGGAGTCAATGATCTATCGGAAGATATGCGGCAGGAGATTGAAACAATCTATGAGGCGATTGGGGCTTTGTCTGTCAAGTTACCGAAAGCCTTCGGTGAGTCCCGGAAGATCGGATTCAAGCGAAATGAATAATAATTCTAAGCATTGATTTAAAATCAATAGTTATGGAACTACAAATTATACAGGAGAAGATTTACGAGATTCGAGGGGTAAAGGTGATGCTTGACAAGGATCTCGCGGAATTATACGGCGTTGAAACAAAGATTCTCAACAAAGCCGTCAAGCGGAACGCAGAACGGTTCCCTGAACGTTTTATGTTTCAACTGACTAAGGAGGAATCTTTAAGGTTCCAAATTGGAACCTTAAACAAAACGGCACTTCAACGAGGGCAGCATATGAAGTATTTACCCTACGCCTTTACCGAACAGGGTGTCTCTATGTTGTCGGCTGTCCTGCATAGCCAGACTGCGGTGCAGGTGAGTATTTCTATTATGGATGCTTTTGTCGCTATGCGTAACTATTTTCTCTCGCAGGCATCGGATTCGGTTGAATTGGCTCAACTCCGGGAGCGTGTTCTGAAATTAGAACAGACAACAACCGACGTGCTGGAGGGAGTCAATGATCTATCGGAAGATATGCGGCAGGAGATTGAAACAATCTATGAGGCAATCGGGGCTTTGTCTGTCAAGTTGCCAAAAGCCGTCGGCACGCCTCGGAAAATAGGATTCAAGCGGAATGAATAAAAAACCACAGCATTCACTTCACTATCGCTACTGAAGGAAGAACAGTAAACGGCTACAAATTGTAGCCATTTGAAAATATTGTTCATCCACGGCAAATAGATGGCGATGCGGGTTATGAGTTGTCCGAAAGGATCGGACAACTGAAAGCGTTCACCCTTCTGCGACAAAGTATCCCGCCTGTCGTAAGACCCTCCTCTACCTTTACCGCAAAGCAAAAGGCAGGTGGCGGCATTTGGACTGAAATATTACGCAGAGCTTCGCAGTAAGTACAAGAGTGTTCTGTGGCGGGTTGAAATCGCTGAACGGGGCTATACGGGGACTGCGGAGGAGATGTCGTTTGATGGCGACAACCCGCTTACCATTACATGGGAGAAGCGCGGGGATGAGTTCCATGTCCCGGTCAAGGCATCGGAGGCCACGATCAATATTCTCTGCCGCGAGAACTTCCACTACCTCTCGCTCTTCACTTCTAATCCCCGGCAGTTCCGGGTTTCTGTTCTCCGCAACCGCCAGCTCTACTGGCGGGGGTACGTGACGGCCGATCTCTATTCCGAGAACTTCACCGCGCCGCCCTATCAGGTCAGCATCAAGGCCGTTGACGGATTCAATCTGCTGTCGAGCATTCCGTTCCGCGACCTGATGGGCATCGGCATCACCGGGCATTGCTCGTTGTGGGCTTTACTCACGGCCTGCATCGATCTGCTGGAGTTGGAGGTCGATGTAGCCGATTGGATGGACTTGTATGCCGAAGGAATGCGGGACGATCAATCTCCGCTGCGGCAGACCTATATCGACCTTGCGCGGCTCTACTACGTCTATGAGAATCCGACCTACCGGGATGTGTTGGAGCTGTGCCTGCGGCCATTTGCGGGGCAGATTTTTCAGAGTAACGGTGCGTTGCATATCCGTCGGGCAGTGTCGCTCTACCAGACCGCGCGTCCGATGAGTTTTTATCGGGTTGGTACAAAATATCCTATTGGCCGAATCATCACGGGTGGCGGCCTGCGGCTGGTGATCCACCCCGGAACACAGGTCGTGACCTCTGCCGCGCGGGAGCGCGTGGAGGATATGTGGGATGGTGATCTGCACGTGATGGGCGAATCGGTCATGGATATTGTTCCCGCGCTTCGGAAAGTCGAGGTTGGCGTCAAGAACAAGAGCTTGAGCAATCTGATCGACTACTTAGGATTTTATGATCTCGACTCCTGGGGCGATCCGCACACCTTCCTCTCCCTGCGCAATGCCACCGAGTTGTATTTCAGCGGCAATGACAACTATCAGGGTGAGGTGATCCGCACGAAGGGATTTCCAGTCGAGCAATGCAACTATCCGCTGACGCTGGAGTACAGCGTCCAATCATACAGCAGTGTATGGAACTTCGGAGCAAGGCCGAATCCGGACAATCCCGCCATCGTCACGATACACTACGGTATCCGCATCGTCGGTGAGAAGGCGGCATGGAGCCTTGCCGACACGGGAATTTGGGTGCAGGGTGAATATGAGATTGTGAGTGAGGTCAAGGTCAATTCCGAGGAGAGTAAGAAGATCGAAATGCAGGGCATCCCCTGCGACGGCAAGTGGCAGTTCTGGTTCCGGCAGACATTAAAAGGTAAAGTAACCTCGTATGGAGGCGGTGGTCGCTCGTCCGGTTATCATGAGGGCTGTGCCTTTCGGAAGATGACGCTCTCGATGGATGCCGACGACATCTACGACAAGGGCCTGAAATACGAGTCGCTGGTCAATCCGGCCAATAATGTCGATATGAGCGTCCAGCTCCCGATCTGCGACATCCCGGCCATCCCGAACGACCATCTGCTGTATGCGCTCTATTTTTTGAATGGGCAGAACAAACCTACACGCCTCTGGCATACCAAAGGCCGCACCGATTACGACACGCTGGTCGGTCATATCGTGCAGGGTGCACTGCGGTTCAAACAGCTTCCCAGCCGCCGGATCACGGGCGAGATTTTCACAGGCCAGCATGTGGATATGAATTCGATCATGCAGGACGAGAAGTTCCTGCATGCGGGATTCTCGGTGAACTCCATTGAGCTGAATGCGCTGGACGACTCCTACAACAGCGAGTTAGTCGAGATGCCGGGGCTGATCCGCACGGAGTGCCCGCCCGAAGGCGACGACTGCATCGTCGCGGCCGAGCTTCCGTTTACGGTCGCCGCGATTGTCCGCTGTCAGAATCTGCTGTTCCTGCGGTCGCCGGATCGCCGGGTGTATGCCTTCGATGCGGCGACGAAGCGTGTGCGGGAGATTTATCGGTACAGCCTGTCCTTTGAGATCTATCCGGCTGATGATGGATTTGTGATTGTCGACGGAGCTGCGCTCTATCTGTTGGACTTCCGGGGTACAGTTAAGCAAATATATTATCCCGAAAAGCCGTATGCAGACCTCTCGACCTACATGGACGGATACTTCTATGTTCTCAAAGAGTACATCACCTATCCGATGGGACCGCGCTCAACACGAGCCTCTGAACCCATTATCTCCCATTATCTCTTTCGGCCAGAATTCAAATACGAAAATGGTGATCCGTCGCAGGGTTCTGGCAGCCGTGGATCGGGTGTCGGCGGGACAATCATGTCGGGGGATATTCTCCGGATGCTCCGCACGGAGAATGCCATCGTGGTGAACACCTCGAAGATGGCTTACCTGCATGACAAGCGATTCCACAAGCCTTGCTATATGCAGGCTCTTGATGCGGGTTCTCGGATCGTCACCATCTCGGACAGCTTCATCGGGCTAAATCTTGACGACCAGTTTCTTATCTACCGCCGTGATGCGATTACCGAGCGCACGTTGATCCACCGCGCAGGCCGCTGTGCCGATCATGCCGACCACACCATGAGCGAGTTCGCCCATTGCTATGACGATGGAATTTGGGTGTGGAATATTCACGACAATACCACGATAAAGGTGGAGAATATCGCAGGACTCGGACAGACGATTCAGGGGTTGTTCTTCATCCTCGGCGACCTGTATATCGTGCGGGAACGAACCATTTACAAATACATCCCATAGCCTATGGAAACAATCAGCATCATCCTGAATTTTCTGCTGGCCAGCGGCCTTGCCGGAACGCTCCTGTTCTTTCGTTCAAAGCGGCGCAAGGAGGAGGCCGAGGCAGACTCTGCCGAAATCGACAACACGGAAAAGATCGTCAGCATGCAGTCGGAACACATCACACGGCTGGACGGCCGCGTCGAGAAACTCGAAGAGAAGGTCGACAAGTTAGAGATCATCATCGAACACAAGGATGTCGAGATTGACCGCAATCACACCATCATCCGGCAGGCATACAAATGCCCGACTCCCACAGATCAATGCCCGGTGTTGATCAAACGCTCGGAAATGGACAAGCGCAGAAAGGAGGCAAAAAATGAGTAGAGGACTCGCCAACTGCAATCCCGGCAATATCCGACAGTCGAAAACCCGCTATCAGGGCGAGGTCGTTCCGTCACGGGATAAGGCATTCAAACAGTTTCAGACGATGGCATGGGGCTACCGGGCCATGTTCGTGCTGTTAGATTCTTACTACCGGAATGGCTACACGACGATTCGCAAAATCATCGTCCGCTATGCCCCGCCCATCGAAAACCACACCGAGAACTACATCCGCCAGGTGTGCGAATGGTCAGGGATCGGGGCGGACACCCCATTGAACCCACAGCGCGGAGAGTTGATGCTCCCTGTTGTCGCGGCGATGAGCCGTGTGGAGAATGGCATTCCGGTGGTGATGGCGGATGTCGAGGCCGGATGGAACCTGTACCTAACCCATAAACCCTGACCGCCATGTCACGCCGCATTGCCGATCTGTTGGTCAAGATCGGAGCAGACTCCTATGAATTCCAACAAAAAGCCCGACAGGTCGAGAAGGGTCTCGACGGGCTGTCGAAGAAGGTCACCTCCATCGGCAAGGAGCTGTCGCTCAAGTTGACAGCCCCGCTTGCGGCGTTGGGCGGAGTGTCGCTCCATCTGGCCGATGTGCAGGCCAAAGCCGAGGCGAAGGTTCAGCAGGCATTGAAAACGACCAATAATGCCGTTGGACTCAATTTCAAGCAGCTCACCGACTACGCCTCGCAGCTGCAAGGCAAGACGATTTTCGGTGACGAGAAGATCCTCAATGACTCGACGGCGCGCCTGCTCTCCTTTACGAATATTACGGGCGAGAACTTCAAACGCACGCAGGCTCTTGCCCTTGATCTGGCGACCGTGCTGGAGATGGACTTGGGGTCGGCATCGATGCAGTTGGGCAAAGCCTTGAGCGATCCGGCGACCAAGCTTTCCTCGCTGGCCAGAGCCGGTATTGTTTTCTCCGAAGAGCAGAAGAAGGTCATCAAGAAGATGGCCGAGACCGGGCAGATTGCCAAAGCGCAGACGATGATCCTCGACGAGTTAGAGAAGAAGTTCGGCGGTCAGGCGGCAGAGGCAGCAAAGGTCGGACTCGGCCCGATTCAGCAGTTAAAGAATGCGTGGGGCGATTTTCTGGAGCAGATCGGCGCAGCGATCATGCCCTTTGCGGTAAAGGTGGCGGGTGCGCTCTCGACGGTCGTCACAGCCTTGCAGTCGATGTCGCCCGAAATGAAGCGGGTGATCGTCATTGTGGCTGGCATAGTCGCGGCCATCGGCCCACTGACGCTGGGCGTAGGCGGTGTGATCCGGCTTCTGCCACTGTTGGCGACGGGGCTTACGGCCCTGCTTTCGCCTGTGGGGTTGGTTGTCGCGGCCCTCATTGCATTGGGTGCGGCGTTCGCCTATGCCCGGATTCAGAAGCAGAAGATGATCGACGAGCTGGCCGAGAAGAAGTCCCTCGAAGAACTGCAAGCAGAGCTTGATGCCAACACCGCAAAACAGCGGCAGATAACAGACAGTACCACCAAATGGCGGATTGTTCCGAATGCGATATCCGCAGGCTTTACCTTTCAGAAGCGGCCTGACGAGGCTTCGCTGAAACCGCTGCGCAAGGAGCAGGAGCTGCTCACGGCGGCCATCCAGAAGAAGCAGGAAGCTTTGGCGGCCGAGGCGCGGGCGCAGGAAGAAGCTAACCGCGTGACTGCGGAAGCGCAGGCGCAGACTGAGAAACTGATGCGGTCAATGGCTGCCGCGACATCTCAGCAACAGCAGTCTGCCGGACTGATCGGCAAGCTCACGGCGCAGATCGAAGCTCTCGAAAAGAAGAAGCTCCTGCCGAATGCGAAGATTGAGGACATCGCGGCCGCGAATGCCGAAATTGCGCGGTTGAAAGTGCAGTTGAACGATCTTCAGAATATCACCCCGGAGAAGCTGAACCGCATGCCGCTGGAGTCGATCATTCCATCAGGCACGGAGATCAAGTTCCCGGAGTGGAAAATCAAGGCTCCGGATCTCAAGCCAATCGCCGCACAGATGCAGCAGCAGATGAAGGCTATCCATGAATCGGTGCGGGACGGAATCTTTGGCTGGGCCGACGATACCAGCTCATTCCTGTCCGAAAATCTGATGGGAACGGAGCAGTTAGTGACCGACTATACCGAAGCATTGACCGCGAAAGGTTGGAAGTTCTCGGAGGCTCTCGATCATGTTTCGCAGACGATCCGGCAGGTGACGGAGGGTTTCCAGAATTCGGTCAATCAGTTTCTGGCCGACGGTATCGCAGCGACGGCCGAGGCTCTGGGCCAGATGATCGCCGGAGATTTGGGGTTCGATGGACTGCTCAAGGCTATTCTGAAGCAGTTTGCGAACTTCCTGAAGCAGATCGGTACGCAGTTGATTGAATTCGGCATCATGATTATCGCGTTCAAATCAGCTCTGAAGTCCGTGCTGTGGAATCCGTGGGCGGCCATCGCTATCGGCGCGGCAATGGTGCTGGCCGCAGGCGTGATGACCTCCCTTATCAATAAGAATGCAGAGAAGAGCGTTCCAAAGCTGGCAAAGGGCGGGCTGGCCTATGGCCCGACCTATGCGATGGTCGGCGACAACCCCAATTCATCCGTTGACCCGGAGGTGATTGCACCGCTCTCGCGCCTGCAAGCAATGCTCCCCGCCGCCGGCAGTGTGCAGAACTTACAAATAACCCTCGGCGGTCAGCTGACTGCCAAGGGTCGGGATTTGGTCTATATTCTCGGAAAAGAGAATTTTAAGATTGAGGTGCTGGGTGGATAGAACTATTCATAGTCAGAAAGCACCTCTTCCAGCCACTGCATGGCCCCTCTAAAGGAGATGAAATCGCTCTCTTTAATTTTCGCAGCATGCGCATCAGCTTTGCGGAAATAATTTATCAACTTTGTTTTCGCACTAAATATTTCAACATTAACCTCAAATATATTCACAAATAATTCGTAATTTTTTCGAATTATTTCGAATAAAGTCGAAAGAAGAAGCGCATGTTTATGCGGATCAAAGAAATCTTTATATGGCATGGATTCATATGCGCTAATATTCTTTCTACCATAAATTTCACTTATTACAATCGCCTTCGCATCAACTTCACCAAATTTAGATTTTAGCTGACGTCTAATAATATGGCGTAGTTGAGGTTCAACTGCATTACGCCTTGAGCTAATTTCTGCTTGTTTTTCTTGATCTGATAAATTGAGTTTTTGATACTTATTTTTCTCTGTTAAATATATTTTTATTGCTTCTATCTTGAATTTATACTCTCCATCGACTTGCTCTATAATACCATATTTTACTAAATGATTTATGTAATCAGGTGACAGTCGTGCTAACCCATTAAAAGTATTAATATCATTTAACGCAAGCCAAACAAGCATTTGATACTCATCCTTATACCAATTTGACAATACTCCGAGCACCATTTGAGCATATTTTATAAATCCATTTTCTTCTTGAAAAAAAAGATTCTTATGGGTTGCATATTGATGTCTGTTAATTTTAACAGGGCGTTTGTTCTCTGTTTTATTATGTATATAACTACACATCTGCCTAATCAACAATGGATGACCTCCAAAATCCTCCACGATATGGGCACATGTTTCAGGCTCAAAAACCAATCCCATATACCCACCGAGTTTTTCTAACATCTCTTTTGTCTGCTCATAATTAAACGGCGAAATATAAATCGGAGGAAATTGAGCAAAAATAGGATTATCGGAATCTATAATTACAGGTTGTTCAATACATCGAGGGTTCGTTCCCGCTATTAGATAGGTAAATATAGTATCTTTAGAAAATCGGTGATATGTACTTCTTATTACTTGCCAAAACTTTAAAAAATACTCTCCTGATTTCCATCCAAGTGAAATGGATGTATCAAATGTTATATTTTCAATCTCATCGAAAATTAATAAAAAACTGCGCTTGCCATTTTTACTATAAATGGTCTTGATATCATTAAAAAAATAATCAGCAACATACATCTCCTGTGCATAAAGAGATGCATTCGTAATTTCCGTTTTTTTTACATTACTCTCGGCCCGCAACAATTCAATAATCCCAGCTAATGCTAAATTCCAAGATTTTAAATGTAGTGTTTGGCAATCAATAAATATAGAAAGAGTGTTTTTTCTATCTAATGCCCTTTGGACGCCATAGATAATTGATGTCTTTCCTGTCTTTCTTAGCCCGAAAACCCCTGAGTTTTCCCCAATTAGATGTTTATTAACAATATCATGGATTAATTCTTTGCGTCCAAAGAAATAAAGATCCTTTTTTAATGGGTCCTGAATACCAAACAGATCACGACAATAGAAATGCGTTCTGAATTTGTTGATAATATACTCATTATCTGTTACTTTCTCTAATAATTCTTTATAAGAAAATGGAATAATAATTCGAGATTCTTGGTTGGACTTTAAAATACGATTGATTTTTAACTCTACGTTTTCATCCTTACTAATTACTATGCTGCAAATTTCCTCCAATCTTAATTCTTGAATATTCAAATATTCGATGGCATCAATTGATCTGGGTTCAAATGTTTCATATGGACTGAATACCACCACCACCTCTCTATATATGTTAAAACACTGGCTAATAGTTTCAGTTGGCTTAACTAAAGCAATCTTATACGTACTGGACGCTATTGGAATTTCTTCAGCTCTGGTCACATACCAGTTTTTCTGACTAAATAATTTGATGATTTTCTTTTCTTGATCATCAAAAATATCTAATATTTGAGAGTCAATTAACCCCGGTTTTGTTTTGTTCACTCCAAGTTGATTCATATCTGTGACATTGTTTCCATAAAGATAGCAATAATATATTTACATTCATCATGAATAATAAAAAAACAGCTGAAATATTGATTAAGACACACCGAGTGAAAATTGCAACTATAAAGTGTGAGTGCTGTTAACAAATAACCCTCGGCGGTCAGCTGACTGCCAAGGGTCGGGATTTGGTCTATATTCTCGGAAAAGAGAACTTTAAGATTGATGTGTTAGCGAGGCAATATTATTTTGACAAAATTTCAGCCTCACCATATTTGCCGTTCTCGCTATATAAACCAAGTTTTCCATCACGTTGTATTATAAAATATTCACCGTGATTATTATCATAATCGATCCTGGTCTCTTCATCTTTCAAACTTGATTTGACATCTTCAATAGATTCCCCTCCGGCGCTATATATGGTTTTTATCTTTTCAATTTGATTTGCATCTTTAAAATAAATCACCGTGAAGCCGAATTTTTCGGTACTCCATTTGCCAATAATCGTCATATCAGCAAGATCCTCTTTATTATGCTCATCTTGTTCCTGTGTAAATCCCAGAATTGAAATTTCGAGGTCCGGATCAAAATGCGAAGTTGCCCAAGTGCCGGGAGTATTTGGTAACTCGTAAAAAATATAGAATCTCTTTTGTCGAGGTTTACTCTTGAAAACTTCATCAGCTAATGTTGCTAACTGCTCTATAGATAACTTTTCGCTAATATTGATAACCAGCTCATTCTTATCTAATACAGGATTACTATTATCTTCAGCCACAGAATATGTAAAACTGTCAGGCAGCGGCTCTTTTTTGTATTTCCCTTCGGCACATGATATAGCCAACATCATTAAGATGCTATACAATAATATTTTCAGTTGCATATTAAAAAAGTTAAGTGACATTATTTTGAATAAAGATAGTCATAATCTGGTTAAGTTCATCGCCAAGATTGAAAAACATATAGACTGGTCGAATGAAGATGGCAAACTTGCAGACCCCAAAACAGCCTTAGCTATCAATAAGCAGCTAAGGCTATTATTCTCAGCAACGTGAACGCTAAGATCGATAAGCTTAATGCCTGATTTTACTCGTAGCATTAATATGCTCCCAACATACGCTGTCCACTATATCTCGGAGTAATTTCAATTTCGCAAGGCAATTCTGATAATCCTTTTCATAGACCTTAAACGTCGGCAGATTTCGGGAATACCGAAGATAATACAACAACTGACCATACCACATTCTATTGTTGTTCTGTGCCGGATCGAAGGACTCGGCTAAACGCTGTGAAAAATGACGGACTCTGAAGTAGCTGTATTCGAGATGCGAACACCGTATGACATCGCCGTAGAATACAGATTCTATGGCCTTAAACAGCATATCTGCGGTGTAAAACAGATTTAAGGCGGCCATTCGGGGTTGGCCATCCCTCCATGCAGACTCGGCTCTATTTAGAAAAACTTCGGCGAAGTCAGCGAAATGCTCATAGGCCGCTTGGTGCAATGCAGGATTATACGGCCGCCGCTCTATGGGGTAATGGCATTTTCTATTATCATAAATGGGGATGCCTTCGTTGCAAATTGAAATAAAAAAGCAGCTGCCTTTCGAACAGCTGCTTTTTAAGGACGACAGAGAACAGGAGTGCAGGAATATGTTTTCCTCTTTGCGATTTGAGCGGCAGAAAGCGGCGTCCAGAATTTCCGCGAGTTTGTAGGTGTTGATCCAGCATTCCTGCTGGCTCACAAGCAGTAATTCGTATCCGCCCAAAACGCTCCTCATAGATCCATTGGCGTATTTCCCGAACAATATGATAAGGTCAACCTCCGTATGCCTGCGGATGATTCCGACAATGCGCTTGAGCTCCCGACGGTTGATTTCGGGGATATCCGCTATGGTGGTTCGTTCTGCCTGGTTCATGCCGGTTGAGATTATTTAGATATTTTATTCTCATACATGATTAATCGACGGTTGCACACCAGACTGATGATCTTTTTCATTTTTTCGACATACGCGATATCTGCCGTGACGGTATGCGGCGAGACTGTGAAGTTGTAATCAAAGCGGGCGGCATCCAGATAGTTCCTCAAGCGGGGAATTGTGCTCATTGCCGTGTATTGCCCGGAGTCGAACATGACCATCAAATCCGCCGAGAGTGTTCGGAGGCTGACGTAAAGCTCCTCAATATTCTCACTGTCGGTTTCGAAGTGGTAAAATACGAAGAAGAGCGTTCTGAAATACAGCAGGGCGGCTTGTGCGCACAGGAACGCGGCCCTGCGGAAATCACAGGTGATGGTAGCCTCACCCGCATTTTCCAACAGCTGATTGCCCAGTCCGTAGATATGCGAGAAATAATACAACGCATCGTTCCGCGCCGCGCCGAAGTCACAGCAGGTCTGCGTCGGGATGCGGTATCGTTTATGGCAGTACAGCACCGTGCCTTCCGTTTTGGCGAGATAGAAAACGGGCGAATGGGTGTGCGACGCGATGAATTTTTTGGTGTAGATATAAGGGTTGATATAACCAATCCCGCGATGCTTCGGCGGCATCTTGAGTTTCAGATACCGCCTTGCCGCCTGCTCTCCGGTCAAGTGAATCTCATCGGTAATGATCAGCAGGTCGTAGGCGGCAATATCGCTGTGGGGAGTTCCTCCAGCAAGTGAGCCGAAGAGGATGACGGCTTCGGGCCGATAAACCGAACTTCGGAGGATGTCAACTATATGCTGAGCCTCCCGCGTATCATACAGAGTTGGCTCTACTGTCTGCTGGTTTTCGGCCGCAGGATTTATGACGATTTCGGCCGACTGCTCCGGTCCCATGTTATTTATATTTTCCATTTTTTCGATTAATTACAGGTAATACATATGCGATCCTTGCCGATGGCAAAGACACAAAAATCAGTAATAGAATAACTTGTGAAAAAATGTTAATCGGGAGGATGGGAGTAGACAGAGTCTGGATTGTTGCGGGGCAGGAACTGCCCGCATGCCGGCTCATGGCCAATCAGCATCGTGATGCCGATAAAATATTGGATTCGCATAAAATAAAAAAGTGCGCAGCTGCGAATCCAATATTTTGCTTTTGTAAGCTCAAAAAGGGTGCTGTTCACGGGCCGCTAAGCCCCAACAACTCTGCGCATAAGTAAATCCCCATTGAGGATCATTACAAAAGACCATATTATTAGATTCGCACTGCAAACATAAGAAAAGATTTCTTATAACCACTCAATTATTCAACATTAATCGAATGATTCTCAATGCGAAAGATCACTTTGTAATGAATCTCAATCTATGTTTCGGAGTATTAGCAAATTGCCGTTCCGAATATCTTGATGACAACAAAGATATGAAGAATTTTTGAAAAAGCATAAGTGCGCTGATTTTGCCCAAATGAGACATTGTATCCGCTGTGATTGCCTGCGGCTGTCTATTTTCACAGCGACAAGTGAAATCAGATGGACGAAGTTCGCATAAAAGACCTGCCGAGCGCGAAGGGGCAACTGGATAGATTCGATCAATTCGAGTTTATTGTCGATGTCCCGGCGGCCGAGGCGTCGCTGAAGGTGTCGGGAAGCGATATCAAAGGAGTGATGTCGCCCAAACAACATACCCACGCTGTTGCTGAGGTGACGGGGCTTGCGGGTGAGTTGGAGAAGAAGTTAGACCGGAAAGGCGGCACGGTTACGGGCGACCTTGCGGTGATGGGGACCGCCTATATGCGCAGTCTGCGGCTGGAGGAGTTTCTGGAGGTTCCCGAATTTCAATACAACCGCGTCGAAACCGTCGTAGGCGACCGATGGTCGGCTCCGGGAGGTGGGATTGTCGAACGAGTGTCCGACGACAGGCGGTCGCTGGTCATCAAATTGGAGGAGGGCGAAGTCGGGACGCTCCGTGAGAACGATCTCTGCATGGGTGTGTTCCTCAACGCGGCGATGGACGAACCGGGCGGCAACACGGAAGATGCAGACGACAGCTTCGGGAATCGCACCTATGCGGGTTTTACGACCTGCTATTTCCGGCTTACGAAGTGTCTGGACAGGGCGCGGTACTCGGAATGGGAGTATGAACTCCGGGAGGGATATCCCTGTCATCCGCAGGCGGCAATGAGCATTGTGGCTTTTGGCAATACGACCGACAAAGCGCGGCAGAGCTCGCGCTACGAGACGCGCACCTATCAGCGATTTTTAGTGGGGATGGACTCGTGGGAGATTGGCGTGGAGAATATCGCTGCGCAGTTCGGACAGTTAGACAATTTGATCGCACATGGCCTCAACATGACAGGCTATTCGGCCTATCTCAAGAATATCTATCTGCAGGGTTATCTTTCCGACCGTCTGGGCGATAGCTGGTTCGACTCGGCTTCAGGCAATCTTCAGCTTTATAATCGGGCGACAGGCTGTGGCTTGAGTTTCCGGGACGGGATTCTGCGGTTCGGGCGCATAGACCCGGCAAAGCCCGATGCGGGGACGGATTTAGACAGCCTGCTCCAGAGCGTGGCCGATACTCTCGAAACCCTGTCGCGCATCAATTCCGACGAATATGTGTCGCCCGTCGAGAAGTCGTTTCTAAGAGAGCGTTTGCAAGATATTCGGACGGAGTATGAACAGCTTCGGGCGAATGCTCAGCTTTGCATCAGTACATTGCGGGTTCTGATGGTGAATGGGAGGATTCGAATGGTAAATGGTCGTCAGCGCAATGTTCGTGTATTGAGTGGCGAGTGGACTCCTTACGAGGAGGCATACCTGGCCGCTGTCGCCGCATTGGAGAAATACACGCAGGCGGCCCCGGAGTTTATCCCCACGGGCGAAGATTTCGGCCGTATCGAAGCCTACTACGTGGCCCGGCGGCAGATTGCCGAGGTGCTCGACAAAGCGTCGAAGTCCGGCGGGAGTGAGTTGGAGTACCTGCGGCAGAATTTCAAAGATATAACCACCGAGATCGATGCCGGAAGCGGCGTGGCTCTCTCCGGTTTTGTAGGTGTGAAGGATGCCGGCAACGTAAAAGTTGTGGCTGGCATGTCTGGTTGCTCGATGTCGGGCGTGGCCGAGCGTGCGCACGGCAAGCTGATGTTCTTCGCCGGAGTTGACGGCATTCGTAATGCAGGCAAGGCAAACACCCGCATCTACGAAGACGGTCATTTAGAGATCGAGAGCGGCATCTTCGGCGGGTATTCGAAGGTGCGATTCAAACGCTTCGATGAGCCGGGGACGGATTACAACAGCACGACGGGGAAATACACCCTCAACCGGAATTTTAACCTGCTGGTTAGCGGCAATCGGTGCGTGGCAAATGGTTATCAGATATGGCTATACCTGCCGTCCTCTGCCGATTACGTTGGCAGTGTCATCAACCTTTATGATTGTCCGATCCGCACCCGCAGTTCGGCAAATCTGATATTGGCGGTTGAAGACCCGCAGTCCGGATTGTTTACGTCTCTCAAGAAAGATATATACGGATTTACATCCACACCCCAAATTGAAACGTATGGAGGAATCTTGCAGTTGCTGGCCGTGCCTTCGATCTACTCCGGTAAATGCTTCTGGCACGTGACCTATCAGCTTATGACCGAGTTTAAAGTTTATGAACCTTAAAATAATCTATTATGGCAGATACCATTACCATTGCAGAACTCCCGAAAATTACAGCTCTGGCCGCGACGGATCTGATCGAGATCGACCGAAACGGAGCGGGTGCGGCCGTGACCTATACAACGTTAGTCTCCTCGCTCTCCTCCTCGATGGGCTTGACCGGAGTGCGAGAAGCCCTTGATATTATAATCGGATAGCTATGGCTGCAGATTTCACTTCATTTGTACTCCGGCTTCAGAACGCGCGGATCAAGTTAGCCTCAACTCTGCGCAGTAAAA
>ULVQ01065727.1_pt1 | contig 17416 bp, 18 predicted proteins | sample 1959591 | NCBI WGS metagenome assembly ULVQ01 (sample SAMEA4835790, study PRJEB28245) | human gut metagenome | biome: gut microbiome; material: fecal sample | place: Denmark | collected 2008
AATTGCAGCAAATCGACGGGCAAATATCTGCGTTGCTACCAGGTCGAGGGCGATGCCTGTATGCGCTGTCCAAAACGGCCGGGCTGTTTTGACAAGGCTGGAATTCGGCGCAGAGTGTTGGCCAGCAGCTGCTATCCGGCATTTTTCAGAGGGCATCAGCGCATGGGAACTCCAGAATACCTGGCCATGATGCGGCTTCGTAAAATCTGGGCCGAGGGCAGTTTCTCCGTCTTAAAACGAGAACACTGCATTTCAAAGATTCGAAAAAGGGGCATTCTTGCAGCTACGGAAGAATGCCTCCTTGCTGCCATGGCCCTAAATCTTAAGAGGATGGTAAATGCCATCTTTTGCTATCTCCCAATTTACTGTTCTGCTGGAACCACTGTGGGTTTCAGCAGAATTTTTGCTTTTGTCAACAGGTCCCTTATTGTACCTTATCTCTAAAAGCTCCTTTTTTGCTTCTTTTGCGTTGAATTGTTCTAGAACATGAGCATAGGAATCCTGTGTGTGGGTTTTCATCAATACTTTTGCCAATTCGACATTTTTTGTTGCACAGGCATTTAAAATCATTTGATGCTCAGAAAAAGACTTTATCAGACATTCATGGTCAGTAAAGTACGCTGGATACCGCGCGGAGTACTGGTATAACATTTGGATCATATCTAGCATTCGCTGGTTATCCGCTATTTTGTAGAGAGCCAGATGCCATTGCCGGTTAGAGTCCCAGTATCCATGAAAATCATCATTTTGTAGAAAATGTTGGGAGTTATCCAAAATGGACTGTAGGAGGACTAAATCCTCAGGAGCCATTTTTTCCACGGCCAATTCAACACCAAGGGTTTCTAATACTATTCGCAGTTCGAAGATTTCGCGGATATCTTTTTTGGAAAGCAAGCTAACGGTGAAGGAGGAGTTCGGCTCTGCGGTAATAAAACCTGTTTGAACAAGAACTTGGAAAGCTTCTCGTACAGGAATTTCACTAACTTTGTAGTGTTTGGCAACTTCAGAAACCACGAGGCGTGTACCCGGCAATAGGACCTCATTGATAATATCGGCGCGGACGGAATCGCAGATCATACTGCTTTTAGTTTTGAACTTATTTTGCTTCATGGTGACCTCGATGTCAGCACATTTTCTCTGCATTTAATAATGTAAATGCTTTACTTCGCCTTATATTACCATTTTTTACAGAAAAATACAAGGTATTTTCTGCTAATTACCGGGTCCCCCAGAAGCGGCGGGCTTCTTTGATAGTAGTGATCTTACAGCGTTGAATTGTTTCCGGAGTAAGGGCCTGTCCAAGTCCAGGCAGGTCAGGAACAGAGTAGTAGCCATCGACTGGCTGATAGTCATAGACACAAGTGGCCCGGCTTTCTGGGTTGAGAGCGCGTTGATGGTGTTCATGGATCAGGAAATTGGGAATAGCTGCTTCAATCTGCAGGGCTGCAGCTTTGGAAATAGGACTACCGCAGACGTGGATCTGAACGGCACTGTCGTATACCCACGCCATATCACAGATTTTTTTAGCTTCGCTGAGTCCACCGCAAAGACACAGGTCTGGTTGTATGACATCCAAAAGGCGCCTTTCAAAGAAGGGACGATACCCTTGCCGTGTATAGATGCGCTCGCCGGAGGCGATGGGGATACGGGTGGACTTTTTCACTTCTGCATAATTTTCAATGTTAAGGGGATGTACCGGCTCCTCATAATAAAAAATACGGAGATCCTCCAAAGCTTGTGCCACCTGAATGGCGGCAACAGTATCAGTGAGGGAGTGCATTTCAATAATAATGTCCATATCATCTCCGCCGGCTTCCCGCATGGCAGCAACACGATTGTAAATCGCACGTAAAGTCTTGTTGCTTAAAGGACCTGATAACTTCCAGGGAGTGCCGCCAATAGGGTTGTCACTAAAGATTACCGGATCAACTTTGATGCAATCATATCCATCAGCCAGAGCTTTATAAGTAACTTCAGCATACTCCTCGGGGGCAATTAGCCGTGCGTTGGTAATGTGTTCCCCCCAGTTGAATTGTAACTGGCTTGCATAGACCCGTAGATGATCATTAGTTTTACCGCCCAGCAATTGGTAGATTGGTACACCCAGGGCCTGGCCTCTGATATCCATCACTGCAATATCAATGGCGCTAATGGCCGCATTTACAACTGTGCCTCCTCCCATTCCCCAGAACGTATCCCGAAACAGGGTTTCCCAAATTTTTTCCTGCTGCATGGGATCCATGCCGATAATTTGTTCCGCGAAATCCTGGATCAGGCCAAAACCGCCGCGCCACGCTTTCCCGTAAGCCAAGCCAGCCTCACCAAAACCGCTGATTCCCTCATCTGTATTGATTCGGATGACTACAGGATTCCAGCCTCCACGACTTGGATCAGTATTGCCGCTGGGGACCTGCATGGTATCAATGGACACAATTCTCACAAAACAACACTCCTTACGATATTGATCTAAATATGTGATTGACCTGCCGGCAGCAGGGCTTTCCGGCAGCGGCATGCTTATTCGTCAAAAAAGGATAAAGCATAGCCACAAAATATATTATAAAAATAGAAGGTGGTTCTGTCAAATGCGGTTTTATATAAAAAAATGTAAATTTTTTGTAATAGTAAACAAATATATATCAAAATACACAAAATATATTGACACATGCTGAAACCAACAATATATTATTAGATAACTAGGCGAGAATGCTTTGCAAAAAATAACGAAAGGACTTGGAAGTATGAAAAAGTTAAAAATGATGTCCTTGCTCTTGGTTGTTTTGCTGTGTTTGACGGCATGCGGAGGGACAACTACCACAGAAGAACCTTCTGATACGTCAGGAGATACCTCTTCAGAGGAAAATTCTGACGTGGTGGAGTTTCCCACCCAAGATATCCGGGTTATCGTTCCTTATGCAGCGGGCGGCAACACCGATTTAGATGGCAGAGCAATTGCAAATATCATTGATCAAAACTCGCTACTTAGCAAAACAATGGTTGTGACAAATATTACTGGAGCCAATACGATGAATGCGGCGCAAAGCTTGCTGGACGCTGAGCCGGATGGACATACTTTGCTGATGCACCATACGGCATTTATTGCTTCCAGTGCTGCAGGTACGGTTGAGATTCAATATAGTAATTTTAAGCCGTTGATTGAAGCGTCTATTCAGCCATTTGTTCTCAGTGTGGCTGCCAGCAGTGGCTTTGCAACAGCGGACGACATTATTCAGTATGCTAAGGAAAATCCCGGTGAATTGACGGTTGGTTATGTGGGAACAGGATCCACTTCTCATTTGGCTGCTACGATTTTCCTGCAGGCTTCCGGAATCTATGACAATGTAAAAATGATTACGTATTCTTCTTCCACCGATGCACTGACTGCGCAATTGGGTGGGGAACTGGTTGTCCGTGTAGGCCCTGCTGCAGACTCCGCACGGTATGTAACTTCTGGGGAGCTGGTTGCAGTGGCAGTGAGTAACGAAACTGATATTGACGTATGGGCGGGAGTACCTACCTTTGCGGATTTGGGAAGTGATATCAGCTATGCTTGCCGCCAGGGATACTATGTTAGAAAAGAAGTTCCTCAGGAAGTTTGTGACATTTTGATCCAGGCAATTTCCCAGGCAATTTCCACAGATGAATATGCAGAATTCTGTGCCTCTAACGGCATGGAACCCAGCGGACTGTATGGGGATGAATTGCAGAGCGCCTGGGATGCGGATTATGAAATGATCAAAGAAATCTTTGATAGTGGGGCCATGGGCTAAGCGCATTGTGCAAGCAGTTAATGCGGCTCTGAGTAGCTGCGAGAAAGGAAGGCTTTCGTTTCATGCAGAAAAAGGTTTCTTTGCACAAACTTGAAAATGTGTTCTTTCTGCTAGTGTTTTTATCTGGAGTTGCCATTTTTTATGGATCGTCCACGGTGAGCGATTTCTTATCATCTACAACACTGACAGCTAAGACTTATGGAATGATTGTCAGCGGTTGTTTAACGGTAGCCAGCGGAGCGAAACTTTTACTTAATCTAGCGGGTGCGGTCAAAAAAGAGAAGCAAGAGATGATTTCCTTTGCAGAAGTCCCCCGCATGGTGATCTGCGCTGTAGCGATGGTGGTGTATTGCTACGGTATCAGCAATATTGGATATTTTACCTGCACAACATTGTTTTGTATTTTGATGTTAATTACACTTTCCGGTAAGCGAAATCCAAAAGCAATCACATTGTTTGCAGTCTGCAGTATTTTGTTCAATATTTTGTTGTTCTATCTTTTCCAGGTAATGAAGGTGTTCATGCCTTCCACACCCTTAATTTGAGTTTTAGGAAGGAGGAATGCTATATGCTGGAATCACTTGGAGGATTGATTACAAGCAGTGCACTGCTGTATATGATGGCAGGAACGCTACTTGGCTTGATTTTTGGCGCTATTCCAGGATTAACTGCGACGTTGGCGGTTGTCATTTTGATTCCACTTACCTATAGTTTGGACACCGTTTCCGGTGTGGCGATGCTGATAGGTGCTTATATGGGAGGTATATCTGGCGGGTTTGTGGCTGCAATTATGCTGAATATGCCGGGGACCCCGTCTTCCATTACCACGACATTTGACGGATTCCCTCTTGCCCAGCAAGGAAAAGCGGGAAAAGCGCTTGGAGTGGGGAATACCTCTAACTTAGTGGGCAGCTTTATTGGCTGGGTATTTTTGCTTTGCCTTGCACCGCTGCTTTCAAAAGTTGCGTTGAGTTTTAGCGCTTTTGAGTATACCGTGGCCTTAATTTTTGGCTTTACTGCGGTGATTGCTTTGTCTGGAGAATCCCCGATGAAAGGCCTCATTGCGGCACTGTTGGGCCTGACGTTGACGTTAGTAGGCTATGATACGTTGACAGGTATGCCGCGTGCTACATTTGGTATTGGGATGCTGCGCGGCGGCATTTCCTATATGGCGGTCATGATCGGGGTTTATGTAATTGCTGAGGTATTTACACAGGTAGAGGAGATTGTCAAAACCTTTATTGTGCCGAAGCAGGAGATTCACCACATACATATGACGCTGCAGGAATTCAAGGAATCTATTCCGAATTTTATTCGGTCAGGTTTGATCGGGACTTTTATTGGAATTCTTCCAGGAATTGGAGGAGCCTTTGCCAACTTTGTCACTTATGATCAGGCGAAAAAGGCGTCGAAAGATCCGGACAGCTTTGGTAAGGGGAACATTCAGGGGATTGTAGCATCGGAAACAGGCAATAACGCGGTCATTGGAGGAGCATTAATTCCGTTTATCTCCCTGGGAATTCCGGGCGATGTTGTAACAGCTGCGTTGCTGGGTGGACTAATGATCCAGGGAATTAATCCGGGTCCGCTTTTTACACAGGAGCATCCGGATGTTGTATATGTCATATACAATGCGGTTTTGCTGTCTGCAGTACTCTGCTTTGTTTTTATGCAGCTAATAGGAATTCGTCTGTTTCCGAAGGCATTGCGTATCCCTAAATATGTATTGCTTCCTGTTGTTCTGATAATGGCGTTGGTAGGAACCTATAATATGAATTTCTCTGTAAACGATGTTTGGTTTGCCGTAATTTTTGGAGCAGTAGGATATTTAATGGATAAGGCAAAGGTTCCCAAGAGTCCCATGGTGATTGCGATGATTCTGGGTACTAATTTTGAAACCTACCTGCGAACAGCTCTGACCATCAGTAATGGCAGTGTCATTCCTTTCTTTACCAGGCCGGCCTGTATCGTTTTGGACTGCATTATTGTTGCCACACTTGCAGTTCCCGTTATTATGAAACAAAGGAAAAGAAATAAAGTTGTCCAAGAGGCAGCATAAATGAAAATTTGGAGGTAATGTATTATGTTAATTCGCCCTGAAGAAGTTGTTCGGGAGCAAATGTTCCCTGGTGCATCCCGACTGCACTATATTGATCGAAAGACTGGCGCGGGAGGCCTGTCAATGGGAATTTTGACGCTTGAACCCCACAGCGGTTTGCCTCTGCATACTCATCTGGTAGAAGATACGATGATCGTTTTGGAAGGAAATGGCGTATTGGTATTGGAGGAAGAAGAATTCCCTGTAAGCAAAGGAATGGGACTGATTGCGCCCGCAAATATTCCCCACTGCATTCGGAATGATAGTGAAGAGCCGTTTACCATTGTGTATTCATGGCCTGCTACTGACGTAGAGCGGTTTATTGTTAAAAAATGATTAGGTCATCCCAATGGGGATAGTCTAGCAATTTGGTAAGATTTTGCAAAAAAGCCCCCCTCAGCTTAAAAAAGCTGAGGGGAGGCTTTTTACAGTTGCTGTCAATGGACGGCAGAGAATGTGAGCGCCTCCCGTTCCCAGGAAGAAGAGGTAAAGCAAAGCTCAAGTGATTCCCAGTGACAAGGGACCTGGAACTCAATTTTAACGTCGAGAGATTCACCGGCAGGAATGGTATGTTCCATTCGGCAAATTTTTGTCGAAAAAATTGAAAACCCAAACCAGGAGTTTTGGATCTGGAAGAAGGAAATCACAAACAGACAGACGGAAGGCATCTATCCGTCAGCGATTTCAAATGTCGGCTCCGGCATCAGTGCAGCGATTTACCAAAAGGATGAGGCTGGTCATGTTACTCAAATCGCGCAGCTACAGCTCCCTGATTACGAAAAGCTGGTCGAGTACTATTCTGCCGGAAAAGAGATCAATTTAAATTATACATATATCGGTGACTTCGCATGGCTTGGGGATGAACTGCCTTATGAGGTGGAATCACTTCCCTATACGGAACGTGAAGGCTTTTCCGCGCGGTGCGCCCTGCTGAATAACCATGGGGAACCGGCTTACTTCCACATCATGCAGTCAAAGCTGAAAAAGGGTGATATGGTTTTTTCCTATTCGGGCTTTTTCAACCTCAATCTGGATCTTTGCAATTTAAGCGTTGAACAGGGAAATCTTGTATTCGATTTTGCACGCTTTGATCATTCCAATATTTCTGTTGGAATGATCGCGTGCGGAGGAAATCCGTACTTTTCTCCGGAAATTTCTTTTCGCTATATAAAAGCGGATACCGTAAAAATAGATACGATGCTGATGTCGCAAAGCCTTTTCCTGGATTTCTTATGCGCCAAAACCAGCAACACGACTATTTCATTAGATCCTCTTCCCACTACATTTAAAGAGATCTGTTTTGTGAAAGCCGCAGCAAATACCGTCACGATAACAAATGCGGAAATCGACACCGTGGATATCAGAGAGGCACATATTGATTCCTTAACGTTTCAGCGGTGTAAATTTCTCGAGTATGCTGAGATCGGCGGCCATATACAGGAGCTCCATATAGATGACTGCATAAACGCGGCTGTATGGAAGCTCTCTGTGCCGCAAGCCCAAATCCTCACCCTTTCCGGGACGATCAATACGGGAAGGATCTGCTTCACGGATTTTGTATCCGCAATTCCACCGCTTACCGCCGCATCCTCCGGCGATCCCGCGCAGCTGCTCATGTTAAAAGAGAATTTCAGGCAAACCGGCGAGTATGAGAATGAGGACATCTGCCATCTCTATTTTCAGAGATCTAAAACGAAATGTGAGCGGAATCGTCTGAAAAAGGCAGGGCGATATATGCTCGATGGCATAAGCGGCTATGGGACCAAACCATTCAGGATGCTGTTGGTGATCCTTGCGGTGATCGTGCTGTTTGGTACGCTATATTATTGCGCGCCCTTTCTGTCCTTCCATGGCGCAAGCACGTGGCTTGAGCATATTTACGCGAGCGGGATAACCTTTTTCGCTGTTGGCTACGGCGATTTATTTCCGCTGAATACCATTACAAAAATGGTGTCTCTGGCAGAGGCTTTCCTTGGCGTCACTTCCACAAGTTACTTCTTGGTACTGCTGTCGCGGAAGGTCATACGCTGAGAACCATCACCAGACCATACCCGTCAAGCCGGAGCTGAATAGCCTCCACGCAGTCATTTCAATTGGAACAGCCTTGTTTTCCCGCCTTTTAATCACTATACTGTAAAAAAGGAGAGGTATTATGGACTTTTGGAACGCTATGTCTTTTGGCGCCGCAGTCGGGGACGCGCTTGGCTTCAACGCCAGCCAGAAAGCCGCTTTGCAGCTCATGGCCATGCAGCCGGACAAAGTCCCGCAAAAAAACAATTCCGTGCGGGTCGAGATTGAAATAGACCCGGAGATTGCCGAAGCATCGGAAGTACTCCAAAGCCTTTCAGAGGATTTTTGAATATCGGTCGGCGCATTCTCGTGTCTTCAGTCATGAGTAAGCCGGCCGAATGGAACAGGAGCTATCATGGATGATGACATGATCTATTACGCGAAATCTCCAAATCCGCAGGGGTATCAGCAGACGGTAAAAGAGCACTTACAGGCAGTTGCGGAGCTTGCCCAGAAGTTTGGAACACCCATGGGCCTGGTCACGGCCGCAGAGTTGGCGGGACAGACGCATGATTTCGGAAAGTACTCTCAGGCGTTTCAGGAGATACTTAGCGGTACCCGAGCAGGGGTCGACCACGCCATGGGCGGCGCGTGCTATTTGGAAGCCATTTACAGGGGCAACGTTGGCGCGCGTCCGGTCATCGAGGCGGTCAACGGCCATCATAACGGTCTTGTGGCTTACGACGAAATCCGAAGCGAACTGCACGCCGTTGCCGATCCGCGTAAAAGGCCCTGTGGGAATGGTGGAAAGACGCCTGCTATCGAAGATAAAGAGCAGCTGCAAGCGGCAAACGCCGCATTCAGGAAAGACTTCCCTTCCTTCAAACCGCCGATGCTTTCCGCTCCGCCCATTGCTGAATTGGAGTCCATGCTGTATACCCGGATGCTGTTTTCCTGTCTGGTGGACGCGGACTATACAGCCTCTGCCTTGAATGATGACAGCACCTATTTGGATCGTGCGGAAAACAGCAGCTTTGATCCGCAGGCGCTTTTGAAAAAGCTGACTGAATACCGGGACGGCATCCGGCAATCATCCACGGCGGACAGGATCCTGAATACATATCGGGACCGGGTATTTGAGCAGTGCGGGAAAATGGGCAATGAGCCGGAAGGGCTTTACACATTGACGGCGCCTACCGGAACCGGAAAAACGCTTGCTCTGCTGCATTTTGCCCTGCGGCACTGTCTGAAACACGGAAAACAGCGCATCATCGTGGTCCTTCCCTTTTTGACCCTGGCGGATCAAAGCGCGGAGGTCTATTCAAAAATAATCCCCGATGTTCTGATCGACCACAGCCAGAGCGATCTGCCGGAGGACGCATGGGAACTGGCTGCCAGATGGAGCGCGCCGGTCATCATCACAACGTCCGTCCGCTTTTTTGAATCGCTGTTTTCAGACCGGCCCGCCGCTTGCCGCAAGCTCCACAACATCGCAAACAGCGTCGTGCTGTTTGACGAAGCGCAGAGCCTGCCTGCCGATTTGACCTCGGTTACACTGCAGGCAGTAAATGAATTGTGCGGCCGATACCACACGACAATGGTATTTTCTACGGCAACGCAGCCGGATTTCTCCGCGCGAAAAGACCTGACCTGGAAGCCGCGAGAAATTCTGCCGGAGTCCGGGGAGATGTTCCGCGCCCTGCAGCGGGTGATGGTAGATTGGCGGCTTGGAGAAGACACACCGCTGGAAACCATTGCGGAGGAGATGTCCGGACAGGACAGCGTCTGCGCCATTGTCAATCTGCGCCGCCATGCGCGGCAGATCGCCGGCAGGCTTTCTGAGCTCTGCCCCAAGGATACCGTCTTTTACCTTACTACGGATCTGTGCCCCGCTCATCGGAGTAAACAGATCAAGCGCATCCGGGAGCGGCTGAAAAACAATCTTCCGTGCCGGGTGGTGGCGACCCAATGCATCGAAGCGGGTGTAGACTTGGATTTTCGGACGATGTACCGGGCCTTGGCTCCGCTGGACGCCATCATTCAGGCTGCCGGACGGTGCAACCGAAACGGCGGGGCGATGGGACGTGTGACGATTTTCTGCCCGGCTGACCCGCGGATGCCCTATCCAGATCAATGGTACAGCAATGCCGCCGTCACGGTACGGGAGATGGGACCGCCGTTTTCCATCCATGACCCGGAGAATATCCGGGAATACTACCGGCGGCTGTTTCACGGCAAAAAAGACAAGCAGAAGCTGCGGGCTGCCATTGACAGCCGTTCCTTTGCGCAAACCGCCGCGGAATACAGGCTGATCGACAACGTCGGTGCTCAAGTGATCGTCCCTTACAGCGGCGCCGATGTGTCTTATGCAAGCATTGCCAAGCGGATGCGGGATGAGGGCGTTACCCATGCGTTATTAAAGGAAGCCGCGCCCATTACAGTGACCTGCTTTGCAAAGAATTTGAAGATTTACGCGGAGGAGATCCCCTTTGCCGGTCACGGGAAAACACAGACCGCGGGCAGCGGCGTCTTTCTGCTTTGCCCGCAGTATACCGATTTGTATTCCGACGAGCTTGGCTTACATCTGCCGCAGGAAGAAAGCTTCGAGTCAATATTCTGAAATGTTTACGTCATAGCACGCTATGTGTCCTTTTTATCGGACACATAGCGTGCTATTGTGATTTATGTACATAAAAGAGGAGATTTTTCATTGACTTTCTTGTGCATTGTTTTATGTTATATATGACAGCTAAATAGCTGATGAGTAGAAATATATAGAGTATGATTTGACCGCCCTGCCTGGAAAACGGGATGGGGCGCGCAAATCACGGAGGTGAATTCTATTTGAAAGAAGTTGTTATCGAGGTTTGGGGGGACTTTGCCTGCTTCACCATGCCGCAGGCGAAGGTGGAACGGCTGACTTACCCCTTCCCTCCCCCGTCGGCTGCCAGAGGGATCCTTTCCGCGATCTACATGAAACCGAAAGAATTCCTGTGGAGGATCGATCGCATCGAGGTGCTGGAGCCGATTCGCTATATCAGCTTCAAGCGCAATGAGATCAAATGCACCGTCAGTTCAACGTCGATCTCCGCGGAGGAGGAACGGACTCAGCGGCAGACGACCGCCCTCCAGAACGTGCGCTATCGCATCGCCGCGTCGATCATACCGCGCCCGGCCTTTGTGGGGCGTGAAACGCAGCTGTACGAACAGGCCATGCGGCGTATTCGCGGCGGAAAATGCTATTTTCAGCCGTCCTTGGGCTTGCGGGAATTTACCTGCTACTTTGAGGAGAGCGACGGCACTCGGCCTCCCATTCAGGAATCTCTGGATGCCGGACTGATGGTCTATGATCTGTTTACCCCGGAAGATGTGGAGGTCACCAAAAAGGCAAAAATTCAGATGTCTCTGTTCCATGCGGTAATGGAAAACGGCGTTATTTCCGTTCCGCCTTATGAGAGCCCGGAGGTTTTGAAAGGAGGGGCAATCCATGCTGAAGGCGCTGTATGATTATGGGCTCCGCCGACAGTTGACGCTGCCCCCCGGTTTCATTGAGAAAACCGTCAAGGCATATATCTCCCTTTCAGAGGACAACGACCATGTCAGCATTTATCTGGGCGATGATGAGCATCTGCTCTGCCCGGACATGGGGAGCCTTGCGCAGGGCAGGGACAAATGCAACGTTCTGGTGGAAAAACGGTCCATTGTGATTCCTGACACACCGGCGGACGGGGCTAAGCCCGCCGCCAAGAGCGCTTTCTTTCTGGAAACGCTCCGCGACGCGTCGGAGGAGGAGCCGCTGCTGAAGACCTGCGTCCGCGCGTTGGAAACCCCTGAGATCATGGAGGCCATTCGGGCAGAGCTGGATCGCATGAAGATAAAGCCGGGTGACAGGGTCTCATTTCGAGTCAACGGAAACTCCATGGTGGAGTCTGAAAATATCCGCCGTTGGTGGCGGGAGTACCGAAAGCGGTTTGCCAAGGGGGATGCGTCCCCGACAGAGCTGTGCCTGATTACCGGCGAGCCCACGGTTCCCATGATGACGACCACCTCCATTCAGGGCCTGCACGCCGTGGGAGGGCACCCCAAAGGAGATGCTCTGATCTGCTTTGATAAGTCGGCATTTTGCTCCTACAATCAGAAACAAGCGGTCAACGCGCCCGTTTCCGAGGAGGCGTTCGGCGTGGTGAAGTCGGCGCTGGACGATCTGCTGAAGGACGCGCCGATCCTTGCGGGCATGAAGTTTGTGCACTGGTTCGACCGGGAGATCTCCCAGGAGGAAGACCCGTTCTGTACCCTTGACTTTGGCTTTGACAGGCCAGAGCAGGCGCTGGAAACGGTTCCCGTCAATCCGGCCACCAAGCGGAACATGGCAGACCAGGTCCCCGAAAGCGTCTATTCCGGTCAGGCGGCTCCGGATCTGGACGGCACGTCCTATTACATCTTGCTTCTTTCCGGCGTAAACAGCCGCGTTATGATCCGCAGATTTGAGCGGGGCAGCTACGCCGACCTACGGCAAAATCTGCGGCAATGGTATGACGATCTGGCATTGACCGATCGATCCGGCACAGGGAACATCAAACCGGTGAAGCTGACCGCGCGCCTGCTGCGCCTGCTGAAATTCCAGAAGGGCGACACCCGCCCGCTGGACAGACTGTCCAAGGAGCTGGCCGGATTGACCCCGGCGGTGATTCAAGCCGTTCTTTCCAACGGAGCTCTGCCGGACGCCGTCGCGGCAAAGGCGCTGGCCTATATCCGTTCAGAACTGCTGAGCAGTGACGACAGTGACAGACAAAGCGCGCAAAGTCCTCTGCCCAACAGTCTGGCCTGCCAATGGCTCAAGGTCTGGCTTCTGCGAAAAAATCGAATGAATCATCAGGAGGTACCGATTTTGGAAGAATATAATTTCAACCTTCCCAGCACCGCCTATCACTGCGGCGGTTTGATGGCCGTTTACGCGGCAATTCAAAAGGCGGCGATGCCTGATGTCAATACCGGCATTGTGGAGCGCTACTATGCCTCCGCCATTCAGATGCCCGCGCTGGTCATCGGCCAGCTCAGCAGCCGTTCCAACCACCATCTGGAAAAAATGGAGAACAAGTGGCTTGCCGATCAATATCAGGAAAAGCTTCGGCAGGTATCCGTCGCGCTGGGGACGTCCATTCCCGCCACACTGAACCTGGAGCAGCAGTCCTATTTCGCGCTGGGATACTACCAGATGGGAGCAAAACTCAGTCAGGAGAAAAAAGAACGTTCCGCTGCCGGTGAAAAAGCGGCAGCCGAAGAATAAGGGGGAGGCTTTACCATGGCTATTCAGAATCGATATGAATTCATCTACTATGTGGCGTGCTCCAACTGCAACCCGAACGGCGATCCGGATATGGGAAATATGCCCCGCATTGACCCGCAGACGATGCAGGGATTTATCACGGACGGCGCCACCAAACGCCGCATCCGCAACTATGTAGAGCTGGCCTACCGGGACAAGCCCGGAATGGGCATTATCATTCAGCAGGCAACGAATATCAACCGCCACATTGCCGAAGCCAAGCGAGCCGCCGGTGTGGAGGACTGCGCGAAAGCCAAGGAGGCTGTTTATGCCGGCAGGAAAAAGGCCTGCGAGCTTTTCTACGATGTGCGCGCGTTTGGCGCGGTCATGTCCACAGGCCCCAATGCCGGGCAGGTGCGCGGGCCGGTACAGATCACCTTCGGCAAGAGCCTGGACCCGGTGCTGCCGCTGGATATTTCCATTACCCGCATGGCAGTTGCGGACAAGGTGAAAGATGGCGCTGTTGTGGAGGACTACATGGCTTGGGAGGAAACCCAGTCGGAGGACAAACTCCGCACCATGGGCCGCAAGCAGATCATCCCCTTCGGCCTGTATGAGGTCCGCGGCTTTGTCAGTGCGAATCTGGCAGAGGAAACGGGCTTTGACGAAGAGGATCTGAATATCCTCTTTGAATCTATTTTGAATATGTACGAGCATGACCGCTCCGCCAGCAAGGGCGAGATGGCGGTGGTTTCTCCGCTGATCATTTTCAAACACGTTGGCACGGACAGCGACGCCCAGCAGAGAGTGCGGCAGGCGAAGCTGGGCTGCGCACCGGCTCATAAGCTGTTTGATTTGGTCAAGGTCACAAAAAAGGCCGCGGTGGAGTATCCCCGCAGCTATCGGGATTACGATGCCGTGGTGAAACTGGACAAGGTGCCCAGCGGCGTGCAGATCGGCTTTAAGCCGGATCCTTTCTCCCCGATCGTCTGGGACGCGCTTCCCGACGGAGAGGATTGGTTCTGCCGTGGATGACTGGGAGCCGATCCCCCTTTCACGGCTGTCACACGCCGGTTTCTGCCTACGGCGCGCCGCGCCGGTGTGTGCGCCCCCTATTCTGAGGCGTGAGTAGAAATTCAGCGGAAACATCCATGCGCCCTGTCCGCACGAGTCGCCCCCCACGCGGGGGCGTGAGTAGAAATATGCGCTATGATACCGAGAAGGCCGGGGAGACCCTGGTCGCCCCCTACGTGGGGGCGTGAGTAGAAATTGGATCCGCAGCTCCTTCACCCGCTGGCAGAAAGTCGCCCCCCATGGGGGGCGTGAGTAGAAATCGGGCTAGATTTCAGTCCATACCATTGCAGCTGGATTGCCCCCCACATGGGGGCGTGAGTAGAAATTCCTTCATCTCATCGATCTTCATCTGATAGACGTCGTCGCCCCCCACGTGGGGGCGTGAGTAGAAATACAGTGTACTCAGTGTTAGAGGCAGTCTGAACGCGTCGCCCCCCATGCGGGGGCGTGAGTAGAAATCGTAGATATTCCGTAGGTTTCAAGAGGATACGCGTCGCCCCCTACGTGGGGGCGTGAGTAGAAATACTCAGCACAGTTAACATCAAGAGGGTTAACTGGTCGCCCCCATGCGGGGGCGTGAGTAGAAATCTGAAAATCGCGAAGAACAAGGAAGGCCCCCGTGGGTCGCCCCCCACGCGGGGGCGAGCAGAAACAGCGTCGACGGAAAGGAAGAGAGACGATCATTCCTCCCCCCCTTCCTACAAAAAATTTTCACCCGAGGGTCTCTGTTAACACGAGACCCTCGGGCATCTTTTTTACTGGATGATTATTGAGCGCCTACAACTTTCCGTCTGTTTTCAATGCTCCAGCCGTTTATTTCATACACAGCGTCCACCCTTCGCGGCCGCAGGCGGACGCAAGCGCCTCCGTTACCTGCTGGAACGAACTCCTCATCCATTAAATGTAGCTGTACGCCCAGTGGCTTGCGGAAACGTCTGCGAAACTCGCTTTTGCATCGTCCACGCGCATTGCTGCACCAGCCGTCGAAGCTATTGTTTCTTTCCCGCTTTTACATCAAAGATCCGCCAAATTCTTTTTCGCGATATTAAAAAACTGCCGTGCGGGATCACTCAGCTTTGCCTCACTCCGAAAAGAGGCCACTACCGGCCGGCGGATCTGAAATTCTCTGATTCGGAAAAACTGTACCCCTACCGCCGCGCTGCAAAAATGAACGGCCGTATCGGGAAGAAAGGCAAAATAATCACTGTACTGGAGCTGTGCGATCATATCGTCAAAGCCCTTCTCCACAATGTGCAGCCGCTGGGAGGCTGCGGAGCCCAAATATCGGCAGGCAATATCCCTCAGCCGCGGGCTGGTGGAGGGAAGCATGAACATCATATTTTCCAGGTCTGACAGTGCGATGGTGGCCCGCCCTGAGGCATCAAGGATCTTGGGAAGACGCTTGACAAGCGGGTGAGACGATGATGCCGCCACCAAAATTTCCTCCTCAAACAGCACTTCGTGCTGCCACCCATCCATCTTTGGAACAAGGGGTTCAAAGGGCTCCATATCAAAGGCATGGAAGAAAAAGTCTACAGAGTCCCGGGGCATGGATTGAAACAGTGTGGGTGCCCAATCACTTTCCAGTGAAACATGTATTTCCGGTCTTTCGTAATGAAACTTGGAAAGCAGCATAGGCACCAGCTTCATGCCGTAAAAGGGCACCGTTTTGATATAAAGGCTGTTGTTCCAACGCAGATGAAGATCCTCTTCCAACTTCCGCTTTATCTCCAGGATCTCCTGGGCCGCTTTCAAAAATGTTTTCCCTGTCTCTGTAAATGTGAAGGGCTTCTGCGTCCGGTCCAATATCTGGATCTGATGCTCCTTTTCAATGGAAATAATCTGTTGGCTCAGGGCAGATTGAGAGACAAAAAGCCGTTCTGCCGCCTTTGTAATACTGCCGCACTGGGCCAACGCGTCTAAATATTCTAACTGTCGAAAGGTCATTGCGATACCTCCACTATAAGGAAAACCTAATGCTGTGTTTAGAACACTTGTCTTTGCGTTATGCTGAAATTAATTATATACTAAAATTGCAGCATAGGCAAGGCATTGTACAGACTGCAATTTTGATTCCCATGTACTACACAAAATAAAGATGAAAAAGGAGTCTGAGGTAACATGAAAAGAACATTAAAAGCTCTCACGTCCCTTGCGCTGGCCACCTGCCTGATGGCTGGCTTGGTCGCCTGCGGCGACAGTTCCGCCCAGCAGAGCGCCGCTCCCGGTTCCGCTCAGACGGAGGAGACCCCCATCACCCTGACCTGCGCCATCACCATGAGCGAAGATTCCGTCTACTACAAGGACCTGGCCTTCCTCCAGGAGGAGCTGAACAAGCAGACCGACTCCATCACCCTGGACATCCAGTTCGGCGGCGTCCTGGGCGGTGAGACTGAGTATATCGAGGGCCTTCAGGCCGGCACCATCGACGCCATGATCGTCTCCTTCTCCCCCCTGTCCGCCACCTCCCCCAAGTGCGGCATGTTTGAGATCCCTTACCTCATCAACGGCTTTGAGCACCTGAACAAGGTCTGGGACAGCGACATCGGCGATGAGATCCGGGCCGATCTGAGCTCCGTCGGCATCCGGGCACTGGGCGTGCTGGACTTCGGCTATCGGGAGACCACCAACAACGTCCGCCCCATCAAAACCCCGGAAGATCTGAAGGGCATCATCCTCCGTGTCATGCAGAGCGACATTCAGATCAAAGCCTGGGAGACCCTGGGAGCCACCCCCGTCACCATGGCGGTCACCGAGGTGTTCAGCGCCCTCCAGACCGGCACCATTCAGGGTCAGGAGAACCCCGTCAACGCCATCTGCTCCAACGGCTTCCATGAAGTCCAGAAGTATCTCTCCATGACCGACCACCTCTATGCCCCCGTGCTGCTGGCCATCAGCGAGTCCGCCTGGAGCAAGATGAGCGAGTCTCAGCAGCAGGCCCTCCTCGCCGCGGTAGACGCTACCGAGGCCAACTCTCCCAATGTGTGCGCCGAATACACCGATAAGGGTTTGGAAACCATCCGCGCCGCCGGTGTGGAGATCAACGAAGTGGATCGGGCCGCCTTTGAGGAGGCCATCAAGCCTCTGCATGATGAGCTGAACGTCCAGTTCGACGGCGCTCTGGACGCCATTAAGGCGCTCCAGTCCTAACCTTTTTCACCCATTCCGATACGATCCCGATTGTACCCCCCCCAATGC
>ULVQ01062109.1_pt1 | contig 16752 bp, 16 predicted proteins | sample 1959591 | NCBI WGS metagenome assembly ULVQ01 (sample SAMEA4835790, study PRJEB28245) | human gut metagenome | biome: gut microbiome; material: fecal sample | place: Denmark | collected 2008
ATAGCGCCTACAGGACAAGCAGATTCGCAAGCTCCGCATGAGAGACATGTATCTGCATCTATTTCATAATGTGAATCACCAAGAGAGATAGCTCCTGCTGGACATCCTCCGGCACATGAACCACAACTTACACAAGAATCTGAAATAACGTATGCCATAATAGTTACCTCCTATGTATATTACAGTGTCATTATAATACGTCGATATAAAAATATCAAGAAACATTTATTTCAAAAAATTTGAAAAAATATACAGGTAACGCTTTACAATGGGTGTTGCCACTTTTTTTATGTTAGTATATAATTATATTTGTTATCTGAATGGTAATAATATATTATAAATATAGAGTGTAAAGGAGAAATAACATGGCACAGATTAATAAAGATATGATTATTCATGATATCATCCAGATTGATACTGATATAATACCAATCCTTCTTGACGCCGGAATGCATTGCGTGGGATGTCCATCGGCACAGGGAGAATCTCTTGAGGAAGCATGTATGGTACATGGTATTGATGCAGATGCGTTGACAGTATTTATCAATAACTATCTTGCTGAAAAGGCAGCAAAAGCTGAATAATTATATGCTTACAAGACTATTTATAGGAAAAGATATTAATCAGGCAAAGAATACATTTGTGTGGACAGCTTTATCCGGAATAGTATACTCATTACAGTCGCTGATATTCCTTATTATTTTAACTAATCTTATGGGAAAATCAGCGGCTGGATTATATTCACTGGGAATAATGATAGCCAACCAGATGCTTACGGTGGGTAAGTATTCAGTAAGAAATTATCAGGTGTCTGATATTAATGAAAAATATACATTTGACCAGTATTATACGTTCAGAATATGTACCTGTGCCGCGGCAATGCTTATTACCATAGGCTGGGTTATTTTTGGCGGATACAGAGGCGATGAAGCGGTAGTGATCATAAGTCTTACGGTATATAAGATGGCTGAATGTATGTCTGACTTGTTTGAAGGACTTTATCAACAGAGGTTCAGATTTGATATAAGCGGAAGAAGTCAGTTTACAAAAGACCTTATTATGATAATATGCTACGGCGGAATGTTAATTATTACAAAAGATGTTGTTTTGTCATCTGTCGTGCTTGCAGTTGTATCATTTGTACTTATATTTGTAATCGATTTTCCGATTGCCGGGAAATTTGCAGCAATAAAATGGAATTTCAGATGGAAAGTGACAAAAGAACTGTTTTTTGCCTGTACGGCATTGTTTGTAAGCTCTTTTTTATTTATATATATTCATAATGCACCTAAGTATGCACTTACCCGTATTTCAGGAAATGATACTTCAATTCTTGCAGAGTTTAATGCATTGTTTATGCCCGTATTTGTGGTAGATTTATTTGCCGGATTTACAATGAGAATGTGGCTTACCAGGATGGCGGTATATCACAATGACGGAGATTACGGAAGCTTTAAGAAAACAATTAACAAGCAGCTTGGCGTGATTACGGGACTTACGGTATTGTCAATGGCGGGAATGTTTTTTCTTGGAGGCCCCGTTCTTACTGCTATATACGGAATTGACCTTTATGGTCATGAATGGACCAATCTTTTACTTATGTTATCGGGCGGACTTGTTGCCGTGTATACTTTGTACGAAAATGTAATAATTATATACAGAAAACAGAATATCAGCATTGTTATTAATGTTGTTACAGCGGTTGTTGCTGCGGTTATTGTTACGCCGCTTGCATCATGGAAGGGAATATATGGTGCGACTGTCGGATATGTAATTGCCAATGCGGTAAGAGCCGGAGGATATTACATTGTGGCTAAGATATTTATGATAAAAGGAAGAAAAAAGGTTTAGAAAACGTGTTGGATATGTTTTCTAAACCTTTTAATTATGTCATTATTATACCAGCTTTATCTGTAATACGATAAAACATACAAAATATGCGGCATAAGAAAGTAACATGAGGATACCGCCTGCACGGTTTAGTTTCTTATCTTTTGTCAAGATTACGCATAAGAAGAGCATCACCATACAGATTACTGCCATTATGTTGTCTACGATAAAATCTTTTGAATACTGAACAGGTGTTAAGAGCGCCGTAATTCCAAGAACAAACAGTATATTAAAAATATTGCTTCCTACGATATTACCTATTGCAATGTCCGCATTGTGTTTGCAGGCTGCCGTAACGGATGTGATAAGTTCCGGAAGTGAAGTTCCCAAAGCAACAATGGTAAGACCTATTAAACGGTCGGACATGCCAAAATATTTTGCAATGGCGGTAGCAGAATTAACTGTAAGCTGGCTTCCGCCTACAATTGCGGCACCACCGAAAATTATGTAAAGAATCATAAGCCATGTAGGTAATTTCTTGACTTCTTCCTCTTCTTCATCCTTTTTCTTAAGAGAGATATATACAAGATATCCCATAAATATTAAAAATAATATTGTCAGAATTATTCCATCAAATCTTGAAAGGGAATAACCATTCATGCCGAGTACAAGTAGTACAATGGTGATTACGGCAACAAAAGGAATTTCTATAAAAAGAGTATTCTTTTTAACTGCCAGCGGTGTGATAACTGAAGCGATGCCAAGGATAAGGAGAACATTAAGGATGTTGCTTCCGACTACGTTGCTTACCGCAAGTTCGGCACTTCCCTTGATTCCTGCAGTGATACTTATGGCAGCTTCGGGAGCACTTGTTCCGAAAGCAACAATTGTAAGACCGATTACAATCTGTGGAATGCCAAGCTTGCCTGCGAGACTTGAAGAACCATCAACAAATACGTCCGCACCTTTCATAAGAAGTACAAAACCGACAACTAATAATAAAATATTGACTGGTAATGGCATTTTTAAAACCTCCGTAAATTAGAAAAAATAGTGTTCAACAATTATTTTGATACCTAATAAAATAAGAATAACCCCACCGATAAATTCAGATTTGTTTTTATAGATATTTCCGAAAATATTACCGATTTTAACACCGGCAATGGAAATTATAAATGTTGCTACTCCTATAATAATAACAGCCAGAACTGTATTAAGCAATGCTGTGGCCTGAATTATGTTAACAGGGATACAGGCAAATGTGATTCCGACAGCCAGTGCATCTATGCTTGTTGCTATAGCCATTAATAACATTGTCTTAAAGCCGATGGCGTCAGATTCTCCGCCTTCTTTTTCTTCTTTTGAAAATGATTCACGAATCATATTAATTCCTATCAGTAACAAAAGAATAAATGCAATCCATGGGGCAAATGCGTTAACAAATTTTGCAAACTGTATGCCAAGAAAATATCCTATCATAGGCATTATTGCCTGAAAACAGCCAAACCACGCACCAACAATAAGCATATGGCGGAATGTGATTTTCTTAATTGCGAGACCTTTGCATATAGATACTGCGAAAGCATCCATGGAAAGACCTATTGCCAGTAGGATAAGTGTGAATAAATCCATCTGAGAATTCTCCTTTGTATATTTCTCCGTTGCTTTCTTTCACAAATAAAAAAAACAGGCAAGGCCTGCTGAATTCTTATTTTAATTTATTGAAAAAAATTGTCAAGACATTTAGGCAAAATATAAGGCAGCCGAAGCTGCCTTTATATAAAAAGAAAGAGGAGTATGAAAAACAAAAAAAATTATTTCATCCTCTATAGTATATTTTTTGTTTGTGGATAAAAAATGTCTTAATTATGAACAAATTGAAACTTTATAATAAAAATATTGTAAAAATCATTTAAAATCCGTTTACAATCGCGTCCAGAATAGTGTCTGCCACTTTCTCTTTTGACATAATATCATATTCTTTAATATTATCTTTGGTAATCAAAGTTACTATATTGGTGTCTGTACCGAATCCGGCACCGCCTGTAACAAGACTGTTGGCAACAATCATATCTGCGTTTTTCTTTTCAAGTTTTTTCCTTGAATTATCAAGCATATTTTCTGTTTCCATGGAAAAGCCGCATATAAACTGTCCCGGTTTCTTGTTTTCACCAAGAAATTTCAGTATATCAGTAGTACGCTTTAATGGAATGGACATATCGCTGTCGGATTTTTTGATTTTGTTGTCTGCAACCGATACGGGAGTGTAGTCGGCAACAGCCGCAGCTTTGATTATTATGTTCTGGTTTTCGTAATTATCTTTTACTGCATTAAACATATCTTCGGCAGAGATAACATCAATTACTTTGGTAAATAGTGGCTTTGGAAGGGAAACAGGACCTGATATCAGTGTTACATCAGCTCCACGGAATGCGGCGGCTCTTGCAAGTGCATAACCCATTTTACCGCTGGAGTGATTGGTAATATACCTTACCGGGTCAAGGGCTTCCCTCGTAGGACCTGCCGTTATAAGAATGCGTTTTCCTATAAGGTCTTTTTTACCATTAAGAGCCCTTAAAATATATTCAATAAGTGTATTTTTATCCGGAAGCTTGCCTTTACCGCTGTCCCCGCAGGCAAGGTGACCGCTTGCGGCAGGAATAATTTCAAAACCATACATCATGAGTTTGGCGATGTTGTCCCTTACAACAGGGTTTTCGTACATATTGGTGTTCATTGCAGGAGCAACTATTTTTGTGCATTTGCAGGCAAGAACAGTTGTGGTAAGCATATCGTCTGCGATTCCGTTAGCCATTTTTCCGATTACATTGGCAGTAGCGGGAGCAATTAAAACCACATCGGCTTCTTTTGCAAGTGAAATGTGCTTTACGTCAAATTCAAAGTCACGGTCGAAAGTATCCACAAGGCATTTGCTTGAAGTAAGCGTCTCGAATACCATAGGACTTATGAATTTTGTGGCATTTTCAGTCATTATCACACGGACATTGCAGCCTGATTTCACAAGAGCACTTGCTACATCAGCCATCTTGTATGCAGCAATCCCTCCGGTTATTCCTAAAAGGACGGTTTTCTTATCTTTCATAAAATGACCTCTTAACATTCATCAGCTATTTTGTAAATAAGGTTTTCGGTGTCATCCCATCCGAGGCATGGATCCGTAATTGATTTACCATAAATCATGTCTTTGCAGATTTTCTGATTACCTTCTTCAAGGTAGCTTTCAATCATTACGCCTTTTACTAATTTTTTGAATTCAGGATTATATCTTCTGCTGTGAAGAACTTCGCTTGTTATACGGATCTGCTGTTTAAACTGCTTGTTAGAGTTAGAATGGTTAGCATCGATTATTGCAGCAGGATTCTTAAGGTCTTTGGAAGCGTATATTTCATGAAGTCTTTCAAGGTCTTCATAATGGTAATTAGGAATACAAATTCCATATTTGTTGACACCGCCACGAAGTATAACATGTGCAAGGTCATTGCCTGATGTGCTTACACTGTATCCTCTGTAAATAAATTCGTGGGAACTTTGTGCAGCAATTACTGAATTAATCATAACGCCAAAATCTCCGCTTGTAGGATTCTTCATTCCCACAGGGATATCCATACCGCTGGCGGTAAGACGGTGCTGCTGGTTTTCAACGGAACGGGCACCGATTGCTTCATACGATAAAACATCATCAAGGTAGCTTCTGTTCTCAGGATAAAGCATCTCATCTGCTGATGTAAGACCGCTTTCTTTGATAACATCTATATGAAGTTTTCGGATAGATGCAATTCCTGCATAAAGGTCAGACTCTTTGTTAGGGTCAGGCTGATGAAGCATACCCTTATAACCTTCACCTGTGGTTCTTGGTTTGTTAGTGTATACACGGGGAATAATAATCAGCTTGTCCTTAGTCTTTTCGTTGACCCTTGCAAGACGCTCAACATATTCAAGAACGGCATCTTCACGGTCAGCGGAACATGGACCTACGATTACAAGAAATTTATCACTTTCACCTGTAAAAACCTTACGGATTTCACGGTCTCTTTCTGATTTGATTGCTGTAAGCTCCGGTGTCATAGGAAATTCTTCTTTAAGAACTTCAGGTTCCGGAAGCTTTTTAAAATAATTCATTGACATTGTTAAAATCCTCATCTCTTCTAATTTCAGTATATATAAATTAACACTTTAACGCTTTAAAGTCAAGAAGAACATATTGACATTGTGTTTTTATTATAAAAAATGTAAAATGAATATGCTATATCTAATTTATAAAAAATTAATTTTTTTTACCAAAATAAAATAATTAATACATAACACATTCATAAATCAGGTGTATATCTGATTGAAACAGAATAAAAGAATTGGAGATTTATTGTTATGGGCAAGATTATTGGAATTGATTTAGGAACTACTAATAGTTGTGTTGCGGTAATGGAGGGCGGACAGCCTACGGTTATCGTTAATTCCGAGGGAACAAGGACAACACCAAGCGTGGTTGCTTTTACCAAAAAAGGAGAGAGACTTGTGGGGGAACCTGCGAAACGTCAGGCAGTCACAAATCCTGAAAGAACTGTTTCTTCCATTAAGAGAGAGATGGGCTCCGGCTATAAAGTTAAGATTGACAAAAAGAATTATTCGCCTCAGGAGATATCGGCTTTTATCCTTATGAAATTAAAAAAGGATGCCGAGGATTATCTGGGACAGCGTGTAACGGAAGCGGTAATTACCGTACCGGCATATTTCAGCGATGCACAACGTCAGGCGACCAAGGATGCAGGAAGAATAGCAGGACTTAAAGTGGAACGAATTATTAATGAGCCTACGGCAGCAGCTCTTGCGTACGGCCTTGATAACGGTGAAGCACAGAAAATCCTGGTATATGACCTTGGCGGCGGTACTTTCGATGTTTCGGTAATTGAAATCGGGGATAAGGTTATTGAGGTGCTTGCAACCTCGGGGGATAACCATCTCGGCGGTGATGATTTTGATAAACGTCTTTCGGACTATATTGTTTCGGAGTTTAAGAGAACAGAAGGAATAGACCTTGGTAAAGATAAAGTCGCACTTCAGAGAATAACTGAAGAAGCCGAGAAAGCCAAGAAAGAGCTTTCATCGGCACAGACAGTTAATATTAACCTGCCTTTTATTACAACCACCAAAGCGGGTCCCGTTCATCTTGATATGAATATTACAAGGGCAAAATTTAACGAGCTGACATCGGACCTTGTGGAGAGAACAACAGGCCCTGTAATTACGGCACTTAACGATGCAGGAATTACAAAGGGCGAACTTAATAAGGTACTTCTTGTAGGCGGTTCTACAAGAATACCTGCGGTTCAGGATAAAGTAAAACAGCTTACGGGGCTTGAGCCAAGCAAAAATATGAATCCTGACGAGTGTGTTGCACTCGGAGCATCAATACAGGGTGGCAAGCTTGCGGGAGATTCAGGTAATGCGTCCGAACTTCTTTTGCTTGACGTAACTCCTCTTACGCTCTCAATAGAGACTGTGGGAGGAATTGCCACACACCTTATAGAGAAAAACTCTACGATTCCATGCAGAAAAAGCCAGGTATTTTCTACTGCAATGAGCGGACAGACCAATGTTGAAATCAAGGTTTTACAGGGCGAACGACAGTTTGCGAGGGATAACAAGCTTCTTGGAACCTTCCGTCTTAACGGAATAAGAAGAGCACCGGCCGGAGTTCCGCAGATAGAGGTAACTTTCGATATTGATGCAAACGGTATTGTGCATGTATCGGCTAAGGACCTTGATACGGGACGGGAACAGAGCATTACGATTACCGCAGGCTCTAATCTTTCGGAAACTGAAATTGAACGTGCCATGCGGGACGCTGCGGAATATGCGGAAGCCGACAGTACGAGAATGGATGCTTTTGAAGCCATTAATGAGTCAAAACAGCTTATTAATGATGCACAGGCTAAGTTAAAGACTGAGAAAAAGACAATTGATAAAATGAGAAAGAATCAGATTAATCAGGATATATATAATCTTGGTCGTCTTATCAGAAAAGCAAAGCCTGAGAAAATGACAATTACGGAAACTGTAGAAATTAAAAATGCAATGGACAGGCTTAAGCAGTCTGCCGGATTATAAAGATACATAGGAGAAAAAGAAAATGGATATTAAAGAATTATTGGCGAGGTGCGACCATACACTGCTTGCCGTAACAGCTGAGGAGTCTGAAATCGAGACATTATGCGATGAGGCGGTTAAGTACGGATGTGCGTCCGTGTGTATACCTCCGTCTTATGTAAAAAAAGCCTCGGCATACCTTAAAGGCAAAGGTTCTTCCCTGGCAGTATGTACGGTTATAGGATTTCCTAACGGCTACAATACAACCAAAGTCAAGGTATATGAGACAGAACAGGCAGTACTTGACGGAGCTTCAGAAATAGATATGGTAATCAATCTCGGCTGGGTAAAAGACGGTAAGTATTATGATGTATTGAATGAAATTAAGGCTGTGAAAGAAGCATGTCACGGAAGAATTTTGAAGGTAATTATAGAAACATGTCTTTTAGAGGACGCGGAAAAGATTACACTTTGTAAAATAGTTACCGAGGCAGGTGCAAAGTTCATTAAGACTTCAACGGGATTCCAGGCAGGGGGCGCAACGCCTTCGGATGTGGCACTTCTTAAAGCCAACGTAGGACGAGGCGTGGAGGTTAAAGCGGCAGGCGGAATTTCCACCCTTGACGATGCAGACCTTTTCCTTAAGCTTGGAGCGTCAAGACTTGGCACAAGCAAGGTTGTTAAATTATTTGAAAAAATGGAGAACAAGTAATGAACTACAAGACAATCGACGAACTTAATAATTTCGATTTTTCGGAAAGTGTAATATCGGAAGTTGAGACAATGAACGGTACTTTTCATTTGTGGCTTGATAATGTAACAATCCTGCCCGAATGTTCATGCAACAGGGATATCAGGGTAATGAGAGCCAACGGATTTCTTTTATCCGTATCCAATCCCGGAATACAGGAATTTATAGAGGAAGGCTATAAACGTTACAATGCTGATAATGTTCTTCAGGAATCCGTAGATGACAGAATTCTTGCAAAAGACGAATATGCGGCCATGTTTAAGACATTCCCTTATGGAACAATATATTCCATCAAAAAAAAGGAGAACACTTATGTATTCTCCATAGATGCCAACGACAGATGTTACGAAATAACAGTGAGCGGCAGCGGTGATGTTGAGGAATGGGACAGATTTCTTGTTAAATAGCTGAAATAGAATATCCGGAAGTATTTGCCATAAGTGAGATTGAATTGACTATTATAGCGCATAGCGCTATAATAAAGGCAATAATAATTAGGAGAAGATTATGATAAAAGTCGATAAACAGTATTTTAAAGGATGGAAATTTATTGATTTATTTGCTGGACTTGGAGGCTTCAGAATAGCACTTGAATCATTAGGTGCAGAATGCGTATATTCTAATGAGTGGGATAGACCGGTACAGGAAGTATATTATAAAAATTTCGGAAATATTCCAGAGGGAGATATTACGAAAGTTGATGAAAGGACAATTCCTGATCATGACATTTTATGTGCTGGGTTTCCTTGTCAAGCATTTTCAATAAGTGGTAAACAACGTGGATTTGAAGATAGCAGGGGAACTTTATTTTTTGATGTAGCAAGGATTGTTAGAGAAAAGAAACCCAAAATAGTGTTTATGGAAAATGTTAAAAATTTTGCAACTCACGATGGTGGAAAAACACTTAATATTGTTAAAAATACAATGGAACAATTAGGATATACATTTAATCAAAAAGTATTAAACTCAGTAGATTACGGAATTCCTCAAAAAAGAGAAAGAGTATATATGGTATGTTTTAGAAAAAATGTTGTATCCGATTCTTTTGAATTTCCTAAGCCTGTTATACTTACAAAACATGTAGAAGATTACCTACTGAAAGATAACAATTTAGTAGAAAAATTATATGTCAACAGAAAAGATGTTTATTACACAGGAATTAAAGATGATATGTATAGTAATAAATCAATTAGGTTAGGTATTGTGAATAAAGGAGGACAGGGAGAGAGAATTTATAGTACAAAAGGTATTGCTGTAACTTTTTCGGCATATGGAGGAGGGGTTTTTGCAAAGACGGGAGGATACCTAGTGGATGGTAGACCAAGAAAATTGCACCCTAGAGAATGTGCGAGATTAATGGGATATCCGGATACATATAAACTAAGTGATAAAGCAAATCAGGCATATCAACAGATTGGAAACTCTGTTGTCATAGATGTTTTACAATATATTGGAATTGAAATGGGAAAGGCAGTAAGAAAATAATAGCATGAATGAGGTCGATTTTAGAAATTGGATGACAAAAAATAGTATCAACAAAAAGGTACAAAGTGATATAGTATCAAGACTTAAAAGGATTGAACATGAAATAAATAACTGTGATATTGATGAACAATATCAAAAAGATAAATGCATATATTTAATGTCGATATTTTTGAAAATGGGTGTAAATAGCGAAATGGACAAAGTCCCAAATGTTAAACTGCCAATTGGAAAATATCATATGAGCACATTTAGATATGCTTTAAAAAAATATATAGAGTTTAGTAATCAATTTGATAAGTAGTGTACAAAATCAAAGTTATCCAATTCGGGTATATTTTTTTTCAATTTAATAGAAAAAATGACATTTGGATTTTGAATTGGAGATAATTTGCGGATTTCATATTCTCCATTTTTAAGAGAAAAAATAAAATCACAATTTTGGTAAGAAAAGTGAATTCCTTGTAAATCGCTTTCCGATGATACAAACATTTTTTTATCCTCGGATCTTGCACCAGTAATAGGATATCCAGCCAATTCATTTGCAAATAAAATGTCTGAATATGCGGCAATCCGGTGTTTCCCTAAAGAAGATGAGCCACTTTTCTTAATTCTGTAACTAGCTGTTATTTCGAAAAAATCAGCGATTTTATCTATGGGTAAAATTAAAAAATTATTTGTTATTAGGAATTTAACATTTTTTTCTTTATAGTATGTTATTATCCAATCTTTAAAGATGTTTTCACAGTCTTTGAAAAAAATATCAATACCTCTTGTGGTTACATCTTTATAGTAATTGAAGTTGTTGTTCATATGTTCAATAATAGAGTCAACACATGTATTTCTTTTTGATATATTTTTAGCACTAAACGTAAATGAATTTGAAGTAAACTCAGGAAACAGAACGAATTGTCCGCATTGTGCGGGAGAAAGTTTTGCTTCAATAAAAAAAGACGGTTTGTTGAATGGTTTCACTAAAATATCTGGGGTTGTTGAGTCAGAACCACCTTGAAGAATAAATTCAGCGAAATTTCCATATTTATCTTTTAAATAATTTGTACAATTAGATTCGAATTCTTTCCATCTTGGCATAGTATGTACTCCTTTCATAAAGTTAATTACTGAGTTTTACCCAGTCCTTACCATAGAAAAGTGCCAGATGTGCATTTTTCCAGTGAAGAGGGTCTGCTGTAATGTCCGTATGGAAAATAGGTGCAGGAGTAACTGAAAGCGGAGCTAAGGTTACTCCTTTTTCTTCTGTGTCGGAAAGGTACTCCGCACGCTCCCTGCATTCCTTATCATATTGTTTTGCATCCCCATTAATAAGGGAATATGTGGCACTTACGGAAAGTGGCATATTGGAAAAATCGGCACCGCCGTTTTCTCCCTCCGACACTTTGCATAGGCCTACGCAGGAAATTGCAAAAATAATAGTGCAGGACATAATAAATACAAAACGTTCATGCTTCATCTCAAAAAATCTCGCAAATTTGCAAAGAACCAGGGAATCCCCGTATTTTTTACCTATATATCCAAGCATGTATACCAGATTGAAAATCATAAAGATATAATAGCTGAAATTAATAATGTTCATCATTCTGTAAGGCATCCTTAATCCCTGTGCATAGAATACAGGAGTGCCCTGTGAACAGAAAAGACAGAATGTAAACAAAAGCACAAGTACGGGATGTTTAAAAGAAAGAGAACTTCTTTTGGCGATTCTGTAAAGCAAAGGTATTAACATTATAAAAAGTATAAGCACAGGTGCCAAAGTTGAGCTTGCAATACTGTATCCACCGTAAGCGAAAGAACAGATAATGGACTTAATTACGCCATGACTGCCACCCACAGCCTCCTGACGGATTGCATTACCCGGGGCAAGGATGCTCAGGGCAAAGGACACTCCTATTGAACATGTAATCAGTACAAGAGGGATGACACTTTTATTTTTCTTAACAATCATAAGTATAACAAGGGTTATTAATATAAGAACCGTAACAAGGGATGTTGCGTAGTTACCGCCACCGATTATGAAGGCTAAAGGAACTGCGAAAATACCCGCAATAATTCTGGCAGGCATAGCTTTGCTTTTAATCATAACCGTTACGAGCGTCAGTAAAAATAAAGCCAATGAAAAGAAAAATGTATAATAAACAGAACCGTTATACCAATAGAAAGAATCCGAAGGCATAATGGTAAACTGCATTGCACAGAAAGTAACGGCAAGAGCCGTGATTATGGAAGCCTGTCTGCCGGCATCAAACCATTTTCTTAAAAAATTATATATGAATGCAAGCATGGCGGCAACAAATGCGCTTATAAGTATAACAGATGATAATACATAGGCGGATTCACCGAATACGGCAGGCTGCAGGCGCATAAGGAAAATAGCGGCAAAATTGCCCTGCCAGTCATTGTAGGTATTTTTCATTTCGTCAAAAGATGTAGATATAACCTGGGAAACAGAACCTGTATCACGGTAAACTTTGGCAGTTTCCACGCCGTAATAATAGTCATCCACACTCGGATGGTTATATTTACCTATGATATAAAGGGGAATAAGTGATAATATAAAAATTATTGTAATAACATAAACATATTGTTTTGATTTCATTAATGTTACCTCCGATATCAAACCCTCACTAAAGTACATATTATCATAGGTAACAGCGTAATTGCAAATGATAACACAATGTGATAATCTCTAAATATGATACGGATATTTCCGGAAGGATGATATATATGGCGAAAATACTTTACCTTGTAATACCATGTTACAATGAAGAAGAAGTCTTAGCTGACACAGCGGGCAAACTTGATAAAAAAATGAAAGAACTTATGGCAGAAGGGCTTATTGACGTAAAAAGCAGGATAATTTTTGTTAATGACGGTTCTATGGATCTGACATGGAAAATAATTGAAGATTTACACAATAAAGATACATTGTTTGGCGGAATTAACCTTACGAGAAACAGGGGACACCAGAATGCACTTTTAGCCGGACTTATGACTGTTAAGGATGACGCGGATATAGTTATATCCCTTGATGCGGATTTACAGGACGATATAAATGTTTTTGATGAAATGCTCCGGAAAAATAACGAGGGTTATGATGTCATATATGGTGTGAGAAATGACAGAAAAAAAGATTCTTTTTTCAAAAGACATACGGCGCAGATGTTTTATAAATTAACCAACAAATTAGGCGGAGACCTGATATACAATCATGCGGATTTCAGGCTTATGAGCAGGAGAGCCCTTGAGGGACTGGCACAGTTTGAAGAGGTCAATCTTTTCTTAAGAGGAATAGTACCATTAATCGGATATCCATCGACGATTGTTGAATATGAGAGAAAAGAGAGACTTGCGGGAAAAAGCAAATATCCGCTCAGGAAAATGATGAGCTTTGCCATTGAGGGAATAACCTCACTAAGCATTAAACCCATGAAATTTGTAACGGGAATGGGCATATTTGTTTTTCTTGTGAGCATTGCCATGATGATTTATGCATTTGTAAGTTATTTTACCGGCAGAGTTGTTGCCGGATGGACTTCCATACTTATTTCAGTGTGGGCAATCGGCGGAATGGTGCTTCTGGGACTTGGCATTGTAGGTTCATATATTGGAAAAATATATCTTGAGACCAAGAAAAGACCACGTTATATAGTAGAAAAATACATCAATGAAAGAGAGTAGATATGTTTCCTGAAAGAATAGAAAAACAGTTTGAATTTCTTAAAGAGATAGATAAGGAAAAGAATATTTTCAGACAGACTTATCTTGCAGACGGCATGAGAAAAGAAAATGATGCGGAGCACGCATGGCACATGGCATTGTTTGTAATGGTGCTGTCGGAATATGCCAATGAAGATATAGACGTGTTGAAGACAATGAAAATAGTTCTTATTCACGATTTAATAGAAATATACGCAGGCGATACCTATGCCTATGATTCAAAGGGCAATGAAAGCAAACGCGGGCGTGAACTTGCGGCTGCGGACAGACTTTTTAATATTCTGCCAAAAGACCAGGCAGAGGAATTCAGGGCATTGTGGGATGAATTTGAGGAAAATATTACGCCGGAAGCCAGGTTTGCCAACACAATGGACAAGATTCAGCCTTTAATGCTTAATAATGCGTCAGAGGGCAGATCGTGGGAAGAACATGGTGTTCATGCTTCACAGGTATACGGACGTAATGAGAAAACACATCTGGGTTCGGAAGAATTATGGAAATATGCAGATGAGACTTTTATCAGACCCAATGTTGGAAGACAACTTAAAAGGGATTAAATATTGATTTTAGAGCCTATTTATGGTAGCGTTAGAAGTTAGGACAGAAGATTTTTAGGAGGATTTAGTAAAATGGAGAAAAAACCTTACTATATTACTACAGCGATTGCGTATACATCAGGTAAGCCACATATCGGTAATACCTATGAAATAGTTCTTGCAGACAGTATTGCAAGATATAAGAGAATGCAGGGATATGATGTCCGTTTCCAGACCGGTACGGATGAACATGGACAGAAAATTGAATTAAAGGCAGCAGAGGCAGGTGTTACACCAAAACAGTTTGTAGATAACGTTGCCGGTGAAATTAAGAGAATATGGGATTTGATGAACACCTCTTATGACAAATTTATCAGAACCACCGATGAATACCATGAGAAACAGGTTCAGAAAATCTTTAAAAAATTATATGATAAAGGGGATATTTACAAGGGACATTACGAAGGCATGTATTGTACTCCTTGCGAATCCTTCTGGACGGAGTCACAGCTTGTAGACGGAAAATGTCCTGACTGCGGAAGGGAAGTCAAGCCTGCAAAGGAAGAGGCTTACTTCTTTAAGATGAGCAAATATGCGGACAGACTTATTGATTATATTAACGAACATCCTGAATTCATACAGCCTGTTTCCCGTAAGAATGAAATGATGAATAACTTCCTTTTACCGGGACTTCAGGACCTTTGTGTATCAAGAACATCTTTTAAATGGGGAATACCTGTGGATTTTGATGACAGACACGTTGTATATGTATGGCTTGACGCACTTACCAACTATATCACGGGACTTGGATATGACTGTGACGGCGATAATGATGAATTGTTCAAAAAATACTGGCCTGCGGATCTTCATCTTATCGGAAAAGATATTATCCGTTTCCATACAATTTACTGGCCTATTTTCCTTATGGCACTTGACTTACCGCTTCCAAAACAGGTTTTCGGACACCCTTGGTTATTACAGGGTGGCGATAAGATGAGCAAATCCAAAGGAAATGTAATTTATGCCGATGATATGGCGGATATGTTTGGCGTGGATGCCGTAAGATATTTTGTACTTCACGAAATGCCTTTTGAAAATGATGGTGTCATCACATGGGAACTGGTTGTGGAAAGACTTAATTCAGAACTTGCTAATACTCTTGGAAACCTTGTAAACAGAACAATTTCAATGAGTAATAAATATTTTGGCGGAGTAGTTACCGACAAAGGTGTAACGGCAGAAGTTGATGATGACCTTAAAAATACAATTCTTGAAGCAGTTAAAAAAGTTGACGCTAAGATGAATGACCTCCGTGTTGCAGATGCGATTACAGAGACCTTCAATATATTTAAGCGCTGCAATAAATACATTGATGAGACAATGCCTTGGGCACTTGCGAAGGATGAGACACAGGCGGACAGATTATCAACTGTTCTTTATAACCTTGTTGAGGGAATAAGTATCGGTGCTGCACTTCTTGAGCCATTTATGCCGGAAACAACAGCTAAGATTCGTAAACAGCTTAATGCACCTGAACTTACACTCGAAGACCTTACAAAGTTTGGTAATTATGTTTCGGGAACAAAAGTAACCGATGCACCTGAAATCCTTTTTGCAAGACTTGACATTAATGAAATTATGCCAAAGGTAGAAGAAATCCGTGCTAAACAGCGTGCACAGGCAGGTGTAACCGAGGAACCACAGGCAGAAGCAGGTATTGATGTTGAAAAGAAACCGGAAATCTCCATTGATGATTTTATGAAGGTCCAGTTAAGAGTGGGTGAAATTCTTAAATGTGAAGAAGTACCTAAGTCTAAGAAGCTTCTTTGCTCACAGGTAAAGATAGGCAGCGAAGTTAAGCAGATTGTATCGGGAATCAAGCAGCATTATTCCGCAGAAGAAATGGTTGGAAAGAAGGTTGTGGTTGTTGCTAACCTTAAACCGGCCAAGCTCGCAGGCGTACTTTCAGAAGGTATGCTTCTTTGTGCAGAGGATGCGGAAGGCAACTTATCATTATTAACACCTGAGAAGGATATGCCTAACGGAGCGGAGATTCGTTAATGACAGGAATATTTGAAAGCCATGCCCATTATGAGGATGAGGCATTTGACGAGGACAGGGACGTACTATTAAAGTCCCTGCCCGAAAATGGTATAAAATATGTTGTGGATGTGGGGTCTTCTATCGATACCTGCCACAAAATTATTGAACTTATTCCAAAGTGGGACTATATGTACGGTGCATTAGGCATTCATCCTGAGGAAATCAGGACGGTTACTGATGAAGACATGGAGTGGCTTCGTAAAGAAGCGG
>ULVQ01082153.1_pt1 | contig 16404 bp, 16 predicted proteins | sample 1959591 | NCBI WGS metagenome assembly ULVQ01 (sample SAMEA4835790, study PRJEB28245) | human gut metagenome | biome: gut microbiome; material: fecal sample | place: Denmark | collected 2008
TAAGCGATGATACCACCAAAAATGAATAACAGAAGATAAAGGATTCCTCCGTTACCGGCAGGCATACCGCGTTTTTCCTTTGCAATGTCGAGCTTTTCACCGCACTTATAAGCCCAGTAAAAACCATAGATACCGCAAGTAATAATGGTAAATAATAAAGCCAGTCCTCCGGATGTACCAGCTACGTCAGCAGCAGCATTTGTGTCTTCTGTAATACATACAAACCAGTATAACCCGAAAATACCACAGGTTATGATGGAGAGAATAATGTACAGAACAATGCTTCGTTCTTTAATCATAACAGATCCTCCTATAATTATAAAAATGTAGAATTTTGCCAAATTATGGCTATAACGTCTTTTACGATAGCACAAATAGGACTTTGTGTCAATTTTAACCTATTCAGAAAGCCTGTTTGAAATTCCAATTTGCACGCATAAATTCCTTGATTTCCCACATAATAACCATACACCACAGGATATGGAAAACAGGAGGAATGCAATAGATATGCGAGCAACGGGAATTGTAAGAAGAATTGATGACCTTGGACGTGTAGTTGTGCCGAAGGAAATAAGAAGAACCTTGAGAATCCGTGAAGGAGATCCTTTAGAGATATTTACCGACCGCGAAGGAGAGATCATTTTAAAAAAATACTCACCGATCGGAGAACTGGGACAGTTTGCCGGGGAATATGCAGAGTCACTTTCACAGGCAACCGGACATCTGGTGTGCATTACAGACAGGGATCATGTGATCGCGGCAAGTGGTCAGGGAAAGCGGGAATTTGAAAATAAACCGATCAGCAAACAGTTAGAAATGATGATCGAGGACAGAAAAAATGTCGTGGCATCCAAAGGAGAAAAAGAGTTCGTAAAAATTACATTAGATGATAATGGCGATTATGCGGAGCAGAGCATTGGAACAATTATTAGTGAAGGCGATGCAATTGGCTCTGTGGTCTTGTATAATCGGGATGAAAAGTGTAAAATGGGAGAAACAGAAAGCAAACTGGTTTCCGTCGCAGCAGGTTTTTTAGGAAGACAGATGGAGCAGTAGAATAGATACAGGATACCGGTATCAGGTATTACAGGGAACGAAAGAGTCAGGGCTGGCAGTGCAGGACAGGCGAGTGTAGCAGCACTCGCCCTTTCAGGTTAAAAAGGCAGGTAATTATGAAATTTATACATATCGCAGATGTACATCTGGGTGTGGTACCCGACGCGGGAAAATCATGGAGTGAAAAAAGAGCGGCAGATATCTGGACAACGTTTACAGAGGTATTTGCGGTTGCAAAAAAAATAAAGGTCGATATGGTTCTGATCGCAGGAGATCTGTTCCACAGACAACCGCTGATCCGGGAACTTCGGGAGATCAATTACATTTTTGAACAGGTTCCGGAAATACAGGTAGTGATCGTAGCAGGAAATCATGATTTTTTATCGGTAGCGTCAAATTACAGGACATTTTCCTTTGCAAAAAATGTAGTGTTTTTAAAAAAGAATGAGGTAGAGAGTGTCTATTTCCCGGAGCTGAATACGGAAGTATACGGAATAAGTTACTGGCACAGGGAAGAAACGTCAGATGTCTATGACCATATAACGCCAAAACGTCAGGATGCGATCAATATCCTGTTAGCGCATGGCGGCGATGCAAAACATATACCGTTTTCTCCGGCAAAGATCCTAGAGAACGGATTTGACTATATTGCGGCAGGACATATCCACAAAGGCGGAGTATTAGAGGGGATGTCGGTCAATCCGGTACCGCTGGATTCTAACAGAAAGATCACAACGATGCGGGCAGTCATGGCAGGGGCGTTAGAGCCGATCGACAGTAATGACACCGGAGAACACGGCTTCTGGGTAGGAGAGATCACCAAGGCATTTGGACAGGTGCAGTTCTGTCCGCTGCGAAAATGCCAGTATGTGCATGAGACGATTCAGCTTTCCTCGCAGATGACGAACATGGCAGTACAGACGATTGTGAAGAATCTGCTTGCAAACCGGAAACCGTATGAATTGTATAAGATCTTTCTGACGGGGACACTGAATGCAGACACTGAGCTGGATTTAGACTGGATCAGGAATCAGGAGGCAGTGGTCGATGTGATCTGTTCGCTGCGGCAGGACTATGATTATGACAGGCTGCGGGAGGAAAATGAGCAGCAGTTGCTAGGGCGGTTCATAGCGGCCATGCAGAGTCAGGGAGAATCAGAGGTTTATAAAAAAGCACTTGAGATTGGCGTGGAAGCCCTTTTGTCAGCAAAACTTGACAGATAGCAGATAAGAGAGAATGATATGCGGATAAAAAAGATCAGAATCAGAAATTTTGGACAATTTCATAATCGGGAGTATACATTCACACCGGGTTTAAATGTGGTGTATGGTGAAAATGAATCAGGAAAGACAACGCTGCATACTTTTTTAGTGTCCATGTTATTTGGATTGGAAAAGTCCAGAGGCAGAGGAGCGAAGCAGGATGTGTATACGAAATACGAACCGTGGAACAGTGCGAGTTTTTACAGCGGAGAGATGGAGTTTGAAGTGGGCGGTAAGGATTTTGGTTTAGAGAGAAATTTTTACCACAGGGAAAAGCAGACCACATTGATCAGCCGTCAGGATGGAGAACTCTTGTCGGAAGAATATGGCGACCTGCAGATGCTCTTAGGTGGACTGAATAAAGAAATGTACGAGAATACATACTGTATTCCGCAGGCAGGAGCGGCTCCGGGAAAAGAACTTGCAGAGTTCGTGCAGAACTGCATGGCAAATGCGGCAGGGACAGGCGATGGAACACTTCAACTCAATCTGGCATTGGCGCAGATCCATAAAAAACGGAAACAGGCGGCGGCGCAGGTGAAACAGGAGACGGAACTGCGGCAGCACCGGATGGAAAAATTACAGATCGAGCGTGAAATTTTAGAAGAGGATATTGCACAGCTTCAGGGCAAAGATATCAAAGAAGCAGAGACAGCGGGAGATGGAAGCGAAAAACATCAAAAACGCAATGGGATGCCGGCACATCTGTTAGTGCTGATCTTAGGATGCTTCTTTATGGCGGCATGTTTTTTAGGAGCAGCAGTTTTCCATATCCCATGGAACAGTATTTTGATGGAAAGCATCGTGATCGGCGGTGTGACGCTGGTATTGTCTCTGGTCTTATATGGAATGGAAAAAAGACGCATTCCGGAGCAGACCGCAGAAAAACCAAAGAAGGGCAGATTGTCGGAAGAGCGGAGAGAAAAACAGACCAGGCTTTTTAATATTTTAGAGAGCCAGACGGAATTAGAGATGCCGACAGAGCGTGAAAATGAAAGAAAGCAGTATCTGAGTGCATGCGATATTGCAGAAAAGACGATCCGGGCATTGACCGGAGAGATATATGAGGATTTTGGAGACAGGATCAACAGCAGGACTTCTGAAATCCTTTCCCATATCACGCAGGGAAAATACGACAGAGTCGGCATCAACGAAAAGATGGAGGTATCTGTCTATGCAGGCACTCATGTATGCAGTCCGAAGCAGCTCAGCACAGGAACTTTAGAGCAGATTTATTTTGCACTGCGGATCAGTTTAGGAGAGATCCTTACCGATGAAGAACCGATGCCGTTTTTGTTAGATGAGACATTTGCACGTTATGATGAAACACGCATCCGCAATACACTGCAATGGATCGGAACGCAGGGCAGGCAGATGATCCTGTTTACCTGTCATAAGCGTGAAATGGAATATTTAGACGCGATGGGAATTGCATATCATAAGATTGAATTGGAAGGACAGTAACATGGCAAAGCAGAAAAAAAAGAAAAAACGCCGGGGTTTCCGGCTATTTGTGAAAATTCAACTGGTGCTGATCGTACTGGTGTTAGCAGGACTGGCATTTTATTTTTTTGGCGGCTATGCAAAAAAAATCAGTGATTTAAAATCAGATGCTTATGATAAGGTACATTCTGCTACGGATGAGACATTCCGTTCTTCGCAGACGAGCCTGGTCTATGATACCAATGGAAATCTGATCTCCGTGCTCAAAGGTGAGAAGGATATGTATTACCTCGAATATGAGGAGATACCGTTGGATGTCTGCTCGGCGATCATCAGTATCGAGGATAAGAAATTTTATCAGCATCATGGAGTGGACTTTAAAGGAATCCTTCGTGCCGTCAAAGCAATGATCGAAAACGGCAGGGTGACGCAGGGAGCCTCCACGATCACACAGCAGCTTGCAAGAAATATTTTTCTAACACAGGAAAAGACCTGGGAACGAAAAATTGAAGAAATATTTATTGCGACAGAGATGGAGCGACTGTATACCAAAAATCAGATATTGGAATATTATCTGAACAATATTTATTTTGGCAATGGATACTATGGAATACAGGCGGCAAGTAAGGGATATTTTAACACGGAGGTCAAAAATCTGGACTTGTCACAGATAGCATTTCTCTGTGCCATTCCGAACCGCCCGACACTTTATGATCCGGTGACGCATATAGATAATACGATCAAGCGTAGAAACCGGATCTTAAACCAGATGAAGGAAGATGGAAAGATCTCGGCAGAGGTCTGCAAACAGGCAAAAGAAGAAACCATTACCTTGAACCGTCCGACCAGTGTGAAAAATAACTATGTGGAGACCTATACCTATTATTGTGCAACCCGTGCGCTTATGGCACAGGAGGGGTTTGAATTTAAGAATACATTTCAGAGTGCTACAGAAAAGGAACGATATGAGGAAGAGTACGATGATATGTATGAAACCTGTAACAAAAAATTATATACGGCAGGTTACCGCATTTATACATCGATTGACCTGAATATGCAGCAGGAGCTTCAAAGCAGTATTGATACGGCATTAGAAAAGTATACAGAGGTCAACGATGAAGGAATCTATACATTACAGAGTGCAGGCGTTTGCATGGATAACCAGACCGGATATGTGAAGGCAATTGTCGGAGGACGCAGCCAGGAATACAATGGATATACGATCAACCGTGCTTATAAGAGTTTTCGCCAGCCGGGCAGTGCGATCAAACCGCTTCTTGTATACACGCCGGTGTTAGAAAGAAGTTATACACCGGATTCCATCGTGGTGGATGAACCAATTGAAGACGGACCTTCTAATTCGGATGGAAGTTTTTCCGGTTCCATGACTTTGCGGAGTGCCGTGGAGCGCTCTAAGAATACGATTGCATGGAAACTGTTAGAAGAGCTGACTCCGGAAACAGGTTTAGAGTACTTAGAAAAAATGAATTTTTCTAAATTAGATGAGAATGATAAGCGTCCGGCATCAGCACTTGGCGGATTTACCAACGGTGTCTCTCCGTTAGAAATGGCAGCGGGATACGCAACGATTGAAAATGATGGATATTACAGAGAACCGACCTGTATCCTGAAGATCACCGATTCCTCAGGAGAAAAAATACTGAGTACGAAGCAGGAGGAAACGGCTGTTTATAAGGAAAATGCGTCCCGCATGATGACGGATATTTTAAAGGGAGTTCTGACCAATGGTACCGGAAGGGGACTTGCTTTAGACGGAATGCCATGTGCAGGAAAGACCGGAACCACGAATGAAAATAAAGACGGCTGGTTTGTCGGTTACACCCGCTATTATACGACCAGTGTCTGGGTTGGATATGATATGCCAAAGAAACTCAGTGGATTGTCAGGTGCATCCTATCCGGGACGTATCTGGAAAACATTTATGCAAAAGATCCACGAGGGCTTAGAGCCGCAGGAATTCTTGTCCTATGAACCGGAGCAGTCTAAGACAGAAGAAGCTGTACCACAGGAAAATCCAGGTGCAGAGACCCCGGAAAACACAGCCGATCAGGACCAGGAGACAAAACCGATCGATATTCAGGGAAATGTGACCGAAAAACCGGAAAATAAGAAGGATAACAAGTCCTCAGAAGACCAGGAAAATCCTTCGGATTCCGACAATAACCAGAACGATCAGAATCCAACGACAAATCCGGATGACAATCAGCAGCCGGAAAACCCGACAGAGAATCCAAGTGATAACACGAACCAGAATCCAGCGGAGAATCCGGGTGATAATACAAACCAGACCCCAACGGAAAACCCGAATAATAATACGGATCAGAATCCGGCAGATACAACCGGGAATCCTACGGAGGGTGTGCAGTAAAACGTTGCCATGATGTCAGAAAAAATGAAGATATAATGCTTCTGGATAGTGCATGAGAAGACAATATTTTGGGAGATACAAAAAAGGAGACAGGATGAAACGATATGGATTTGGGATCGACGTAGGCGGAACAGCCATTAAGATGGGGCTGTTTACCACAGACGGAGAACTGATAGAAAAATGGGAGATCAAGACTAACAAGGAAGATCAGGGAAGCAGAATATTTGATGACATTGCAGAGCAGATAGACGAGAAGCTTTCGGAGCGAAATATTTCTAAATCAGAAGTCGCAGGGATCGGAATTGGTGTGCCGGGGCCGGTTAAGGCAGACGGAACGGTTGTCAAATGCGTAAATGTCGGCTGGGGGATCCTGAATGTGGAACAGGAATTAGCGACGCGTACCGGACTGACCGTAAAGGCAGGAAATGATGCGAACATTGCCGCCTTAGGTGAAATGTGGAAAGGCGGTGGAAGAGGCTGTCAGAATCTGCTTTTGGTCACACTGGGAACCGGAGTCGGTGGCGGAATTATCATCGAAGGAAATATGCTCTATGGCTCGAATGGTGCAGGCGGTGAAATTGGTCATGTTGTAGTGGATAAACATGAGACAGAAGTCTGCGGTTGTGGGAAAAAAGGCTGTTTAGAACAGTATGCTTCTGCGAACGGAATCGTGCGTATGACAAAGAAAGCGTTAGCAACGGAAACAAGGGATACTGTCCTGAATACGATCGAAAATCTTACGGCAAAAGATATTTTTGATGCCGCAAAAGCAAACGATACCGTTGCAGTCGAGCAGGTTGAAAAGATGGGAAACATTCTTGGAACAGCACTGGCAAGTATTGCCTGTGTGATCAATCCGGAGCGTATCGTCATCGGCGGTGGTGTGTCAAAGGCAGGAAAAATATTGATCGATGTCATTGAAAAACATTTTATGGAGCAGACGTTCCACGCCTGCAGGAATGCGGAGTTTGCCCTTGCGGAGCTTGGAAATGATGCCGGTATTTACGGAGGAGCCTGCCTGATTTTGCAAAATGCTTAAACGGGATATGATCTGGTGCTTGTAGAATACCAAAAGATATTATATAATACTACTAGGAATATAGTAGAATGATTGGAGGAAGTCCATATGATGGTATCGACAAAGGGAAGATACGCACTGAGACTGATGGTGGATCTTGCCCTGCACGATAATGGAAAATTTATAGCACTAAAGGATGTATCTGCACGCCAGAAGATATCCATAAAATATTTAGAGCAGATCGTGACACCGCTGAACCGTGCCGGTTTATTAAAGAGTGGCAGGGGCGCACAGGGAGGCTACCGCCTTGCAAAAAACACAACGGATTATACCGTTGGAGAAATCCTTCGGGCGATTGAGGGCAGCTTTGCACCGATTTCCTGTTTGGAGGATGAGGAGAACCAGTGTGAAAATTATGACACCTGTGCCACGATTGAATTTTGGGAGGGATTGTACAAAGTGGTCAATGAATATTTAGATGGAACCACATTATATGATTTGGTTGAGATTCAAAAAGAAAAAATGGGTGGAAATTATTATATTTAAGACTGGACAAATTAAAAAAAGTATGCTAATATAATTAGGCACGATTTTTGTCGTGTCGATTACGATGCGTGGCTCAGTTTGGTAGAGCGCTGCGTTCGGGACGCAGAGGTCGCAGGTTCAAATCCTGTCGCATCGATTAAAGGAATCCCCGTAGAATACGGGAATATAGGAAAAGCACTCCAAATAGTGGGGTGCTTTTTTACTTTATAGGAAATTTCTCAAATCGTCAGAAATAGTGTATAATAGGCTGGAAATAAAAAATGACATAGCAAAAGAGCGAAGGGGGCTTCGCCATGACGTTGTTTATGAAGTTTTTTGTTTTGGTTTAGGTTAGGCTGCACTATCTGACTATGGAGAAAGAATGATTATGAGCATGGATCTACCCATATTTCATAACCTTTCGATATTGTTCAAATAGTGCAGTTTTTTTGTGGTAAACTTCTAAAACCAACATAGAAGTACCACACTCGGAACAACGGAGAGGGTCATATCCGAAAGAGAGCAGAATGGATTGCCGCCAGTCCTGAACAGAACGCAGGAAACGTTGTTTTTCAGCAGAAATGCATTTACGGAGATTCTTTTCCTGCTTATGATGTTTTGCGTATATCCCATAGTAGCGAAGCATTTTGAAATGTTTTTCGGGGATGTGGAGGATCAGTTTTTTAATGAAGTCCAAAGCAGGAATGGTTTCAGTAACAGTTTTGTTGTCTTCGTGCCTGGTGTAATGAAAGGTTACATTCCCGCCGTCATAATAATCAATACGTGAAGTGGCGATCACAGGTCTGCCGAGATATCGGCTGATGTATTTGATGGTGATATCAGGAGTGCAGAGATTTGGCTTTGCACGAACATAAAACCCATCGGAGTGCCTGTTGTACATTTCATTTTTCACTTTACGAAAAGATGGACCAATACAGGAAACAAGCTGCTCAAGCAGCACTTTGCGAAAGACATTACGGAGAAAGCTGTAATCAAAGTGTTTGACAGGACGCCATGGAGTGATATTGCCAGCACCACCTTCAGATATAAGGGCATGGATATGAGGATTCCATTTTAGATCACGCCCAAAAGTGTGAAGGACACAGATAAATCCGGGAGTAAAGTTTTCAGTTTTATTCATTTTTGAAAACATACGAAGGACAACATCCCGGACAGAATGAAATAAACAGTTTAAGAGAGTCCTGTCTTTGAGAAAATAAACACGAAGTTCTTCCGGGATAGTGAAAACACAATGGCGATGAACACAGGAAACAAGCTTGCAGGACATATGGAAAGAACGAAGCTGGTTGTATTTGTTTCCGCAGGAAGGACAAAAACGGCTTTTACAGCGAAAGGGAACAAATTTGAGATTCCCACAGTGAGGACAGCCATACATGGCACCACCGTGAGAAGGGTCGCCACAATGGATCATCCTGTCGACATTTTCAATGACAGCAGGACGTGGATGGAGTTGGTAAATGATATGTTCATAATAATCAGTAAAGATGGATTGTAATATATTCATAATGGAATCTTACAATAAAGAAAGATAAAGGAAAACCCCTTCCCCTCATGAATGAGGGGCTAGGGGAGTTGAGAGTGTCGAAGACACTTTTTTAAATTACTTCCCTCTTTGATGAAATATCCAATAGATTGAAGAGTGATTCGTTTGTAAATGTCTTTGTATAGATTATCGTCAGAAGAAGTGTATTCCTAATTGATATATATTTCTTCTGTTTGATATTGAGTGTTTTGTAGTATTTTGATAGCGTTATCAATAGACGCAGTATCTCCCTTGGAAAGAAGTGTTAGTGCCTTAGAAATATCGCTAAACAAATGATAGTAGATACCTTGATAGATTTTAAATGTTTCTTTTTCCATTTTTTCTCCCTATTTTTTGCATTGCTTACATATACAAGCAATTATAACTTAATTGATTGATAAAATCAAAGTATTAGCTTACAGATATAAGCAAAAATAAAAGGAAGTGATTTAGGATATAAGATATGAAATTGTTAAATAATAAAATGTTTGGGCAAAACTTGCAACGTATTCGTACTTCATGTGGTTTAACCCAAGAGCAGACAGTTGCTAAACTGCAAGTTTTGGGCTCTCCGTTAAGTCGGAGTACGTATTCTTTGATTGAATTAGGCAGGGGAAACATATATATCAGTGATTTGGTAGGATTACAACAGATATTTCAGGTGGATTATGTGGAATTTTTCAGGGATATATCTACTATGAGATAAAATAGTCGTTGAATAAATTATAATACATGATAAGGAGGATATTATGAATAATGGTATTAAGGTAGTGCAAGAAGAGTTAGAAGAACAAGTTGCCAATTCGAGAAAAGAAATCCGTGCGGATAGGATGGATATGTCATTTGGTGAAATTATGAATATGTATGATGAGGGAGAGCTGATTATTTCACCTGAATTTCAGAGAATTTTTAGATGGAAAGAAGATACACAAACAAGATTTATTGAATCCTTATTATTGGGTATTCCGATTCCACCTATTTTTGTTGCAGAGACTGGTGGAAATGTATGGGAATTAGTGGATGGATTGCAGCGAATATCTACAGTTTTATCGTTTTTTGGAAAATTAAGAGATGATGAGAAAAACAATTTGGTTCTTAGTGAGGCACCAATATTAAGTAAACTAAAAGGACTTACAATAGATACATTACCTCTTAATTTTAAACTATTATTAAAAAGAGCAGTTTGTCGAGTTGAAGTTATACGATATGACAGTGAATTTGATATGCGTTATGAATTGTTTAATAGATTAAATACAGGTGGAGTAAAATTGAGTGAACAGGAAATTCGAAATTGTATTTTTAGACCATATGATAATGCATTTAATAAGTTTATACAAGATTTATCAAAAGAGAAGAAATTTAAAAATATAATTCATATTAGAAAAGAAGAAGAAGAACAAATGTATGCACAAGAGCTTGTGCTTAGATATTTTACGTTAAAAAACTATGGGGCAACATTCGAAATTAATATACAAAAACATATGGATGAATATATGTTAAAGGTAAGTAAGAATGAAATTAAATTTGAATATCAAAAAGAAGAAAAATTGTTTAAAGCGATATGTGAAAAATTAAACGAATTAGGTACTGATATTTTTAAGTTATCAACATTAAATTTTTCTACTAGTATGTACGATGCAATAATGATAAATTTTGCTAGAAATTTTGAAATAGTCAGGGATATTAAAAATGATCTACTTATTGATAAAATTAATAAATTAAAAGTGGATAAAGAGTTTAGAAAAAATACAGGAGCTGCTAGTAGTAGTAAGTATAGAATTAACAATAAAATAGAGATTGCAGAAACATTTTTGTTTGCTGAATAGGATAGATATACACTATGGATGCAAAAGAAGAAAGATTAATACATGAACTTGAAGCTGAAAGAGAGTGGAGGGTCAATGAGTTAAGGAATATAAAGTTATTGTACAAAGCAATTGATTCTGAGTGGGGAAGAGAAGAATATTCTACATCTTATTTAAAAATGGTGATACCAATGATATATGCTCATTGGGAGGGGTATGTAGTACAATCTTATAAAATAATTTTTGAATTTATTAATAGATTGGAACTTTCTTCCAGTGAGGTAACACCAAAGATATTAACATATGCAAATAATCAAGGCTATGATTATTTGAAGGGAAAACATAGTTTTAGTCAAAAGTGTGAGTTTACAAGAAGATTTTTAGGGATATTAAATAAAAATATAAGAATACAAGGCAAAATAGAAACTAATTCGAATTTGAAATTTGAGGTCTTGGAAAGACTTTTGGATTTATTTGATATAGATATAAGTGGCTTTCTGAGATTTAAATCTAAGTTGAATGAACTTGTTAATATTAGAAATTCTATTGCTCATGGTGAAAATGGGTACAATATAACATTTGAAGATGCAGAGAACCATATTGAATTTATAACAGAACTAATTGATGAATTATTGGTAGAAGAAGTAAAATTTGTAGGAGAAAAGAGATTTAAAGTGACTAATTTATAGGAATAATTGTAGAAAAATATTTAAACTGATATTTGTTTAAATATTTATTTATAAATTGTTGATTCGATTTGGTGTGGGGAGGTGACTAAGAACACAATAAATTTTTTTCAGAGTATTCTGAGTGTTGGAAATGATACCGACTGTGTGATAGATGTATTGTAACGATCAATAAAATATGTTAAAATTATTTCTAGGAACAATCGTGTTACAGGGTGGCTGACCTCCATTTTACATAGAATGGGGGTGGTGTGTATGAAGAACAAATTTAGTTTTAATGACTTGATGCAGTTCGGATTATTTCTGTTAGCACTACTGACATTCATTTATTTGATTAGTCATTAGTTATATATAGAAAAACCACCCTTAAAAACTTTGACGAGTAACAGGGTGGTTTTTCTACTTTGATATTGGGTCAAACCACTTTGTGGGCGGTTGTTCCTTTTCTAAATCTAATATAACACTTTTGGGAGCGTTTGTAAATCATAATTAAATTTGATGTATCAAAAACTAATATCTACCAATAGAGTTGTTACCCAAAACGTTACCCAAAATACGTTAGGGAAAATAAGTTTACAGTTACAAGAGTTTTGATAAACTACTACGCCAAGAGCTCATAAATACAGGACTTAGAGACATTTTAAAAAATATTAAGTAACATTAGGCACTAAACGATAAAACCGTTCGAGACGCAGAGGTCGCAGGTTCAAATCCTGTCGCATCGACTAAAGGAATAATGGTATGTAAGAAGCACTTCGGGAGAAGTGCTTTTTCAGTTGTTATGGATGAAGATGATAGTAGTGTTTGGGAGAAAAATGTAAATAGATGGGAGAGATAAAAATATAGAAGTAAAAATGCAGTTATTCGGAAATTCCGAACAACTGCTAATGATGGAAAAAATAGATTAATGATATAAAATCTCAGGGCTGAAAATCAAATAGAACTCGCCATCGGTTGGATAACCTTGATAAGTACCGGTAAATACAATAGTGCTTCCGGGTTCGTATTGTTCATTACAATCCATAAGATAAATCATATAGACATCAGAAGGATTTTCTCCGGTTATCGTGCATAAGTATCCGGTATCATAAGATTCCAGAACGGTTGCTGCAATTGTGATAGAAGATCCCATATTAGAATCATCGGAAATAAGAGTTTCAAATTCATCAAAAGTCGCAACGGAAACATCGTTTTCTTTGTTGGTATTCTTCTGTGTACTTTTAGAAGACTGGGATTTTTCCTTATTGTCATGGGCAACCCCGACAGATGAAGTATCGGAAAAAGCACTCTTTGTATCATTTCCACGAAACAGCTCTAAGTTACCGATCTCTTCTCCGATACCATCCAATTTCCCGGTAAATGCAGCAATAATAAGTATAAGAATCAGGATGCTGCCAATAAAATTAAAAATCTGTTTTGCTTTTTCTTTCATAGGTATTAATATCCTCCGTCTGTATTTGAGTCTGAAGCAGTCACAAAATTATTGTATTCATCTTCCGTTAAGAAAAAGATTGCTGTAGCCGTAAGTGCATATCTGGAATACAAAAAGTCATCGCTTAACTGTCCGTAAACCATCATATAACCGGAATCATCCGCTTCACTCGGATCCGTGATCAGTGTATTGGTGGCATAGTCAAACATTGGAAGATATGCAAGATTTTTATAAAAACCAACGTAAATGCTGTTTTCACTCGTATCGTTTTGAAGTAAAAAATAGTAATCACGTTCATCCGGGCATTGCTGATATTTGCTGTAAACCATAATGCTGCGATTTTTAAAGGCAGAAGGGTTGGCAAGCAGAACATCGGCAGATACGCTGCGGTAGGTTTCGGAATCCAGACGTTCCTGTACCTCGGAACGTGCGTACATACTGTTATAGGTTTCTGATGGAATAAGCGTAATATCAGATGCTTTGATGACTTTATCGCCATTTGCATCAGCACCGGAATAAACACCCTGTACGATCATATATCCTTCGGTGGCATCTTCTTTTGCGATCGTATTATTTTGAGCGTCATGCAGCTTTTTGTCATAAGAGATGCAGACATAACTGCCGCCATAGCTGCTGTTCATCATATACATATCTCCTGCAAAGATATATTTTCCATAAATTTGCACATTGCAATTATAAAGACTTGATTCCTGTGTCAAAAAATCATCTGTTGTGAGCAACGGACAATTGGCAAAATCAGTGGAATCGGTGTCTTCAACGGATTCATCAGAATCTTTCGAGGTGTCATTTTCAGAAGACGATCCCTTTTTTGAAGAGGAACTTCCTGAATCAGAAACAGAAAAGTTCGAAACAATCGCGAATATGACAAAAATTGCTACAACAGTCAAAACTATTTTTAGTGTTTTCTTATTTTGAAAAAAATGCATCATGTTATCCTCCGGGTAGTAATTATTTGTAAAAAAGTAAGTTATGGTTGTATCTCTTCTACATCGCTAACCTGAAACAGAGGTGGTGCATCATCTCCTAAATCGGCAAAACTGTTCAGAACACCGAGATAAGATAAGGTGGCCTCGAAATAAAGAGGATCTTGTGCTGAAGAAGCATTTGCGGAAGCGTCCTGCAGCCAGTCCCAGTCTGAAACAGCACTGTTATCACTCTGGGTAATATAAATAAATTTAACATTCATCATATCATCACTGGAAATATCTTCCGGGCTTCCGAGCATAGCGATCAGATAGTTGTCAGAAGCAGAATATGCCGGAGCCGGATATACACCGATCTGTGTTCTGACCGTCTGTTTAAAATCATCCTGCTGCCATTTTTCAAAACCTCCAACGTCCTCTAAACTGGCTTCGCCGCTTCCTCCGGAAAGAAAAAATATCCCGAGGATCACAACGATTGCGATAACCGGAATGAGAATGCGTTTGTGCTTTGTGTGGTTTGTAGTGTCCTGATTTCCTTTAAAAATTTTCATAGTAACCCTCCTGTAAAAATGTTTTTGTATTTTGGAACTATGGGCTATTTTAAAGGAAGGGTAGGACAAATAATGTCATTGAATCATAGAATGATGGAAAAATAAATAAAAATTGGGAAAAATGTAAAAAAATGTCATTAATAGAAAAGATACGACAATATATGACACAGTGATGGTGTAGCATATCATGTAGGGGGAACTATACCCTGTTGGACATAAGATTAAAAAATAAAATGCTTTTTTGGATATTCGTTCATTAGATTGTGAAATGCCTTGCGGGCAGGGGTGGAAAGTGAACGATACTGCTTTAAAAGTGTAAGTTCGTCCTCAGTAAGACTGTTCTCCGTCAATTTTTCGATTTTATGTGGAAAAGAAGAATAGCCAACAATATAGTCAATGGAGACATCAAAAAAATCCGCCATATTTTTTAAAATATCGAGGTTGGGTTCCGTAATACCATTTTCGTATTTATAGATGGATTGCTGGCTGATATGAAGTTGCTCTGCAAGAGCCTGCTGGCTTAAATTCATACTTAATCTTAATTTTTTTAAGTTCTTCATGATAATCTCCTATCTTCTTATTCTAACAAGATTGAAAAAAGAAATAAAAAACCAAATAGTTGTTGAAAGCAAAACTTAATAAGGGTAATATGTAAGTAACATTAAATGTGGGAGGAAGGCAATGGAAAAAAGAAACAATGAGGATGGGGATAAAAAAGACGGTGTGAAAAGAGCGGAACGCCTTTTGAGTCTTTATACTCGATTATGTGATGGCGAGGTTATTTCCATACATGAAGAAAAGAAAAATTTTCATGTGGACAGACGTACCGTACAACGCGATATGGAAGCTATCAAAATTTTTCTTGCAGAAAGAAAAAGGGGGCATTGGGAAATTGAACTGACGGAAGATAAAAGGGGATATATTTTACTCGGAAGTCAGAACTCAAAAATGAGTAATGGAGAAATTTTAGCGGTCAGTAAAATCCTTTTAGAGAGTCGGGCATTTACCAAAGGAGAAATGTTTGACATTCTGGATAAAATGCTAGAAGGCTGTGTGCCATCCAGTAACAGGAATATGGCGGGAAAGTTAATTGCAAACGAAAAACATCATTATGTGGAGTTGCAGAATAAGAAACCGGTTTATGAAAAAATATGGGAGTTAGGAGTTCATATCAGAGAGTGCAATCTGCTGGAGATCACTTACGATAAGGCAAGTGGAGAGGCAGGAGAGATCAAACGGATTGTTGAACCTGTAGCGGTTCTGTTTTCGGAATATTACTTCTACCTGCATGCATTTATCGTCGAGGAGGAACGTGGAAAATTTGAATGGAAGTATGATTCTCCGGCAATCTTTAGATTAGATCGGATCAAAAATATCAAAAAGACAGGGGAAAAATTTAAAATACCGGATGCAAGTCGTTTTAAAGAAGGCGAGTTCCGAAAAATGACGCAGTTCATGTATCCGGGGGAGCGGATTCACCTCCGGTTAAAGTATTACGGGGAACATCCGGAGCCGATTTTAGACAGGCTTCCGACCGCGGTAGTAAAGAAACGGGTGGCAGATGGATATCTGATCGAGGCGGAAGTATACGGCAAGGGGATTGTCATGTGGCTCTTAAGCCAGGGCAGCAGGGTAGAAGTATTAGGACCGAAGTCACTGCGTGAGGAAATGCAAAAGAGTTTGCAGGAGGTTTTGGAGAGGTATGAGTAGGAGGCGAAAAGTATTAACACAACAAACTTAGCAATTGCAC
>ULVQ01073074.1_pt1 | contig 16101 bp, 10 predicted proteins | sample 1959591 | NCBI WGS metagenome assembly ULVQ01 (sample SAMEA4835790, study PRJEB28245) | human gut metagenome | biome: gut microbiome; material: fecal sample | place: Denmark | collected 2008
AAAGATGAAACTTGCGGAAATAATTAAAATATTACAAGAGAAATATTCACCCGAACTTGCAAGCAGCTTTGATATTGGAAAAATAGGTTTACAATTTGGAACTGCTAATGCGGAAGTAAAAAAAATTATGGTTGCCCTAGATGGCACTAGCGCTGTTGTCGATGAGGCAATTGAAAATCATGTTGATTTATTATTAACTCACCATCCATTTATGTTTAATCCAATGCTATCATTAAATTATGATAGTCCATTTGGAGTAAAAATGTTAAAAGTATTTAAAAATAAGTTAAACATCTACGCGATGCATACAAATTTTGATACCGCAGTAGATGGTATGAATGATATGCTTGCTAGAAAATTAAATTTAGCAAATATTCATGCCCAAAAAGAAGAAATAGATGGCAGTTGCTTCTTAAGAATTGGAGATACTACTCCTATGGATTTAGAAGAATATGTTCAAATAGTGTTAGAAAAACTAAATGAACCCGGCGCAAGAGTAGTTGGTAATCCTTCTAAAAAAATAAAAAAAGTCGGCATCGTTGGTGGTGCTGGTGCCAGTGAACTAATGCTTGCTAAAAATTTAGGATGCGATTGCTTGATAACAGGTGAAATTAGACATAATAATGCAATTGATGCAATTGAAAATAATTTTGCCATTATTGAGGTAAGCCACAGTATTGAAGCATTATTTAAAGAATACATAAAAAAAGAATTAGAACAAATCTTAGATGGTGTAGAAATAGTTACATCAAAAGTAGAAAAAGATCCATTTAGATGGATCGGTAAAAAATAAAAAAAGCCCTTTGAGGCTTTTTTTACTACTCTTCTACGATAGCGCTAACAGGGCAGTTTTCTTCGCAAACGCCGCAATCAATACATTGATCAGCGTCGATTACATAGATGTCGCCTTCTGCTATGCATTCTACAGGGCAGTTTGCAGAACAAGTTCCACAAGCAATACAAGCATCTGTAATTTTTCTTGGCATATGTTGTTCCTCCGTATTTTAGATTAAAGATAACTAGATTATAGTAAAAAAATAAAAAAAAGCAAGGAATGTGCTAATTATTTTACTTTTCTTAAGATGGCATTTAACTTGAAATGTTGACAAACATTTGGTATAATTCTAGTAGATTCGATAGAAAGGAGACTTAAACTATGGTAAAATGGTTTTGGTTATTAATTGTTGGCGTTAGTTGTTTAATCGTTGGTTTTATTATTGGTTTCTTTGTAATTCGTTCAGTATTTACTAAGCAACTTGAAAAAAATCCACCAATTAATCGTGATATGATTCGCGCAATGTTCATGCAAATGGGAAGAAAACCTTCTGAGAAAGATATTACACGTGTAATGAATTCAATGAATCAGTATAAATAAAAACGTAGGCACTAGTTTGCCTACATTTTTTATACTTATTTTTCCTTCTTAGAGAAGTCGATTTTATTTTCTTCACCTTTTATTAATCTCATAATATTTGAGCGGTGCTTATAAACAATTAAAACAAACATCAGTGATATCATAACAAGAAGAGGAATATCTTTAATACCTAAAATAAAATAACTTACAATTAGCATAAGCGAAGCAAGCATTGAAGATATTGATACAATTTTTGTTATTAAAAAGACAATAATAAAAGTTAAAAAAGCGATAACTGATATTTGCCAACAATATAGAACCATTACCCCCGCAAAGCATGATATTCCTTTTCCACCCTTAAACTTTAAAAATACCGGAAAAAGGTGACCAATTATGGCAAGTATACCATAAATTAGGGGATGAATCAAATAAGTTGGATAATCAGCAGGCCAATTTATTATATATTTAGTAATTATAATAGGAATAGCACCTTTAGAAAAGTCTAAAATGAAAACTAAAATCCCAAGAGCTGGTCCTAATACTCTTAGAGCATTAGTTGCCCCAATATTGTGACTACCATAATTTCTAATGTCAACGCCTTTTAATTTACCTATTAAAATACCAAAAGGAATTGAACCTAGTAAATATGAAAAAAACATTAAACATATAGGTAAAAATACTTTCATGATATGCCTCCTAGTTGATGCGTCTAATTATACTATTTTTTTCTTTTTTTTTCAAATAATAGTTCTTTTTTTTATTTATCGAATAATGTAAAATTTGGTCAAATTGTTAATTTATCTATGATTTAGTTAGATTTTTTAACTATTTTTCTTGCAAAATATTTTTGGTTGTGTTATAATGAAAATAATGTTTGAAAAAAGGAGTGATGCAAATGGCTAAACAAACAAATGTTTATAATGAAGATTCCATTCAGGTTTTACAAGGGCTAGAGGCAGTTAGAAAAAGACCTGGTATGTACATTGGATCAACCGATGCAAGAGGATTACATCATTTAGTTTGGGAAATTGTTGATAATGCGATAGATGAAGCATTATCTGGCTATGGCTCACAAATAATCGTTAATATCCATAAAGATAATAGTATAGAAGTTATCGATAATGGACGTGGTATTCCTACCGGTATTCACAAAGTAGAAAAACGTCCTACCCCAGAAGTAATTTTCAACACTCTTCATGCCGGAGGTAAATTTGACGCAGAAGGGGGATATAAAGTATCAGGTGGTCTACACGGCGTTGGTTCAAGTGTTGTTAATGCCCTTAGTGAGTGGCTTACTGTAACAATTTATCGTGATGGTAAAATCTATAACCAAACTTACCGTAATGGTGGTAAAATTATAGAAAAACCACGTAATTTAGGTGATACCAAAAGAACTGGTTCAACTATTCATTTTAAACCAGATCCTAAGATTTTTTCATCAACAATCTTTGAATATAAGACTATTTCACAAAGACTTAAAGAATCGGCATATTTAATAAAAGGTTTAAGAATTGATTTAAATGACTTAAGAACTGGTAAGTCAGAAAGTTTTCATTTCCAAAATGGTATTGTTGAATTTATCAAATCACTTACGGTTGGAAAAGAAGCACTTTATGAACCAGTGTTCTTGAGTGGTAATATGTACAAGATTAATGTTGAAGCTGCCTTAGTATATTGTGAAAAAACTTACAATGAAAATATTCTTTCATTTGTTAATAACATTCGTACACGTGATGGTGGAACTCATGAAGTAGGTTTTAAATCTGCAATTACTAGAGCCTTTAACGATCATGCAAGATTAATTGGTGCGTTGAAAGATAAAGATATAAATTTAGATGGTGCTGATATTAGAGAAGGTCTTACCGCTATAATTTCTATCCGTGTTCCTGAGGATTTACTACAATTTGAAGGGCAAACTAAAAATAAATTAGGAACTCCTGAAGCTAAACCGGCGGTTGAACAAGTAGTATATGATCAAATGAAGGCATATCTTGCGGAAAACGGACAAATTTCTGCTAACCTAATAAACAAAGCTATTAGAGCATCAAAAGCAAGAGAAGCAGCTAAAAAAGCTCGTGATGAAGTTAGAATGGTAAAACAAAAAACTTCAAAACCTGCTAACTTGTTAGGTAAACTTACTCCTGCTCAATATAAAAATCCAAGTAAGAATGAATTATTCCTAGTCGAAGGTGATTCAGCTGGTGGTACCGCTAAACAAGGTAGAGACCGTTCATTCCAAGCCGTTTTGCCACTTCGTGGTAAGGTTCTTAATACCGCAAAAACTAAAATTGAAGAAGTATTAAAAAATGAAGAAATAATGTCAATAATTAATGCGGTTGGAGCTGGTTTTGGAGCAGACTTTGATTATACTAAATCTAACTATAATAAAGTTATTATTATGACCGATGCCGATACCGATGGTGCCCATATTCAAATACTACTTATGACTTTTTTCTATCGTTATATGAAAGGTCTTGTTGAAAATGGTATGGTTTATATTGCCACACCGCCACTGTATAAGATTACATACAAAAATGTAGTAGAATATGCTTGGTCTGATGAAGAACTTCGTGAAAAAATTCAAAAAAAGAATGCCCAAATTCAACGTTATAAAGGACTGGGTGAAATGAATGAAAGACAACTTTGGGAAACTACTATGGATCCTGCTAGAAGAAGTCTTATTCAAATCAACATTGGCGAAGAAGGCGATGTTGAAAATAAAATTAATATTTTAATGGGTGATGATCCTGAACCAAGAAGAGAATGGATCGAAAATAATGTTGTATTTGATTCAGATGACAATTTTATATTAGAAGGAGATGATGAAGATGAATAATTCAAAAAATGCTTCTAAAAAAATTGACAAATTTGTTGAACATTATGTAATTGAAAATTTTGAAAACATCATGGGTGATAGATTTGGAAGATATTCTAAATATATCATTCAAGATCGTGCTCTTCCCGATGTAAGAGATGGTTTAAAACCTGTTCAACGTCGTATTCTATATTCAATGTTTAAACTTGGTCTTGCTTCTAACAAGCCTACTAAAAAATCAGCTCGTATTGTTGGTGATGTTATTGGTAAATATCATCCCCATGGTGATACTGCTGTATATGATGCAATGGTCAGAATGAGTCAACAATTTAAAGTAATGCTACCACTTGTAGATATGCAAGGTAATAATGGTAGTATTGATGGTGACCCTGCTGCCGCAATGCGTTATACTGAAGCGCGTATGAGCAAGTATTCCGAACTAATGATTGAGGATTTAAATAAACATACAGTTGGATTTGTACCAAACTTTGATGATGAAGAGTTAGAACCAATCGTTTTACCTTCAAAATTTCCTAATATCTTAATCAATGGTGCAAGTGGTATTTCTGCTGGTTACGCAACTGAAATTCCACCTCATAATCCTGGGGAAGTAATTGACGCAACGATTTATCGTATAAATCATCCAAATTGTACAACTGAGGAATTAATGCAATTCGTCCAAGGTCCCGATTTCCCTAGTGGTGGTATTGTCCAAGGTATTGACGGTTTACGTGATGCCTATGAAACTGGACGCGGAAAAGTAATAATTAGTTCAAAATATACTATTGATACTACTAAAGCAAATGATCCTAGAATTGTAATTACTGAAATACCATATGATGTTAATAAAGCATTACTTGTAAAGAAAATGGGTGATGCATTACAAGCCAAAAATGTTGATGGTGTTCGTGAAATTCTTGATAACACAAGTAGTGAAGGTTTACAAATCGACATTCATTTAAGAAAAGATGTAAATCCTGAAACAATATTAAACTTCTTATTAAAACAAACCGATTTACAAACAAGTTATAACTTTAACGTAGTTGCCATATCGCAAGGTCGACCAATGCAAATGGGACTTGCGGAAATACTAGATGCTTATATTGTTCACCAAAAAGAAGTTGTTACAAACAGAAGTAATTTCGAACTTGAAAAAGACTTGAAGCGTCAAGAAGTGGTTAAAGGTTTAATATCAATGGTATCAATATTAGATGCAGTAATTACAACTATCCGTAATTCGAAAAATAAAACTGATGCCAAAGAAAACATCATTTCAAAGTATGGTTTTACTGAATTACAAGCAGAAGCCATTGTTACATTGCAATTATATAGATTAACCAATACCGATATATTTGCATTAAAAACAGAAGAAAAAGAATTAGAAAATGATATTAAGCGTTTACGTCATATCTTATCTAGCGAAACTGCTTTATTAAAAACCGTAATTGCTGAATTAAGTAGAGTAAAAGAAATTATTGATTGCCCTCGTAAAACTTTAATTCAACATGAAATTACCGAAGTTGAAGTAAAAACAGAAGAGTTCATTGCAAAAGAAGATGTAATTTTAATGATTACCCATGATGGATATCTAAAACGTCTCAGCAAAAAAGCTTTCTTTGGAACAAATGAACCTACTAAATTAAAAGACGGTGACGTTATTACTGATTTATATGCAGTAGCAACAACTGATACTTTGATTCAGTTTACTGACCGTGGTAATTACATTTTCTTACCAATTCACAAGATTCCTGAATCTAAACATAAAGATCAAGGTATTCACATTAGTACTTTAATTGGTATGGAACCTAATGAAAAAGTTATTTTCTCATTCCCAGTTACTGACTTTAAAGAAGAAAAATATGTACTTCTTGCCACTAAGTCTGGTTTAATTAAACGTATTCAATTATCTAGTCTTTACGTTACAAGATATTCTAAAGCTCTAAAGGCTACTAAATTAAAAGATGATGATGCGGTTGTAAGTGCTGATGTTGTTAAAGGTAGCAATTATGAAGTTGTTATTGCAACTAAAGATGGCTTCATGAATAGATACGATGCATCAGAAGTTAGTGTTATTGAGCCTGCTTCATTTGGTGTTAAATCAATTGAGCTTAAGAATCGTCCAAACGATTACGTTGTCGGTGCTAAATATGTTAGTGAAAAAGACATTGTCTTGATCTTAACTAACCGTGGAAACATTAAACGTATGCGTCCTGAAGAAATCAATAAAGGTAAGAAGAATAATGTTGGTAAGATGTATTTGAAAGCAGTTCGTTCAAATATGCATGAGGCAATTGATTTAGAAGTAATTCATGCTAAGAATGCCAATTCAGATTTAGCATCTTATGTTTTCTGTGAAAAAGGCTTTGTTGAAATTGACTACACAGTCTTACGTACAGCTATTGCCGATAATGGTAAAAAGTTTGTAACCAACGATTTAGGTAAACCTTCTGAGATTGTAATATGCCGTAATGATGCGGATTTAGAATTGTAAAAAATATTTATCATTAATACAACTTGAAAATACAATTTATGGTATAATGTGGCAAGTGAGGTGAAATTATGTTCAAAATAGCCATTGATGGACCAGCCGGTTCAGGTAAATCAACAATTTCAAAAATACTTGCCCAAGAATTAGGATTTGAATACATAGATACTGGCGCAATGTATCGTGCTATTACACTAAAAGCAATGCGTTTAGGTATTGATATGAATGATGAAAATGCCTATGGTTTTTTGAAAAATACTGAACTTGATATTTGTAATGGTCGTTTCATAATGGATGGTGAAGATGTTAGTGAAGCTATCAGATCAGTAGACGTTACTAACCAAGTTTCAACTCCTTCCAAAATAGGTTGCGTCCGTGATTTTCTTGTCGATTATCAACGCAAAATAAGCAATTCAAAAAATTGCATTATGGATGGACGTGACATTGGAACAGTTGTGCTAAAAGATGCACCACTGAAAATCTATCTAGATGCGACAGTACTATGTCGCGCTAAACGTAGAATGCTTGAAAGAGCAGAAAAAGGAATTGTTTTACCACTTGAAGAAACAATTCAAGAAATTGAAATACGAGATTGGAAAGATTCAACTCGTAAACACAGTCCTCTACGTTGTGCAGAGGATGCGGTAGTCATTGATAGTACCGATTTATCAATTGATGAAGTAGTTAGTCGGATTATACAATTAGTTAATGAGAGGAAAAACAAAATGAGTAAAAGCGCTTACAAAGAAGGACAAATCGTAAAGGGTTGCATTATCAATGTTACTAAAGATGCAATCTATCTAATCTTAGGCGATGAAACAAAAGCTGTAATTTATAGCAATGACTTAAAAGACTATAATGAAGGGCAAAAGCTTTATAATATCTATCATGAAGGTGAAGAATTTGAAGCTACCGTTAAAAGTGTTACAAAAGACAAAAAGACAGGCGAACCACTTTGCATTTTGTCAACTAAATTAGAAGATGAAAAAGAGAAATTAAATCTATTTGAAGAAATTAAGGAAAAAGATGAAATTATTAAAGCGAAAGTTGTAAAAGTTACTGCAGCTGGTGCTGATTTAGATTATCAAGGATTTAAATTATTCTTACCTATCAAATTTATCGATTTAAAAGAAGAAGCATTAAAGAACTTAAGAGGTCAAATGCTTGATGTTATGGTATTATATGTAAATAAAGATCGTCTTCAAGTTACTGTTTCAAATGTAATGGCAATGAAAAAACAATATCGTCTTGCTAAAGAAGCTGCATATGCTGCATTAGCTGTAGATATGGTTGTAGAAGGTGAAGTTGTTAACGTTTTACCATACGGTGCCATAGTTAGTCTTGGTGAAGTAAGTGGCTTATTACATCAATCAGAAATAGATCATAAACCTGTTCGTAATGTTAGCAACAGATTAAAAGTTGGTGACAAAGTACAAGTTAAGATTATTGGTATTGACGGAAATAAAATTTCTTTATCAATGAAAGCACTTGTTAAACATCCTTGGGATGTATTAAAAGAACAATATCATGTTGGTGACGTATTTGAAGGTCATGTTGAAAAGATTATTCCTGCAGGTTTAATTATTAAACTTACTGATGATTATTCAGGCTTAATGCCAAGAAGTGAATATTCATGGTTCAGCAATGTTAAAATTGAAGATGAAGTAACTGAAGGTTCTACATTAACAGTTAAAGTTTTAAATATTGATGATGCTAAAAAACGTGTAAGTTTATCACACAAAGCTACATTAGATAATACTTGGGCAGATGTCCGTTTACATCGTGGCGACAAGATTATGGTTACAGTTGCATCTGTTAACGATCGTGGTGCATTAGTTAACTATAAAAATGTTCAAGGTTTCTTACCAGTAAATGAAGTAACTTCAACTAAACGTATTACACGTGTTGATGAAGTTTACCCAGTTGGTACTGAAGTAGAAGTAATGGTACAAGATTGCGATCCAAGCGTAGCTAAATTACGTGTAAGTTCAAAAGCAATTGAAGTTGCTAAAGAAAGAGAAAGCTTTGATAAATATTTTGCAGAACAAGCAAAAGAAACTCCAACAAGCACAATAGGTGACCTAATCGGCAACCTTAACTTAGACGATAAGGAAGAAAAATAGTCTATGAAAAGAGGTACAGTAGCGATTATTGGGCGTCCTAATGTTGGAAAATCAAGCCTATTTAACCGACTTTCTGGCGATAAACTAGCAATCACTGATGATGCTAGTGGTATTACCCGAGATCGCTTGTACACTAAATGTGAATGGCTAAATCAAGAATTTTCAATTATTGATACTGGTGGGATTGAACTTAAAAATGTTCCATTTATGGAAGAAATAAAAGCTCAAGCTCAACTAGCAATTGATGAGGCCGATGTAATAATCTTAGTAACTGATGGCAGAGTTGGTGTTACCAATGGAGATAAAGATGTTATTAAAATTCTTCATAAAAGTAAAAAACCTGTTATCGTTGCGGCAAACAAAATAGACGACGTAAAATTCATGGATAATATCTATGAATTTTATAATTTAGGCGTAGATGATGTTATTGCCGTGAGTGCATTACATGGAATTGGTGTTGGTGATTTACTCGATAAAGTAGTAGAATTATTACCAGAAAAAAAAGAAAAAAGATACGATGATGCGGTAGAATTTTGTATCATCGGCCAACCTAACGTTGGTAAAAGTTCACTTACTAATGCAATACTAGGAACTGAAAGAGTTATTGTTAGTGATATAGCAGGAACAACTAGAGACGCAATTGACTCAAAATTTACTAGAGATGGTAAAAATTACGTTGTTATTGATACCGCTGGTATTAGAAAACAAGGCAAGATATACGAAAATGCAGAAAAATATAGTGTTCTACGTGCAATTAAAGCAATTGAACGTTCGGAAGTAGTTTTATTTGTCTTAGATGGGACTAAAGAAATAGAAGAACAAGATAAACGTATAGCTGGTTATGCGGCAGAATATAATAAGGCAGTTATTATAGTTGTCAATAAATGGGATGCTGTTGATAAAGACGAGAAATCAATGAAAGAATTTACAGAAAAAATCAGAAAGAATTTTTTATTTATCAGTTACGCACCAATTGTATTTGTTTCAGCGTTAAAGAATCAACGTATTCAAACTTTATTCGAACAAATAAAAATAGTATACGAAAACTACACTCGTCGTATTGCAACCAATGTATTAAACGATATAATACTTGACGCTTCAATAATGAATCAAGCTCCAATATTTAACGGAGATCGTATAAGAGTATATTATGGATCACAGGTTGATATTAAACCACCAACATTTGTTTTATTTGTTAATGATCCTAATTATATGCACTTTTCATATCAACGATATTTAGAAAACCGTTTTAGATCGGCATTTATGCTAGAGGGAACACCAATAAAGTTAGTTTTAAGAAAGCGAGAAAATTAATGAGTAAAGTAACTGTTATAGGAGCCGGAAGTTGGGGTAGTGCTCTAACAAGAATACTAGGTGACAATAATAATGAAGTATTATTGTATGATAGAGATGAAAAGACAGTTGATGAAATTAATAATTTTCATACTAATATAAATAAATTACCTGTTGGTAAATTACCAGAGACAGTAAAAGCTACAACTGATGTTAAAAAAGCTATTGACTTTTCTGATATTATAGTTATTAGTGTACCAACTAAAGTCTTAAGAACCGTTTTAGAACAAATTGCACACGTTATTACAACCCCTAAGCTTTTTGTCAATACTTCAAAAGGCTTAGAACCAGTTACATTCTTGAGAGTCTCAGAAGTTGTAAAACAAGTAATTGATAGTAAATACATTAAAGGGTTTGTAGCGCTTACGGGGCCATCACATGCCGAAGAAGTAATACAACAACTTCCGACAACAATTTGTTCAGTATCAGAAAAACATGATGATGCTAAACTAATTCAAAAATTATTTAATAATTCAACATACTTCAGAGTATATACTGGTCATGATCTGATTGGCTCTGAATTATGTAGTTCAATAAAAAACGTATATGCGATTGCTTCAGGAATGCTTGAAGGATTGGGATATGGAGATAATGCTAGAGCTGGCCTAATATCTAGAGCTCTTGTTGAACTGCGTAGAATAGTTGTAGCTATGGGTGGAAAAGAAGAAACAATATATGGCTTAACTGGTGTAGGTGATTTAGTTGTAACAACGACATCACATCACTCTAGAAACTACCAAGCAGGGGTAAAACTTGCAACTGGAAAAAATCTTGAAGAAACGATTGCTTCAATGGCTATGGTAGTTGAGGGTGCAAGAACTGCAGAAGCTATCTATAACGCTTCAAAAAAGATGAATTTAGAAACTCCGATTATTGATGCGGTGTACCGCGTTATATATGAAAAAGAAGACGTAAATAAGGCTGTTTTAGAGCTTATGAGTCGTTCTTTAAAGGATGAATAGAGGAAAGATTGGTTATAAAACCAGTCTTTTTTTAGTTAAAAATTAATTTTAATACAAAATTAATTGCAAAAGCAGATAATCGGTGTTATAATAAACTGGTAAAAATAGGAAAGGAATTTAAAAAAATGTCAAAACTTTGTAAAAGAATACTATTAATTCTTGCAGTGTTTAGTTCATTTTTGACTTTATTTGCTTGTTCTGCAATTCAAATTGACACATACCACGTAGAACTTCCTCAAGATAAATATCAATTGAGAGTAGGTCAAGAAATTGAAGCTTTACCAATAGTTTCAAAAAATGGTCAAGAATGTGATTTAGAAGTATCATATCATTCATACGATGCTTCAATTGCAACTTATGTAGATGGCAAAATCGTTGCTTTAAAATCCGGAGAGGTGCGAATTAAAGTAACTTTAAAAAACAATTCAAAAGTTTATGCTACAGCTTTAGTTACTGTCGTAAACGATGATTCTTTAATTGTAGATTTCAATTATGAAAAAACAATGATTAAAGGAACTACTCAATTGTTAACTTATGAATTGTTGGTAGAAAAAAATCGAAAATTAACTTTTACATCAAGTAACGAAAATGTAGCTACTATCGATAAATTAGGAAACATCAAAGCAATCACAGTAGGTACTACAACAATCGAAACTGTTGTAAGCTCACTTTATGATGAAGGTGTTTCAAAAACTTACAAATTAGTGATTGAAGTAAAAGATTTAACATTCGCAATAAATTACGTACTAGATGGTGGTACTAATTCTGAAAATAATCCAAATGAATATGTACCTGAAAAATTACCATTGTTATTAGAAAATCCTAATAAGAGTGGATATAAATTTGTTGGCTGGTACGATAATGAAAATTTCACTGGCGAATCTATAACTGAAATTTCAGCTGGCATAATGGGGGATGTCACTCTATATGCTAAATGGAATGCCCTTGATTATAGAATTTCTTATGAATTAAACGGTGGAACAAATGCAGAAAACCCTGATGGATATGATGTATCAGATCTTCCAGTTAGTTTACATGCTCCTAGTAGAACTGGTTACATTTTCAAAGGTTGGTATATGGGTGAAAACCGTGTACTTGCTATTCCAGTAGGAACTACTGGTAATGTAGTTGTTTCCGCAAAATGGGAACCAATAACTTATACAATTGATTTTGATACTAATGGTGGTTTACCAACTTTATCTTCAATCGATTATACAATTGAATCTGATAGCTTTACTTTACAAGAAATAACTAAAGCAGGCTATACATTTGATGGATGGTATAATGGGGAAACTAAAGTAACTGAAATAACAACTGGTACATATGGAAACATGACACTAGTTGCAAAATGGACTGCTGATTTATATACTATTAGTTATGACCTAGCTGATGGTGTAAATAGTCCAGAAAACCCAACATCTTATACAATTGAAAGTGGTTTAATTACTCTAAAAGATCCAACAAGAGTAGGCTATACTTTTGTGGGCTGGTATAATGGAGAACAATTAGTAACAACTATTGATTCTAACACGCTTGAAAACATTTCTCTTACTGCTAAATGGACAGTTAATTCATACAAATTGACATTTGATGTTGATGGAAATTTAACAGAAAAGAATTTCAAATATGGTGAATCTGTTACAGCAATTGAAAATCCAACAAAAGTAGGACACACATTTGCTGGTTGGAGCAAAGAAATTCCTGAAACTATGCCTGCAAATGATATTACTGTTGAAGCAATATGGACAGTAAATTCATACAAATTGACATTTGATGTTGATGGAAATTTAACAGAAAAGACTTTCAAATATGGAGAATCTGTTACAGCAATTGAAAATCCAACAAAAGTAGGACACACATTTGCTGGTTGGAGCAAAGAAATTCCTGAAACTATGCCTGCAAATGATATTACTGTTGAAGCAATATGGACAGTAAATTCATACAAATTGACATTTGATGTTGATGGAAATTTAACAGAAAAGACTTTCAAATATGGAGAATCTGTTACAGCAATTGAAAATCCAACAAAAGTAGGACACACATTTGCTGGTTGGAGCAAAGAACTTCCAGTAAAAATGCCTGCAAATGACTTATATGTTAGTGCAACATGGACAGTTAATTCATATGATATTACATATGACCTAGCTGGTGGGATAAATAATTCAAAAAATCCAACATCATACACAATTGAAAGTGGTTTAATCACTTTAAAAAATCCAACAAGAGAAGGCTATACTTTTTTAGGTTGGTATAACGGAGGACAATTAGTAACAATAATTGATTCTAACACACTTGAAAACATTACGCTTACTGCTAAATGGAAAATTACTACTGATCATGAAGGTACTGAAGTTGATCCATATAGTGTTGATGATGCATTAAAAGTAGCTGGTACACTTACTAAAGGTAATTCTACAACTGATAAGTATTATATAAAAGGTATAGTTTCTGAAATTACCGAACTTAGTACTTCATATGGCAATGCTACATTTAAAATTACAGTTGATGGTAAAACGATTCTTGTTTTCCGTGCAAAAAATGAAGGTAACCAAAACTTTACTAGTACCGACGATTTATCTGTAGGCGATGAAGTTGTAATTTATGGAAATATAACTAATTATAATGGTACATTAGAAATAACTAATTGTTATGTTGTTTCTAATAATAAAGTTGCTAGACCTGAGCCTATTGAAGAGCCTGAAGTAGTAGATAAGACACTTCAAGAAATTATTGATATGGATGATGCAACTAATAAAGAAGCCTCATATAAAATCACCGTAATTGTATTAGGTTGGGGTAAAAGTTTGACAAGTTATGATGCAACTGCAAATAAATACGGAAACATGATAGTTAGTGATTTAGAAGGCCTTAATAAAATAGTTGTATTTGGTGCTACTGCAACAATTTCTGCTTTAGTTTGGGATACAACTAATGGTAAATATACATATACTAATAAACAAGACTTCTTAACAAATGCTATCACTAAATCAATAAACATTGGTGATACACTAGAGTTAATTGTTATTAGAGATTCATATAATGGTAGTACTCAATTGAATGCAATAGTGACTAAAGTTACACCTAAACCAGTTGTTACTTCTAACATTGTCTTTGATTTAGATGGTGGAATATGTGATAATTTACCTACTACATATGAAGAAGGAACTGAATTATCATTACCTACACCAACTAAAGAAGGTTATGATTTCTTAGGATGGGAATATAATGGTACAATCATTACTAGCATAACAGCTACTATGACAGGCGATTTAACATTAACAGCAAAATGGAAGGAAAGTGGAACTACTTTATATTTTGAAAAAGTAACTAGTGTTAACGATATAACTGATGACGGATTATACTTAATAGTCTATGAAAATGGTGAAAAAGCATATGCGTTTAATAGTTCATTAGCAACTCTTGACGCAACAAATAACTATAAAGAATTGGCGTTGACTGCACTAGGTATAGCAGTTGATGATGCATCAAATTCAGTTACTTTCAGAATCACTAAAAATACTGATGGAACATTTGCTATACTTTCTGCAAGTGGTAATTATATTTATCGTAGTACAACTAGTAATGGCTTAGAGCAATCAACTACTAAAGCTAAAAGTACTAATACTATCGCAATAGATGCTAAGGGTAATGTTCTTATAGAATCGTCAAAGACAACTTTGAAATTTAATTCAACTAGTGGTCAAACAAGATTTAGATATTACAAATCTGGTCAATCATCTATTAGTTTATACAAATATTCAACAACTTCATCTGATCCTTCTAAAACTCATAATATTAGCTATGTAAACTTACCAGAAGGTGCAACTAATAGTAATCATACATCTTATACTGAAGGTGAAACAATTACTTTAATAGATCCTGTTTTACCTGGATATACATTTGAAGGTTGGTATGATAACGCAGAATGCACAGGAACAAAAATTACTGAAATTTCTGGTTATACAACTGATATAACTCTATATGCTAAGTTTGCAAAAATACCAACTCATTCTATTTCTTATAGATATAATGTAGATTCTACTGATATAACAAACGATAACCCTACAGGATATGCATAGGGTGATAGCACAGTATTGAAAAATGCAAAATTAACTAATTACGCTTTCAGTGGTTGGTATTTAGATTCAGAATATACTAATAAAATAACTGCAATAGATTCTAGTTGGAATACTGATATAGTAATATATGGTAAATTTATATTAGACACGCTCACAGAAACTATTGTAGCAACTGCTACTTTCTCTTCAAAAACAAATAGCAAGGGTGTTAATAGTTATACAGAAACTTGGTCAGTAACTTGTGATAATATAGCCTGGACTATGAAAAATTTTAATAACTATAATAATGGTTGGGATTATGTTAAAGCTGGTAGCAAGAATAATGCATCCGTTGCAGAAATTATAACAGATAGTACTATGGTTGATGCTATAACTAAAGTTGTGGTAACAGTCGATAAAGTAACTGCAAGTAGTGTAAATTCATTTAAATTAATTGTAGCATCTGATGCAAATTTTGAAAAAGTAATTGAGACTGTTAGTTTGAATATTAAGGCAGGAGAAAATACATTCAGTTGTACAACTCCAATGGCTAAGTGCTATTATAAAATAGTTATTGATTGTAAAAAGGCTTCATCAAATGGTATAGTGCAAATTTCAAAATTAGAATATTATACTAAGAAATAACAAAATCAGGATGGGAATTTCCCATCCTTTTTGTAACATATTTAGGTATTTGTCATATATTATACTGAGGTGTTAAAGTGAATTTAAATAAAGTTATGAATTTTATTTCTGAGAATAATATTCAACCTGATGCGGTATTCGCATTAGTTGAAAAAGTAAGGTATATGGATCTAAATGATGAAGCAAGTATTAGACAAGTAATTAAAGATGTATCAGTGCTTGCTGGAAAGAATTTAGATAAAGCAGAAGAGAATAAATTAGTTCGAGACATTATGACAAATGGTGTTAATGAAAATATTTTTAATT
>ULVQ01003621.1_pt1 | contig 15896 bp, 6 predicted proteins | sample 1959591 | NCBI WGS metagenome assembly ULVQ01 (sample SAMEA4835790, study PRJEB28245) | human gut metagenome | biome: gut microbiome; material: fecal sample | place: Denmark | collected 2008
TACGCCGTCCGCTGGGAAAGTGGCCGCAAGTACATCACCTATACCACCCCGGACGGCATGAAATGCCGCGATAACAAACTGCACGAAGAAAAGTATTGCAAGGAGGCCATGGAACATGAATTCAGAATACGGGCAGAGCTCGTCCAGAGAAAATTCCATCGAGCAGCGGAAACCGATGGAGGAATTGAAACGGCTGAATCAGCCGAACAGCGCGCCGGCAAATACACCGCCGCAGCCGATTCAGCCCATTGTGATCCAGTGCGATCTGCCGCAGGCGATGAACAAGCTGACAAAGCAGGCGGACGGGATGAACTGGGAACTGGAGGAGATTCGGAAAACGCTGCCAGAACTGAAACCATACATCGACCTGACACCGGTGCAGAAGTCTCTGGCGGAGATTCAGAAATCGCTGACGGAGATGAACAAACTGCTGGAACGGGTTGGGAACCTGAGCGAGAGGTATTCCTCCAAATGGATCGACTGGCTTCCGGATTTCAGCCTGCTGGTGGTCACCAAGTGGATCATGCTGGTGCTGATCCTTGGCACGGCGGCACTGGCGGGTTGGTATGGCGCGGCGGCGATCCGCGGCCTATTCCTCTGATCCCCGCCGTGGCCGGGCTGACCGCTGTGGGGACATTGATGGATGAGGATGAGGACGCCGAGGAAAAGCGGCGGCGCATGGAGGCGAAAATCGCCGCCGAAAACTTCGGCGCTGTGGTCGGCTTCGCCGCAGGTGCGGCTCTGGCGGCGAAAGAAAAATTGGATGAACACGCCGCGCGGGAAGAACAGAAAAAGCAACAGCATGAGCAAACGATGGGAGGACGCTAAAAATGGCAAGCATCAAGCAATTGGACGAGCGGCGATATAAGATCACCGTCAGCAACGGCTACCGGCCCAACGGCAAAAAAATCAGCAAGGCAAAGACCATCCAAGTCCCGCCCGGTGTCCCCAAGCGCGGCATCGGGCAGTATGTCGCCCACGCCGCCGAGGAGCTGGAGCGCAGCTTCAAGACTGGCTACGCCGAGGATGGCGAAATGGCCTTTGAGGAATTCGCGTCCCGCTGGCTGAAGCGACAGACCAAATACGCCCCCAGCACCATCGCTGCATACCGGCGGATGTTGGAGGTGGTGTATCCCTTGATCGGCGGCATTCGTCTCAACAAGCTCCGACCGATGGCGCTGGAAAATATGCTCTCTGTGCTGCGCAAGCGCAAGCACCACGGAAAGCTCATCAACGAATCTACCGCGCAGCGGTATCTCTCCGTGGTCTCCGCCGTACTCAGCGACGCCAAGCGCAACGAGATCATTGAGAAGAATCCCGCGCGGATGTTAGACCTCCCCACACCGCGGCGCACGGCACAGCGCATCCCCACACAGTGGGAAATCCAAAAGCTGCTGGACGCGCTGGCAAAAGAGCCGCGGCACTACCGCCTGTTCTATCTGCTCTCCATGTACACTGGCTGCCGCCGGGGCGAGCTGTGCGCTCTGCAGTGGTCTGATTTCACCGTCACGCAAAACGGTCTGCTGCTCACCGTCAACCGCTCCCGTAGCAGCGTCCCCGGCAAGGGCATCGTGGAAGGCAGCACCAAAAACGGCAAGAGCCGTGAAGTCTATCTCTCCTCCGACCTGCGGGGCATTCTCTTCACCTACAAGCGCCGCAAGCAAATGGAGGCGGACAAGCAGCGCCGCAGGCTCAGCCCCTACCTCTTCACTGATGAGCAGGGGCAACTCATCCACCCGGACACTTTCACCAAGCGGCTGCGAAAAATCTATGACGCCATCGGTTTTCCGCGGGAGTACCACCTTCACACCCTGCGGCACTACTTCGTGACCTCGCTTCTGCACTGCGGCGTGGACAAGCAGACGGTGGCAGACCTCGTGGGGCATGCGGACACTGGCTTTCTGGAGCGCACCTACTGCCACCCCCAGCAGGCGCAGAAGGAACAGGCGGCTGACTCCATGCTCACCATGCTCCGTCCGGATGGCGGACAGATTTTCAATCTCGCCGCCTGTTCTCCGAAGCGGCACAGCGCATGATTGTTGCTTTCGTAGAAAATCATTTTTCCTCAAAATTAAGGATAGCTTTACCGCCGTGCTTGCGGTATGTTGTGCTTGCGAAATAAGCCTCAACTGTACCGAGGTCAAATGAAAGAGAGGTCATTTTTATGGCAAGCATCCGCAAGCGCGGCAGCAGCTATCTCATCGTGGTGTCCATGGGCTATGACTACAACGGCAAGCGCATCAAGTCCCAGCAGAAAACCGTCCACCCGCCGGAGGGACTGACGCCCAGGCAGGTCGAAAAGTGGCTCAACGAGCAGACCGTCCTCTTTGAGCGTGACTGCCATCACACGCCGCAGCCCGTCCAGCAGCTCACGCTGGCAAAATACATCGACCTGTGGCTGACGGACATCGCTCCCGGCAAGCTGGCGAAGTCCACCATTCGCCGTGACCGGCAGGACATCGAACGCATCCTCCCAGCATTGGGTCACTACAAGCTCACCGAGCTGCGGCCGGAGCACTTCCGGAATTTCTACGCAGAGCTGCGAAAAGTCATCAGTCCCGACACAAAAAAGCCACTCTCCGAGTACACCATTGAGGGCGTGCACGCTACGCTGTGCAGCATCCTCTCTGATGCCGTGGAGGGTGGCTTTCTTTCGCATAATCCGGCGTGGCGCACCTACCGCTACGCCGGGCGCAAGTGCGAAAAGAAGATCGCGGACGAGGAAACGGCGCAGAAGATCATCGCCGCGCTGGAGGGCGAAAGCATCAAGTACGAAACCTACTTCAAGCTCATCATCGCCACAGGAATGCGGCGGGGTGAGTGCTGCGGACTGAAATGGTGTGACATTGATTGGGAGCAGCGATCCATCCACATCTGCCGCAACGCGGTCAAGGTGACAGACGAGGAGATCTTCGTCAAGGAACCCAAGACCCGCGCGGGCAACCGCTATGTGTACTTCTCCGCTGAGATGGAAAGTCTTCTGCGGGAGTATCGGCAGGAATGTGCATACATCACCGAAACCTATGACCAGCGGCAGCTGACCGCTGATGACTTCCTGTTCCGCCGTCAAGGGGCGCAGCTTCCCATGACGCCCACCACCTTCACCTACCGCTTCAAGCTGATCCTCAAGAAGAACGGCCTGCCGCAGGAGCTGAACGTCCATTCCCTCCGGCACACCGCCGCCAGCCTGATGATCGCAGGCGGCACGGATGTGGCAACAGTGGCGGGCATCCTCGGCCACAGTCAGCCCTCCACCACGCTGGATATTTATACCCACGCTTTCGACAAGAACAAAAAGGCCGCCAGCGCGGGACTGCAAGGGATGCTGGAGATTTGAATCACACTTCCGCACACATATATCGAAGCTCACAAAACTGCATGGTTGAGATTGTTACATCTTTATGCTATAATTGACAAAATACCACATATTACAGCTCCCATTCGTGCTTTGATTAATGTGTAAGGTGGGTGGATATTATGCGCATGAGCGAAGCAGAGTTTCTGAACCGATTGAACAAGGCATTCCCGGAGAAGGTGATATTTGCTGAACAATCTCGCCTTAGCGTATATTTGTCGTTGTTTGTGGAAATCCGCAGATACGCAAGAGGTGCTGGTGTATCATCTGTTCAATGGCTTACCGGCAGAGGCTTTATTTGGAAAGAAACAGGGTATATCGAACCCGATATGCACAGTGGAGATAAATGCGGACTCTCTCCCGATCCTACCGCCTTTGAACTGGCCGACTATGTGTTTCGAACCTATCCATTAGCCGGAGAGTACCAGTTAACCAACAAGGAAGACGCGCTCCTCTATCAGTGCGCAAGTGAAACCATCAAAAAAGTGCTAAAGAAAAGCGGACACACTTCCGCAAGAGAGGACACGGTACTCGTACTTGAAACAATTAACCTATTGAAGATTTGGTCGTCAGGATTAGCAGATGAAGATATTTCTGGTTCTTTTTGGAACTATATCTTCCTTCAATATGGTTTCAAGTCAGAAAATTCCGAGGCTGCAGCCAATAGATTGTACAATTATTTCAGAGGTGCAATCAAAGGTACATTGGCACACTACAAACGTTTTTTTGCGCCTGAAGGGACTCAGCAATATTACACCTCTCTGCTGCTCCACGCTCTGGCACCAAAGCAAAGCATAGAATCTCTCTACTCCATTCTATTTGATTTTTATGTGAAAAACTTAGATTTCCAATATGTAACGGAGGATATCAGCTACAAAGTATTTACGAAAGGCATACGTGCGCGTTGGGATTCCCGCGTTGCCAAGAATGATGAACTGCAATTAAGGGCAGATGCCATATTTTCCGGTTTGCAGACATTGTTTAAGGAACGTCCCGGATATATGGCAGTTCTCTGTGACTCCATCGTAAAAAAGATGGATGCAATTCTCCGGAATGAAAACACCGACCTAATTGATCCCGACCGAAATTATTGGGACACTATCCTCGTCGAATGGTATCAAAGGAAAAGCAGTACCGAACGGGTACAGGCACAGGGGGAACAACGGCAGCGGAAAACAGAATATGTTGCAACGACGACAGACCGCATCTATGCTCAATATACGATGGAGCATTCCTCCGTTGGCATAGCAATACCTAAAATCCGCTTGTCTAAGATAGCGCAGCAACGTCCTGTAATTAAAATCTACCAAAGTGAAATTTGTATCTATAACGCTGAACTTTCGGTCACTGGGGATGAATTGTGCTTAACAACAAGAAGTCGCTTCATTCCGTTTGAAGAAATGTCGTATGATTTTTCAAACACACCGGCTATACGGGTAGAGATCCACTATGACGGAGAGCTTCTCTATAATTCGGCTGAAAAGCTATATCGCCAATATATCTTGTTGGATGCATCGGGGGCAGAAAGAACTCCCCACTGTGGAACAATTTACTTGTTTGCCAGCAACTTGCAGGAAGTAACCTTTCCCGATGATACAGACGGAATATATAGCTACCCATATCCGGGGCAACTGTACCGCATAAATTTGGACGAGGTGTCATCAGCTGCCATTGATGGCCGAGAGGTCTTCGTATGCGCATCGACTGCGGCACAGTTCCGCCATCATACCTCCCTGCGTAAAGCGGTCTCTGCCCAAGTAATCCATCAGGGTGTATCCTTCGATATTTTTCCTGCCCCCTTCCAGCTTTTTATCGTTCTCCCCGAGGGAGAAAAAAGCATACGATACCAATTCTCCATCGACGGAGTGCGTCACAATGCAGATGCTTTCTGTGATGGCGGAAATGAATTGGAAATTCCATCAGAAAATGATGGCCTTTGCCACTGTGTCCGTATAATCGACCTTGCTACTGACTTGGTAAAATATGAATTCAATTACATAGTTCTTGCAGATTTCAATGTTACTTTAAACGCACCCATCTACTATGCAGACGGATCACAAGCAACTGCCAATATTTCCTTTGCCGCCAAGCAGTTCCATTATTCCCTGGTCTTAGAAGATACCTCTGACAGTATAATCGTCCCCGTTTCCGGAATGGCTTGGCAGCTTGAACTGTACATTCCTTTGGTTCACTGCACGTTGATGGGGCATAATGCATTCAAGATTCCGGGTATGATTTGGCACAAATCCATTCTGCACGACGAATTCGTAAAGCTGGAGTTGCCAGAGGGATGGAGTGGACAGCTCATGCTTGGTATAAGCCCTGTTCCAGAGGTGAGTCCTTCCTATTTCGAACTTGGCAATACGCTCCGTGCGATAACGGCGCCGCAGGCAGAGTATGATCTGTGGATTTCTCTGGAGAATATAGCAGGAAATCATATAAACCGAAAAATTACCACCATCGCCTGTAAGCCCACCTTTGCTGCTCCGCCAATCGAAGTAATTGACAGCACCCTGCACTGGCAACCGGAGGGCAACTATGTTGGCGATCCCGAAAGCACCTTTCAAGTCGAAGTCCAACGCCCCGGCGGAAGTATCGACACTTATGCGACATCAACAGAAAGCACCGCCCTTGCCAACACCAGTTCCTACGCCTTGGGAAACTATTCTTATCAAGTTTTCCTAAAAAAGAAAAGCCTGTTTTCCGGCGGAATGAATGAACTTATTTTCAAGGGTTCATATTGCGTTGGAAATCCACTCGAATGGCTTTATGACGGGAAAGAGCTTATTATAGGAGATGCGCTCTACTGGGATTTTGAGACAGAGACCCTGAAAGCGTTGCTTATGAAGTACGGATGCGGAATCCTGACAAATTTGGACTACCAAGAGGCCACTATCGCATCTGGTGAAACAATGCCCGCACCGTGCTATTCGGCAACACTATCCTTTATTAGTAGTACAGGGCGACGCATCCCGTTTAACTCCAAGCCGTCAAATGACTTTGAATTGGTCAACCCTGTTAAGGTTTGGATTGTCAACGAACACTTGCTGATCCTACGGTGCATAACGGAGGATGCAGTATATGTTGACAAGGATTTTTCCACAATAGTCAATCGTAATCCTGACACTTATATGAGCAAAGCTGAACAGCATCATCGATTAAAGACACCCGACTATTTCAAGTACAGCATTAGAGAGGGCTACCAATATGTTTGATCCCATCAAGGCTTCTAAGGAAATCAAAGATAGCTATATCGATTATATCACGACCACATTTGATATGGCTGACACCGACTATGAGCGAGAATTTCGGAAAGAGTTGCAAACGGACGGTATGGTAGCCAGCGGACCTTTTCTTGATATTGGCGGCTCCTATGAAACAGGGCATACATTGCGAGAATTGATCCAAGCACAAAAAGCAAGTATCTTGTTTGAAAACCTGGAGCCTGTTGCAGAAAAAGAGCGTGAGCTAAAGCTGGACAGGCCTCTTTATCAGCATCAGGAAACAGCCATGCTGAAAGCGGGCAAAGGGGAAAATCTGGTCGTTACGACAGGAACAGGTTCTGGTAAAACGGAGAGTTTTTTGCTGCCCATTATCAATCATCTATTGCGAGAGCAGGAAGCCGGAACTCTATACGCCGGTGTCCGTGCGATCATTATCTATCCGATGAACGCGCTGGCCAATGACCAGATGAAACGTATGCGCGCTCTTTTCAAGAATTACCCTCAAATATGCTACGGTGTTTACAATGGCAATACCGAGCATACACAGTCCAAGGCGCTGGCGGAGTACCACCGCACCTACCACGATGAAGCCGGGGAACCGATAGACCCTGCTCCCAATGAAATCATCTCCCGTGAGGTCATGCAGGAACGGCCTCCCCATATTCTTATAACCAACTATTCCATGCTGGAATACATGATGCTGCGGCCAAAGGATGACGCGGTATTTTCCGGTGCCAAGTTAAAATTTATTGTTTTAGACGAAGCACACATCTACAAAGGTGCAACAGGCATGGAGACCTCCCTGCTGATGCGCCGACTCCGGGCGAGGATCAGCGAACCCGATAGTGTTCAATACATTCTGACAAGTGCAACGCTTGGAGGGCCTGATGCAGATGGTGATATTCTGAGCTTTGCTGAAAAGCTATGTGGTGTTGCATTCCAACGCTCTGGAATTATTCGTTCCACAGAAAAGCGACCTGCCATGGAAGATTTTTCGGACTTTGCACCAGCACTTTTTGAGGAACTGCAAAGAAGTCCTGATATTTCCTCCGTGTTAACCCGCTATCACGCTGACTTCGCTCCGGGAGGGAGCGAGGGCGAAAAGCTCTATGCGCTTTTCTTGCATTCCCGGCTGTTTGCTTTGCTTCGGAAGGTCGCACACCAGCCAATTACGGTCGCACAGCTACGTCAGGCCCTGTCCGAAATATGTCCTATGACAAATGAACAGGTCATATCCTTCATTGCAGTCTGTGCTCGCGCCGAAAAAGATGGCGCAAATCTGATCAAACCCCGCTATCACTTTTTTGTGCGAGCCTTAGAGGGGGCATATATCACACTCGCTTCTCCGAAGCACCTGTTTTTACATCGGAAGCACTCGTTTACAAGCGAAAACAACAAAACCGATGCCGCGGTATTCGAGGCCGCTGTCTGCACAGATTGTGGAAGAATGGCTATTGTCGGCAGAGAAGAAGGCGGAGCTTTACACCCATCAGCGCGGAAGGGGCTGGACGACCCTTCCGACTTCTACTACCTTAAGGACAGCGCAGAAGATGTACTGATTGACGAGGAAGATTGTGCAGATGACGCCACAAACGATTTTGTCATTTGCTCGGTTTGCGGGGCTATCTCTACGGAAGCAGACACAAAATTTAAGCCACTATGTGAACACAGCGAATCCAACTATCGCAAGCTTCGCAAAATAGAACAACACAAAAACCATGTTGCCAGATGCCCTGCCTGCGGCTTTGGTTCGTTCCGCCGCTTCTATTTGGGAAGCGAAGCAGCCACCGCTGTATTGGGAACCGAGCTTTTTGAGCAGCTTCCCAACGAGGAAGTCACCATAACATCAGCACTAAAGGAAAATCAAAATTCTGGTCGGCGCAGCATCTTCGCTGGCACAGCGCAACCACAGCAAATACGTAAAAAGCTGATGCGGCAGTTTCTTTGCTTCTCTGACAGCCGAAGTGAAGCGGCGTTTTTCGCCTCCTACATGGAGCGTTCCTATGATGAATTTTTGCGTAGACGAGGTATTTGGCACATTGCGGAGAAATATCGCAATAGCGGCATAGAAAAAGTAAGCGTATTTCAATTCGTCGATGAACTCAGCCGCTATTTTGAAAACAACAGATCTTTTGCCGAGTGGGATGCTGGCGAAAATCAAGATGTGGGTAAGTTATCTGCTGCGAGCCGCAGTAATGCGTGGGTGGCGATTCTGAATGAAATGTTCAATGCCCGCCGCGGCACCAGCCTTGTGTCAATGGGTGTACTTTCTTTTGCATACAGGCGAAACGCTCAGGTAGCTACGGCGTTTCAGGGCGACCCGTATAACCTCTCATCACAGGACGCCATTGCCCTGCTCGAACTTCTGACACAGGACGCAGTATTCTCCGGTGCCATCGATGCAGGAAAGGAGTATACGCTGACAGCCGCTGAACGCGAGTATATTTTCTTTACGCCCTCGGCAAAGAAGTTGGTATTGCTGCGTACAGGAGACTCCGCAAAGCAAAGCTGGATCTCCGGGTGGCGTGGTCGAAAGCGTCCCAACGGGAATTATTATCCCAACAGTCGACTCGTGCGGCTGACGCGGGCATTGGGTATTTCCGATGATGAAGCGGACGCCATTTTGGAAGATTATTGGACTAATGTGTTCAAAGCGGAAACGGAGGAATTTGTACTCGATGCGAACGATTTTGATATTTGCATCGGCGGAACGGAGGGCGCGAAATTTTACCGTTGCAAGAAATGTGGTCGGGTCACACCGTATAACGTAAAAAAACATTGTGCTTCCGTAAAATGCGCAGGAATGTTGGAACCCTGTGATCCTCTAAAGGATTCTGCCATGAACCACTACGCCCGTCTTTATAGCAGCAGTCACTCTGAACCGTTATATATCAAGGAGCATACGGCGCAACTTGCAAAGGATCAGCAAACACGGTATCAAGAAGCCTTCGTACAAAAGAAGATCAATGCGCTCAGCTGCTCTACGACTTTCGAAATGGGTGTTGATGTGGGCAGTCTGGAAACCGTGTATATGCGTGATGTCCCGCCCAGCCCATCCAATTATGTGCAGAGGGCAGGCCGTGCCGGTCGAGCAAAGCATTCTGCGGCATTTGTTATGACCTATGCGAAATTATCCTCTCACGACTTTACATATTATGACGACCCGACGGCCATGATCAGCGGAAAGATCAAAGCCCCAATTTTCGAAATTGAGAACGAAAAGATACTAAATCGCCATATTTTTGCTGTAGCTCTGAGTTCCTTCTTCGCACAGCATAAGGAAGTCTATGCGGGTGATAACCAAACTGTCTTGTTGAATGAAGGCGGCTATGAGCTGCTGAAGGAGTACTTGAATACACAGCCGGAAAATCTCCGACAACTCTTACTGCGCTCGATTCCAACAAAAATGCATCAGCGACTTGGGATTGCTGATTTCGGTTGGATAAATCGACTTTGCGGAGAGAATGGTGTTCTTGAAATCGCCGTACAGGATTTCCGCGGAACAGTAGCGGAAATGGAAAAGGAACTGTTGGCTTGCCGCCGCAGGCACGACGATGAAGCTGCCGGTGTCTGGAGCCGCACCCTTAGAAATTTCAGGTGCAGCAAGGATGACAACGCTGGGAAAAAGAGTCTTATCGGTTTTTTGGTTCGCAATAATGTACTTCCCAAGTACGGTTTCCCCGTGGATACTGTTGAGTTGATTCCGGATATCAACGCTGTGGGGCGAGGAAAGGCTTTGCAATTAGCCAGAGATCTACAAATGGCCATCGCAGAGTACGCTCCCGGTGCAGAGGTCGTCGCAGATGGCAAAATGTATGTCAGCCGCTATATTCGCAAAATGCCGGGCAAAAATGCAGACGCCGCATGGGAGAAAGGCTTCTACTGCCCCAAGTGTCCTACTTGCGGCCAGCCAAACTTCACTAAAGATCCTGTTGCTGGCAGCGGTCGCGAATGCGTTTCCTGCCATACTCCCATCAAACGCCTGTCTTGGAGAAAAACGTTGGAACCGCGCATGGGGTTCTGTGCAGAAAAAGAAGCCCGGCCTGTTCCTATGCACCGCCCCGAACACGATTTTAAGACAGACGATTACTACATCGGAGACCCGCATCGTAATCTAATCGCCAAGCAAATATTTGAAGTAAACGGTCAAGCTTTGCAAATTGAATCTACTTCAAATGACTCTCTCGTAGTCATTGGCCAGACTGATTATAAAGTTTGTCCTGCTTGCGGATATGCAAGCGAAACCGGAATCCCCCTTGAGCACAAGAACTCCAGAGGATACCGTTGTGTTAATAAAGAGGGCAACTCGGCAGAATACCGTTTGTCGCATGATTTCAAGACAGATGTGGCAAAAATTACCTTTGTGACACAAGAGGCGGCAGATATAAATGTGATGCTGTCAGTGCTCTATGCCCTGTTAGAGGGATTGTCCCGCGAGATGGGGATAGAGCGCACCGACATCAAAGGATGTTTGTTCTACACATCTGTGGATGGGTGTATGATCTTTTCTGTTGTTCTATATGATGCAGTTGCTGGTGGCGCAGGCCATGTTCGCAGAATTGTGACAGCGGACGGGCAAGCATTCCAACGAGTTCTCGCAAAAGCAATTTCCGTTGTAGACAACTGCGATTGCGACTCGTCTTGCTACAGATGCCTAAGAAATTACTATAACCAAAAAATCCACGACAATCTGAATCGAAACCAAGCTTCCGCGTTTTTACACCAGTGGGTGGGAAACATGAACCCATTACCGATGGAAACAATTGAATAAAAGATTTTCCCTCTGCCATATAGCAGAGGGAAAATCTTTTTGTAATAGCGAAACACTATAGATATCACACCATTACATCCGCATATTCTTCATATAGGCATATAAAACGCTTATATTTTCCAAATTTCATTGCCGCTAAGCAGAAAACCGTATAGGATTCTTTTTTCGGTCTCACTTGCCTCTTCCGATTTAATTCGGTTTTGAATTATCGGTATGATAGCATCTTTGTGGGCAATAAAACAACTCATGTACTTTTCATGACGAGCAAAGTTTTCCCACATATAATTGGAAAAGTCTACTTGAGAGTAGTCAAAACTCTCCGAATCTAATAGGAACTGCAAATGCGGTCTTCCCTCAGACAGTTCTTTTAAAGCACTTATATCAGATATCATATCGTTTATATAGAGAAGATAGACGCATTCCAATCTACTCTCAACCGGATCGGGGTATGAGTGCACACCTGTGACTTCTTTTCTGCTAAGCTCTATTACTCCATTTAGAAATTCCTTGATTGAATTCTGATCTGGGGTCAACCATCCAGAGAATATAAAGTCGTAGATTGCCTCTATTGGCAGTTGTGCAAAGTTATCGGATAAAATGTATTTATACTTCTGTTGAACCGTATCACCGGTAATCTGCTGATAAAACAACCTCAATAATATGACTTTCTTATGGAAATCCTCTGTAGTATCAATGATAGCCTGAATCTTATCTGTAGTTGCCTCATCCTTTGATATGAATTGCTCAATGAGATGACGAAGACTGTTGAAATGCACATTCACCGCATACTCAAAGAATTTTTCTCCGCCCACTATTTGATGAACAAACTCAAAATTATGGGGAAATGCTAATAAGCTGCAAAGCTTTGAAAGCTCTCTCAAGCTTTGCCTAAAGTCCGGCCAACCTATAGAAAAGAAGATTGGAGCAATAATCTTATCACTGAGTAACGCTTCTACCGATGCTGCAATTATCTCTTTGCTATTCTCATCTAAGACAACCAAGTTCAGTAATAGTACTATATTGGAAAGCGCAGAAAACGACGATTGCAATAATCCATAAGTCTTTGCAGTCACAATAGAATGACAAAGATTCTTAAAGCACTCTGCAAGGAATGTAACTTCCTGTACGCCCGTATTCAATTGTTTTACATTATATGACCTTACAAGCGCACTCAAATCTTTTGTCGAAATAAACTTTGCCATAATATCCAGATCAATGTATTCTACGGCATACTTTTCGTTTGCAAATTCCATATCTCCAAAAAGAGTAGTTTTTTGGGCCGCATCACTATTTGCGCATATTATGGCTTCGATATATGGTTTGAAAAAATCTTTTAAATCTCTAAAGCCTTGATACAGAATGTGGTTGTTATAGTAAAAAAAGTATTGTGTTATAGCAAGCCGTTTTATTTCATAAAGCCTTGCACACGATGTTCCACCAAAATGAATGGTATTTCTGTCCCCAACATCTTTCTTTAGCTTTTCTAAGGCTTCGTACATCGAAAGTCTCTTTTTAGTATTACCACTATAAATGTCAAGATATCCAGAGAACACCTCTCTTTCCTTGCTTGCAGCGATATTTTGAACAAATTGTTTGACTTTGGCAGAATCAAAGCCCCCAAAGTATGTCTGGATTGCCTCAAGTACAGCGGAATTATGCAGATAAGCAACTTTCTGGTCTATAGGGAACCCAGAGCAATCTATTTCTTCGTGGAATTTTAATATTTCACTAAAACCATCCACAATGCTTTTGTAAAAAAGCATTTCATTTGCTTCTAAATCTATATGCTCGCTGTTGAGCAATGCTTTGATCTCATCATATTTATTCAGAATATAGAGATTAAAAATTTCACTTTTCAGCAAAGCGTTATCAGACAGCTCTCCTATACGAAAGCGCATGACTTTATGCTCGTGAATGCACTGTATGGATACGATTCCAGCATTTAGAAAAAGTTGTCTTAAATCAGTTGCACCTTCGTCCCCAGACTCCATAAATGCTATTAATCTTGCATAATCGTTTTCAGAAAAAAGACGTAATTCCCGGTCCGTAACCTCATATCTTTTCACATAAAGCAGCTTTAGAATTTGCTCATAGCTGACAAAGCTGAAACGAGACATAAATTTTACGGCATTTTCTATTGTAGATAAATTCTCCTCTAATGCAGGATTGGCAATCACACGCAGAAAACTATATAGACGCTTTCCAATTTCATTGGATAGATCCGCTGGGATCTCCTGAATCAGCGGCATGGAGTTAATATTGATTACTTCGATATTATTGCTACTAAAATAAGAAAGCTGAGTATCATCAACAATCTCCTGATCCAGAATCAGGTAGCCAACTCTTCTGTCCACATCAAATGCTCCGTTTTGTGAACGCATATAGTTTAGCCAACTGAGAATAAGCTTGATGTTATAATCATTTAACGAATATCCCAAAAACAACACAATATGGTCCGTCAGCAACGATTTGATGAAGAGTTCAATTAATATGTGTTTTTGCGAATAGTCTAAGTAGTCTTGCTCTTTTAGAACAATACTGGAAGCATCGGAAAGATCCCCGTGCATTTTAATGATGTACTTTCCTTTGTCCGCATTCAGCAAATCCTTATCGTAAACAATCACCTGATATTGCTCACAAAATATATTTTTCGAGGATTCAAGCAACTGGTCATAATTCGTGGTGATAATATGTGCCGGATTGATATCAAAAATCGCTGACGACAAAGGTGCATCTGCCGTCACAGCGGGAATGCTTTCGTTTAATATACGATAGTATAATTCTTGATCCTTGTTAAACACATGCTGCGGTACCTTTAGAAGTTCATCTGTCGAAAAATCATCTTTCAATAAGCAGGTGTTTTCACAGCTTTCTAATCTATGTCTGCAAGTATCACACCTCGAATAATCAATCGCCTTTGCCATATTTTGAATCAAGGCATTCCAACTGGGCATTCCGTCTACATTGCAAGACACTCCCGCACCTACAAAAATAACCAGTTTTCCTTGCTCGGCTTTTTCTCTGAACATGCTGATATAGTTGAGCAGTTCATCGTTGCCCATAAACACATTCACCTTCTTTATCTATGTGGTGTAGTAAGAAAAATGTTTGATATGTTTTATTATACTGCAAGCTATTGCTCTTGGCAACGCTTTGCTACAATAGCCTCAACACCGACAAAGGAGCTGAGGCTATGCCAATCACCTATTCAACTGAACTCAAAGTCAAAACCATCCGCCGTTATGAAAAGGGCGAGTCAATCAAAGCGCTAAGTCAAGAGTTGCACATCTCGCAAAGCACCCTGTACCAATGGCGCAAAGAATACTGCTCGATCAAAACGCCCAACCATACCTACACGCCTGCTGAATTCGATGCCATCTCCCGCCGCCTGCAAAAGCTGGAGCATCATATGGAGATCATTCGCCAGACCGAGTATCTGTCGAATATACCCTTGCAGAAAAAGCTTGCCACTCTTGAGAAACTCTATCATCGACCGGGCAATCCTTTCAGTGTCCATGAGCTGTGTGACGCTCTTGATGTGGCAAGGGGGACCTTCTACAACCACATCTTCCGTAAGGCGGACAGAAGCCAATACCAAGAGGAACAAACTCAGCTCATGCTGAAGGTCAAGCAGGTATTTGATGACAGTGAGCAGCGCTTTGGCGCGGAAAAGATACGCATCGTTTTAGCTGAGAGCGGCATTCGTGTTGGTAAAAAGCGCATTTCCGCCATTATGCAGGAGTTAGGCCTATGCAGTGTCCGGACAGATGCAAAAAAGCAGTTCAAGCGCAAGCAACAATATGCAAAACAAAATCTGCTGAAACGGGAGTTTTCGGCAGAGCATCCAAATCAGATATGGGTCAGCGATATTACATACTTCAAGGTCAAAAGCTACTGGGTCTGTCTCTGTATCATTCTGGATCTATACTCCCGCAAGGTTATCGGCTGGCGGGTATCAAAGCATATGAGTACACATCTGGTCACCGCAACCTTCAAAACCACTTATCAGGAGCGAGGGAGACCGCAGAACCTGACCTTTCACAGTGACAGGGGTAGCCAGTATGTTTCAAAAACGCTGACCGGTCTGTTTCAACAGTACGGTGTAAAGCAATCTTTCTCTGCAACGGCCAGGCCACTGGATAACGCCGTGGCTGAGACGTTCTTTTCCTCCTTCAAACGGGAGGAGGCTTACCGAAAAGACTACACCTCCGAACAACATTTTCGTAGGAGTGTGGAGGAGTATATTTGGTTCTACAATGAGGTGCGCCCCCACCAGACTCTGAACTACAAGACGCCGCAGGCTTTTGAGGACGCATACAAGCCTGCTTTATCGGAAAGTAGTGTTTAAATAGCCGCCATGCATAAAAATATTAGTTTTGCGTTTGGAGCGTTTTGGAGAATCGGTGCCTTGACATGAAAAAGCGGAAAGCCCCATATTGCAAGGCTTCTCGGATATGACAAGTCCCACTTTTCGATAAAATAGTTCGAAAAGCGGGACTCATTCAATACCGCCGCTCATTGTGCTGGTTGGAGGCCGAATGGACGC
>ULVQ01057063.1_pt1 | contig 15865 bp, 14 predicted proteins | sample 1959591 | NCBI WGS metagenome assembly ULVQ01 (sample SAMEA4835790, study PRJEB28245) | human gut metagenome | biome: gut microbiome; material: fecal sample | place: Denmark | collected 2008
AGAAACGACAGCCGGAGAAAAGCCGACAGCTTTTAAACAGCTTACAAGAATAAATGCAATCGGCGGTATCAATATTGAGCCGGAGCAAATAGACGCATCAGCACTTGAAGATTACACGACAAAATATGTCAAAGGTCGTGCCGATACTGGTGGGTCTTTTGCAGTAACGGTAAACTTTACAGATGATACCGTAAAAGAGTGGGAAGCTCTTATAAAGGCGTATAAAGCGTTGACAGGTGGAAAACAAATGTGGTTTGAAACTATCATTCCGGGCATTGATAAAGCGTTATTTGTTATCGCAGAGCCACCGGAAAGCATCCCTCAGCCGGAAATCGGGCAGAATGAACTCTTAACAGTTGAGATGAACTTGACTATTGTTGAGAAAAAAGACCCTGATACAAAGGTAGACTTTACACCGGGGGAATAAAAAGCTATTCGGCTGAGACAAAGGCTGTGTCGGATAGCAAATCTAAAACAGCCGACTACTCATACGATAAAGATGAAACAATTTAAAAATAGCAAAATTGATTAAATGATTAAAAGTGGGGCGGTCTTAGGACTGCCCCACTTTCTTACAAATGTAAGGGAAAGGGAAATAATATGTATAAAATTATAAATATCAATAAAAAGGACTATAAACTTGAATACTCATTAGAAGCATCACTTTATCCTGAGAGCACAGAAAAGTTATTAGAACTTATATCATCAACAGATGCAGAAAACGAGAATGACAAGATTAAAAATATAATTAAAGGAATGTCAAATGTTCCGCAAACAACATTACATATGTTCTATGCAGGCTTACTTGAGCATCATGGTACAGGCTCAGATAGTGACGGAACAGTAACATCAATAGAAAATGCAAAGGCATTGTTAAAACAGTATATAAGTGAAAATAAAACAAACTTCTATGCTGTTATGGAAATAATTATGGGACAGATGGCAGAAGATGGTTTTTTAGATTTGATAGGTCTGAACGACATGATACAGACCGAGGAAGAAGAACCGAAGAAAACTCCGAAAGTTCCACAAGACCATTTGAAGAAAAATTAAGTTTCAAAGAAAATATTGAAAAAAATATCTTGCCAAGTGCGATAAAGGCAGGATTGACATATAAAGAAGCTATGCATATGACCCCAAAAGCCATTGAGATGCATATAGAAGCGTATAGTGAGAAAGAACAGGAAAAAGTAAAAGTATCTGAATATCTTTCATGGCTCAACGGCTATTATGTTGTCGAAGCAATAGCTTGTACTTTTGGAAAAGGAAGATACCCTAAAAATCCTTTACAGGAAAATAATAATAATGAGAACGGCGAAAAGCCGAAATCAGAATTGCAGAAGCAAAGAGAATTATTTGCGGCAAGATTATTTGCTACATTTGCTAATGCAGAATTAGACAAAATAGAAAAAGAGGAATAGCAATTTTATTTGCCGTTCCTCTTTTATTTTTGAGGTGATAATCAATGAAAATGACTACAAAGTATGCAAAAAGCATTAGTTATGGAAATAAAAGACCATTAAGCAACATCAAATACATTGTCATACATTATACAGGCAATAAAGGAGATACGGCACAGAATGATCTTGATTATTTTGCAAATGGCAATACAAGACAGGCGGGAGCACATTTCTTTGTTGATAAAAAAGGAAATGTCGGCAAGTCAATAGCAATGAACCGTACAGCATGGGCGGTAGGTGGTGACCACAGAAGTGGAAGAAAAGGCGAAGCAGCTTATTTTGGCAAATGTACAAATACAAATTCGGTGTCTATTGAATTGTGTGATATGTGCTTAAAAACAAACTGGGAACAGATGTATGCGACAAGAAAACTTGTTAAATATATTCAAAGTAAGTGCCCTAATGCGAAAACAATTATTAGACATTGGGATGTAAACGGAAAAGATTGTCCAGCACCTTTTACAGGTAGTGGTAATGAGAAATGGACTGAATTTAAGCGTTTTATAACAGCAGGCTACAAGTTTACGGCGGTTGTTACGAAAGATGCGGCATTAAGAAGTAAACCGAAGCTGGGGGCAGTAAATAAAAAAGGTACTGCAAAAAAAGGAACAAAAGTTAAGATTGTCAAACTCAATGGGAATTGGGGACTTACTGACAACGGATATTGGATAAGTCTTGAAAAAGTAAAAGAGATTTAATCAGAATGAGGTGATTTGATGGAATTAGATAGTTTAGAACTGAAAGTATCGGCAGAAGCACAGTCGGCAGAAAAAGCACTTGACAGCTTGATAGGTAAATTACAGAGTTTTTCAAAAGCACTTGGCGGTATAAACACTACTTCCATCAGTAAAAACCTTGAAAATCTTGCTAAAGTCGGCGGTCTGAAAACTGTCACTAAAGAGGTAGAGGACTTAGGAAAAACTGTAGACAATGTCGGTAAGAAGAAAACAAAGACTGAGGTTAAAGTTGATGTTAAACAAGGCTTAGAAGCTATTGCAGAGCTACAGAAAAAATATGCGAATGCAGGTAAAGGTGCACAATTCAGTGGTACGACTACACAACTTGAAAAACAGTATAGTAAACTATCTACCGACCTCGACAAACTTCTTTTGAAAGAAGATGAATTTCTAAATCGAGGTAAAGCAAATATCAAAAGCACTTCTTTTGACGGGTTAGAGTATAAAATACAGGAAACTATAAATAAACTTGATATTTTAAAAGCCAAAATTGCAGAAGCACAGCAGGCTTCACAAAAAGGCTTCGTGAAAGAAGACGCAAGTAATTCAGCAATAATGATACCGCCTGAAAGTGAAATAAAAAAAGCCGCAAACGCTTATCAGAAAAATATAGAAAAAATATCCGCAGACACATTGCCTAAACATACAGGCTGGGATAGTCAAGCAGAACTCCTTAAAATGCAAAAAGAAGCGAGAGAGGGAACAGCAGGAGCATTAGAGGGATATGACGAAAGAATAAAGAAAGCCACAGCTGACCTTAAAGCAGTCGAAAAAAGTGGCAAGGGCATGGGTACTGAGGAATGGGACAATGCTAGTATTGCTTTACAAAAAGTTGTAGCAGAAGCTAAGTGGTATAAAAATACCTTAAAAGAAGCGGCTGCCGACCTTGATTTGAATGTCAAATCTATTAAGGAACTTGAAGCAGAAGAAAGCAAATTAGTGCAAAAATCAAATCAGCTTGCTGGGAAAAAATTATACGGAAGTGCTGATTATAACGAAACAATTTATCAACTTGGACGAGTTAGAGAAGAATTAGATAAGCAGAAAATAAAAATTACAGGTGCAAGCAGTGCTTTAAAAGGTTATGACGAGCGTATTGCACAAGCTAAAATCAATCTTGCTAATATACAAGCCGCAGGCAAAGGCATGGGGACTTCTGAATGGGACACTGCCAAAATGGCTTTGACCAAATTAGAAGATGAAGCAAGGCGGTATAAAGCGGCTTTAAATCAAAAAGCATTAGGACTTGATACCGACATAAAATCAACGGATAACCTTGAAACAAAGATAAAAAAATTAAATCTTGCTATAGAGCAAATGAGAAATAGAGGCATTGGTTTCGGTGATACAAATTTTGATAAGTTGTATCAGCAACTTAATCAAGCTGAGAAAGAACTTGCAGAGTACAAAGCTAGACTGACAGAAAGTGAAAACTCGACAAAAAGTTTTGGCAGTACATTAAAGAGTGCGGCAACAGGCTTTTCTAATTTTATCAGTAAGATTAAAAATGCTGGTGCGGCAACACTGAATTTTGCTAAGAATGTCCGTAACATGAAATCGCCTTTAAAACTTGCACTCGGTCAAATTAGTAAATTAGGAAATTCAGTTGCAAGGCTGTATTTCAAGTACATGATGCTGTCGAGGGTTGCTGGTGCACTTGGTAAAGTTCTTGGCATATCAAGTGATTATGTCGAGGAATACAACTATTTTCAAAAGGCAATAGACAAGATTGCACAGGAAAATAAAGGCAATTACAAGAAATACGGCTATGATGATGCTAAGAGTTATGCGGATAGCTTTGAGAATAGGCTTACAACTCTTACAGGCAAAATGACAGGATATAAGCCCGATAAAAGCGGAAATCTTATAGATACTGATGTGGCAAGTCTTGGGCTTGATATTACACAGGTTACAAACTTTGAAGCACAGATTGCACAAATGACAAATTCTGTTGGAATGATGGGCGAAGCGTCTATTGCAACCTCAAAAGCACTTACAATGCTTGCTGGGGATATGTCCTCATTAACAAATATGCCACTCGATACAGTTATGAAAAACTTTTCAAGTGGTCTTTCGGGTGCGGCAATGGCTGTCAAAAAATACGGTATGGACATATCAGTTGCGGCATTACAGGAAACAGCACTTGGGCTAGGTGTTAAGAAAAATGTTTCTGATATGACACAGGCTGAAAAAGAATACTTGCGTGTAATAACAATGTTGCAACAATCTAAAGTCGCATGGGGTGACTTAGCTAAGACTATCAATTCTCCCGCAAATCAATTTAGAATGTTAAAGTCAAATATCAAACAATGCGGCTTGATGCTTTCAAGACTGTTTATGCCTGTCATTGAAAAAGTGTTACCTTGGCTTAACGCAATGGCAATGGCTGTTAAAGACTTAATGAAGCATATCGGTGACTTATTTGGCTTGAAATTTCAAAGCATAGGCGGTTCTTCAAACGATGACACATCAAGCAGTTATGATGATGTATCAGACAGTGCCAACAATGCGGCAGACAGTATAAATAATGCGGCAGATGCACAGAAGAAGTTTAATAAGCAGTTACAAGGTTTTGATAAATTAAACAATCTTACAACAAACGAGACTTCAAAGGGTGACAACGATAGTGACAAAGGCAATACTGGCGATACAAGCGGTGTTTTATCAGATGCACTTATAAACGCTGTTGAAGATTACGAGAAGCGTTGGAACAAAGCATTTAAGAGTATGACAAGCGATGCTGACAAACTCAAAGAAAAGATTGAAAAACTGTTTACAACAGCTTGGGACACAGGTGACGGAACAGAAATCGGTGAAGCACTTGCGACAACCTTAAATAAGGGCATTGACTGGGTAAATGAAAATACAAGCAAATGGGCTAAAGGCTTGAAAAAGATTACCTCAATTATGGGTACTTCTTTAAATGGTTTTGTTGAAAAATTCAAGTGGAAAGGTCTTGGAAAAGCTATAGGCAATTCAATTAAAGCTGCACTTGAAGCAGAAACAAACTTCTTTAAAAAAGTAAACTGGGTAAATCTTGGAAAAGGTTTGTCGAAAACTCTTAATTCAGCTATCAAAACAGGAGTTTTGCAGTCATACTTTAAATCAATGGCAAGCAAGTTAAGGGCAGCTATTGAGACAGCGTTTGGAGCAATTACTACTTTTGATTTTAAAGGACTTGGAAATGCGTTAGGACAGGGAATAAATGACTTTTTTAAGACAATGAATAAGAAAAATAAGCAGACTGGTCTTAATGGTTGGCAAGAACTTGGTAAAAGTTTAAGTGATGGCATAAAAGGGATTGCAGATACATTAACTACAGCTTTAAAAAAGGTGAAGTGGGAGAAAGTCGGTCAAAGTATTGGAGATTTTATCTCAGCTATTGATTTTGGCAAGGTAACATGGAGTTTACTTGGGCTGGCAAAAGCGTTAGTAAGTGCAATAGGAAGTGCACTTAAAGGTTCGTTTTCAAAAGCACCTATTGAGACAGGTTTATTGGCGGCATTTGCATTAGTAAAATACACTGGCATAGGAAAGTTTATTGCTGGAGAAGTTTCTAAGAAAATGGCGGCTTTTTTAGCTGAAAAAATGGGTTTTGAAATCGCAAAAGACGCCGGAATAAGTACAGCTATCAAAACAGGACTTAAAGGACTTATAGCAAAAGCAGGCTTAACAAGTTTAAGTGTTTCGGTAGGTGTAGTTGGAATAGCGGCGGCAACGGCAGCATTAGTAGCTTTCTATAACTATGCAGAAAGCAAGGCTGATGAAAAAATAAAGTTAGATATGTCAGAAGCTAATAAGGCATTAGGTGACTTAAATTCATCAGCGAAAGAATGTGAAAAAGCTGTCAACAAAACTAAAGATGCATTAAAAAAAGTCGAAGAAAGAGACGAAAATGCAGAAGCCAAAGGCAAAGAAGTTGAAAATTTAGCAAGTGCTTATTATAAACTTTCAAAAAAAGTCAACAAGACAAAAGCTGAAAAGGCAACTCTCAAAAAGATGTCAAAAGAACTTTCAAAAGAAATACCGGGTTTAAAAAAGAATGTGGATAAAGAGACAGGAGCATACAAGGGTAGTTGGAAACAGCTTAAAAAACTTGTTGAAAAAACAAAAGAATATTACAAAGCGAAAGCGGCACAAAAAGACCTTGCTGATATAGGCAATAAACTTTATGAGAATGAAAAGGATTTAGCAAAAGCGACAAATGATGCAAAGAAAGCGGAGGCTGTATTAAAAAATGAAAGAATAAACCTTGTAAATCAGACAAAAAGATTGAATGAACTTGAAGAAAAGAATTTGAAATGGAAAAGCGGTTCAGCTTCGATGACAAAATCTGAGTACAAGGAAATGGAAAAGCTGCGTACGGAGGTGCCGAAACTAGCACAAGCGATACAAGACCAAGAAGACACTTACAAAAAACACAAAAAAGCAATCGGCAAATTAAAAGATACTCAGAAAAGTTTGAATGACGAATACGAAAACGCATCAAATTTTGTTGAAAAGTACACCGAAAAAATAGATGGAAATACAACAAGTGTAGACAAACAAAAAAACGCTATAAAAGGTGTTGGGGAAGAAACCGATAAATTGTCGGGCAAAAAAGCTACTGTATCTATAAATTCCAAAGGAGTTGAAAAGACTAAAAAAGATATTGACGGTATAAAGAGTAAAAAAGTTAAAGTTACCGCAAATGCCAAAAAAGGTAAAGATTTTGATAAAACTAAAAAGGACTATGACCATTTTAAGACTAAAAATGCAAATATAAAGCTAAATGTAAAAAATGCAGACAAGTTAAAGGAAGTTGCGAAAAATCCGTTGCTAACCGATATAGGCAAGAAAAATACAATAAAAAGGAATGTAGAGATTACTTTTAAGATGAAAAACAATTTCACTGACAATCTCTCTGATTTTTTAAATAAAATTTCGACTGGAAGTAAACCTAAAAAGAAAGCAAAAGGCGGCATCTTTGAAAACGGTTCATGGCATAATATAACAAAATATGCAAGCGGCGGTATGCCGAATATGGGGCAGTTATTTGTAGCAAGAGAAAAAGGTCCTGAGCTTGTAAGTACATTAAAGGGTCATACTGCGGTTATGAACAACGACCAGATAGTTGCGTCAGTATCACAAGGTGTGTCAGACGCAGTTTATAATGTTATGACACCAGTCCTAACAAGTCTTGTATCAAGTATAAACCGTATGAACAGTAGTGGCACACCTCTCTATGTCGAGGGGGTTTCTGAGGGCGATATAGTTAAGATAACACAGAATGCTAATGCTGATTACAAGAAGCGGTACGGCAGACCTCTTTTCACTTAGAATATTGCTATATCGTGCTGAATGTGGTATGATATAGCAAATATTTAAAAGAAAAGGAGTGTGAACGGATATGAGAAAAAGTTTTTTTACAAAGATTGTAGCATTTTTAGGGATAGCAACTCTTGTTATCTCCAGTACCTATACTACATCTTATGCAGTATGTAATCACAGATGGGTTTTAGATTCTAGTTTTAGTGAAAAACCCACATGTTCTGAGGCGGGTTATAATTGGTATGATTGCTCTATTTGCGGCGATTCTAAGAAAGTGACTGTTCCAGCGACAAGAATACATAAATGGACTGAATGGAAAGCTGATGGCTATTTATGTGAGGATGGAAAGTGGGAAAGATATTGCACTGAATGTTACAAAGAAGAAACAAAAACAAGACAAGGTGATGGTTCGCATTTATGGTCTAATTGGGAAGTGTGGACAGAAGCTGACTGTTTAAACAAAGGACAGGAAAGTAGATATTGTTATAACTGTTATCAGAGAGAGTATAAAGATATTCCGGTTGATGATACAAAGCATGATTGGAGCGAATGGAGCACAGGATGGGTATATTCTGTCGAGCCAACTATTTTTAAAGCAGGAAAGCAAACAAGATTCTGTTATACATGCTCAAAAGTTGAAGAAAAGAAAATACCTAAATTAAAGGCGACAGTTTCAATATCATGCAAGAGCAAAACTTTAAAAGTAGGTGAAAAGCTGAAATTAAAAATAAAAAAAAGAACTTATCCCGATGTATTGAAAAAATGGACTACTGACAATAAAAAAGTTGCTACAGTCAATAAAAAAGGAAAAGTTTCGGCTGTTAAAAAAGGGAAAGCTACAATAACTTTAAAAATGAAAAGTGGTTGTACAGCAACTTGTAAAGTAACAGTTAAATAAAAAGTAGGTGTTGAAAAAATGAATAATGGTAATAAAAAACATAATATATTATGGACGATAGTTGGCATTGCAATAGCACTTTATGTATTGTCAGTAATCGGGAATGATAACTCAGATGATGATATGAAACAAATAGAACAAAGTTATACTTTACAAGAAATGAAGAATAAAAGTGTATCGTTTCCGTACAAAAAGGTTGCAAGAGAGCCTAAAAAATATGATGGACAATGCTTTAAGGTCAATCTTTACATTAGTGATGTAATAAGCGACAGCGTAAAAACAGGATGTGACAAGTATTATAAAGCATATGTGTATAACAAGAAAGAAAAGCAAGAAGATTATGATAAATTTGTTTGGCTGTATGACTATCAGACAAAGGATGATAACCTTAATATATTAGAGGGTGATGTTATCGAAGCATATACTGTTTTTAATGGCATGGGAGATAGTAAAAACTCAGTGACAGATGAAGTCTCAGAAGATGTTGCATTGGATTTACATTATGCTAAATTGATAAAAGAATAAATTAAATTTTACGAAACCACAAGGCGGATTTAATATCCGTCTTTTTTAGTGCAATCAAAAAACTTGAAAAAATTTTAAAAAGGTATTGACTTTTTGTGGCTACAGTATTATATTTATTGTAGCGACAAAAAGAAAAGAGGTGATAAGATGTCGCCAAGAACAGGCAGACCAAAATCTGATAACAGTAAAGATGTAATGTTTAGAGTTCGCCTTGATAAAGATATGGTTGAAAAACTGGAAAAGGCTTCGGAAAACTTAAATATTACAAAATCAGATGTTGTCAGAAACGGTATTGAAAGTGAATACCAAAGGTCTATAAAAAAATAAGAACAGTTACATCACCCTGAGAAAGTACGCAACTGTTCTAACAACAACCCTATAAAGGAATTGATAAATATATTCTATCATTACTTTATAGGGAAATCAAGCAAATTTTGAAAGCGAGGTAGAATATTATGACAAAAGCAGAATTAGAAGAAAAAGCAGACCGCATGGAATATCAGTTAGACTTAGAGAAAACAAGGAAAGAAATCATTGACATGGTGAACGGATGTAGTTCGCTTATAACTCTTAAAGAAATGAAAGGAAATGTCAAAGAATTGTATCACAGACACACTACAGACTGGGTAAATGTAGCGTTAAGGGATAATCTTTGCGACCTTGCCAAACAGTTGTCAGACAATTACGAATATGAAACATTGAGAAATATAAATGTTATGCTCTATGCAATGGTTTTGAAGAATGGAAAAATTGACACTGACAGCCTTTTTCTTACACCGTACATGGAAAGTATGAAACAAAAACGCAATATACAAGGGGGTGCTGCATAATGAACGAGATAAATAATGTAATAGATATGAAAACTCCGATTGAGATTGCTTTACAGATTGATGAAAGCGGTCACACTACAGCGAGAGCATTGTATGATTTTTTGGAGCTTGCACCAAGTCAGTTTTCAAGATGGGCTAAAACCAATATTGAGGGTAATGAGTTTTATGAAGAAAATAAAGATTGGTGGGGGTTCGACATTATGTTGAACGGTAATAAATGTAAGGATTATCGACTTACAACAGATTTTGCGAAGCATCTATCTATGGAAAGTCATTCTGCCAAGGGCAAGACAGCAAGGCAGTATTTTGTTAAAGTAGAAGATAAAGTAAAGGAAGTTGTAATCAATCGTTCTCAGTTATCTCCGCAGATGCAGATGTTTTATGCAATAGCAGACGAACAGGCTAAAATGGAGCTTGAACAAAAACGGCAGGCAGAGCAGATAAATAAAGTTGAGCAGACAGTTGATAACATGAAAGAGATATTTACACAGCCTATAGGAGATTGGAAAGCTGAAATAAATTCAAGGGTTCGTGAAATATCAATCAAGAGTAACATTGACTATCAGAAACTTTATAATCAGCTTTACGGCGAACTGGAAACAACAGCACATTGCAGTCTTAAAAGATTACAGGATAATAAGAAAAAGCGTATGGAAAAGGCAGGCAATACAAAGACTGCTATTAAACAGGAAACTACAAAAATTGCAATTATATACGAAAAGCCACAACTTAAAGCAATATTTGAGAATATAGTCAAGAAATATGCTATGAGTTATTGTGCATGATATGAAATTATGTGATACATAGATATGATAATAAAGGGCAGAACTACATATTCTGTCCTTTTTTGATGCAAAAAAATCATTAACCTTAAAAAGTTAGAGGTAGAATTATGGCATTTTCAAAAAGTAAGGGTCTTGTTTCCATTGCTACAGGATATAGCGGTGGAAATTACGAATACACAAAAATAGACCAATTCATAGCGGCAGATAATTTAAGTATCACCGCTGACAGGGCACAGGATTTAGACAGTTATGTCAACGCAAACGGTCATTTAAAGAGAAATGTTTTAAAGCATATGCGTGATGGCATATCTTTTTCAACGGTCTATATGAATTATGACAAAAAAGAAAAGTTTATGACTATCATACGCAAAGCCATGAAACAAAAGGATTGTGCAGAACCGCCCGAAAAGAAAGTTCGTGTTAGGTACTTTAATGAATGGACTAACGATTACGAAACAGGATTTTTTTATATACCCGATGTTGAATGGAAATACGGCGGTACATATAAGGGAACACCTACCTATTTACCAACAACATTTGAATTTATCGAGTATTAGCGAGGTGATAAAATGCTTAATCTTACAGATAGCGAAAAAGAATGCTTTTACGGCAGAGGAACTTATTTTAATGACTATGAATTTAATTTTCCTGACTTAAATTTTACTATAGCAAACGAGACATTACATCAAGAGTCAGTGACTATCAAAGAAAGTATATGTGATAGTGAGGATTTACGGCTAGGCGGTTGTATTGCATCCTCATGTGAATTTGAGGTATCGGAACTTGAAAACAATCAGCTTGCAGGAGTAGAGTTTACTGCAAAAATACTTGTAAATAATGGTAAAGATGTAGTTGTAAAGATGGGAAAATATCGTGTGGACTCTGCAAAAAAAGTCGATGATAAAGACTACAGAAAAATTGTTGCTTATGATGCTTTATACGATGCACAAATAGATGTTTCTGACTGGTATAACAAAGTTTTCTATGTTGTGTCTCAATACGAAGAATTGATTACAGTCGGCGATATTGATGATTTATGGGAACATGGAGACTATTATATTGATAATTCAGGAAGCAAACCACCTACATTCAAATATTTTTTGAACGGTGCAGTACCGGAAGAATTGCAAGACACGACATATCTTGACACAGTAACAGGCAAATTATACGAAGCACAAAATACAAGTAAAGATGAAGATAACGAATTATATCGTTGGGTTGAGGTGTACCAATGTAAGAGAAAGACACAGACAAAGTATATTTATGCAACAACAACACTTAAAAAACTGCGTGAAAGTTTGCTGAATTATTTGAATATTCCTTTTGTTGAACAGGATATAATCAATGATGATATTACAATTTCAAGGACTATTGACACAAATGAAAACGGAGAGCTACTCGGAACAGATATGCTGAGATATATTTGTGAGGTTAATGCTGGTTTTGGTAAAATGAACAGAGAGGGAAAGTTTGAGGTCATTTCATTGCTAAGCCCGGGACTATACCCGGAAGAAACATTATACCCGTCAGAAGAATTATATCCGGAAGACCATTACGAGCCTATTGCGAGTGATGAAAATTCAGCAAGCTACATATCAACAAGCTACGAAGAATATGAGGTAGAGGGCATCACGGGGGTTATCATTAAAGGTGATAGTGATAATGTCGGGGAGCTTGCAGGCACAAAAGATAATCCTTATGTAATCAGTGGAAATCCTCTTTTGTACGGCAGTACAGCAGAGAAACTAAAGGAAATAGGACAAAAGATTTATGAACAAATAAGAGGATATATATATCGTCCAAATACAACAACACTTGATGGACTTCCGTACTTGGAAACAGGTGATTATTTTGTATTGATAAAAGAAAACAGTGACGACATAGGCTCATTCATTTTTTCTAGGACATTAAGTGGAGTACAAGCATTAAAAGACACTTATGAGAGCAAAGGAAATAAACTAAGAGTAAATGAAGATGTTCAAACATCAGAGCTAATGTATTTGCAATCAAGAACGGCTAAAATTCAAAAGAGTGTTGACGGCGTGTCGATTGAGTTGGCAAACTTAGACGAAAATACAAGCTCAAGATTTGAACAGACAGCAAGTAAGATTGAAGCGGAAGTAAAAAGAGCAAACAACGCTGAGGGAGAACTTTCGGGCAGAATAACCGTTACTGCCGACCAAATAACACAGGAAGCGACAAGAGCAAAAGCTGAAGAAGCAACATTGAGTGGTCGAATAACCGTTACTGCTGGTGAAATAACACAGGAAGTGACAAGAGCGACAAGTGAAGAAAATACGCTGCGTGCTTCAATTTCCTTAAAAATAGATAAAGACGATGACGGCCAAATTATATCTATGATAAACGAAAGTGCAGACGTAATCACTTTAAACTCTAATAGATTGATAGTAAATAGCACCAATTTTACTTTAGATAGAAATGGTGCAGGTTCAATAGGTGGATGGCAATTTGGCAAAGGATATATGTATTCAGACGGAGATGCATTCATTTCGACACATTCAAGAACAAATTACTATAACTGGGATGGGTTCCCTTATAAAGCATCTATAATGCAAGGAAAACTTATATGTGGAATCCAAAGCGGAGCTTTAGACGAGGCTATTCCTGATACGACAAGGGGATATTGTGATTTTTCAGTTGCCGGAATTTTTGCTAAAGATAAAAAAATGAGCAGCGGGTATTTGTTTGCTGTAGGCACTGAAAATGGAGTTGTGACAACAAACACAGGAGCATTTACGGCATCAGACAGACGATTAAAAACAAATATAACTGAAATAGATGAACAATATGCCAATGATCTGATAGACGGATTAAAACCATCAACATACACAATGATAGATGGCAAAAGAACTCACAGCGGATTTATAGCAGATGAAGTTAAAATGACTGCTGAGAAAGTTTTGGGTACGGTAGATGATTTTGCCGCATATGCAACAGTTCAAATTGATGAAGATAAAAAAGACTATGCTGCATTGCGGTATGAGGAATTTATCGCACCTCTGACGAAATATTGTCAGTGTTTAAAAAGAGATTTGAAGCAGGAAATAGAGAAAAACCAGCAGTTACAATTTCAACTTTTAAATTTACAAGGTGAATTTATGATATTAAAACAACAGATTTTAGGAGGAAAATAAAATGGTTAAATTAAACAAACAAGTATCAGTAACAGGGGCATGTGTATTGACAGTTGATGGTAAGGAAGAACAGGTGGCGTACATGAACGCTTCAATTCCAGTCGGCGGCGCACCTAATATCAGTCGTGCTATTCAGAATGTAGAGTTATTCAACGCAAACAAAGAGGAAGTATTGAAAGACTTTGCGGCATTTGACAATTATGTATATAGCCTTATGGAAACAGAGGAAACAAAAACAGCAGAATAAGAGGTGAACACGATGGCAGTAATAAAAGTTTATACTCGAATAAATTGGCTTAATAAGTCGGAGAGTCTGACAACACCGCTTGGTAAAACAAACTTAAATAAGATGGATAAAGCAATAGACACTATCGACAACGAAGTAGTGTCTATTTCAGCGACTGCGGAAAGTCTTGATACAACAAAAGCCGATAAAGACCAGCTTAACAATATGATAACTGATATATCTTTTAACGACAAAAATGGTGTTATCAGCATAACAAAATATAACGGTACAGTATTGAATATTGATACCGCAACGGAAAAGATAGCCGTAAACTTTGAATATAACGCACAGACACAACAACTTATACTTACACTTGAAAACGGTGAAAAGCAATACATTGATATGTCGGCTTTGATTACTCAGTATGAGTTTAAAGGCACTGATACGATAGCTTTTAGCATTGATAGTGATGGAAAAGTGAATGCGTCTATTAAAAGCGGCAGTATAACAAAAGCTATGCTGTCAAGTGAAGTTATGTCGGCTATAACATTATCAGAAAGCAATGCGGTTGCATCGGCACAGGCGGCGTCTCAGTCAGCTACAAATGCTGATATGGACGCTAAGTTATCTCAGTCGTACAGCGTTGGTAAGAGCGGTATTCGTGATGGCGAAGATACCGACAATGCAAAATACTATTCAGAGCAGGCAGAAAAATTTGCAAAAGAAGCAGAAGATATTGTTGGCAGTAATTTTATAACTCAAGCTGAAAAAGGTGTTGCAAATGGTGTAGCTGTCTTAAATGCAAACTTAGCAGTTGAAAAAGCGGTAGCAGATGAAGATGGTAACAACATTCAAAATACATATGCTAAAAAGACAGAAATAGCAGAAGCTATAGAAGTTGACAGCGAGTTATCGGCAACAAGCACAAATCCAGTACAGAACAAAATAGTAACTGTTGCAATTAACAATGCAAGCCAACAAGCAGGTATAGCGAATGGTAAATTAGAACAGTGGCAGGCACAAGGCAGAATACCAAACGGCATTGCAAACAACCTTGTTACGACCGAAGAGGGATATGCCATTGATGCAAGACAGTTGAATAAAAGTGTGGCGGGTAGTTTCGCCAAAAGCGTTGATAACAGTATCACTGCGTTAAATAATGCTTTAACACCTTTCACATTTACAAATGTTGCTAGCGGAACACAAAACATTATGGCATTTTATAATTCAATTACAAAAATGATGTTTGTGAGTTTTAATTATAATATAGCTCGTGTAAATGAACCAACAAGTCTAGCTATACTTAACGACAATGCTCATACCATAGATACTGATAAATATAGATTCCCCGTTAGTGCTTGGGATGCTACAACCGGAAATATAGTATTATCGTATGGATATGTATCCGGACAAGACATATGCATATATGCTCCGCCATGTAATGAATTTAATGCTTATGCTGCATTTTTTTACCATTGCAAATAGCATTTAACTCTATATTGATTTTATATAAAGAAAGGAATAAAAACATTATGAAAATCAAATTAAAAGACAACACAGAACTTACCGTTACCGAAAGCTGTACAGCAACTGCTATTGTCACCAATTTTAACAATGCGGCTAGTATCGAAACATTCAGACAAAAATTGACAGACGAGAACCTATCTGAATTTAAGTTTACAAACGATACCGATAATATTTTTGGCATCTACAAAAACTACACTTTTGACAGCGTCACATACTCAGAGAAAGACGGTGTTTTCACGGCAACTTATAATCTTCATCAGTATTCAGATATTGAGATTAGAATAAAAGAGCTTGAAATATCCCAGGCATTACAAGATAGTGCTATAGACGATTTAGCATCAGCAAACTAAAATTAAAAAGCGAGGTAAAATCATGGTAGATTGGTATGCATACAGAGTTATTAAAGGAACAA
>ULVQ01053809.1_pt1 | contig 15839 bp, 5 predicted proteins | sample 1959591 | NCBI WGS metagenome assembly ULVQ01 (sample SAMEA4835790, study PRJEB28245) | human gut metagenome | biome: gut microbiome; material: fecal sample | place: Denmark | collected 2008
CAGAAACCAAACAACACCCGTTTCCAGTCATGGAATATGAAATAACAGGAGGATATGATGACAATATCACAATACATCATCATGCGGCCAAGGGTTACATCTTTATATTTATTGATAATCCAGGCAATGATATCCGTTCCGCCGGTACTTCCATTATTGCAGAAAACAATGCCGATACCAAATCCCAGCAAGCCGGCACCTACTACACAAGCCATGAATTCTTGTCCCGGTCCTAACAATTGCGGCAGTGTACCATCCGGGTTCTTCAATAATGCTTGAAAGAGCCATAATAGGAATGTTAGCATAAAGATGGCATAAATGGTTTTAAGGCTGAATTTAGGTCCTAGTATCTTTAATGCGAAACCTAAGAAAACAGCGTTGATAATAAAATAAGAAACCTGGATTTCAATGCCTGTAACATAATATATAATGGCTGAAATACCGGTTACTCCGCCTGTAGTTATTTGATAAGGCAGTAAGAAAGCCGCCCATCCCAGTGCATAGCAAATCAGTCCGAAGGTAATGGATAAATAGTCTTTTACCTCTCTGCCTAGTTTGATTTTTAATATTTGGTCCATGGTAATGAGGATTGTTTTTAATGTAAGTAGAAAGGTGTGTCAAAAGTTACTGCTTTTGACACACCTCAAGGATAGTATCGATTATAATACGATGTTTACAATTTTTTTGGGAACGATGATTACCTTTTTCGGGGTTTTTCCTTCAATCCATTTCTGGGCTTGTTCATCTGCCATAACTGTTGTCTGAATGGTATTGTTATCAGCATCAGCGGCGAAATCCATGGTGAAACGTGCTTTGCCATTGAAAGAGATAGTGTATTTTACAGTGTCTTCTTTCAGGTAATCTTCATTGAATGCAGGCCATTGTGCATCGCATACGCTGGTGGTATTTCCCAGAGCTTCCCAAAGTTCTTCTGCATAATGTGGAGCGAACGGAGCTAACAGGATGATGAGATTGCTCAATACCTCTTTATTGCGACATTTCAATGAAGTAAGTTCGTTTACACAAATCATGAATGCACTGATAGAAGTGTTGTAAGAGAAAGTTTCAATATCTCCGGTTACCTTTTTAATCAGCTTATGAATTGCTTTCAACTCTTCTTTAGTCGGTTCACCCTCTACAGGCAAGAATTCGTCTGTGCGGCTATAGAACAGATTCCACAGTTTCTTCAAGAAACGGTGAACACCGTCAATACCATTGGTATCCCAAGGTTTGGACTGTTCTACCGGACCGAGGAACATTTCGTACATACGCAGCGTGTCGGCACCGTATTTCTCGACAATCATATCCGGATTGACTACGTTGTACATGGATTTACTCATCTTCTCTACCGCCCATCCGCAGATATATTTTCCATCTTCCAGGATAAACTCAGCATCGTTATACTCAGGACGCCATGCTTTGAAAGCTTCTACATCCAGAATATCGTTGGATACAATATTCACATCCACATGCAGCGGAGTGGTTTCGTACTGGTCTTTCAGGTTCAATGACACAAAGGTGTTGGTGTCTTTGATGCGATATACAAAATTGCTTCGTCCCTGAATCATTCCTTGGTTTACTAATTTTTGGAATGGTTCTTCCTTGATACTTACGCCCAGATCATGCAGGAACTTGTTCCAGAAACGAGAATAAATCAAGTGACCCGTAGCATGTTCGGTACCGCCTACATAGAGATCTACATTTTGCCAGTAATGATCTACCTTTTCTGATACTAGTGCTTGTGCGTTGTGTGGGTCCATATAGCGCAGATAGTATGCGGATGAACCTGCGAAGCCCGGCATGGTATTCAGTTCAAGCGGGAATATAGTGACGTTGTCAATCAAGTTGTTTTCCACGACTTCACCTTTTTCTACATCCCAAGCCCACTTGGTGGCATGTCCCAATGGAGGTTCGCCTGTTTCGGTTGGCAGGAACTTAGCTACTTCGGGAAGTTCAAGCGGCAATTTAGATGAGTCAATCATATAAGGCATACCGTTTTTGTAATATACAGGGAACGGTTCACCCCAATAGCGCTGGCGTGAGAAGATGGCGTCACGAAGACGATAATTCACTTTCACGCGTCCCAAATTGTGGGTTTTCACATATTCTTTGGTAGCTGCGATAGCTTCTTTGATGGTCAGTCCGTTTAAAGAAAGGTCACAATAAGGAGTGACATCCTTGCGGGGTGAGTTGCAAACAATACCTTCTTTGGCATCGAAACTTTCTTCACTTACATCACAACCTTCTACCAACGGAACGATAGGCAGATTGAAATGTTTTGCAAAAGCGTAGTCACGGCTGTCGTGAGCAGGAACCGCCATGATGGCGCCTGTTCCATAACCTGCCAATACGTAATCACTGATCCATACGGGAACAGCCTCGCCGGTAAACGGATTGATGGCGTATGAGCCACTGAATACACCGGTTACGCGGCGGTCGGCGATACGTTCACGTTCCGTACGTTTCTTGGTGCGGTCCAGATAGGCTTCCACTTCGGCTTTCTGTGCTTCAGTAGTAAGTTGGGGAACCAGTTCGCTTTCGGGCGCCAGTACCATGAAGGTTACACCGAACATGGTATCTGCACGGGTAGTAAAGATAGTGAATTCAATATCACTGTCTTTCACTTTGAATTGTACTTCCGTACCTTCCGAGCGTCCAATCCAGTTACGCTGTGTTTCTTTCAGTGAATCAGTCCAGTCCACAGTGTCCAGTCCGTCCAGCAGCCGTTGTGCGTAAGCCGATACGCGTAAACACCATTGGCGCATTTTTTTCTGAACGACGGGGAAACCGCCGCGTTCCGAAACTCCATCCACCACTTCGTCATTGGCAAGAACAGTTCCTAGTTGCGGGCACCAGTTCACCATGGTTTCTCCCAAATAGGCAATGCGGTAGTTCATCAGGATTTCCTGTTGTTCTTTTTCGCTTTTGGCATTCCATTCTTCGGCTGTAAAGCTGAGTTCTTCGCTGCAAGCCGCATTCAGTCCTTCGTTGCCATATCGGGCAAATGCTTCCGTTAGTTCGCTGATGGGGCGTGCCTGCTGTGTATCGTTACAATAATAGCTGTTGAACATTTGTTGGAAAGCCCACTGAGTCCAATGGTAATATCCTGGTTCACAAGTACGTACTTCACGGTTCCAATCAAAAGAGAAGCCGATTTTGTCCAACTGTTCACGATAGCGGTTGATATTGTTCACAGTGGTGATGGCAGGGTGTTGTCCGGTTTGTATAGCGTATTGTTCTGCAGGAAGTCCATATGCGTCATATCCCATCGGGTTCAGCACGTTGAAACCTTGCAAGCGTTTGTAACGGGCATAAATATCACTGGCTATGTATCCCAACGGATGTCCTACGTGCAATCCGGCTCCCGACGGATAAGGGAACATATTCAATACGTAGAATTTCTTTTTGCTTTCGTCTTCAGTCACTTGATAGGTATGGTTCTCTGCCCATCTTTGCTGCCATTTCTTTTCAATCTCTCTGAAATTGTATTCCATGATCTATTTTTTGTTATTTAATATCTTTGTTATTAAGTGATTGCAAAGATAATGAAAGTCGGGGAGATATATGGAAAGAACAGAAATAAAAAACTTCTTGTTATGTATATATATTTGTTTCTATTTACATTTTTTGGAGTGATATATATTAAATATATACCCTCCAAAATTTATTGTATTTATTTAGACAAATAGCAGTTGTAAGATTTATAATCTTCCGAGGATAAGATTATAGAACTTACAAGTATATTATTTAGATGTTTAAGGTGTAGATGTATTATTTTTCCTGTTTCAATACGAATTCTTTGCCAAAATCATCTACAAAACAATTAATTTCCATAACTTTGTTTCATCAATATATCTGATAACTATGAAGTACTTTTTCCTCTTTCTCTTTTTATTTTTTGGTAATTACTCTGTTTGTGCACAACATATGATCTCCAAACAGCTTCCTTTTTTTTATCAACTTTCTTCTAATGAGATTTTTGATATCTATCAGGATAGAGAAGGATATTTATGGATAGGAACCACTAACGGGCTGGCAAGGTATGATGGTTTCCGCTTACAACCTTTTCGGTCTGATTATAAAAATCTGAATTTGCTTACAAATAATTCAATTTCAAATATAGTGGATAATTCTCGCTATGTATGGATCGGTACGTGGAAAGGATTAAATCTTTATGATAAACAAACCTGTAAAATAACTCCTTTTCCGGATGCGAGATTGTTGGATAAGGGGATTAATTATATGGCAGCAGATAAAGAAGACAATATTTGGATAGGAGCCGGTAATACAATATACAGATGTAATTCTACGGCTTCTATTGTGAAGGAATATGATATTTTCGGCTCACAACAGAATAGGCATGCCATTAATTTTGTTTATCAGGATAGAGAGGGAAATATGTGGGCGCTTACGGGAGGAGGCTTGTTCAGATATGATGAAAAGGCAGATTCTTTTGTTACTTATCCTCCATTAGGCAAGAATAATGCACCTTATACTATGTGTCAAGACCAATCGGGCAATTATTGGATTGGTACGTGGGGTGAAGGACTATGGCAGTTCTTTCCAAAGAAAGAAGGGGAAGAATGTTATAAAAGACATCATATTATCAATTCCAGAAGTGGGGAAACGGAACCGATCTTTTATAGTATGACGCAAGATAATACATTCGGCTACTTGTGGCTATTGTCTTATAATGAACTTTACGCCTTGCAATATACCGAAGAGGGCACATTGGTACCTGTGGATATACATGATTTGGTAGATACACACATGATGTACACTAAAATCATGAAAGACAGAGAAGGGAATCTGTGGCTGGGGTCTTATGATATGGCATATACAATTTTCTTTGATAATTCGAAGATTGATAATTATCCTTTGCCACAACTTAAAAAACACATGGGTTGGGATGCGAATATCTTGAATCTTTGCTTGGATAAAAATGATGTGATGTGGGTTAATCAGGATAGATACGGGCTTTGCCTGTATGATTTGTCACAAGATCTATTTGCAGATAATAGTGATAACAACTTGTCAAATCCGGGCGAAGTAAGTATAATTGTGAAATCCAAGCTTAAGGAAGGAGTATGGATCAGTCCCAGATACGGTGCACGGGTAATGAGAATGACCCATCAGGATATGAAGATACAGTTGGAAGAGGATATTGATTTGGAAAAACAAATCCATAATCCGGGAAATATCAGGGACTTGGTTGAAGATAATAGAGGCAATTTATGGATTTTTACCCAGTCGGGGCTTTATGTAAAACGTCCTGATAATTCTGTTTTACTTGCAGCAAGTTCTGATTTTCCGGAAATGTCTTCCTTGACAAGTGATGAAGAAGGTAACATATGGGGAATGTCTACTGATAAAAAGGTGTATAGGTTAAGCTGTATTGACAGGAATATATCTTATGAATTAAAAGGTTGTATTCCTGTTCTTTCAGGACAGGAAAATGTAAATCATGTCTGTATAGACAGGAAGGGTTGCTTATGGTTAGTTTCTTCTTTAGGGAGAATATTCAAATCGGATACGGACAAAGAGACATTTGAAAATATGGCTTTGGATAACCGGATAGATGATTGCTCTGTGTTGGGGTTACTTGCTGATGAAAACAATGTGTGGATCATAACTAACAAAAAGGTACTCCAATATGATATTTATCAGAAAATATGTATGAATTATGCCACTTCGGATGGGAATATATGGGTTGATGTATTCAGATACAGAGCGATAAGCAAGGACAGGCAAGGAGGGCTGTATGTAGGTGGGCATCGTGGTTTTATACATATTCAGTCTGGTAGTGTCTCGTCAGCGGATAAGATACAGTTTTCTCCTGTCGTTACAGATGTGAAAGTTGAAAATAAAAGTATCTTCTTTGCTGAAGATGAATCACTTCATACCATCAACCGGGTTTCTTTGGCCCCCAACTCCAGAAATATAGAAATATTTTTTTCATCGCTTATCTATTCATTGAATTCCAAGGTAGAGATGGCTTATAAATTGGATGGAGTAGATAAGGATTGGGTATATCTGTCCAATGATAAGAATTCTGCTTTCTATAATCAGTTGAAGAAAGGTACTCATTCATTCCGGTTAAAATGGAAATATGGACAAGGAAAATGGACGGAAGGCAAAGTTGTATTGGCTATTGTCCAGGCTCCGGCTTTTTATGAAACTTGGTTGGCATATATGGTTTACCTTGTTTTGATTGTACTTGCTGTCTATCTGTCTTTTCATACGTATGCACAACGTATCAAAATCAAAAATGAAGTGAAGCTGAAAGAAGAGTTGGCACGGACAAAATTGAACTATTTTACAAACATCTCTCATGAATTACTAACTCCGCTGACCGTTATTTCTTGTGTTACTGACCACTTGGAACAAAAAGTTCCTGCTATCCGACAACAGTCTGTAATACTGAAATCCAATGCCGACAAACTGAAACGGTTAATACAGCAGATTTTGGACTTTAGAAAGATGGATGTGGGAAAAATGAATCTGAATGTGTCCGAAGGAAATATCAGTGAGTTTATACAGAATATTTGCAAGACGAATTTTCTTCCTCTTGCTCAAAAGAAAGGCATAATTTTAGAGATTGACATAGAACCATTGGAAATCAAAGGTTATCTGGATTTTGATAAGTTAGACAAAATAATATATAACCTGTTATCGAATGCCGTAAAATACACTCCCGAATATAAATGTATCAAAGTAAACGTATACCTTATGAATAAGGAAGGAAATAAGGTCTTGGTTATCAAAATAAAGGATGAGGGAATAGGTATCTCATCCAAAGAAATCAATTATATTTTTACTCGTTTTTATAGTAGTAAGAAACAGGTGGGAATCGAATCGAATGGTATCGGGCTTTCTTTGACGAAAGAGTTGGTGAATCTTCATCATGGAACTATCACAGTAGACAGTGAATTAGGTAAAGGTACCTGTTTTACGGTAGAACTTCCCATTGACAGAACGGGGTATAAGCATGATGAAATAGTGGACGAGTTGGAAAGTGTGGCAATGGATATCACCGAATGTGTAATTGTGGCAGAGGATGATGTTTCATCTGATGGAGATACGGATAAATCTACTCTTCTGTTGATAGATGATAATGCAGAATTACTCTATATCATGAAAGAAATATTTAAGGAAAAGTATAGTGTATGGACTGCGGCAGACGGACAGCAAGCTTGGGATAAACTAAGCAACCATGAAGTGGATATGATTATTTGTGATGTGATGTTGCCTGATATCAATGGTTGGGAGCTTTGTACTCGTATTAAGTCGGATTTGCGTTTTAATCATATTCCGGTGGTCATACTTACTGCGAAGAACGGCATTGATGACCGGATAGCCAGTTATGATGCCGGAGCGGATGGTTATATTGCAAAGCCATTTGAAATGAAAGTACTTTTTGCCCGTGTGGATAATCTTATCAGATCGTTTAAGATGCGTCAGGCGGCTTTTCGTAAAGAAGAAGACGTCAATTTGGAAACTTTAGCTTATCCGTCTGCCGACAAGTTGTTTCTGCAGTCTATAATTGAAAGCATAGAACAACATCTGGAAGAGTCTGAATTTGATTTGGAAAGACTTTCCGAAGAAATGAACATGTCCAAATCTACTTTATACCGTAAAATAAAATCTATGACCGGATTGACACCTTTGGACTTTGTACGCAATATAAAGATGAAGCGTGCCTGTATGATGTTGCTTGCGCGTACTCAGACCATATCTGAAGTGGCATACGCTGTAGGTTTCAGTAATCCTAAGTATTTTACGAAATGTTTTAAAGAGGAATTTGGCGTGACGCCTACCGAGTATCAGCAGTCACATATCAAGGCCTGATAAAAGAAAGAGGGGATAAATTTCTGTCATTAGGGTATTGAAACGTTTCATGAAAGGATTTTATACCTTCTGTAAAGGGTTTCAATACCCTATTTTTCCAGGATATGGCTTCTTTTGTTTCATGATTCTTAAATAATAAAGCATGAAGAAAAAGAAGTTACCATTAGTCTGTTGGGATAGTATCAAATTACTAACTGCACTTTTCCTGTTATGGGGAGTTTGTTTCGGAGCAGATGCGTATCCGGGAAGTGAATATCGAAAACAACTTTTTGATTATGATTGGAAATTCAAGTTGGGGGATTATCCTGACGCTTCATTGAATACATACGATGATGCTGATTGGAGGATACTTGATTTACCTCATGACTGGAGTATAGAAGGAACCCTTGATCCGGAAAATCCGATGGGGAATGATGGAGGTTATTTTCCGGCAGGGACAGGATGGTATCGTAAGTCATTTGAAATACCTTCTAAGCATAAAGGCAAGAAAGTGGGTATTTACTTTGAAGGAGTTTATATGAATTCAGAGGTCTTTATTAATGGAAAATCCGTAGGAATCCGTCCTTATGGATATTCATCCTTTTATTATGATCTGACTCCTTATCTACGTTATGATGATAAGAATATTATTGCTGTACGAGTGGATAATTCGCAGCAGAAAAATTGTCGCTGGTACACCGGTACAGGTATCTATCGGCATGTGTGGCTGACAGCGATGAATGCTGTTCATATAGAGCATTGGGGGATAGCTATAACTACTCCTGAGGTAAGTGAGGAGAGAGCTGTTGTACAAATAAAAACTATTTTGAGAAATGAAACTTCTTCTGACAGACAGATTACCTTGACAACAAAGTTGACTAAAGGAAATGATGAAGCCGGAAAAGGAGAAATAAAAGTGGATTTGCCTGCCAATGGAATAAAGGAAATAACACAAAAAATTTTTGTGTTGTATCCTGCTTTGTGGAGTCCTGAGACCCCTCATTTATATAATGCACACTTTCTAGTGACTGAAGCGAGTGATGTAATAGATAGTACAACGGAATCTTTTGGTATTCGGACGGTTACTTATTCGGCTGAACAAGGATTATTCTTGAATGGCAAGAGAATTATTTTAAATGGTGGATGTTTACATCATGACAACGGTTGTCTGGGGGCAGCGGCTTATGATCGTGCCGAAGAACGGAAAGTAGAATTAATGAAGGCTGCGGGATTTAATGCGGTACGTACTTCGCATAATATTCCTTCAGAAGAGTTCCTCCATGCCTGTGATCGTCTCGGATTATTGGTTATAGATGAAACCTTTGACGGTTGGCGTGACAGTAAGAATCAATATGACTATTCTATTCTTTTTGATCAATGGTGGCAACGGGATATCGAATCCATGGTTCTTCGTGACCGCAATCATCCTTCTATTTTTTGTTGGAGTATTGGCAATGAAGTAATTGAGCGTAAAAAATTGGAAGTGGTCACTACAGCTCGGAAGTTGGCCGACTATGTACATAAGTTTGATCCCAGTCGTCCGGTAACTTCTGCTTTAGCTGCTTGGGATAATGACTGGGAAATATATGATCCATTGGCTGCCGTACATGAAATAGTGGGCTATAATTATTTGCTGCATCGAGCGCCGGTTGATCATCAGCGTGTACCTTCCCGTGTCATTATGCAAACCGAATCTTATCCACGAGATGCTTTTGCCAATTGGTCGTTGGTAAATGGTCATGATTATATTATTGGTGATTTTGTTTGGACGGCTATTGATTATTTAGGTGAATCGGGTATCGGGCGATTTTATTATGCAGGTGAGTCGGAAGGTGAACACTATCAACGTAACCATTATCCTTGGCATGGGGCCTATTGTGGAGATATTGATTTGACAGGTTGGAGGAAACCTATATCACATTATCGTGACTTGTTGTATAATCCTGATAAGAAACTTTACTTGGCTGTAAAAGAGCCGGATAATTATTATGGTAAGGTGAAGGAAACCTTATGGTCTGTCTGGCCTACTTGGGAAAGCTGGAATTGGCCGGGACATGAAGGAAAAGAAATAGAGGTGGAGATTTATTCCCGATATCCCAAAGTACGTCTGTATTTGAATGATAAGCTGATAGGCGAGAAATTCACAGGGAAGGAACAGCAATTCAAAGCAGTCTTTCCTGTTTCATACGAGCCAGGAATATTGAAGGCGGTAGGTGTGGAATCCGAGATAGAAATAGAGAAAACGATCTTACAGACTGCCGGAAAACCTGTGAAAATTCAATTAACGGCCGATCGTACAAAAATAAAGGCAAATGGTCAGGATTTGAGTTTTATCACAGTAGAAATATTAGATAAGGAAGGCATTCTGGAGCCGAATGCTGATAATCAATTAACTTTTGAAGTGAAAGGGGCAGGTACTATAGTGGCTGTGGGAAATGCTGATTTGAAAGACACGGATAGCTATATCGGTTATCAGCGGAAAGCATGGAAAGGGCGTGCTATAGTGGTAGTAAAAAGTACACGGAAAGAAGGTAAGATAATGTTGAAAGTGACTTCTCCCGGATTGGTTCCGGCTACTGTATCCATTCGTACAAGTAAATAATAATAACCTTTGTTTAATTCTAAATATAATAGTATGAAAACATTTCGTTTTGTTTTATTGCTGTTTTTGGTATTGAGTATATCCAATACAGCTTGGGCGCAAAACCAGACTGTAAAAGGTAGGGTGATGGACTCTAAATTAAAAGAACCTCTTATGGGGGTTTCTATTTTGGAAATAGGTACTTCAAATGGTACTGTAACTGATTTGGATGGTAACTTTACGCTTTCTGTTCCTAAAGGAGTTGTATTGCGTATTTCTTATGTGGGATATTTAGTTCAGGAAGTTCCGATAAATGGAAAAACATATCTGGATATATTTTTGAAGGAAGATACTGAATTATTAGATGAGGTGGTGATTGTGGGGTATGGGGCCCAAAAGAAAGCTACATTATCCGGCTCTGTAACGAGTGTAGGTGGTGAGAAGCTGGCAAAAACTCCAGTGACGAATGTATCACAAGGATTAGCCGGACGTTTACCGGGCGTGGTCGCTGTTTCCAACACTTCAGAACCAGGATATGATGGTGCTACTATTACTGTTCGTGGGGTTAATACCTTTGGAAAAGCTGATCCGTTAGTAGTTGTTGATGGAGTACCCGGACGTTCTTTGGAGCGTATTGATCCAAGTACTATTGAAACGATGTCTGTATTAAAAGATGCTTCAGCAGCTATTTATGGTGCTCAAGCTGCCAATGGAGTTATTTTGATTACAACAAAACGAGGAAAAGCAGGCAAGCCGAGAGTAGGTTTTACTTATAATTATGGAATAGCTGCTCCTACTGTAATACCGGAAATGACCAATGCTGTGGAATATGCTACTTTGATGAATGAAATAGATAAGTATGCCGGTAATAAGGGCCGCTATACGGTAGATGATCTTAGATTATATGCTGATGGTTCCGATCCTTGGGGACATCCGGATACGGACTGGTTTAATGAAACATTGAAATCATGGTCTCCACAAACTTATGCCAATGCTACTATTGATGGTGGTACAGAGAATGTGAAATATTTTGTTAGCGTATCAGCCAAAGGACAAGATGCATTTTATCGTCATAGTGGGTCAAATTACCATCAGTATGACTTGAAGATGAATCTTGATATGAAAATTAATAAATATGTTGATACTTATGTCAATGTAACAGGAAGAATGGAAGATCGGAAATATCCAACCCGTTCTGCAGAGAATATTTTCCGTATGCTGATGCGATCTAAACCTAATTCACCGGCTTATTGGCCTGACGGCCGTCCGGGACCCGACATTGAATTTGGTGATAATCCGGTAGTTATATGTACCAATCAAACTGGTTATGAACGTGATAAGCGTTATGTGTTAAATGGGGATTTCGGAGTTAATATCAAGGTGCCTTATGTGGAGGGATTGACTTTGAAGGCTACTGCGTCACTTGATAAGACGTTCCGTTTTCGTAAAATATGGCAAAAACCTTGGTATTTGTATTCATGGGATGGGACTTCGATGGATGAAAATGGCCAGCCCCTATTGGTGGAAGGAAAGAAAGGGTTTAGTGATCCTCGTCTGACAGAATCAATGGAAGACAATTTGGGGGTATTATTGAGTGGTATCGCTAGTTATAGCCATACATTTGCTCAAGATCATGATGTAAATATTCTAGCAGGTGTAGAACGTATCACGGATAAGGGGGATTCATTTGAAGCTTATCGTCGTTATTTTCTTTCTGCCGCTATTGACCAGCTTTTTGCTGGTGGTCAGGATGAAATGAATAATACAGGTACAGGGTATGAGGAAGCCCGTTTAAATTATTTTGGTCGTGTGAACTACGCTTATAAGTCTAAATATTTGGTAGAGTTTGTTTGGCGCTATCAAGGTTCCTATATTTTTGATCGTTCTAATAAATTCGGATTCTTTCCAGGTATTTCATTAGGATATGTAATATCTGAAGAAGATTTTTTCAAAAAGAAATTGCCCTTTATTAGTTTTGCCAAAGTACGGGCATCATGGGGACAGACAGGAAATGATTTGATTGATCCTTATCAGTATTTGGCTTCCTATACTTTCAATGATTTGATGTATTTGACTAATAATGGTGCAACGATGAACCAAGCATTGAAAGAAGGAGTAGCTCCTAATCAAAATGTGACTTGGGAAACAGCTACACAAAAGAATATAGGTTTTGATTTACAATTTTTGAATGGAGATTTGGCATTTACCATTGACTATTTTTATAATAAACGCAGTGATATTTTATGGAAACGAAATGCTTCTGTTCCGAGCACTTCCGGATTGGTACTTCCTGATGAAAACTTAGGGAAAGTACAAAATCAAGGGGTAGATTTCAATATTGATTATCGTAGAAATTTTAAAGATTTTCGGTTGGGTATAAACTTGAATGGGGTTTATGCTAAAAACAAAATTCTTTTTTGGGATGAGGCACCTGGTACTCCAGAATGGCAGAAGTCCACAGGCAAACCTATCGATTCGGGACTTTATTACGAAGCTATCGGCATATTTAAAGATCAGGCAGCTGTAGACGCGTATCCTCATTGGGCCGGTGCACGTCCGGGGGATATTATTTTCAAAGATGTAAATGGGGACGATGTGATAGATGGCAATGACCGTGTTCGTAATGATAAGAGTCGTACTCCACGATTTACAGGTGGATTGAATGTAGATTTAGGATATAAGGATTTTGATCTCTCATTTTTGCTGCAAGGTGCTATGGGGGGAGTTTTCTATCAAACGACAGAATCGGGTGATTTTGCCAATTTCTTAAAGAGTTTTTATGATAACCGTTGGACAGAGGAAAACCCTGATGCTGATTCTCCCCGTACCTATAATCGAAGTAATGAATATTTTATAAATCAGCAGAATACATTCTGGTTGCATAAAACTGATTATATACGTCTGAAGAATATAGAATTGGGATATACTGTACCATCTATATGGAGTAAGAAAATAGGTGTGGAACATTTACGTATTTATATTAATGCTTATAACTTGCTGACATTCAGTCCTGATATGAAGGATTATGATCCCGAAAATACAAGTGGATCGGGATATAATTATCCGTTGAATAAAGTGATAAATTTTGGAGTAAACCTTACTTTTTAAATAAAATGAAAAATATGAAACGTTTATATGGATTACTTGTATTGCTATGTTTTATGCTAACAGCATGCAATGATGATTTTTTGGATGTGGACCCAGTAGACCGTTATTCAGATGCAGTTGTCTGGACGGATGAGTCATTAATAACCTCTTTTGTTAATAATATTTACGAGGGACAGAAATGGGGATTTCATACCGTAATGCTTTCTTCTTTGTGTGATGAATCAATGGAGGTTTGGGCATGGGAAAGTCAGCCGGTAGTGATGAGTGAATTGAGTCCGAGCTATCAAGGTATTCTTGCCCCTAATTTTTGGATTATAACCTTCCATAATATAACTTGGACCAATCTTTATAAAAATATTCGTGCCTGTAATATCTTTTTTGAAAATGCAGAGAAATATGCTTTAGAAGGAGATGTTGTCGATAAACTGAAGGGTGAAGTACATTATTTACGTGCTTATTTTTATTATTGGTTGTTGAGCCAATGGGGTGGTATCCCTTTGATTGAGAAGTCTTTTACTCCTTCTGATGATTTACTCGTAGCTCGTAATACGTTTGAAGAAACGGTAGATTTTATTGTGAAAGATTTAGATGAAGCAGCTTCTATTTTGCCTTTGAACGGAGATAAAGCCCGTGCAACGAAAGGTGCTGCTATGGCTTTGAAAGCCCGTGTCCTGCTTTATGCGGCTAGTGATTTATTTGTTTCTCAGTCTTTATGGGCATCCGGTTATGAGCATCCTGAACTTATAGGGTATGTGGGAGGTGATCGTACGGAACGTTGGCAACGGGCCAAAAAGGCTGCTAAAGCTGTTATGGATTTAGGTATATATCATCTGTATGGTGAAAATGGAGGATGGAAAAATAGAGAGGAAGCTACTCAAAACTATGCTGATATTTTCTTATGTCATAATTCGGATGAAGATATTATGGTACAATATTATGATTATGTAAATCATAATAGCAGTGATTTTCAATTGCCTCGTGTTGGTTTGTTCAATAGTCCCAATGGTTTTCATGGTTGGGGCGGAAATACTCCTACTGGACAATTAGTTGATTCTTATGAAATGGCAGATGGCAGCAAATTTAGTTGGGATAATCCACAACAAGCAGCTTACCCTTATCAAAATCGAGATCCTCGCTTCTATGCTTCTATTATGTATAATGGTTCTTATTGGCGTCAACGTCCGGATGATACAGTAGGTAGTGATCCTGAAGGAATAGTACAAACTGCTTATTATCAGCAGTCAGATGGAAGTTATACACCAGGTTTAGACACTCGCCAAGGCCCTATTGAAGATTGGAATGGTTCTTATACAGGATATTATATGCGTAAGTTTTTAGATCCTTCAGTTAATCATCAGTATGATAAACAACCTTATCCTTGGCGTCAGATACGTTATGCTGAAGTTTTGTTGAATTATGCTGAAGCATGCATAGAATTAGGTGAAGATGCTGAAGCCCGTAAGTATATCAATATGATTCGTACAAGAGCGGGAATGCCTGACATACCAGATTCTGAAATGGGAGATGTCTTGAAAGAACATTATCGTAATGAACGTAAAATAGAATTAGCTTATGAACAACATCGTTATTTTGATATCCGCCGTTGGATGATTGCACCTGAAGTGATTAAGAATGTTCAAGGAATAGATATTCGCTATCCTTATGGAGTTACAGAGCCTAATTATTCCATTATTGATGTGCAGGAGAGGAAATGGAATGATAAGTCTTATTTACTCCCTATTTATTTGGATGAAATGCAGAAAAATGATTTATTGATACAAAATCCATTATATTAAAAAATCATAGATAAGCCCGTAGCTTAATGATGGCTACGGGCTTTATTAAAAAGAATGATTTTTTATTCCACTCCCAAATCCTTATAAGTTCTCGGAGCCGGAACGGGAGGTAATGGTTTGCGATCCTTTAACTCTTGTAGAATTACCTCAATGGCTTTATTCAACTGCTGGTCTTCACCTAACTGTTCTTTTACCGGGTCATTATCAATCAGAATATCGGGATCTACTCCATGGTTCTCCACTATCCATTGACCGGTCTTTGCATCATAATTGGTAAAGAACGGAACACGTACATCCGTACCATCCATATAAGGCAACGGGCCACTGATACCGATAATGCCACCCCATGTACGAGTACCGATAACTTTACCGATTTTATTTGCCTTAAAACTCCATGGGAACAAGTCACCGTCCGAAGCCGAGTATTTATTGATTAGCAATACTTTCGGACCCACTAGTGTTGCATCAGGAATGGTACCGATTTTGGTTGATCCACGACGCATGGTCAGGCGATAGGGTTCACGAAG
>ULVQ01022271.1_pt1 | contig 15763 bp, 18 predicted proteins | sample 1959591 | NCBI WGS metagenome assembly ULVQ01 (sample SAMEA4835790, study PRJEB28245) | human gut metagenome | biome: gut microbiome; material: fecal sample | place: Denmark | collected 2008
TTCCCATTCAACTATTCCGGTAAAACGGACCGAAAAGGCTTTTACATCGGGAAGGACAAGTACGGCAGCAACATCGTAGTAGACTTCGACCAGCGCGACGAAGATAAGACATCTGCCAACGTGCTGATTCTCGGCAACTCCGGTCAGGGCAAGAGCTACCTCATGAAACTGCTTCTGCTCAACTTTTTGGAAGCAGGAAAATCGGTCATCACGCTGGATGTGGAGCACGAGCAGTGGGAGCTGTGTCAGGCGCTCGGCGGCTGCTTTGCGGACATTATCGAGGGAACATATAAAATCAATCTGCTGGAGCCTCGCTGCTGGGACACCGATGCAGACCCATATGATGTGGACGCGCCCAAAGCCTTCCGGCAGTCCACCCGGCTGGCGCAGCACACATCCTTCCTCAAGGATGTTTTTCGTACCTATAAGGACTTTACGACAGCGCAGATCGATACGATTGAAATTATGTTAACCAAACTATACACGGAATGGGGCATCACAGAGGAAACGGATTTTTCGCAGATGCGGCCGGAGGACTACCCCATTCTCTCAGAATTGTATGATTTTATCGAGATCGAGTACGAGAATTTTGATGAAACGAAGCCGCAGCTCTACACCAGAGAAACGCTCCAGCAGATCCTGCTGGGGCTGCACTCCATGTGCCGCGGCGCGGACTCGAAATTCTTCAACGGTCACACAAACCTGACCTCGACCCGCTTTTTGGTCTTCGGTGTAAAGGGTCTTCTGTCCGTGGCGCAGAATGTGCGCAGCACAATTCTTTTGAATTTGCTGTCGTATATGTCAGACAAGCTGCTGACCGAGGGCAACACCGTCGCGGCGCTGGACGAGCTTTATATCTGGCTGTCCAATCCCGTGGCGGTCGAATACATCCGTAATGCGCTCAAGCGCGTGCGGAAAAAAGAATCCGCTCTGCTCATGGCAAGCCAGAATCTTGAGGACTTTGACCAGCCGGGGGTGCGGGAAATGACAAAGCCGCTCTTTTCCATCCCGCCGCACCAGTTTTTGTTCAACCCCGGTTCGATCGATAAGCATTCGTACATGGAGATGCTCCAGCTGGAGGGCAGCGAGTTTGACCTCATCCGCTTCGCGCAGAAAGGACTCTGCCTCTACAAATGCGGCAATGAGCGGTATCTGCTGGAGGTCCATGCGCCGGAGTATAAGGAAGCGCTGTTCGGAAAGGCGGGCGGCAGATGATGGACGATGAAAGGATGGACATATGAAGCAAATTGAATTTGAACGCTGGGAACCGGATGCGGAGAATCCGCGCAAGCTGAACTATGCCGGTCAACGCGCGGCAGAAGATGTTTTTCACGAACTGGAAGCGCAGTTGGACAGCGTCGGCTATCTACCAGACGAGTATCTTCTTCTGGACAATCGTTGGCAAAACGGACGCGAGATGCCCAGAGACGCCGGCTTTTTCTGTCGGACAGACTACGGCGGAAGCGAGGGCATCTATCTGGATGTGTTTCTGGAATGGTACGAGGACAGTCAGCGCAGGACAGAGCATTTCATGACCGGCAAAACGCTTGGCGAAAGCGGCGCGGATCTGGACCGGATGTTCCTCATTTCCTCTGCGATCACGAAAGCGTTCCGCGGGGACAACAGCGTCCACGCGCGGTACATGGTAGTTGGAGGGCAGTCAGAGCCGGCAGAAACGATGTCCCTGAACCTGTCTCCGGACGAACAGCGACTGGTCGCACAGGCGCTGGCAGAACAGCGCATCCGGCTGGGTTCGCAAGCAGAGGGCGAAGAAAAGCTCCTGCGCCGTATGACCGGAAGCGTCACGGAGTACATGGACGCGGCTGGGCTGGCGGACCGGCTGGACGAACATGACCGAGCGCTTCTGGCTGAACACGATGGTGAACCGGAAGCTGCGCCGGTCATGGGCGGGATGCAGCTATGAGCATGAGCGCAATAGCCGCGCGTGTTGCCGCCGCACTGCTGACCAGCGAAAAGGGGCGTAAAGGCGTCGGCTTCCTGCTGGTCGCCATTTTCGCGCCGGTCATCCTGATCGCAGCCATCCTCTGCTCAAACACGGCAGGTGGGGCCGACCACAACAATCTGGCGGTCGAAGCGTCGTTCTATGGGATCAGCTTCACGGATTCCGTACCTGCCGAGTTCCGAACGCATATCACGGATATGCAGAGCGCGTTTTCCTTTCTGGATTCGGCGGTAGCGGAAGCCAACGCGACTATGACCGACGGCAATCGTCTTGACCCGATACAGGTCAAGGCGATTTTTTATGCCCTCTGTTTTGGCGAGAATGCGCCAAGTCAGCGCGCGGCAGACCGTTTTGTGGACTGCTTTTTCATCACAGAGCAGAGAACCAGAATTGTAGTCACAGAGTTAGAGGATGGCAGCACGGTCGAGAGCGAGGAAGTCTACACAGCGACCGTGCCGCTCTCGCTGGCGGCAGCGTATGAAAACCTTGCGGCAAAGCTCGGCAGAACCGTCACTGACGAGGACAAGGAAAACGCCGCGCACATCTACACGATGATCGCGGGCAATGCCAATGGCAGCGACAGCACTGGTGCGTCGGGCGGTACGATCCAAATCGACTACGGCTACGGCAGCGGCAGCACCGAACTGGATACGTCCGGCTTCACAAACCCGGTCAGCAAGAACGCCGACGATCTGGTGCAGTACGCCATTCACGCCTACGAAGAACACTGGGGCTATGTGTGGGGAACGTTCGGCCTTGTGCTGACCGAAAGTCTCTTCGAAGCAAAACTCGCGCAGTATCCGGATGCGCTGGCAGGTAACGCGGATTTTATCCGCCAGACGTGGGTCGGCGGCAGAACGACGGACTGCGTCGGGCTGATCAAAGGCTACGGCTGGCTGGATGCGGAGACAGAAGAAATCGTCTACAACACCAACGGTATGCCGGATATCACGGCGAACGAAATGTATCATGCTGCAACGGTTTCCGGTACGATTGACACGATCCCCGAAACCCCCGGTCTGGCAGTCTGGCACGATGGGCATATCGGTGTCTATATCGGCAATGGTGAGGTGGTCGAAGCAATGGGCACGCGGTATGGTGTCGTCAAAACCAAGCTCAAAGGTGCGCGTTGGACCCACTGGCTGAAAATTCCCTATATCAGCTATGACTGAGGAAAGGACAAACATGAACGTCTTGATGGTGGAGCTGGGCAAGACTCCGTATGAAACGCAGATCGGCGATGATCTGCAAAGTATGCAGGCGCTCGTCGGCGGATATATCCAAGCCGTGTATCCCTACGAGGAACCGGTGGCATTGATTTGCTGCGAGTCTGGAAAGCTGGATGGTCTGCCGCTCAACCGCGCACTGCGCGATGCAGATGGTGATATTTATGACATTGTCGCGGGGAATTTTTTTATCGTCGGACTCGGCGAATCGGATTTCACCGACCTGCCGCACAAGCTTGCCGAGCGGTTTGCCGAGCAATTTCGGCAGCCGGAAATATTTATGCACGTGGATGACAAAATCGTTGCCGCGCCGATGCCGAACGAGCAGGTGCAGGGCGGAATATCATACTGACAGGAGGATATATGAAACAGACAAATATTCAAATCACATTTGAAGAAGAAAAGCTCCGCGCGCTCCGGTGCTACATCGCCAAGCGCGATTCGACGCTGGAAGCGGAGCTGCAAAAGGCAGCCCAGCGACTCTACGAAAAGGTCGTCCCTGCTGCCGTGCAGGAGTACATCAGCGATTACGAGCAGGATGAACCTGTGCGCAAGCCGCAAAAGAAATCGGAGGCGCAGGTATGAGCACGGCGGGCTTTCACATCACGGAGGACTGCGCGGAAGTCTATCTGCAAAACGAATCCGGCACAGAGTTTTTGCAGCTTGCCAAACGGCTCCATGATTATCTCCAGCAGGGACAGCGCCTGCCAGCGCGGAGTCTCTTTGAAGCGACGGACGACTGCAAAGAGATCAGCCGCGAGGCTTTCGATACACTGGCGAAGCGCCGAATGGAGAACACCGGCGAAATCAGCGGAGTGTTTGAGCTGGACTTCGACGCGCGGACGATTTCGGCACTGAACATCATGGACGGTTGGAAGGTCTACGCAATGCAAGACGTAGCAAACGCAGCAGAGCAGGCATTTCAGGAGACTGAGATTTCCGAGGATGACCGCTGGCGCATCTTCCTCGACCGGCTGGATGGTCGGGAGCTGACCACACCGAGCAGACTCACTGCGCGGAATTTCTATTTCGAGGATAGCATTGAGGCATTGGATGACCGAATACTGAATTTTTACGTCGTTCCGTGTTTCAACGTCGACGAAGCGTTTGGCACATTCGTGGAGACCGATGAAAACGACCATGCGCTGAACGTCTATGCCAACTACGACATGCAGCGCCAGCAGGTCTGTGATGAGCTGGAGATCACGCTCTATGGCAGCGGAATCGATGATCAGTCTCTTACCTACCACCTGAATGCAGCAGAGAAAGAAGTGCTGCGTGAAAAGATGGAAGCCTACTGTATGCAGCGGGAGCACAAACCACTGAACCAGCTCTGTCAGGAGATTTTGCAGGAGCAGGATGTGCCCATACAGGGGATGCAGCTGTGACCGGCAGCGTGTTCCACGCCGTCGCGCCCGTGTCGGCGGTTTGTGCGGCTTTCCGGACACAGCCGAGCGCGTACCCGCCAGAAGCCCCAAAACCGGACGTTGCGCCGGTGTGCGGGAGTGTTGCAAACACGAAAAAGGAGATCAAAATGTCTACGGAATTTTACTGTGAAGAATTTCCGACAGAGCAAAACGGCAAGCCGGTGCAGGAGAAAGCCAAGGTGTCGTGCGCGCACCTTGGCAGACACATCTGCCCGCAGTGCGGGCAGTTTGGGGTTTTCGGACAGGGGTTGTTGAGAGGGTAAAAACGGCCCTGTTGGGGTCGGAAGCGCAGATAGTCCCGTTGTTTCAAGAAAAACAGCGGGGTTGCGCACAAAATTGGAGGAAAATTAGCATGGCAAACAAGAAAATCAAATTCCCGCTCTGGCTCATGCCGGAAACCAAGGCAATGGTCGAACGTCTCTATCGGCAGGATGGCTGCAGCAGCCAGAGCGAGTTCATTGAAAGGGCAATCCTGTTCTACTGTGGCTATCTGCAAAGTGAGTATGCCGGAGACTTTCTGCCGAAAATCCTCGGCGAAACGCTGGAAGCCATCCTCAGTATGTTCGGTGACCGCATTGGTAAGCTGCTTCTCAAGCAGGCCGTCGAGCAGAATGTCTGTAATCATATCCTCGCTTCGGACACGGATATTGATGCGCAGACGTACCAGCAGATGCGCGGGAAAAGCTATCAGGAGGTGCTGCGGACGAATGGTCAGATCTCGTTCCCAGAGGTGCTTCGCCAGCATAGCCGACTGTAACAGATGGCGCGGCTGATACAGAAAACCGGCTTTATCAGCCGTAAAAGCGCAGACGGCTACATGAAGTATATCGCCACGCGCGAGGGCGTCGAAGTCTTGACCGGCAAGGGACCAGCAACCGAAAAGCAGAAAGAGATGGTCTCGAAGCTGCTCAAAGATTTCCCGGATATGCAGGATTCCTTCGAGTATGAGGACTACAAGCAAGCACCGACGCTCCATCATGCGTCGGTGCTTATTTCTGCTGCATTGGACACGCATATGCAAAATCTTCAATCTGAAAACGGCTATCTCAAGTACATTGCAACGCGCCCCGGCGCGGAAAAGCATGGCGCACACGGCCTGTTCGGTCGAGAAGATAACGCAAACTTGACTGCGGCGATGCACGATCTGACCGCGCACGACGGCAACGTCTGGACGATCATCTATTCCCTGCACCGTGAGGACGCAGAGCGGCTTGGTTATAACAATGCCGCGGCTTGGCGGAAACTGCTTGTCAGCCATCAGAACAAGTTTGCAGAAGCGTTCCATGTCCCGGCATCGGCGCTGCATTGGTACGCAGCTTACCACGATGCGGGTACGCACCCGCATATTCACATGATGATCTGGACAGATCAGGAGACGGTTTTGAAACGGGATGCTGTTGTGAAATTGCGCTCTGCGATGACAAACAGTATCTTTCAGGCAGAACTGGAAAATCTCTATATTCGGAAGGATGCGGCTTACAAGGACGTGACAGAAGCTGCGCGGGTGGTCATGCACGATCTGGTTGATCGAATGGAATCTGTCTCTGATCCGCCCGCATCTATCCAAGAAAAACTGTTGGAGCTTGCGTTGGAACTGCGCACGGTCAGCGGAAAAAAGCAGTATGCCTATCTAAAGAAACCGCTCAAGGATATGGTGGATTCCATCGTGGATGAACTCGAAACGCTGCCGGAGGTGGCGGCGTATTATTCCGTCTGGAATGGGGTGCGTGATACGCTGGAGGGCTACTACAAAAACCGGCCCCGTCAGCACAATCCGCTCTCCCACCAGAAAGAATTCCGCGCGATCAAGAACGCCATCGTTCAGGAAGCGGAACGCCTGCGGCAGCAGATGGAGCTGGAATCTTCGCAAGAGGAAGAATCTTCTACGGAGAAACCTTCTGCGGACGCTTCTACAAATCCGACGCTTGCAGATGAAAAAACTTCGCCTGTGGCTTCTCATTCTGCGCGGCTTTCGTCCGAATATCTTCTGAATTCTACGCTTCGATTGTTCCACCAGATGGGACAAATCTTCCGCGACAACGCCGCGCCGCCCAGCAATCCAATGGGCATCCGCATCGACTCCAAGCGCCGCAAAAAGCTCATGCAGAAGCGGCTGGCAATGGGTCATAAGCAGGATGACCACGAACAAAATTACGGTCAGACATTACAATAACAGGAGGTGCATTTTGGCACAGTACATAGAATTTACCCCAGAACAAAAAGAACGTGCCGCAACCGTTGATCTCGAAGAATTTCTTCTCCGGCAAGGGGAAATGTTCATCAAATCCGGGCGGGAAAAGCGGCTCGCCAGCGACCACAGCATTACGGTGCGCGGCTGCGAGTGGTTCGACCATGCCTCGAATGAGGGCGGCCGCGCTGTCAGCTTTATACAAAAATATTACGGCAAGAGCTACGTCGAAGCCATGTCCATGCTGTTGGGCGAGAGCATGGAGCCGTTTTATCCGCAGGCAAAAAAACAGGAGCCGACTGAGCAAAAGCCCTTCGCACCGCCTGTTCCGAACGCGAATATGCACCGCGTATTTGCGTATCTTCTCAAAACGCGCGGGCTGGACGCGGATGTTGTTTCGTACTTCGCCCGCAAGAAGCTACTCTATGAGGACGCGGCGCATCACAACGCCGTGTTTATTGGCACAGATGAAGGGAACTGCCCACGTCACGCGCATCTGCGCAGCACAAACAGTTTTGGAAAAGCCTTTCGCCTGAACGTCGAAGCCAGTGATCCGCGCTACAGTTTTCATCATACCGGCACGGACGGAAGCCTGTATGTGTTTGAAGCGCCCATTGATATGCTGTCGTATATCTCCATGAACCCGCATCAGTGGCAGGAACACAGCTATGTAGCCTGCTGCGGCACGTCGCCGATTCCGGTGGTACAGATGCTACAACCGGATACGCAGATCGTCTATCTCTGCCTCGATAATGACAAAGCTGGTCACGCTGCAAGTGAGCGGATGGCAGAACAATTACGTGAACGCGGCGTTATGACGGAACGGCTCATGCCGGAGCTGAAAGACTGGAACGACGATCTTCTTCATACCCAGAAGGAGGAATTGCCCCCATGCCTGAGTCTATGACGCCGCTGATCATACTCGGCGTAGTAGGCGTATTGTTTGTCCTTCTGCTTTCACTTCTAACAAACAACTACTCCCTGAACAACATCAAATCCAAAACCGTTGGCGACGGCCAGTACGGAACCGCGCGTTGGGCAACGGATCAGGAGCTCCGAAAAGCCTACGTCACGGTTCCCTTTGACGTTGCAGCATGGCGTGCCGGAAAGAAGCGCCCAACTGTGCAGGGGCTGGTTCTTGGAAGTGTGCAGCGCGGCAAACGGCTGGAGGCGTTGGTGGATCGCGACGATGTGCATTGCCTGATGATCGGTGCATCCGGTGTCGGCAAGACTGCGTTCTTCCTGTATCCCAACATCGAATTTGCCTGTGCCTGTGGTATGAGTTTCCTGATTTTGGATACGAAGGGTGACCTAGCGCGCAACTGCGGAAGAATCGCGCAGAAGTACTACGGCTATCGCGTATCAGTGGTCGATCTGCGCAATCCGATCCGCTCGGATGGAAACAATCTGATGACGCTGGTCAACCGCTACATGGACGTGGCCCGTGAGCATCCGGACAACCTTGCAGCACGGGCGAATGCAGAAAAATATGCAAAGATCCTCGCCAAAACCATCGTCAATCCGGGCGGCGACGAGCAGGATCGTGGACAGAATTCGTACTTCTATGACGCAGCAGAGGGCGTGCTGGCAACCGTGATCATGACGCTGTCAGAGTTTATTCCAACGGACAGTGCGGGGCATGACAAGCGGCACATCATGTCCGTGTTCAAGCTGGTGAAGGAACTGATGGCTCCCATGGGAAAGAAGAATGGATTTCAGGTTCTGATAGACATCCTGCCGGATACGCATAAGGCAGGCTGGATGGCGACCGCAGCAACCGGTTCCTCCGAACAAGGCATGGCTTCCGTCATGTCCACAGTGCTTTCCCGTCTGAATTCATTCATCGATTCCGAGCAGGAACAGGTGCTCTGCTATGACAGTCCAATCGATGCGGAGCACTTTGCGTCCGAGAAGTGTGCAATTTTTCTGATCATCCCGGAGGAAGATCCGACGAAACACTTCATGGCGGGCCTCATGATCCAGAACCTGTCGCGGGAGTTGTTTTCCATTGCGGACGCGAACGAAGGAAAACTGAAAAAGCGCGTGGTATTTTACTGTGATGAATTCGGCACGATGCCGCCCTTTGACGTTCTGCCGCTGTTCTCCGCAGGTCGAAGCCGTAAGCTGACGCTCGTGCCGATCATCCAGAGTCTCGCGCAGCTCGAAAAGAATTACGGTAAGGAGGGCGCGGAGATCATAGCCGATAACTGTCAGGATACGATCTTCGGCGGCTTCGCCCCCAACAGCCAGACAGCGGAGACGCTGTCCAAAGCCCTCGGCAGCCGGACAGTTCTTACTGGCTCCATCAGTAAGGGAAAGGACAGCAACAGCCAGAGCTTGCAGATGGCAGAGCGCGCGCTTTTATCGCCGGATGAGCTGAAAAGTCTCCCGAAGGGTGAGTTTGTTGTCATGAAAACCGGCACACACCCGATGCGCACGAAGCTGCAATTATATTTCAAATGGGGCATCAAGTTTGAAGAACCATATCAGACACCGGAGCGCGCCCAGCGCGAGGTCTATTATGCGGGAAAGGAGGAATTGCTGATGAACATCAAGAAAAGTCTGTATTCCCAACCGCAGCCGGTCACGGCATCAAAGCCGGATGGCTATATGAGCAGCTATGGCGACAAATGAGCTTCTTCGGTGAAATTTACGCCGACCCCGCCCTGCCGCACCGGGCGCGGACAGTCTATATGTACCTGCGTGACCGTGCAGGCGGCGGGAGCTGCTGGCCGGGCGTCAAGACGATAGCCCGCGACCTGCATCTCTCGCCGCGCACAGTGCAAAGGGCGTTGAACGATCTGGAACGTGCCGGATACATCCAGCGCCAGCGCCGGCACCGCGAAAACGGAAGTTGCACGTCAAATTTATACATTATAAATGAGGTCAAATAGCAAACGCGGACGCTCCCCGCCAAGGGGAACGTCCGCGTGTTTGCTGTCACCAGCGCCGCGACACCACGGCGCAGCTTGAAGGTCTAACTCTAGCTGAGAACCAATACAGAAAGAAAAATCTGAATCTAAGAAAGGATGTTTCTATGCGAAAAATCAAGTTCATATCCATTCTGCTGGTGCTGTCGATGCTGCTGACGGTACCGGTTTTTGCTTTTTCCACAGGCTTTACGGACGTGTCGGAGAAAGCAACTTACGCGGAAGCCGTTTCATATCTTGCCGACGCTGGCATCCTGAGAGGAACAGCATCCGGCAGATTCTCACCGAACGAGAAGATCACGGTCAGCCAGTGGGCAACGATGCTCTGCCGCGCGTTTGATACCGAGCCGGAAGGCACTTCATGGCAAGAAACTGGCACGAATGCTGTCCAGATCGCCGTCCGCAGCGGCTGGTTAGACCCGACTGCGGTTTGGGATAAAAACGGCTTTATCTGCCGCGGCGAACTCTATCGGACTGCATTCGCGGCAGCCGGAATCCCAATCTATGACGCAACGCTTTACGGATTGGACTGGCATTCTCCCGGCGAAAATGCCCTGCGCGTCGGCAAGAAGATTGGGCTTTGTGCTGAGAACAAGACTGCAGCGGAACTCGTCACACGCGCTGAAGCCGCACAGCTTCTTCATGCCGTCCTGACGCAGAACCTGACCGTCACGCCGCCCGATACACCGGTCACAGTGGAAAATCTGATACAGTGGAATGTGAACGCATTCCTGCTGGAACTCCGCAAGGTTCCACAGCCGATCCTTGATGCTTTCAATGAAAACGGCTGGACGTTCGTGATCGGCACGGAGTACCTTGCAGATCTCAGCCGCAAGCTCGGCGTGAATTGCATCGGCGCGGCGGCATACACAGAGAAGCGGATTTACGTTTTCGAGGCCAGCGCGATTCTGCACGAATTCGGACACTTTCTTGATTGCACAATGGGTTTCCCGCAGGAGCATAATGGGACTCGTCAAAGCAAGACTCTATAAGACACAAAAACTACACTTAACTGTTTGGCCGTTATTGATATGTTGGCCAGCGACCAAGAGAAGACTGCTGCCGTTATGCATCGGCGTAAGCATATAGCAATTGTACTATGTGTATTTCTTATATGTTTCTATGTATTCACGGAACAGCTGTTCTGAAGATGGCATTGTATTTTCCAGCGGCCATTCTTCATCCTGTTCAGGTGAAAGGAAGTAGCTTGCCAAATCTGTCAAAGGCCCACAGAACTCTTTTGCCCACACGTTGGTTCCAGCACCATTCGGCACCAGTTCAAAGGACACGCAATGCAGCATATCATCAGATACTTCCAACACTGCTTTTGCTGGTGCCTGCATAGCGCCGCTGTCCGTATAATGTTCCGTACCATCGCAGCCATAATAAAAATGATAGCACACGTGGCACACAATAACGGTTTTTTCGGCTTCTTCGTATGTGCCATAGACCCCAATTTCCGGGATGCAAATGTCCGCATTCGGTGTTCGATTCCGTGCGGCAACAGCGGCATCAAATAGCACCGCGTCCCGTTCTGATAAATCAAATTGCTCAGAGCAAGGATTTGGGAATATCAGAGCGGACGCATCTTCACTCTGAGCGGATTCCGTGGTTGCTTCGGAGGATTTTTCAGATGAGGATTTCGTCGCTGTTTCGTCCTGCATTGTTCTGGTATTGGCTGTAGCGCTTGCCGGCTTATCGTACACAGGCATTGATATTGCCGTATCAGAGGAACGACATACGCAAGATGTTAAACCAAAAATCAACACAATGAGAAGCGAAACAGCTGCCAAATGTTTTTTTGCCATATCTAAATGATCTCCAAAAATTAATATACACGAATATAGAACTGATGGCTGTTTGCAACATCGTTTTCGGATGTCGGTTTTGCGTAAGTAACAATTCTGTATAGGCCGGTTTCGGTGAATTCATATTTATCCATGCTAATTCTGCTACAATTATATTTCGTTGTGGTTGTATACGCTCCAGAGGGCTTGAATACACGCATCGTCATCTTGTATTGTGTCCCAGTTGCAAAACTCTCGATAGTCTTTTCTGTATTTTGAGCTTGTGGCGGCATCAAAGTTCCTTATAATGCCGAATCATTCTTTTAAGCAAATAGTTTCACTCTCTTGATTAAGACGCGTTTTCAATTATTACTTGAATTAGGTTGCCAGTATCAGAAGTAATTTCTAGGATAATATCGTCATTTTTCTCGTCAATGACCCAATAGGAGAATTCTGTGCAATTTGCGCGCAAGTCTTCTATGGTCGTATTTTCCGGGATTATCGTCATCTGCATATTCATAATCCCGCTCGAAAAAAGCCGGTAAAACGCCAAATTGGTTTCTTGTATTAACTCTGGATCGCTAAGATAGTTCACTGTTAGAAAAAAAATACGTTTTGGGTCTCGAAGCATAGCTACAATATACTGTTTCTCTATAGGGTGCGTAGTATAGTAGGTGTCATCTATATTACTTTCCGCCAAGATAAAATTCACAGGTGCCCCAGTTCTTAAAAAATACAACCAATTTTCCAAGGATGATGCCGATGTTATGTAATTTAAATCAGTGTCATCATATGTAAGCATTAACTCCCATGCAATTAGAGCAATTGCTTTATCGTTTCCCGAAAAACTCACATTTTGATTATCGCTGACATAACAAAGGGATTCATGGTTGATAATATACTCAAAACAATACAACGCCAATGGCTCAGTATTGCCCTTGAAATATTCTTCCAAGTACCCATTGTTTAGTAATATTTCCTCGATTCTCCTTACGGAATAATCATGGGGAGATTTTTCTTCAAGCAATACTGAGATATTGCGAACAAACTCCTCGGCATCATTAACAAAAGGCCCCTGCCGCACCTTTCCGATATGCTCAGCCAGTGGTGTCTCCACCACCGGCTGAGTTGCCACCTCGACATTTGATGAAATTGCTCTGCAGCCTGACATAACAATTGCATATAGGACAACTGCAAGCATGGCAAGGATCACGCAATAGAAACGCTTCATCGGAATCACCTCCGGTCAATTTCTGTAACAACTCTATACCCGCCTGTATATCCGCAATCAAAGTTCAGATCAACGAATGTCGTTGAAGTTACTGCAGTGTAGTATCCCAAATTGTTTGTAAATACTGTGTACCCACAAATTGAAATGAGATATGGTCTTGTTGCGCCAGCATATCCATCATCAATTGTGAAGCACACTTCATCGCCATTCGACAGCGTTTTAATTACAGTTCCGGAACTGTTATATTACCTTTCTTTGAAATAATCCCCCCTTATTCAATCCTCAAACAATGTATCCACGACCCAATCCGGAATATTATGAAGCTCCATTTCTCCATCCTTTCGCGGAACAGTCCATACGGACGATTCTCCTGTCTCAGGGTTGAGCGTCAGTTCCTGCACGACAAAATACTCCCGCAAGCCACCATCGCATACGCGCCACCAGATAAAGTCGACGTACAGATTCGGATCACCGGGTGTCTGCCTCTCTGCACCGTAGGGTGCGCTGCTTGCTCGCAGGATTAGCGTATACGAAAACGGCCAGATCTCTTCATTTTTACGGATGTAGGACACAATCTGGTCTCTCGCTGCGTAGAGATCGAAGTCGTACTGACCGACCCTGTCCAAATTGGCTGTAACGGAATTTTCCCATGTATCGTGGTGATCCATAAGCGAATAAATTGCGGCATAAGAAGCCGGATACTGTGCTTGCAGTCCTTCTGCGTCTGCTTCATGAATATGTCCGAACGCCCAGATAAACCACGTCCGGAACCACTCGAGCGGTGTCTCGGCTTCCCGCTCCAAATCTTCCGAGCCAAGAAGACTCCGGAATACTTCAAACGCCATACCGGGCAGATCACGGTCGCCCCATGCGGTATCCCGAAGACTGAGGCTGTCCTGCCCGTGGTAAAAGCTGCGAATCAGTTGGCTGAGAACTTTTTCCTTTTGCGCCGTGATCATCTCGTATTCCGGGCTGCTTTTCCAGTCCTCCAGTGTTTGCAGCGTTTGAAGGACTTCCAGAAGCTCTTTGTAGGTGCCGAGATCCGGAGCAACGCTCTCCTGTTTTGGTTTTGCGCTGGATTCTTCCGGCAGCGCTTCTTCTGGTTTTTCCGAAGGCACGGTTATTGTTTCTTCCGTAACTGCCGATTCCGATTCCGGCAGACGGATATCCGTTTGCTCTTGCCGTTTCTGACAGCCCGTCAATACTAGTAGAACGCAGAGCATCGTAAAAAATGTGTGTTTTTTCATCAAGGCCAATCCCCTCGATCAGATCGCTTTGCGCTTCCTATCGATTGTATGATTTTAATGATTTCATCATAAGTTTCAACGCCCGCGATGCTGCACTCGATATTGTCCGCAGTCCATGCTGCAAAATAAACTCCCTCGTTGGTCATGATATAGTATACGGTGCCATTGTATTCATATTGCTTAGGATCAATGGCGTCCTTTTCATACAGTAAATGATCCTGATTCTCGGAAAATACCGTATACAATAGTGTAATCGAAGAATCACCATTCCCTAAAAGACAATAAAGAGACACAGGCTGAGTTACCGCATTGTACTGGACATCCATTTCCACAAAACCATCAGGAATATAACTTGGCAAAATCGTCGTAGGTATGCCGTGCATTTCCATCTCATTGGCAATAGAGGTCAGCGGCGCGGGAATCTCTTTCTTGGAAGAAGGCACAGCTGTTTGTGTGTATTCTGCTGACCTGAAACCAAACGTCTCCTTTGTCCAGCTGGCGATTGCCCCCCATAAGTCAAACCCAAATGCATAAGCAGTTAGAGAGGTTGCCAGCAGAACGGCAATGACTGCCGCAAGGATGCGGGCTGTGCGAAGAACCCATTTGCGTGGACGCGTATTTGAACGCGGTGCGGGCCGGAGGATTTGCGTTTTGTCGGAAGTACCATTCAGCTGTGGCTCATCATCAAAATCAAAGAGCGAGCATCCTTCGCTTGAAGCAAAACGATAATTTTTGTTAAAAGAACTCCAAGCGTGATTGACATCTCCGAAATCAGATGACGGCCGCTCCTGATTGCGCTTTGCGATCACCCCCATAATATATAAAATTGCATCAGTATCGGAGTCTTCGCCGTCTGGGAGCTGAGAGTCCTGACGTAAAATTTCGTTCAATTCCTCCGTGCTCATCTCGTCAAACTTTGAAAAATCTCGATAAAAATGCTCTTTGGATTCCGACATCTCTGTGAACCCCCTTTGTTTTTATATGTACACAATTGGTTCGTTGGGGACATACATTAAAAATCTTTCTCAATTATTTTTTGAAGCTTCTTTTTTGCACGTTGCACACGCTTTTTGCAGGCTTCAACCGTAATTCCCAATTCTTCCGCAGCTTCCAACATAGTATATCGACGAACAACGATATTTACAAGAAGCTGAAAATCTTCTTCTCCTAGAGCATCTGAGTAGGCAACAATGAATTCTGTTGTCTCCACAGTTGTGCTTGCCTGCGGCTCATACGCAGACATCGCCGCAAGTAGTGCATTACTAAGTCTAGCCTCAGTTCGCCGTCTATTACGAATCACATTTTTAAGTGTATTGATGAGCCAACCACATGGATTTTTACTGCTCATCAATCCATCTGGCTTAATACACGCAATTCGAAAAGTATCTTGTACAACTTCTTCAGCAAGTGCCTTGCTTCCCAGTGCACTCATCGCGTAGATACACAGACGGGTGTACATCTCCCGGTAAAGTCGCTCGATATATTCCTCTTCTTCTTGATTTAAACTCATGTTATATCCTTCTTGGCCAAGAGTCTTGCTCAACACTTTTTATTCCGATTTTGAAAATTCTTCAATACAAAGTTGAACCAAACGTTCTACTGCGATTATAAACGATTCGGGCTTATCCCTCAAGAGTGTCTCGATGTTTCGGATGCGAGCATCAGCTTGGTTTGGGTATATCAGATAATCCACACTTACGCCCAGGCAATTTGCTAGGTCATATAGGGAACCTCTGATTTAATCCGCACTACCATAAAGGCTCC
>ULVQ01060354.1_pt1 | contig 15192 bp, 10 predicted proteins | sample 1959591 | NCBI WGS metagenome assembly ULVQ01 (sample SAMEA4835790, study PRJEB28245) | human gut metagenome | biome: gut microbiome; material: fecal sample | place: Denmark | collected 2008
TTTATTATATTGTTTAATTACTATATCCACAAATTGGGCAGCAAAATTACTGATTGTTTCGGGATTAGCAAAACTTTCCGTAAATATTTTTCAGAAATCCTCCAGACGGAAAGGAGGATAAGCAATACCTTTTTCGGTTATAATCGCAGTTATCAAGTCGTGAGGAGTTACATCAAAAGCCGGATTATAAGCTTTCACCCCTTCAGGAGCCATCCGCGAAGCATACCACATATCCGTAATTTCCTTGGGATTCCGTTCTTCTATCACGATCGAATCCCCATCCGGACAATTCAAATCAATAGTGGATGTCGGACCTAACACATAAAAAGGAATACCGTAATAACGAGCCAGGATCGCCACTCCCGAAGTCCCGATCTTATTAGCCGTATCACCATTTGCCGCGACCCGGTCGCAACCGACCACGACAGCCTGTACCCAGCCTTTCCGCATGACGGCCGACGCCATATTATCACAAATCAAGGTAACATCCACACCCACCTTCTGCAATTCATAGGCCGTCAGGCGTGCACCCTGCAACAGCGGACGCGTTTCATCGGCAAACACCTTAAAGCCATATCCACGTTCTTCTCCTAAATAAACCGGAGCGAGAGCCGTTCCATATTCCGATACCGCCAAATGACCGGCATTGCAATGTGTCAGGATTCCCATTCCCGGGCGCAACAAGGACAGGCAGTTCTCTCCTATCTTACGGCAAGCAGCCGCATCTTCCGCCCGGATCGCCTCCGCCTCGACACGCAACAGCTCTACTATTTCCGGAACAGGATTCACAGAATGGGCGACCACAACTTTTTCCATCCGGTCCAAAGCCGCAACCAAATTGACCGCAGTAGGGCGAGAAGATGCCAGATAATCCTTGATTCGGAGAAACTCACTGCAAAAACCACCATAAGTGTTTGCCGCAATCTGTCGGCTACAAACATAAATGCCATAGGCAGCAGCTATCCCGATAGCCGGCGCCCCGCGTACCTTTAATCTATATATAGCCTCCCAAATCTCTTCTGCAGAAGAAAGGGAAACATAGACTTCAGATCCCGGCAAGCAGGTCTGGTCCAAGATAATCACAGCACTCCCGTCCTGACTCAAACGGACCGTCTTTAAATCTGTTATGTCTACATTCATAAAAGAGAACTATTATGGATGCGAAAATAAGCAATTCCGATGAGATGAAAAATGTTTTGCAGGTTAAAAGTATCCCAACAGGAATCGCTCTTTCAATTCTATCAAATCGTCACTACTATCCCTTCAGTTAGAATAAGATTCGTCCGGCTAGATATAATACCGTAATCGAGCGGTTCCAAACCCAACATTTCCGAAAGATACTGCCAATAATTTTTCGTCGTTCCGACATGTATCTTATCGGTAATCGATGCCCCCAAAGTATCTCTCCTGTTTTAATTGAAAAATTTACCGTACCTTTGTACAATTCTTATTCACTGTAAAAATATGGAAATCGCAGCATTAGTTTCGGGAGGAGTAGATAGCTCCGTAGTCGTCCACCAGTTGAAAGAGGCAGGATACGATCCTACCATTTTCTATATCCGTATCGGCATGGAAGATAAAGACGGATATATAGACTGCCCTGCCGAAGAAGATATTGAAATCACCTCTTATATCGCCAAGAAGTACGGTTGCCGGTTTGAAATCGTCTCCTTGCACGACGAATATTGGGATCGTGTCGTGAGCTACACCATTGATTCCGTAAAACGCGGACTCACCCCCAACCCGGATATGATGTGCAATAAATATATCAAATTCGGCTGCTTCGAAGAGAAATGGGGAAAGGATTTCGATAAAATAGCGACCGGTCATTACGCCACGACAACCGAGATAGACGGTAAAGTATGGCTTTCCACCGCCAAGGACCCGGTAAAAGATCAGACCGACTTCCTTGGCCAAATCACCCGTTTGCAAATACAGAAATTAATGTTCCCGATCGGACATCTCATGAAAAGCGAAGTCCGAGCTATAGCCGAACAACAAAAACTGCCGAGTGCCAAACGGAAAGACAGCCAGGGAATCTGCTTCTTAGGCAAGATCAACTATAATGATTTCATCGAACGCTACCTGGGCAAACGAACCGGAAAGATCGTCGAACTGGAAACAGGCAAAGTGTTAGGCAAACACAACGGCTACTGGTTCCACACCATCGGACAGCGTAAGGGTTTAGGCTTGAGCGGAGGACCGTGGTTCGTTATCAAAAAGGACATCAAGCGGAACATTATCTATGTTTCCAACGGTTATGATCCGGAAACACAGTACGGCAAGATTATCAACATGCACGGCTTCGACTTTATCACCGAAGACCCATGGGGAGAATTTGAAGACGAGAAAGAGATCACTTTTAAGATCCGCCATACGCCGGACTTCACACACGGCCGCATCCGTCGCATCGGAGACTTATACCGCATCGAATCCGACAACAAAATCCAAGGAATCGCCCCCGGACAGTACGGAGTAGTCTACGACAAAGACCATCGTCTTTGCCTCGGCAGTGGCATGATTATTGATGAAGAGAAATAGGCAAATCGCTAATTATTATTTTTGGCCGTAATATTCAAATTAAGTAAAGATGGAGGCAGCAAGTAAAAAAGAAACGGTAAAAACATAAGTATGACGGTCTATGGGAGTGCCATTATACAATCAGACCGGTTATTAGTCTGGAGCCAAAACGAAACAGAGCTTATACTCCTTTTTACCGATACCGGTACGCATGTGATCCATTCTGACCTATAGATTAAACCAATAATTCATCTTAATCATATCAAGCGAGAAGGTTCTCGCTCTTTTTCATGCAGACAAAGTTAAGAATTATATGGAAATAAAAAGGCTGCTCATCCCGCAGGATTGCAGCCTTTCCTTGATATATGCATTAATTAAATAGTATACAGAGAACTGATAGATTCACCACTACAAACACGACGGATGGCTTCGGCAAACATATCGGCAACAGACAGCACTTTCACCTTTTCGCATTTCTTTGCATAAGGGATAGAATCCGTAAAGATCATTTCAGTCAAAGCAGACTGGTCTACACGTGTGGAAGCCGGGTCGGACATAACGGCATGACTGGCGATGGCACGCACGGATTTAGCACCGTTTTCGAGCATCAGGTTGGCAGCCTTTGTAATAGTACCGGCCGTATCCACCATATCGTCGATCAAAAGTACATCCAAACCTTTCACATCACCGATGATACGCATTTCGGCCACTTCATTGGCACGCAGACGTGACTTGTGGCAAATAACCATCGGCAAACCCAGGTATTTGGAATAACTGCTGGCACGTTTAGTTCCTCCAACATCCGGTGTAGCGATACACAGGTTATCCAGAGGCAATGATGTTTTAATGTAATCCAGGAAAATGGAAGATGCATACAAGTGGTCGACCGGAACATTAAAGAATCCCTGAATCTGATCGGCATGCAGGTCCATCGTAATCAAGCGGTCGATACCGGCAGTACTCAGCATGTCTGCGATCAGTTTGGCCCCGATAGAAACACGCGGTTTATCTTTTCTATCCTGACGTGCCCAACCGAAATAAGGAATAACTGCGATTACAGAGTGTGCTGAAGCACGCTTGGCAGCATCGATCATCAGGAGAAGCTCCATCAGATTATCAGAGTTAGGAAACGTTGATTGTACCAGGAATACATCACGACCGCGAATCGACTCTTCATAAGAGACGGCAAATTCACCATCGGCAAAGTGTTGAATGTTCATCTGTCCCAGCGGACAACCAAGACTATTGCAAATTTTCTCTGCAAGATACCGGGAGTTAGTTCCCGAAAACACCAAGAAAGGAGTTTGTGCACTCATTATTCCGAATATTTATCTTAAGTAAATAGATTTGAATTGTGAGTGCAAAGGTACAAAACAATTATGATTTATGATTTATGATTTATGATTTATTACCAAACACATCGGTCAGAGCAGATCATAAATCACAAACCATAAATCATAAATCAATATGTAAACTTCAGTAAACGACCGGAATAAGCAGGTATAACGACCTGATAGGGCCAAGCAGCCGTCAATGTGCTGATACAGTTCTCTCCAGTCATCAGATCGGTCTGTACGGCAGCTTTGTTGTCCCCGAAATCAAGTGCCTTGAATGCCTCGTCAGGAATTTGGATGCGTACCGTCTGCTCTGCCTTGTCAAAGTTGACCACCACTAACAACACTTCATTCTGATATTTACGCATGAACACGAATTGACGGTGTGAATTAAAATACGGATTGCTCAGGTTTGCATACATCAAATCATAGAAAACTCCTTCCGTGATAACCCGTTCGGACTTTGATATATTCAAGATCTTTGCATACACCTCGCGCAACTGCCGTTGTTCGGCAGTCAGTTTGCCGCCATCGAAAGCTCCCTCGTTTATCCAGTTACGCAAGCTGGCAAGACTCCAGTAATCAAAAATCGTCGTGCGCCCATCACGTCCGCTGAACCCTTCATCGTCCATTCCCGGCTCCCCTAACTCCTGTCCGCTGTAGATCATCACCGGATTGGTATTCATCATAGCCGACACGATCATCCCCGGAATTCCCGGACGCGGATCACCGGCAAAGAAGTAAGAAGCGATACGCTGCTCGTCATGGTTTTCAAGGAAGTTCAACATATTATGCTGGATGCCTTCGAGTGACTGCCAGCATCCGGAGATATTGCTTGCCGGAGCCTGGTTACACATGACCGCCCGTACCGTATCGTACAGTCCGACCTTATCATACAAATAATCAAAATGTCCGTTCCAGATATAATTGCGATATTCTGCCGGATTATAAACTTCGGCAATAAAACAAACATCATAAGCCTGTTTCACCTTCGGGATCACCCAGTTCCAGAATTCAACCGGAACCATTTCCGCCATATCGCACCGGAAACCGTCTATCCCTTTTTCCGCCCAGAAAAGCAGGATATCCAGCATCTTCGCCCATGTATTGGGAACCGGATCAAAATGCAGGGTACGGCCGTTCACATAATCAACACCATAATTCAACTTGACCGTCTCATACCAGTCGTTTTGTCCGGGACAGGTACTGAAGCAATCATTCCCTGTGACTTTCGCCGGAAATTCACTATATTCAAAATCTTCCTGCTGAGCACCGAATTGCAGGCACAAAGTCTGCCCCGGTATATAATAGAAATTATTATTAGGATCGAAAGCTTTCGAAGTATTGTCTTTTTGCCCCAAGTCTTCCACATACGCCATCTTGGCATCCGAATAATACTGGCGGGCCACATGATTAGGTACGAAATCGATGATTACTTTCATTCCGGCTTCATGCGTCCTTCTGACCAGCGATTCGAATTCTTTCATACGGTCAGGCACATTATCGGCCAGGTCCGGGTCTATATCATAATAATCTTTGATCGCATAAGGCGAGCCGGCATTCCCCTTTACGACTGCCGCATGGTCTCTTCGTATCTGGTAAGCCGTATAATCAGTATTCGTTGCATGTTCGATCACTCCGGTATACCAGATATGGGTGGTTCCCAACTCCTTAATCTTGGACAAAGCAACCGGTGTGAAGTCCGAAAACTTTCCTACTCCGTTCTCGGCTTTACTACCATTCTTTACCAGGGATGATTTCATATTCCCAAACCAACGTGGAAAGACCTGATATATTACCATCTTATTTGTCTGTTTCATCGCGCTATTTGTCAACTTAGTTACTATTTAGGTGAACACCGGACCATCCGGAACAAGCTATGGCATCAGGGCATTGTTTCTTCTTGCCATAATAGCGTTCACCAGGGTTTCATATTTATTTTCTCTAATCACGACCTCGAAAGCCCGGATTGCCGCGGCATACCCGATATTAACGATCTGATCCACATTCTCCAGGTCGAATGTCTTATACATGCCGAATTCCTCCGCTTCGATCAACACATCGCACATTTCACGGTCTTCCAACGTATTTGCCCGGAACATATAATGATAAGAACGTTCTGCGATATGGAAAATCGTCTGCTTGTACTTCTGCGGGACAAGGGGACTGACATTCACACCGATGACACGTTCACACTCTTCACGAATGATGGAAACCGGGAAATTATGGAAAAGACCTCCGTCGATATAATGCACTCCGTTTATCACGACCGGGCTAAAGATAATCGGAATACTACAGGAAGCGGTCACCGCCTCCACGAGAGGACCGCTACGGAACTCATGGCTTTCCCCGTTATCAAGATCGGTAGCCACAACAACCAAAGGGATTTTCAGTTCTTCAAACGTTTTAGCTCTCAAATGACGCCGGAGAAAATGACGGAACCGCTTGCTATCGAACAATCCCGATTTCGGGATTTGCAACTGGGCGAATTCGGAGAACTCACGTCCGGTAAAGAGTTCTTTAATTTCGTCGGACGTATAACCGTCGGCAAACAAAGCTCCCATCAACGAACCGACACTTGTACCTACAATGATATCCGGCTTCAGGCCGCATTCTTCCAGCAATTTAAAAACTCCGATATGGGCAAAACCTTTCGCTCCTCCTCCGCTCAGAGCCAGGCCCAATTTATAGGTAGTATGGTTCGTTTCTTCCGTCATTTGCGTTTTCATTCTTATTCAGTGACAAATATGCTGTTTTTTTTAGAATGAAACATTATTATTTACGAAAAAGTTTCTCTACTACTTTATTTTTGTTATATTTACAGGTGAAGAATAAAGGATCGTAAGGCATTAAGTGTCAAAACGATTAAATCCATATTAAATTTAAATCTCATTGCTATGATTACACCTATTTTTTGGATCATACCGGTAGCCTCCATCCTGGCACTGGTATTTGCCTGGTTCTTCTTCAGGCAGATGATGAAAGAGAGTGAAGGGACAGAGTTAATGGCAAAAATAGCCCGACACGTACGCAAAGGGGCTATGTCGTACCTGAAACAACAATATAAGGTTGTTGCTTCGGTGTTTCTCGCCCTGGTGGTTTTATTCTCCATCATGGCATATGGGTTCGACGTGCAGAACGAGTGGGTTCCGATCGCTTTCCTGACCGGCGGTTTCTTTTCCGGGCTTGCCGGATTCTTAGGGATGAAGACGGCTACTTATGCTTCCGCCCGTACCGCCAACGCGGCCCGTACTTCCCTGAATAGCGGCTTGCAGGTAGCTTTCCGGAGCGGCGCCGTAATGGGATTGGTTGTCGTCGGCCTCGGGCTGCTGGATATCTCGTTCTGGTACATACTATTAAACATCTGCATCCCTTCGGAAGCAATGGATGCCACACATAAACTGACCATCATCACCACCACCATGCTGACCTTCGGAATGGGAGCTTCCACCCAGGCGCTCTTCGCCCGTGTAGGCGGAGGTATTTATACGAAAGCGGCCGATGTCGGAGCCGATCTGGTCGGGAAAGTAGAAGCCGGCATCCCGGAAGACGACCCGCGCAATCCGGCAACCATTGCCGACAATGTGGGAGACAACGTAGGCGACGTTGCCGGTATGGGGGCAGACTTGTACGAATCGTATTGCGGTTCCATTCTGGCCACCTCTGCATTGGGCGCGGCCGCATTCGTGGCCTCCGGCAATGTGGAAATGCAATATAAAGCGGTCGTAGCGCCGATGCTGATCGCCGCGGTCGGGATCGTATTGTCGATCATCGGTATATTTGCCGTCCGCACAAAAGAGAATGCTACTATACGCGAACTACTGAAAGCGCTTGCCATAGGGACAAACCTCAGTTCCGTATTGATCGCCCTCTCCACTTTCGGCATTCTTTATGTATTGGGGCTGGACAATTGGTTCTGGATCAGTTGCTCGGTGATCGTCGGATTGCTGGTAGGGATCGTGATCGGCCAATCGACCGAGTACTATACTTCCCAATCCTATAAACCGACCCAGCGGGTTTCGGAAGCCGGGCTGACCGGGCCGGCAACGGTTATCATTTCCGGATTGGGACTGGGCATGCTATCAACCGCCATTCCGGTACTGGCCGTAGTAGTCGGCATTATCTGCTCTTTCCTTTTTGCTTCCGGTTTCGATTTCAATAATGTAGGAATGGGACTATATGGCATCGGCATCGCGGCCGTCGGAATGCTCTCAACTTTGGGAATCACTTTGGCAACGGATGCTTACGGGCCGATTGCCGACAATGCCGGCGGCAATGCGGAAATGTCCGGCTTGGGCAAGGAAGTACGCAAACGTACGGATGCGCTCGACTCCTTAGGCAACACGACCGCCGCAACAGGCAAAGGGTTTGCGATCGGCTCGGCAGCCTTGACTGGCTTGGCATTGCTGGCTTCTTACGTGGAAGAGATTAAAATAGGCTTGCTCCGGTTGGGCGAAACAGTCCTGACATTTTCCGACGGCAGAGCCATCGAGGTATCAAAAGCCTCTTTCTCCGACTTTATGATCTATTATGATGTCACACTTATGAACCCGAAGGTGTTGGCGGGGATGTTCCTCGGCTCCATGATGGCTTTCATGTTCTGCGGATTGACAATGAATGCCGTCGGACGGGCAGCCGGACATATGGTGGAGGAAGTACGCCGCCAGTTCCGTGAAATCCCCGGAATACTAACAGGAAAAGCCGAACCCGATTACGCCCGTTGCGTGGCCATCTCGACAAAAGGGGCGCAACATGAGATGGTGCTCCCTTCCCTGTTAGCCATCATCGCACCGATCCTCACCGGTCTGGTATTCGGAGTGACAGGAGTGGTCGGACTGCTGATCGGTGGCCTGAGCACCGGGTTCGTACTGGCGATCTTCATGGCCAATTCGGGAGGCGCCTGGGACAACGCCAAGAAACATATCGAAGAAGGATACCACGGCGGCAAGGGCAGCGAAGCCCATAAGGCGACAGTCGTAGGCGATACGGTCGGCGACCCGTTCAAAGACACCTCCGGTCCCAGCCTCAACATCCTGATCAAGCTGATGAGCATGGTAGCGATCGTCATGGCAGGATTGACAGTAGCCTGGAGTTTGTTCTGATCGGGTGATAGGTGATAGGTGAAAAGGCCTTTTTGTAAAACTTTTCTGAGTTTGAATTAAAAAACGTCACCTTAAAGGCGGCGTTTTTTAATTCATTTTTCCTAAACTTTTACAGAAACGGGGGTTCACCTATCACCTATCACCATAAATCACTGATAATCAATAATAGTATTTCTTAATACACCTTTTTTATTTATCCCACGCGATAAAATGTTTGAATCTTCATTTACGCCCTCATTCGAAAGGACAGACACCCCAAAAAGGCTACCGTAAAGCTATGCTTTATGAAGGCTAAAGCTATGGGTTACGCAACCTAATGCATAGCTTTAGAGAAGCTGGTGCATTGCCGAACGGGATGCGCCGGGACAAATCGTTTCCTACTCATCTATTTTTAACTACCGGATGAAAGCATTCATAGAGAATTGCATGTATCTTTGCAGCCGGTATAACATAAAAACAATCTGTATGTCAATCTCACGCTTCAATGCAGTGGAGAAAGCATCCAACCGAAAGGCAGTGGAAGCCATTACTCCCAATCAGAAAGTATCCGAATATTATGGTGAGAACGTCTTCAACCGGAAGGCAATGCAAAAGTATCTCTCCAAGGAAACCTACAAAGCCCTGACCCATGCCATCGACAACGGAACCCCGATCGACCGCGAAATAGCCAATCATGTGGCTGCCGGTATGCGCATGTGGGCACTGGAAAAAGGAGTCACACATTACACACACTGGTTCCAGCCTCTTACCGACGGGACAGCCGAAAAGCACGACGCATTCGTCGAACATGACGGCGGCGGCGGCATGATCGAAGAATTCAGCGGCAAGCTGCTCGCCCAACAGGAGCCGGACGCTTCCAGCTTCCCTAACGGCGGATTGCGCAACACGTTCGAAGCCCGCGGCTATTCGGCCTGGGACCCCTCCTCACCTGCGTTTATCGTAGACGACACCTTGTGTATCCCGACCGTATTCATCGCCTATACCGGTGAAGCGCTGGACTACAAGACCCCGCTGATCCGTTCCATCGAAGCATTGAACAAGGCCGCCAAAGATGTCTGCCATTATTTCAACGAAGACGTCAATAAAGTCATCACCTATTTGGGTTGGGAACAGGAGTATTTCCTGGTAGACGAAGACCTCTATTCCGCCCGTCCCGACCTGTCGCTGACAGAACGTACTCTCTTAGGACACGAAAGCGCGAAGAACCAGCAATTGGACGACCACTATTTCGGAGCCATTCCCTCCCGTGTACAGGAGTTTATGAAAGACCTGGAAACAGAATGCTACAAGTTGGGCATCCCGGTCAAGACACGCCATAACGAGGTTGCCCCGAACCAGTTCGAGCTAGCGCCTATTTACGAGGAATGCAACCTCGCCAACGACCACAACCAATTGTTGATGTCGGTGATGAAACGTGTTTCCCGCCGCCACAACTTCCGCGTGCTGCTCCACGAAAAGCCTTTTATGGGCGTGAACGGTTCGGGCAAGCACTGCAACTGGTCGATGGGAACCGATACGGGCATCAACCTCTTCTCTCCGGGAAAGGACCGGGAAGACAACCTGCGTTTCATCACATTCGTGGTCAACTCGCTGATGGCCGTTTATAAATACAACGCCTTGCTGAAAGCCAGTATCGCTTCGGCTACCAACGCGCACCGCCTGGGCGCCAACGAAGCGCCTCCCGCCATCATCTCATCCTTCTTAGGAACACAGATCACCGAAATTCTGGACAAGTTCGAGAACTGTTCCATCGAAGACGCTATCGAGGTGGACGACAAGAAACGCCTGCATCTCGGCTTCGGACAGATCCCTGAACTGCTGTTAGACAATACGGACCGTAACCGCACCTCTCCTTTTGCTTTCACCGGAAACCGTTTCGAATTCCGTGCATTGGGATCGTCGGCCAACTGCGGTTCAGCGATGTTGGCACTGAACTCTGCCGTAGCCTACCAGCTCCGCCAGTTCAAACAGGATGTCGAAGCCTTGCGTGCCGAAGGAAAGAGCAAAGAGGCCGCCATCTTCGAAGTGCTGAAAGCCTATATCAAGGAATCCAAACCGATCCGTTTCGACGGGAACGGCTACGGCGACGAATGGAAGGAAGAAGCTGCCCGCCGCGGCCTGGATTGCGAAAACAGCGTTCCGTTACAATACGATGCTTACCTGAAACCGGAAGTTATCCGGATGTTCAAGGAAACGGGTGTACTGAGCGAAAAGGAATTGGAAGCCCGCAACGAAGTGAAATGGGAAATCTATATCAAAAAGGTACAGATCGAAGCTCGTGTCCTTGGCGACCTATCGCTCAACCATATCATCCCGGTTGCCGTCCGCTACCAGTCATTGCTATTGGACAACATCGCCAAACTGAAAGAGACTTTCGGCGGATATCCGGAATATGACGATATGTCGGAAGAGCCCCGACGCCTGGTTCGCAAGATTGCCGGACATATCTGTTCCGTCACTCGCATGGTGGACGAAATGGTGGAAGCCCGCAAAAAAGCAAACCGTATCACGGATTTGCGTACCAAAGCGATCGCTTACCATGATACCGTCGCTCCCTATCTGGACGAAATCCGTAGCCACATCGACGACCTGGAGCTGATGGTCGATAACCAGATGTGGCCGTTGCCGAAATATAGGGAACTGTTGTTCATCCGTTAATTTACATTAATCATTTAATTATTATATAAGTATGAATAGTTCGTATCTACGAATTATTCATACTTTTGTTTTTATAATCACTTAAATCTACGTGAATATGAAAACAAAAGCATTCCTTCCCGCTATCGTTTTCCTTCTGGCAAGCCTTGCAAGTTGTAATTCCTCCGTTCCGAAATCGTTGGTAACTGACGACGGCAGTGTCAGGATAATCGAAAACCCGGACGGCCCGCTTTACATCTGCGACCTGAAAGCGGCAGGCGATACGATTGATATCCCACTTAGCGAGCTGGTCGAAGATTGCCGGATCGTGCGTTTTGAAACCTCCGACGAGGCCCTGTTCAAGGCCTGGTGGATCGAGGTGAGCGATAACTACATTTGCGTACGGCAGCAATCCAACGTGGTCAAGCTATACGACAAGGACGGAAAATTCCTCTGCAACATAGGTGCAATGGGAAACGGACCGGGCGAGTATCCGGTGACTATCTACGACGGGAGTATCGACGAACGAGGCGGCCATATATTCCTCTCTCTCTTTTATGGGAAGAAAATCATGATGTACGGCCTTGACGGGAAATGGATAAAAGATATCAATCTTCCCGGACAAATCAACAAACCGAAAATCGAGGTCAATGCCGACGGTACGCTCTCGGTCGTACACATGCCTTTTGAAGAAGGGACGCCGATCGCTTTCCGGATGGACACGGACGGGAACATCCTATCACAGATACCGGCACTCGACTATATGTTGGCAGGAAATTTCGACAATGAGATATTTTCCTACCGGAATACCGGGACATTCGACTTCTTTTATACCGGCATCGACACGACTTTCACATACGATACGGAAGCAAACAAGCTGATCCCCCGTTTCACGATGAACTTCCCCGGTTTTGCTCAAAAACCTATCCATATCTACACGGAACTGCCCAATCATATCCTCATCCACTACTACACTTGGGATAAAGGCCGGTTCACACCCGGAGGAGACATACTGGTAGATAAGATGAAAATGTCATCTTCCCAATATCACCTGGTCAACGACTTCTACGGGAATCTCCCGATTCCCAATCCGAACAACCACTTCAACAAGGGCAGATTCATTTTCAATGTCGAACCGGCTGCACTTCAGGAAATGATCGAAGCCCATCTCGCCTCCGGCAAATGTCCTCCCGAAGCGAAAGCCCAACTGAAAGAATTGGCCACTACGCTCCATGAGAACGACAATAACCTGATGTTTGTGGGAAAGCTGAAGAGGTAGGAAAAAGGAGGTGTCAAGCGTGGGGACAAGTCCGTTTTGACACCTCCAACCAGTACTTAAAAAGATATAGCATAGTCTTCACCGGCACTCAAGTCCAGTTGCTTTGTCCGACCCCGGTAAGCCACTTCATACGGACCATCCTGGGCTGCATGTAAAACAGCTTCGGTCACTTCACCATTCGCCCATGCCAGATCCAGCGTATGCCCTCCGAACACACGGATACCTTTCAACCGGCCATCAGCATACCCTTCAGGCCACGCCGGCAATAATTCGATCTTCTCCGGCTCGGTATACACCAGCATCTCCATAAACAAGCGGGGCAAACTCAATACGGCATCCAGATTGTAAATCCGATGATCCGGATCATGAGATGTCACCAAGCTGTTATAGACATAATAACGATGGCTGAAACGATCCAAATTCTTAGTGATTTTATCCATATCACCTAAACGGGCAGCCTGGAGAGCCACATGAAGCAGGCCATGAGCCGAACTGGTATCAAACTCAAAACGTTTGTCCAATGCCATTTGGGCAGCTTTTACCAATTGCACATCACCTTTGTTTTTACTCAATTGAGAGCCGGGAAATACCGGATACAAATGAGACAAATGCCTGTGATTATAGACATCCGGATAAGTGGCATCTACCCATTCCGCCAAAGCCCCGTCCTCGTTTATACGATACTCAGGCAATCTTTCCAGATAAGACGACCACTTGAGACGTTCCGCCTGCGGAAGATTAAATCGGTCACTCAAATCAAGCAATATCCCGAACACTTCACGAGCAATCGCCACATCCATCGTTGCGTCTTTACTCAACCAGGTATGTGTCCCAGTCGGTGCATTCTCCGGCGACACACTCGGACTTATGTGATACAGGCCGTCATCACCCATAACCAGATAGTCCTCATAAAAATCCGCCATCTCGCGATACAGAGGCAATACTCTGTTTTTCAACATTTCACTATCTCCCATCAACATCGCATATTCATAGAAGGGACGTAAATTCCACCCTGCTCCGCCAGGCCAGCACATCCAAGGGAAAGACGGACCGAAATGTGTCAAAAAACCATTTTCTGGATCATTGTAATGTGCTACAATAAAGCCACGGCAACCCAAATAATTCTTAGCATTCAAACGCCAACCGGGCAGCAAGCGTTCGACATAGCCGCAATAAGACTCCGCGCACTCCGGCAGATTACTCATTGCCGCCGCCGAGATTGCCAGATTTATGTTCGAATCCCACACAAAACCACCGATCCAGGCAGGCTTCCAACCGCCACCCCAAATCCCTTGCAAAGGAGGCGGGTACTTCCCGCAAGACGAAATCAGGAGATAACGTCCCATGGCATGTATCTGCTCCATAAACAACGGAGTGATCCCCTCTTCATGGACATTTGCCAACATCTGCTCCACCGGAATGTTCTTCCAATCCGAAGCACAACCCAGATCGAGTTGCATCCGACGGAACATCTCACCATGTGCTTTCTGGTGAGAATGTAATAATTTCCCATAATCAGCCGGAAGTCCGGACAACTCCTGACGCACCTCCTTTTCTTCCGACACTTTGCCATCAACCAAAGGAGTGATACGGACTACAATCAGCACCTCATCCGCGTCTTCCACTTGCAAGACCGATCCTTCCGGTTTCATGCTTCCCCCTTTCAACGTTACCCGCGCCAATCCCTCGTAACCTCCGGGATCCTGCCTGTAACCAGCCCGATAGGTGAGCCAGCCCGATTCTGCAGCGGACTTCACGAAAGTAAAAGCACTGTCCAAATTGTGTTCAAAATGACTCCCATGCCGACCAGGCGTTTCTTCCAATCCCAGCGTAACATCTATTTTTCCGGTCTTACCAGCCTTCAGACGAATAACATTCACATTGTCCGTCCTCGAAGAGAACACCGACTCTTCCACTCCATCTTCGCCCTGGCAGAAGACAGAACTGACTCCCGTTTCAAGATCAAGCTGACGACGATAGTCATCTTTTACAGATACGGCAGTACCCATATATTGTATATGCAAATCAAAAGCCGGATGAGGAATCAGAGGCCAACGCTGTTCCGCTCCCATCTCTTTCAACTGGCGGTCCGCCTCTAAGGTGATCAGGCGATCCGCCTCGTCCGTCTTACCCGCATCTATCAAATGCCGTACCTCAGGAAGGAGCTGTGCCGTTACCGGCACAGTCTTTTTATTACGATCCCAACCACGGACAAACAATTCCTCATGCACACAAACAATACGCTCGTCATTCGGCCGCCCCCAGACCATCGTCCCATGACGGCCATTACCGGTAACAAACGCATCCTCCCATTGGCAGG
>ULVQ01063449.1_pt1 | contig 14855 bp, 9 predicted proteins | sample 1959591 | NCBI WGS metagenome assembly ULVQ01 (sample SAMEA4835790, study PRJEB28245) | human gut metagenome | biome: gut microbiome; material: fecal sample | place: Denmark | collected 2008
TTGTATACTATGTTACTACACTGCACACATTGGACGCCCGCCTTGATGAAACTTTATGTTTAATAAAATTGTTTTGATGTGATGAAAGTTATGCATCGTCTGTAGCGGCGAACCGTGTTTTCCCGTTAGTAACGGTAGAAATTATATTTAAAAACAAGCTTTATAAATCGCACAAAGCGATTGTTATACTGTAGCGGTGAATCGTGTTCTCCCGTCTGAAATATAGTCGCAATGCGTTGCACATAAATGTGCTTCCTATTGCTCGTTATTTCAGACAGTGCATTGCTCCCTTTATCCGCCACCGGCGGCGGTCGCAAGGCTACCATTTGTTTTGGCTGTTCAACCAAAACAAGCAAACCGGTTTTTATAAACATAAATTTTATATAACTATAACAAAAATGTATTGAGTTAAACCGCTTTTGCAAGCGTTTCGAATGGCGGTCAGTGACCGCCGCTGTAACACAACAATAATTTTGCACAATAAACTAAATTTGTATATAGTCGGATTCTTTCTATTTTAGTATTGATTTTAGCATAAAATAGGTGTATTATGACTTTGGTATGCGGACGGGTGAAATTTTTCAGTGGTCCGCACCTTGTTCTTAAATAATCGTTAAGAGGAAAATTTATGAGAATAATAATTGTTGGATGCGGAAAGGTTGGCTCCTCGATAGCGTCGGAGCTTAACTTGGAAGGACATGAAATATCAGTAGTCGATATTGACCACGGTGCAGTCGATAAACTTGCAAATTCGCTTGATGTTCTCGGCATAGAGGGAAACGGTGCAACATATGATGTGCTTGTTGAGGCAGGCGCAGAGTATGCCGATTTGCTTATTGCCGCAACCGCAAGGGATGAAATCAATCTGTATTCGTGTCTTATGGCTAAGGCGGCAGGCGTTACCCACACAATTGCAAGAGTGCGTAATCCCGAATACACAAACGACCTTTACAGAATCAAAGAGCATCTCGGTCTTTCTATGGCAATCAATCCCGAACAGACCGCCGCTAATGAAATCAGTCGTCTGTTAAGATTTTCGGGTGCGCTTGAAATTGATTCGTTCTCAAAGGGCGTTGTTGAGCTTATCAAGGTAACTGTACCGCAGAATTCGTCAATTGTCGGAACTGCTTTGAGCAGAGTTGACAACCTCAGAGGTAAGGTGAGAATCTGTACGGTTGAGAGAGGGGATGAGATGTTCATTCCTAACGGTGATTTTGTTATTAACGGCGGTGACAGAATTTCTGTTGTTGCAAAGCCCGAAATTGCCGCAAAATTCTTTAAGCGTATCAGTATTGCAATCGGCAGAAGTAAGGATGTTATCCTTCTCGGCGGCGGCAAGGTTTCGTTCTACCTTGCAAAGACGCTTATTAAATCCGGTGCGAATGTCAAAATTATCGAGAAAAATCCCGAACGCTGCAACTTTCTTTCGGAGGCTATGCCTGGGGCTGTTATAATTCAGGGCGATTGCATGGATCAGTCGCTGTTGCTTTCGGAGGGTGTTGAACACGCTGACGGCATTGCCGCTCTTATGGATTATGACGAAGAAAATATTATCATAACGATGTACCTAAAGGGCATTACAAAGGCAAAATTGATTACTAAGGTAAATAATGCGTCATTTGATCCGCTTTTGCATGATCAGAATTTTGAATGTATTATTCATCCAAAGAGCCTTACAGGCGAATATATTGCAAGATATATCAGAGCGATGCAGAATACGGGCGACAGCAATGTTGAATCGCTTTACCGCCTTAACGACGACAAGGTTGAGGCTCTTGAATTCAAGGTTAATGCGGAATCAAGGGTTACGAATGTTCCGATTATGAATCTTAATCTGAAGGCTAATCTTCAGATTATCTGCATTAACAGAGGTGGAAAAATTATTCTTCCGCAAGGTACGGATGTGATTAAACCTGAGGACACGGTAATTGTGCTTACCATGCAAAAAGGTCTTAGCAAGCTTGAAGATATTGTAAAGCGTTGAGGGGAGCATAATGAATAAACGATTAATTGTGTATATCCTCGGCTGGGTTCTTATTGTCGAGGGTGCGGCTATGCAGATTGCAACCGTTACTTCATTTATATACGGCGAACACGAGGGACTTTATTTTCTCGGAGTAGGTGCTTTGTCGGCACTTTTGGGCTTGCTTGCCGTAAAAGTAAAAAAGCCGAAAAACGCTGTGCTTTATCAAAAAGCAGGCTTTGCAGCCACTGCACTCAGTTGGATTCTTATGTCTTTTGTAGGATGTTTTCCGTTCTGGCTGAGCGGTGAAATTCCGAGTTTTATTGACGCTTTTTACGAAACCGTGTCGGGCTTTACAACAACAGGTTCAACTATACTTACCGATGTTGAGGCATTGAGCCACGGAATGCTTATGTGGCGAAGCTTTCTCCATTGGTTGGGCGGTATGGGCGTAATCGTGTTCTTGCTTGCGATTATCCCGAAGCTCGGCGGTCAGCAGAATATTTTCCTTATGAAAGCCGAGAGCCCCGGTCCGATTGTGGGCAAGGCTGTTCCGAAAATGAGAAATTACGCAATGATGCTCTACGGAATTTATTTTGGCTTGACCACACTTGAATTTATATTTTTAATTATAGGCAAAATGCCTGTTTTTGACGCACTTAACATAAGCTTTGCAACGGCAGGTACGGGCGGTTTCGGCGTTACCAACGCAGGTATTGCGTCATACAGCAACTATCTGCAAACCGTTATTGCTGTATTTATGATGCTGTTCGGAATTAACTTTTCCGTGTATATCCTCATTCTTGCGAAGAAGTTTAAGCAGGCTTTCCGCATTCAGGAGCTGTGGGTTTATTTCGGAATTATCGTGCTGTCAACAGCCTTGATTGCGTTTAACATCAGGTCACTTTATCCGAGCGCGTATGATGCGGTTCACCAGAGCTTTTTCTATGTTTCGTCAATTATCACGACAACAGGTTTTGGTTTGACGGATGTCAATAACTGGCCTGAATTTTCAAAAACTGTGATTATGATTATCACATTTATCGGTGCAATGGCAGGCAGTACAGGCGGCGGTTTTAAGGTTTCAAGAGTTATTTTGCTCTTTAAGGAAACACGAAAGGAGTTTTCACTCCTCATTCATCCGAGAAATGTTAAGACCGTTAAAATGGACGGCAAGGCGATTGACCACAATGTTATGAGGTCAACTTCAATTTTCCTTGTGCTGTACATCGGAATCTTTGCGTTAAGCTGGCTTGTGCTTTCGCTTGACCGGACGGATTTTGTGACGAATTTCACGGCTGTTGCCGCAAATATCAACAACACAGGTCCGGGTCTTGGAATGGTTGGCCCTGTCGGCAACTATTCGGAATTCAGTATTTTGTCAAAAATTATTTTGATTTTCGATATGTTAGCAGGCAGACTCGAATTGTTCCCGTTGATGTTGCTGTTCGCCCCGTCAGCGTGGAAAAAATCGTAAGTAAATTGAAAAGATTATAATAAAGATCGGGAAGACAGTTTGTAAAATGCAAAACAATGTCTTCCCGACAGTTTTTTATATGTGGAATTGTGTGAACGGTTGCAATGTTATGCTCGGGCATAATATGTTTTTAATATTACAAACTGTCTTCCCGAATTGGGTGCAGCGACACGCTGCTGACCACAATTTTCTATTTCCCATTTTCAACTTTCAATTTAAAATTAACGCTCGGGCATAATATGTTTTTAATATTACAAACTATCTACACGAATTGGGAACGGCGACACGCTGCCGACCACAATTTTCAACTTTCAATTTAAAATTAACACTCGGGCATAATATGTTTTTGATATTGCAAACTGTCTTCACGAATTGGGTGCAGCGACACGCTGCCGACCACAATTTTTCATTTTTAATTTTCAACTTTCAATTTAAAATTAACGCTCGGGCATAAGATGTTTTTGACATTGCAAACTGTCTTCACGAATTGGGTGCAGCGACACGCTGCCGGCCGTGCGGCTTAAGTATTGATTTAGAGGAATTGTTATGTTATAATTTTAAAGATACAGTGTATTAACGGAGGCTTTATGATGCTGGATTCATATGTTGAAATTGACCTTGACAAAATCGGTGCAAATGCCCGTGCGATAACACAAAAATACAGCGACTACAAATATTTTATTGCCGTTCTCAAGGGTGACGGTTACGGTCACGGTATGGAAGTGGCAAATGAAATGTACAAAAACGGCATTAACTATTTTGCCGTGTCCTCTCTTGAGGAGGCTCAAAGCTTTCGTAAGGTCAACAAGGACGCTCCGCTTTTGTGTCTGCATCCTGTTCATCTTTCAAGAATTGAGGAGGCAAAACGGCTTAATCTCACAATTGCCGTGAATGAGCTTGACTACCTTAAAAGGTTGCTTGATTTGAACATTGACTGCAATTTCAAGGTTCATCTCCAGATTGATACAGGCTTTAACCGCCTCGGCTTCAAGGATAAGAACGAGATTAAAACTGCTGTTGATATGATTAGCGGTTCAAATTTTGTTCTTGAGGGAATTTATCAGCATTTTGCAACAGCCGGAATTTTTGATCCCCATTGGGACGAGCAGGTCAGAAACTTCAAGGAGCTTACATCGCTTATTGATTTGAAGAAAATCCCGGTTGTCCATATGGGCAGTTCCGTTTCAATGCTCACCCACCCGAAACAGCCTTTTACAACAGGCGTGAGAATGGGCATTGCAATCTACGGCTACAATGTTTCCCCCGATTCTCTTTCAAATTCGCCAAAGGACAAACTTCGCAAAATGCGAAACAATTATTTCATTAAGAAGTACAACATCAGCGAAACATATTTTGATGTAAAGATAGATTTACAGCCGGCTATGAAGATGAAGACCCGTATTCTTCAGCTTAAAAAGGTGAACAAGGGCGAGTGGTTCGGCTACAATGCGTCATATACGGCAGATGAGGATATTATTCTTGCAATCCTTCCTGTCGGCTACAACAACGGCATCGGTCACGCAAATCACGGCAGAAGGGTTGTTATCAACGGCAAAAAATATCCTGTTGTCGGTGAGATGTGTATGAATATGACGGCTGTAAAGGTTGATTCATCGGTAAAAATTGATGACGAGGTAACACTCCTCGGTGACGGCATAACAGTTGGAATGTTCGGCAGAAGTTCGGGTATGGGCAATGCCGAGGCGCTTGTGAATATAGGCAAGAACAATCCGAGATTTTATGTAAAAGACGGTAAGGTTGTAAAGGAGAAGTAAGATGGCAGTTTCGGTACACAAATGGCTTTTGAATAAATTCAGAGATATTAACCACAGCAGAATGGATAAGCACATTGACATTATCGCCAAGAACAGCGGTAAGTCAAAGGCTTATATCAAGTTCGACATAATCCGCAACTTTCTCATCAGAGGCACAGGCTACACGGACTATTTTCGTTGCGATTTTATCAACCTTTCGGCTAAAGAGAAAAAAACCTTTGTAACTGCAAAAACTTTCTACAAAATTCTTGAATATCTCAACGATGAGGAATATATCGTTCTTCTTCGTGACAAGCTTGTTTTTGACGAGCTTTTCAAAAAGTATCTCAAAAGAGATTTCATCAACCTTCGCACAGGCAGTAAGGAAGATTTCAGGAAGTTCCTTGACGGCAGAGAAACCGTTTTTGCAAAAGACCCGACAGGCGAGGGCGGTCACGGCATTTCAAAAATCACCGTTGCCGAGGTGAAGGACAGCAACAAGCTTTATGATGAACTCAAGGCAAACGGCCAGCTTCTTGTTGAGGAGGCAATCATTCAGAGCGATGACCTCAACGAAATCAATCCGTGCGTTGTAAATTCATGGCGAGTTGTTACGCTCTATAAGGACGGCAAGGCACATATAATAAATAACGCTCTCCGTATCAATCAGGACGAGTCGAATGTTATCGGCTGTACAAATGACCTCTACCTCAGCCTGGATGCAGACGGTAGAATCGACAGTAATGTAATTGACGACTACGGCAATGTTTACGACAAACACCCGATGACAGGCAAGAAGTTCTCTGAGGTTAAGATTGCAGGCGTTCGAGAGGCTCTTGACATGGTTGTTGAGGCAGCGGAAAAGATTCCGCAGGTGAGATATATCGGTTGGGATATCGCCTTTTCAAAGAACGGTCCCGTTATGGTTGAGGGCAACGAGTACCCAGGCTACGGACTTTTGCAGTTCTATAAACTAAAAGGCAAACGCACAGGCCACCTGAAAGAAATCGCCGATGTCCTCGGTGACGAGATGAATAACATTAAGATTTGACTGTTCAATAAATTTTATAATAAGGGGCTGTGAAGAACGGAGTCTTAAACTTCATTTCTTCACAGCCCCCTAAGTAATAGCAGAAAAAATTGTGATGGATTGAATTTTATAAAAGGCGCAAAGCCGGTGCTTGTTTGCAGGTGAGAACCGTGTTCTTCCGTTCGTGTGCAATACACAGTTTATGTTATATCAAAACATATGTGTGTGGACATAAAATTTCATCAAGTTGGGGGGATAATATCCGCCCCACATTTAAAAGCAACTTCCATATATACAAAAACAATCGGGCGACAATGATTTGCATTTTGCAAACTGTCTGCCCGACCACAACTTTTAATTTTAAAAAATTTTCGCTCGGGCATAATTATGTTTTTTACATTGCAAACTGTCTTCACGAATTGGGGACGGCGGCTCGCCGTAATTTTCCATTTTCAACTTTCAATTTAAAAAAATCAACAACAAAGTACCTTGACAGGAACAAGTAAATATAAAAACTTTTTTGTAAAAAACGAAACAAAAATATATATCCTGCTTTGAATTTCTTGTGTAAAACACTTTACAAATCGGTGTTTAAGTGATAAAATTTAAGATGATACAAGGTATCCGTACCGTTTGTTAATTTACGGTGCGTAATTAAAGGGTATCGAAAATTTATGCGGCATCATTTCCTTTGCCGCTTTGATTAAAAAGGAGGACGATTCCATTGGCAAGAAAAATGAAAACTATGGATGGCAACAGCGCAGTAGCTCATGTATCTTATGCGTTTACCGATGTTGCGGCTATCTATCCTATTACACCTTCTTCCGTAATGGCTGACCTTACCGACAAGTTCTCGGCACAGGGTGCAAAGAACCTTTTCGGCAGACAGGTTCAGGTAACGGAAATGCAGTCGGAGGGCGGCGCTTCGGGTGCTGTTCACGGCTCACTCGCAGCAGGTGCTTTGACTACAACCTATACAGCATCACAGGGCCTGCTCCTTATGATTCCGAATATGTACAAGATGGCAGGCGAGCTCCTTCCGGGCGTTATTCATGTATCAGCCCGTGCGCTCACAAGCCACGCACTTTCTATTTTTGGTGACCACTCAGATATCTACGCTTGCCGTCAGACAGGTTATGCAATGCTTTGTTCAAACAATCCTCAGGAATGTATGGACCTTGCCGCTGTTGCTCACCTTGCAGCTATTGAAGGCAGAGTTCCTTTCCTTCATTTCTTTGACGGTTTCAGAACTTCTCACGAAATTCAGAAGATTGAGGAGTGGGATTACGCAGACCTCGCCGATATGCTTAACTGGGATGCAGTTGAGGCTTTCCGTCGTCGTGCTCTTAACCCTGAGCATCCTGTAACAAGAGGTACTGCTCAGAACGATGATATCTTCTTCCAGGCAAGAGAAGCTTGTAACAAGTATTACGACGCAGTTCCCGAAGTTGTTGTTAAATATATGGACAAGGTTAATGCTAAAATCGGCACTGACTACAAGCCATTCAACTACTACGGTGCAGAGGACGCAGAGCATGTTATCGTTGCTATGGGTTCTGTTTGTGACTGTACAGAAGAAGTTGTTGATTACCTCAATGCCGCAGGCGAAAAGGTCGGTCTTCTTAAAGTTCACCTTTACAGACCTTTCGTTGCCGACTATATGCTCAGAGAGCTTCCTAAGACTGTTAAGACAATTTCTGTTCTTGACAGAACAAAGGAACCCGGTTCAATCGGCGAACCTCTTTATCTTGATGTTCTCGCCGCTATCAACGGTTCAGACTTTGCAGGTGTAAAGGTTTACACAGGCAGATACGGTCTTGGCTCAAAGGATACAACACCGGGCGACATCATCGCTGTTTACAGAAACGCTGAAAGCGAAACACCTAAGAGAAGATTTACAATCGGCATTGTTGATGATGTTACAAACCTCTCACTTCCGATTGTTGAAAATCCCGATACAACTCCGAAGGGTACACACAGCTGTAAGTTCTGGGGTCTTGGTGCTGACGGTACTGTCGGTGCTAACAAGAACTCAATCAAGATTATCGGCGATAACACTGATATGTATGCTCAGGGCTACTTTGCATATGACTCAAAGAAGTCGGGCGGTCTTACAGTTTCTCACCTTCGTTTCGGTAAAACTCCTATTAAGTCAACATACTACATTTCAAAGGCAGACTTTGTTGCCTGTCACAATCCGTCTTATGTTGACAAGTACGATATTGTTGATGACCTTAAAGAAGGCGGTTCATTCCTTCTTAACTGCCCATGGGATACAGAAGAGCTTTCCGAGCGTCTCCCGGGTAAGATGAAGAAGATTCTCGCTGAAAGACACATCAACTTCTACACAATTGACGGTATCAAGATCGGTAAGGAAATCGGTCTTGGCGGTCGTATCAACACAGTTCTTCAGTCAGCATTCTTCAAGATTGCAGATATTATTCCTGCCGACAAGGCTAAGGAGCTTATGAAGGCTGCCGCTAAGAAGTCATACATGAAGAAAGGTCAGGCTATCGTAGATATGAACTACGCCGCTATTGACCGTGGTATGGAAGACCTCAAGAAGGTTGAAATTCCTGCTGATTGGGCTAACGCTGTTGATAATTCAGCTGCCGACAAGGCAGAGGGTAACGGTGCTCTCGTTGAGTATGTAAACGAAATCCTCAAGCCTGTAAATGCGTATAAGGGTAACAAGCTCCCTGTTTCAACATTTATGGATCATGTTGACGGTACTGCTCCGAACGGTTCTGCCGCTTATGAAAAGAGAGGTATCGCAGTTGATGTTCCCGAATGGAATCCTGAAAACTGTATTCAGTGTAACAGATGTGCAATCGTATGTCCTCACGCTGTAATCCGTCCTGTTGCCATGACAGCTGACGAGCTTGCAAAAGCTCCCGAGGGTACAAAGAGCCTCCCAATGATGGGACTTAAGGACCTCAACTTTGTAATGACAGTTTCAACACTCGACTGTACGGGTTGCGGCGCTTGTGCTCAGGTTTGTCCGGGTAAGAAGGGCGCTAAGGCTCTCACAATGCAGTCAATCGACTCACAGCGTCCTAAGCAGGCAGTATTTGACTACGCTCTCACACTTGAAGATAAGCCTGAAGTTCACGAGAAGTTCAAGTTCACTACAGTTAAGGGCAGCCAGTTCAAACAGCCGTTGCTTGAATTCTCAGGCGCTTGCGCAGGCTGCGGTGAAACACCGTATGCAAAGCTTGTTACACAGCTTTTCGGTGACAGAATGTTTATCGCTAACGCAACAGGCTGTTCATCAATTTGGGGTGCATCTGCTCCTGCAACGCCTTATACAAAGAATAAGAAGGGTTACGGTCCTGCTTGGCAGAACTCACTCTTTGAAGATAACGCAGAGTTTGGTCTTGGTATGGCTCTCGGTCAGAAGGCTATCCGCAACAGACTTATCGAGTATGTTGAGGGTATTCAGAAGGATACAGACAGCGCTGACCTTAAGACAGCTTGCCAGAACTATCTCGACACAGTAACAGATTCAACTTCAAGCCGTCCTGCAACAGACGCTCTTATCGCTGAACTCGAAAAGAACACAGAGGACGCAAAGGTTGGCGAACTTGTTAAGAAAACACTCGTTGACAAAGACGAACTCGCTAAGAAGTCAATGTGGATCTTCGGCGGTGATGGCTGGGCTTACGATATCGGTTTCGGCGGTCTTGACCATGTAATCGCATCAGGCGAAAATGTTAATATCCTCGTATTCGATACTGAGGTTTATTCTAACACAGGCGGTCAGGCTTCAAAGGCTACTCCTGTAGGTTCGGTTGCACAGTTTGCCGCCGCAGGTAAGGCTGTTAAGAAGAAAGACCTCGCCGCTATTGCAATGAGCTACGGCTATGTTTATGTTGCACAGTGTGCTATGGGTGCTGACAACAATCAGGTTCTCAAGGCTATGGTTGAGGCTGAAAGCTACAACGGTCCGTCACTCGTAATCTGCTACGCTCCGTGTATCAACCACGGTATCAAGGGTGGCATGGGTATTGCTCAGCTTGAGGAGAAAAAGGCTGTTGAGGCAGGTTATTGGAACATCTTCCGTTATGATCCGCGACTTGCAGACGAGGGCAAGAATCCGTTTATGCTTGACGGTAAAGCTCCTTCTGCATCATATCGTGACTTCATCATGGGCGAAGTTCGTTATAACTCACTCACTCGTTCATTCCCCGAAAGAGCAGAAAAACTCTTTGAAAAGGCTGAAAAGGTTGCTGCTGATAAGTATGCTCACCTTGAAAAGCTTGCAAGCCTTCCCGACGCTGAATAATTTTGGCTAAAGCTTGTACAAAGTGAATATGTGAATAAATAAAAAATTCTCCCGAATATGGCATTTGCCGTGTTCGGGAGATTCTTTTTAATTGAAAATGTAAAATGGAAAATTGAAAATTAATGTCGGCGGTGTGCCGCCGCAGTCCTTTTGAGAAGACAGTTTTGTTAATGAGAGAGTATAGACGCCCGTGTGCAGATATGCAGAGCTTGTACAAATCTGTAGGACGGATGGATATTATGCGAATGCCGCAAAAGCCCACAAAAAAATCGCCTTTCTTTTTACAGTGAGAATGTTCAAATCTACCGTAAAAAGAAAGGCAATTGTTAAGCCGTTTGATTTGTTTAATTATCTGTCAATGTTTACCGACAATTATTGTCAAAGCTATTGCCGCATGGAATTATAATACACCCGGAAACCATATGGGGACAACTGTGTTAAAGATAAGCACTGAACAGATTCCGCAGGTTAAGCCGAGAATCATACCGGCGATAACATCTGTGAGGTAATGCACACGCAGATAAATTCTTGAAAATGCAATCAGCAGTGCGAGTGCGAGAATCGGCATAAAGGTTACCAATCTGCAACGCAGAAGAGCAACTCCGACCATTGCAAACGATGCTGTGGTGTGACCCGACGGAAACGAGTAAAACCTCGGTCTGTCAATAAGCTGTTCGTCATCATCAAGGCTGTGGCAGGGTCGCACACGCTTTACGATATGCTTTATAATAATCTCTCCCATAAGGTGAGCCCAAGCAAGTCCGAAAATAAAGTTAGCGGCTGTTGCCCTCCAACTCGGATTTATAAGGAAAGGCAGACAAATTGCCCACCATATCAGCCCGGCATTGCCTGCACGGGACGCAGTAATCATTATTCTGTTTAGTGCCGGCTTATGAATTCGGGATATGTTGTCAAGAACCCTATTGTCAATGTTTTGAATCCTGCCAAACATAAACGCAACTCCTATTCGTATATTTACTCTGTCTGCCGCAAGATAAAATTGCATTGCAGGCTATTCTGGCATCCTATCATTATTCATACAGGTTCATTATAACACATGGAATTTCATTTGAACAGATATTTTGAAAAAATTTTACTTTATTTTTATATTAACCAAATGAGCAATTGAGGGAATATTTGCCCCCTGTCCGCTTGATGTCGGACTCATGAGCGCCCCTGTTGCCATAAACAGGATGTTTTGAACAATGCCGTTTTGAAAATCGTCCATAATTTTTGAGCAAAGCACCGATGCGGCACATCCGCAGCCTGAACCGCCCGAGTGAACATCCTGATTTGAGCGTTCAAAAATCATCAGACCGCAATCGTTGTGCTGTTTTCTGATATTTATTCCGTCACGCTCAAGCAAATCATAAAGCGATTTACTGCCGACCTCTCCCAAATCGCCCGTGATAATCATATCGTAATCCTCGGGCGATGTTTTGGTATCCTCAAGATAACATTCAAGGGTCTGAGCTGCCGCAGGAGCCATTGCCGCACCCATATTATTGGCGTCACTTACACCGAGGTCAACTATTCTGCCGACTGTTGCCCTTGCCACACAGACTCCGTTTTTAAGATTTTTCAGAATACAACTCCCGGCGCCCGTAACTGTCCATTGGGCGGTTGGAGTGCGGACTCCGCCGTATTCAAGCGGAAAGCGGTACTGCCGTTCCGCCGAGGCGAAATGTGATGAGGTGACGCAGGCGGAAATTTCCGCACCGCCGCTTTCAACAGCCGCTGCCGCCATAATAAGACTCTGCGCCATTGTAGAGCATGCACCGTACTGCCCGAGATACGGTATTCCGAACTTCATAAGTCCGAAGCTTGAGCCGATGCACTGGTTGAGCAAGTCGCCTGCAAACACGCAGTCAACCTCATTTGCGTGTATTTTTGACCGTTCAAGCGCCTTTTCAAGAGCCTCTCCCTGAAACATACTTTCCGCCTGTTCAAAGGTATCACAGCCGTCGTAGCTGTCGTAAATGATTTTATCAAAGTATTTTTTGAGAGGTCCCTCGGCTTCTTTTTTTCCGGCAACAGAACCCCAGCCTGCAATAACAGGTTGATTTTCAAATTCTATTGTATACGCTCCTGTTCTTTTTAACATACAAAAACTCCCTTCCGCTGTTATTATCTGCGAAAGGGAGTCTTTTTATTATTGCCTGTTAAATTTCAGACACTTTAATTATTCTGTAACATCAGATTCTGCGTGCGTCGGCTCAGGCTCCGGTTCAGGCTTCGGCTCTGTCTTCGGTTCTGAGCTTGAGTGTGACGGTGAGCTGCTCGGCGTGCTTGACGAGCTGCTTACATGGCTTGATGAAGAAGATGATGACGGCTTGCTCTGGCTTGGTTTGCTCGAACTCGAATGCGACGGTTCACTGTAGGATGACTGTACGCTTGATGAGCTTGCCGCCGAACTGTCGTCGCTGCTGTTTGTGGGTGCTGTTTCATCGGGAACATTAACATCATCGCCGTACTTTGCACGGGGATCGTTTGCCGCATCAATAAAAATATAGCCGTTTGCCGTATCATAGGTTGAAGAGCCGAGCGACTCCGAATCAACCTCCTTGCCGTCCTTGTAGTAAACTCTCCAAGCCTTTACGGTATAGCTTGAACCGCCCCGATCCGTGAGCTTGTTGCGAGTCATAATAAGGTCGTAGGAATCTGACTTCCATCCCCAAAACGAAACATAAAGAGTGCTGTCAACAACCTTACATTCAAGGAACATCTGGTAGTCTGTCGGATTGGAAAGCTTGAGATCAAGGTTGCCGTAGTCGATTGTTGCGTCAAGACCTGTCGGAACATAGCTTGATGCCCACTTGTGACAGTAGCGTTCCTCAACCTTCATATTGGCTCTGACTGCCGCATTGTAGATTGTTGAACTGGACTGGCATATACCGCCGCCGATGCCGATATCGGATTTGCCGTTTGAAATAACGCCTGCCGGTTTGTAGCCGAGTGATTCAAGGTTTGAGTTGCCTGTGCATTTGTTGAATGACCATGTTGCACCGGGTTCGATAACCGAACCGTTGCAGGCTTTAAGCGAAACACGCATATTTTCTGTTCCGTTTGCCGTGTTGGTTGAAACTGTTTCGTATGTTGAAAGAAGAACGATGTTTTTCTTCAAATCGTCAACCGTGATTTTTGCGTCTGTTTTTTCAACATCGGCAATAATTCTGTATTCGCTTGCACCGCTTGCAAACACGCCCTTGAACTGATTTGTAAGGTCGGTTTCGTTTACCTTTTGTCCCTGAGTTTCCTCTGTATATTCAAAACGCTTTTTCGCAAAAGGGTGGAACTTTGAAACATAGGCGTTTTCAGCTCCCTTGTAATTTTTCTTTGCGACCTTTTTGGCGGCCTCTTCAACGCTTTCGGGGATTACCGTAGCGGTTACGGTGTAGGCTGAGCCGCTTGTTGATGCGGTTTCCGCAGACGGGTCGGTTGCCTTTGTTTTGATTTCATTAAGCACCGACTCAATGTCATATGTATACTTAAAATCCTTTTCGGTCACATTGCTGATGATTCCGCTCACATCAACCGAAATGCTGAGCGGCTTGACAAAGCTTTCCTCGTTCTTTTCGAGAAGCTTTTTCGCCTCATCGTATGTTTTGCCTGAAATTGAAATACCCGAAACGGTTGTGCCGTCGGGAAATTTAAATTCGCCTGCCATAGCCTCTTCAACTTTGTTGAAAAGATTTCCGCCGAAAACGCAGAAGCCTGCAACACCGAGTGCAATTACCGCCGCTGCGGCAGAGGAAATGATGACAACGAGCTTTTTTTTGCTCTTTTTTTCACCTTTGGCCGCCGAGTGTCTGCCCTTCTTGCCGTTAGATGAGCCGTTGCTGCCGTGGTTGATGTCGACCAACTCTTCGTCAACAACAAGAATATCGTCCATATAATTCCTGTTCAAAAAATTCACCTCATAATATATCCCAAAATTGTCTGTTAAAAATCGAATTTATTCAGCTTTTAACAACGGCTAATATTTTTCATTACTTCCTTTAATTACCCTGTGCTGTAATATATAACAGCACAGTCTTTATTTTACAATATTATTTTGAAAAAATAAAGTGTGAAAACACAAAATTTAGAAAAATTTTTTATATAAATTTAAGTTCTTTTGCCCAAAATAATTTGACGGCTTTTTGAATGGACGAAATACAGGTCCGATACGCAAAAATTTTATTCAATTTTCAGCCGAATTGAGAAAATATTCTATTGAAATACTTGCCGATAAAAAGTATAATAACATTGAGCGTGTCTGCGTGCAAAACCGTTTTGCGCTTATTTTAAGTTTACGGAGGATTGATATGAAAATAATCATATTCACAGCCTCAACAGGCGGCGGG
>ULVQ01085255.1_pt1 | contig 14600 bp, 9 predicted proteins | sample 1959591 | NCBI WGS metagenome assembly ULVQ01 (sample SAMEA4835790, study PRJEB28245) | human gut metagenome | biome: gut microbiome; material: fecal sample | place: Denmark | collected 2008
GGGTTTAGCATATTTCAAATGCGCATCACTCACAAAAATGGTGTTTTCTTCTATTGGCTTTGTCCACATTGCCGGATATACTACTACTTTCTTTTTGCTATAACGCCCCTCTGCCCAAACTGATTCGTGATTAACATCGATATGTATGCCGGAAATCTGGAGAATTTGTTCCAAGGATTTCAAAAGATACTGCTGTTTTTCGTATGGGACTGCAGATACTCTTGCTCCTGTTTCTCCCCAGTTCAATAAATCAAGTGCAGCCTTACGATCGAGAACGCTGTGGATATATTGATTTCGATAGTGCTTTAGGCAGCTGTGGCAAGCGCTGTCACAGGTACAGCCTTCGAGAAGTTCTCGAGTTTTGGTAAGTAGCTGTCGAATAGAGGATTCAATGCTAACAGCATAACCGGCACCACTTGAAAGGCTATCATACAAGTAGATATCAACGAAGTCTCCATTGCGATTTTGTCGAACACGAAAACCAGTCACAAGCTCTGTAAATTCAATGTCCAATTCCTGGCATGCTGCCAAGCGCAAGCCTTCCGCAAGAGACTGTCCAGCACGGTTAAGCCAAGAATTCCTGGTGGGATTAGTATCGATCTGCTGTCGATCCAAAGCAAATTCCAGAACAAGCATATCTGTAACAAAGTCATATCCAAGATTCACATTGATTGTATCGCTATGTTTGCAACGTGTTTTAATGAATTTGGATCTATACGGACGCAAAACATCCTTAAGGACTGCGGGGTCATCTCCGGGCATTGCAGCACCGCAGTCGCAGCAGATTGTGAATCCCTTACCACTAACACCATTGTTAAGCATGATGATTCGCTGATTGGGACGAACAGCCATTCGGATGTTGGCACATCCATTAACCGCCATAACATCATCTGCATCGGGTAGTGTGGAATATAGAGGTTGCTGAGTTGCTGAGTATTCTTCATTCAATTGTGCCGTTTCAATGGATGTGGCATTTCGTGGTGCGAATCCCCATGGGCGTAGCATTGGCAACATATTTGTCAATGCTTTATTGCCGCAGAAAGGACAAGTATCAGGGTTATCCTCTTCTAAGCCAAACCAACCACACTGACTGCAGGTACGAATGCTTTTTCGGTAGCTTGCATCCTGAATAAATGCTTTGGCTGGAGATGCAGCAGTTCTTTCGCTCCGCTCTCCTCCGGGATAATACAAACCACCAATCTGGTAGGTCGTCTTATCAACAACAATCGCTCTGCCAGGCGCATATTCACCAATTGCAACATCCAACCCTCGTTCAACCTGATATTTTACCTTCCCGCTGACATCGGAAATATATGTGCTAACAACATTTTTGGGAAAAGAATAGGTAGGTATAACACCCTCTTCATAAAGCGCATCCAAAAGCGATTTTTTCCCAGAATCACTGCTATCATCTGTTTCAAACAATTCAGGATGATCATCTCGTTTTTGCTTCAGCGCCGACAGAGATTTTTCAAGTTCATCTTTGTAGCTACCTAATGCACCTTTCGATCCAACGGGAACAAGAATATCATCTTTACTAATTTCAAAGATTTCCAAAAAGCGGCTGAAAGGCTGTAGGTGTTCATCCAGAAATTCAATGGCAGGAATAGCATCCAAACTGTTTGATTTCTCTCTCAGATAGGTTTGAAGTGCAACCATACCAAGATGTCGCTGGGTGATTTTCTCGCTGCTGATATCAATCCACGGTTTTCTGGGATCGCCTCTGAACATAGGTACTGGGTTGGAAAAGTACAGTGAATCATGTGGTCCATCTTCGCAAAAAGTAACAATGGTAGACAGACTTGAGCCGCGACGGCCTGCACGACCAGCACGCTGCTGATAATTCTCACGCATAGGAGGAATATTCCGCAAACCGACAGCAACCAACGATCCGATATCGATACCTACTTCCATTGTAGTCGTGCTGCTTAGAATATCGACAGGCGCTTCGCCGTTCTGCAAAAAATCCTGAAACCGTAGCTCATACTGCTCTGTTCTGGACCAGAGTTCATCCCGCTGATCTTTATGGGCAAGTTGTGCAGTATGTTCTTCGGTATCAATTACACGAATGGTATCACCTTGAAGCGCATCCTCAATGGGCTTACGCCAAAAATCCAATGCATCAATTTCTTCCGTTGTCATGGGATGAATCTTTTCACACTGACAACTTGGGCATTTCCCTTTCAGTAAATACGGCGTGAGCTCTGAACAGCGTTCACAACGGAACCACGTGTGTTCTAAATCAAAGCGCGGTTTTATACGAGAAAGGTCAATATAATACTTTCCGTTGGAAGACGAACCTTCATCCATAAATGTTTCCCGCAAAATTTGGCTCCACTTTGCAGCAACAGAATCATTATCGCTCCATCCCATTATTTCGCGGATATCGGTAGAAAACTTTTTGTTCTTATCAATGCCATATCCCACATAGTTTGGACGCACTTTTTCACGAATCACATCCGGGATGGTATGTCCAAGGATCACCGAAGTGTCACAAGTTGAAAGAATCCATGCGTTAAAGAATTCCATGAATTCTTCCTCACTTACTTCGACCCCTGCTTCCTCTAACGCATCAAGTGCATCCCATTTTGCAGCATCCGTAGGCTCTATCCAACTGAGGGCTGAATCAACCAGCGTATTATATCCCCCACAATAAAAACGAATGAGCTGTTCCTTCATTTGGGTAGGCGCATTATCAATGGTGAAGCGAGGAGTGTACTGTTGCCCACGTTTCTTTGCACGTGTGTAATTCTTCAGTGCCTGTGTTCCATGCTCAATTAACCGTTCTCGTTGTTTTTCTGTCTCGCTATCATGGAAAATTTGAACATGATGCTCCACAGCTACCATTGCAAAGTAGTCATAGAAATAGTTCATGGACTGCTCTGCAACTTCGTGTTCCATTCGATCAATGGCAAGCACCGCAAGCTGTCGGGCCGCAGTCATATCAGATGCGTCAGACATATCTCTTGCCAGCTTAGCTGCACGTTGGCGGCTATCTGAGAAAAGCAGAACTTTCCGCCCCTCGTTTGGAAGTCGATCGGGATCGCCTGTTTTCCCTGGAACCGCAGGTTGAGCTTGGAATTGCGCTTTAATCAGATTGAAGAAGGACTGGTTGCCTCTTGTATTAAAAGAGGTCAGTTGCATCTTAGATAGTTCATGCCGACAATGCGGACAGGTGGAAAATGTCAGAATGTCCGGTCGGGCCTTTGCTGTGAAGCCGCTATAATACAGCTTTCTGATGCCCTGCTTTCCATCCAAGGAATCATCAGAAAAGTCGATGAAGCCGCTTTGAACATCTAAGTAGCAAGGCGAAATTTTATTCTGTCCTTGACGTTCCGGCAATCGATAACCTGCAGACGGAATGAAAAGATGTATTTCTTTAACCTCATCTTCATTTATCATACCAGGTTGATGCCAGAGGTATGTACGTCTTCTGGCTTCAAAATCTTGCTTCAGCACAAAACCTCTGAAGAAAATACTACCGCACCGGCGATCATTGTATAACTCATAAATTGTGCTTCCGCATTCTTTGCAAGTAAGATTACCATCCGAAAAATAGACCTCACCCAATGTTAATCCGTTTTCCGTGTGCGAATGAGGACATTCTGGATTAGTACAAGCGTAAACGCCCTTGATTCCACGAAAAAGCATATGCATTCTTGCTGGAAACAAAACACTTCCACTTTCGCTTCGCGCCAAAGGTGCGATCGAAAGCATAACACTGACAGCGTGCAGGGCATCTTCTAAACTATTATCAGGAAAGATAGACTCCGCTAATTCTTGTAAAGAGACTGCTGTTCCGCGGCAAAGTTTGAACATTTGGCAGAATGGTACATAGTCTACCAGATGGTCGTATAGCCATTGGTATGCATCTTCAGAAGAAACGAATGGAGCAGGACTATTGGCAATACCTGTCCAAAATCCATTGAGTGCCATAAGGCGTTCCGGATCATCGCCCTCAAACGCATCCGGAAGAAATTCTTTAAATTTACTGAAGGGAATATGAACTGCACTTCCGCTGCCTATTTCCTCTCGTTCGCCAGTAAGATAACAGAACGGATGCATGTCGTCGGATGCAGTCAATTCATTTGCAAATGTCCTGACGGCCTTCCTGTCATTCTCGTCATTGTTGGGCATACTTGCAGTAGTCAATATAAATTGAACTCTACTGCGATTAATGCCCAAACGGTGGAATAAGCGCCGGATGAGCAATGATACCTCGCCGCCTGCAGAACCACGATACATATGCGCTTCATCAATGACAAATAGAAGCTTATTATTCGGATCTGCATTTAGCCATGCCTGAGTATCTGACCATATTTTATGCTCTCTTGGCCGAAGAAGCATATATTCAAGCATGGAGTAGTTTGTAATCAAAATATCGGGGCAGAATTGCTGCATTTCAAAACGAGTTACCAGTTCTGCATCCTCATCGTTCGGAATATGTTTTCCGTTATAGAGTTTTTCAAGAAATTCATCAAAATTTTCTTTGGCCGGTAGTTTTCCGTCCTTAATGAGTTTCTCTAAAAAAGCTTTTTCTTCGTCGTTTTCAGGATTGACCATACGAGAATATGTTGCCGCAAGTGAACGGTCCTCACTACGTCGGGGCTCCTTACCAGCATAAGGAGTTCTGCCGGTATACATGCCGAATTGAGGCCGGCGGGAATTATTTCCACATGCGGTGCGGAATATATTTATAAATCGGTGGTCTGGATCGCCAATCAAACGACGCAAACGACTAATCTGGTCAGAAACCAGGGCGTTCATAGGATACATGATAATCGTTCGGACACCACGCATAGCCCAACTATCAGGGTTATTTCTTGCTTCTGAAGCAAGTTTTGCCATCAAGGGCCACATAAAGCATTCTGTCTTACCAGAGCCTGTACCTGTTGACACGAACAAATCCTGACCTTCAAATGCCGCTTCCAAAGCGGAAATTTGGTGACAGAAAGGTGATGGATATACGCCAAGATTTGCATCTGATAGCGCCTTAAAATAGTCTTTCAGCCAATCAGGTAGCTTGGGAGATAACTGAATTCCGTTTGGCGAACTCTTGTAGGCGGGTGATGATTCAACATACGGTTTTTGATAAAGAACACCTTCTTGATTCAGCTTATTTTGTGCAGCAGACAGCAAGATAGGTGACTTCCCAAAATATTGAGACTTTATATAGTTTTCCAGAGCTTCACGCAGTTGCAAGTGAACTCCGTTTGCACCATTGGACATAATCATTCCTCCACAAAGCAGTAACCCATTGATTCCAACTCATGTTTGAACATAGGATAGATTTGCCTTGCCATCATTCTTGTAAAGACTTGGGGCGTTTTTGATGTAAAATCATATCGCACAGGCCAGCTATAGAGTTTGAAGAAGTTTTCTTCCGAAGGTGGCAGACGATAACCAAGTTTAATTTCTACCAGACTTCCCCTTGCCTTCGTTTTGATTTCTGGAAGTGTTCCATGTTTTTTTAGAAGTGATATTGCAATCCTTCTATATTCGCCGTGGTTGCCTGGAATATTCGAAAAATAGTCCCGCATTCTCCATTCTGGAATCGGTGTATTCAGAAATACCCCATTACTGTATCGATAAAATACAAAAATTTTATTTGGTTCACCATATCTTGCAAGGGATATATGGTCATTTTTTTCGGGAATCTGTTGCCAATACCCCCATTTAAATGGAGGATCAAGCCGCAGAAACTCTGAGTTATCTGGCCATTCTATTTGTTCCCATTCGCAATGCGCCAGCAGTTCTTCGAGATAGCTTTCAAACGACTGCTTCTGCAAACCAAACATTGATGATATTGTCCTGTCGGAAGTTGAAGTTTGAACGGAATAGAAACCCAATCCGCTCATAAATAACTTCAAGTCAGGTGAAATACCTCTGTGAAGAACAAGATCCCCATTTCCTCCAGTTGCAAGAGCGGCTGGGGATATTTGATAAGCGGAATGATAAAAGAACCCATTTCGCAGATAGATAGAGTACATTTCCTCAATCAGATCCGTCTTGTCATGCGGGAGGAGAAATCCAATCTTCGGATAAATGCCTTCATAAGCATCAAAAATCTGGCCAATTCTGCTTTTGAAGTGCTGAATAGAAACTGAACCTCCATCCTCGGTGTGATCCCAAAGCGAAGCGAGAGCCATTTGCCCAGCAACACTATAAACGACCCGACAAACCCATTCGTTGTCATCTGACTGCGGAATATTTAATTGCCTTCCAATTGAAACAATTAGGTCGTTTATCATATCGTTCACTCTTCCTCAATATATCTTGCAACTTCAGCTTTTACCGAACTGGAGATTCCGCTCTCGCCTTCAATAACATCCTTTAAGACATCCAATCTCCCGGTAAGTACGCAGAGAGGAAGCACACCAAAGAGCAGTTCCAAGTCCTTATCTTTTGCGGGATTCTCCAAAATGCATTTTGCATCGGACAGGACACGAGTTAACTGGCCCAATAGGAGTTTGCTAAGGCCCAAACGCTTAAATGCAGATATCCGGAGAGACTGTTTTTCCTCAGAAACATATGGTTGGAACTTCTCAGCGCGTTTACTTGGCCATGTCTCGAGAGCAGGTAAACTTCCTATAAAACATTCACTCAGGACGGGGAGCATGTAATTATAAAGGCCTTTCGGCTCAATAAGCATATCCTCGACATATGGATGGGTCCAGATTATCTGCTTTTTGAGTCTTGTAAACTTCTGCGGTAATGCATCCGTCCACCCTTTTCCGAACATATTTTGAACCGACACAATAGAATCGTCAGCCTCGCTGATTCTTTCCACTATAGAAAGGTCACATTCATCTCCTAAAGTCAATTGTCCTGCTCCGTTTGCGTACATCGAAACAGACAGTACCTCAGCAATATCCTGTCCCCCAGGGCCTGCAATCAAAGTTGGCACATTGTTGATATGGGTTGCATACAGAAAAGCAGTGAGCATTGAGCAGAAGTCTGGTTCAATGCTCAACGCACATGACAAATTCTGATAGATTGCATCATATTCATTTCGCCAGCTTTCTGCGAGTTCAATCTCCTCATCCTCATCAGAATATCGGCCACTGGCACTGCTGTATTGCCATGGGGCAGGGTGATTTCCATACGGCAAAGTTGCATTTGACTGAGGCAGAAAAACAGAAATATCCGCAATGAATCCTGCTATATCTTTTTGCGCGTCAGCAATTTTCTGGCGCACTGCGACCAGCGTTTCTTTTCCAATCGATTCATATTGCGCTATCTCTGCAAGTAACCGATCAAGTTCACCTTGTTTTGTGGCAATTTCTGCAAGTAGTTCACTATGCTGCTTTTTTGCAATGGATATTGTTTCTTCCATTTCTGAAACTTCTGCCTCAGCTTTGGCAATTTCAGCAGCATGAGAATTATGCCATTCCACGGATACGGCTTTTTCGCATAATTCTCTTAATTCATCGTGATTCTTTGCAATTTCAGCCAACACATTAACATCGATATCGCCGACTTTAGTCAATGCATCTGCTCGATTAACAAAATCATCAACTGTCTGTTTTGCTTGGTCCAGAGTACAATTTAGTTTTTGAACAATCGCGTCGTACAAAGATTCTCCGCAAATCTTCTCAAGAAGAAGTTTGCAATGTTTCCATTCAGCCTTGGTGGCACCAATACACTCCTTAAACAAAGGCCATGTGGTGCGTTCAAGAATGAGCGTGCGAATAACCTCGTCTGTATTTCCTATTGAAACATATCCAGAAGGCTCTCCCACCTGAAGTGTTTTTAGAAATCTTAGGTTACGATCATCCCAATTATAGATATCCCCGGAGGAAATTGTGTAGCTTGGCAGGGAGTAGACAGTTTCCGAAAGTTTTGCACATCGATCCGAAATGTTGAACTCATTTGCACGACACAGTACGCCTGCGAACTGCCCCCATTTAGGTTCATAGCAAAAAAGTGTATCGCAAAAGTAAGCTTGTGTACGAGCAGTTCCATTCTGAAGTTGTTCAACCACTTCGTCTAAAGACTTTGCCATAAGAACTACTACACGTACCGGCGAGTAGTCTTTGACATAGTACGACTGGACATAGTCAATTGCTGGGTTATCCCTATTAGGAATTGCTGTCCACTCCCAAATACCGACCGTTCCAAGCGCAGTAGGCCCATCGTTGCGGTACAGTCTATCTCTGTTTTCAAAATAGTTATCCGTCCGTTCCGACTTGAATGGTGTATGTAAAATATCATCTTCCACATCTGCTAAACGGTTCAGCCATATACGCCCTTCGTAATCTACTGTAATGTAGCACAGTGATGTGAAGGAAACTTCATTGTCAATCATCATTATCCCTCCCAGGATTATTTTGAATGGTTTTCCTGAGCAAATTTAAAGCTGTACGGGAAATTTCGCCTCGCCGCAAAGCCATGCAGAGCCATTTTTGCGTTTGGGGATATTTCGAGAATTTACTGACAAAACTTCCAACTGCATGCGTTACAGGAATCATCGGGCCAGAGCAAGAACTCAATTTTTTGACAAGTACAGCATCCAGCAACATAACATCCATGTTGACGGTTTCCTGCTCAAAACGAATGGAGCGAATGTAGTCGCAGCCTTGATAAAAATGTATCTCTGTGCCAAATGATAGTTCGTCGATTGTTAAATGCTCCTCGCCAGAAAGCTTGTAAATATATTCGGTCTTACCGTTTCTTTGAACCACAGCCTTCCCATCATACGGGCAAGAAACTGATATGCACTTTAATTTAGGAAGTTTTACATAGCTCTCTTCATTTAGCGTGTTGCCAGAATGATCAGATATGATTATTGCTGGTAACGGTGCCTTTTTGCGCAGGGGTTGCTTTACCAAATAGGAGAATCCCAATGCTCCAGATTTTCCAAGTGAGATTAACTGTTCTCTTTCCCTGGTATAGAGCTTGTATAATTTCCCGTCTTGAGTACCCAGCACATTCGCAGTTGCAGGGTATGATTTCAGTTCGGCATCATCACCGCATAAATAGAAGTAAAATTCCGCTGAGTTGTGGTATATAAAATACGGATTCTGGATGTATGCTGGCCATATAGGATAGAATTTGGTTGGTTTTTCAGTTAAGAAAATAGCATATTTAAGGAAAAACTTTGCGGAGCGTTCTGAAAACCTTTTAATGCAAATTTTATATAAATACCAACTATTGAAAGAGTTTGCGCGCGTTTTGGCTATTTCTATTGCTTCGGTATCTGCAGGGAAAGTATATATTGGATGTCGTTGCAATAAATAATAGAAATTTCCGGCATACGCCTTTCCGCCAGATTGTAGAATTTGGCCAGTTTGTCCGTCAAAGAAGGAGCCAGCCTGATTGATTCCCGGTATATTGTTGGACCAAAATTTTCTTAATTCGGGATTAGCATTTATATATTCAACACAGTAAATCTGGCTTGGAATAGAGCCAACACTCAAGTAGGTGGTTCCAATCCGCTCAATTCGCTCAAACGAGTACTCATAAACTTGGTGTGAATCTCCGGCTATCTTAATTTTGTCGCAGTGTGCCTTGTTGTCTGGAGGGTAGAAGAACCCTAATTGTAGAGAAAACATCGATCCTGTTACAACAAGACGCAAAGGCATTATATGGCTGTTAAGTGCTCGTAGCGATCGACCGTAGTTTGGATCAAAAGAGGCTTGGCGTTCGTCGCATTCTTTATTGGGAGAGGCCGGATCATGACGGAAGTGTTGAACATTCATACCAGGGGCGGTAAGTAAAACATTTTGTGCGCATAATTCACACACAAAATGGCCGCTTCGTGCTGATGCACCATAGGGATACATCTTGCAAGCCTCTTCTACCGTGATACGACGATATCCAATTTTAGAATCCCACACGCATACATGAGTTAATGGCATCCCTCGTCACCCTCGTTCTTGTTACAACGACTCGGAATTGTAAGCCGATGTGTCATCTCTGATAAAATCCATCATTTCTCCTGCATTACAATTCATAACATCTGCAATTTTAAGGAGAACCGATAGATTTACTTCTTGATTTTTGCGAAGTTTAGTGAAAGTAGCAGAAGAAAGTCCTGCACGCTTGCGAAGCTCAGCTTTGCTCATCTCTCGTTCAGCGCAAAGAACCCATAATTTTTTGTAAGTTACTTTCATGGTTTCACCCCGAATAAGAAGGATTTATAAAATTATACTACTACGAACCACATCTGTTTTCAACACATTTCGCTTTTTCACGAGTTGTTTCGATTGTATAAATTAAAGTTATCGCGAATCTAAACGCTTTTTGCTTTACGAGTGATTTTTAAAATATTTTGTTGGCTATTCCCCTCGTCCTGTGATATTGTGTGTTGCTACCAGGAGGTGCAACGCATGAAAACACGACTTAAGACCCTGTATGACTGCTTCTATACCCCGCCTGAGTTTTCGGAGCAGAAGCAGGAAGTGAAAGAATGCCACCAGGCACTCATTCAAGTGCTGGAGAAGCCGGAACGGCGGCTGGTACTACGAATCATGGATGCCCAGAGTTTGATGGCAGAGGAACGCTCCATCGACAGCTTTATCTCTGGATTTGAGCTGGCGTGGCAGCTCTCCATGGAAATGAATCAATATGAAAAAGAGCGCTCAGTCTCTCGCTGTACGGCGAAGAGATCGGGCGCTCTTTCCATGTCCGAAATGGAGGAAGCAACATGATGAAACGAATCATCACTGTCATAGCGTTCGCCGCCTGTCTGGCCCTGTGTGCCGCTGTGTGGCCACAGAAGCAACCAGTCGGGGAAACACCCGCACCGTCCACGCCAGCCGCTGTAATCGCTACGCAGCCCGAAGTTCCGAAGATGCCGGAAATGAAAGAAGTTATAACGCCAGAGGAAGAAAAGTCGGAAGCAACACTGCCGGAACTGGTCGAGGAAGCCGATATTGCCCCGGAGCCATCGCCTGCTCAAACGCCCTCAGCGAGTGAAGTACCGGTTCTACCTGAACAGGATGTCACAGCCCCACAAGAACCAGAACCTGCCCCGGCTTCACCTAACAGTGCTCCGGACAACATGGTCTATGTGCCGGGCTTTGGATGGATAGAAAGCCAGGGACCCAACCATGCGGAATACGCCGAGGATATGCACGAGAACGGTAATAAAATCGGGATCATGGGATAAATGAAAAGCAGTGCGGTATCAGGACAAAGCCTGGTGCCGCACTGCTTATTCTGTTTCTTGCTCCAATGCGTCGCGGATTATCTCATGGACATAGATCAGCGAAATAACTTCACAGAGAAACCGCACCGCCAGTTCCTTTTCGTCCAGCCAGGTGGTCTGCGGCGGCACATAGTAACCAGAATTAGTCTCTGCTTCTGCTCTGGCCTTGTGAATGGCTTTCTGGATGGAGAGCCACTGACCGTAAGCACCATCGTTCAACTGTTTTCTCAGTTTCCGGATGGCGCTCTTATACGCTTTCTCTGCACCACTGGGTCCGTTGTAGTTGAGCCGGATGGCCAGTTCCTGAAAGGTCACGCCCTGCTCGTTGGGCTGACCGATCCCCAGATAACAGCGCACCAGATTTAGTTCTCTGGGGCTCAGCACCTCCCCCATGCGCTGCAGGAGCAGCGTCCGCCGCATGGAACGGTCGTAGGCCCTGGCCGGGTCGCCGCCATACCCCAGGTCAAAGACGCCCTCGCCCAAACACTCAACCTGAAACACGGTACGGTATTCTTCCAGCAGACGCCTGGCGACTTTGGCGGAGACCGTCAGCTTCTCTTGAATGGCCGGCAGAAGATCTGTTTCTATGTCCCCCTCATGGGTGGCATAGAGAAATGCCACCTGGCGCAGCTGGTGGTAACGGTCCATCGGGAGCGACAGAGAGAAAGAACCCTGGGCGGCGCAGTCCCGCATGGCCGTCTCAATGGCGGAGGTCGCATAGGTCAGCAGCTTTGTTCCATAGGAGGGATCAAACCGCGTCGCCGCGCCCAGCAGTGCCAGTGCCCCCTCCTGCTTGAGGTCGTCCACCAGAAAGTCCTGAGAAAATTGCTCGCAGTAGCTTGTGGCCAGCATGGTCAGATATCCCTCGTTCTGGGAAAGCAGGAGCGGAGCGGCCTGCGGATCGCCGTCCTGTATCCGCAGAGCAAGCTCCTCGTTGCTGAGGCAGAGATCATCGCAGCGGTACATGCTCATGGCCCGTCCTCCCGGGCAAGGCGCGCTCTCGCCTGGGCATAGATCGCTTCCTGCTCCATGTCGTGTGCATAGCCGCTGGCGGCATAGTCGTTGTCCATGAGCGCCTTATCCCGCAGGTTCTCCGCCACATACAGCGCTTCATTGCGCAGCTCGTCGGAAATCTTTCCTCTCTGGTGGTGCTTGCGGATGGTGTTGGTGCGGGTGGTGAACAGGCGATAGACCGGGTGCTGTTTGTTTTGCTCCTTCTGCCGCATCATGGCGCCGTACTGCCGGCAAGTCATGCGGTTATTCTGAGGCGCAATGCCATCGCAGTATTTCGGCATGTGGCCGTTGGTGGTGAGAAAGTATGTCCCGCAGCCACAGCACCGGCTGGGGGCATGGCCGTGCTGCAATCCGTTCATCAGGTCAAAGATGTAGAAGCTGATGGCATGGTCAAAGAAATACCGGTTCACAAATACGGTTTCTTTTTCCTGTTTCGGGTGTCGGGCAAAGACATAGGAGGATCTCAGATCCGGTGTGATGGTGAATGGCTCGACATCCGGTACCGGCAAATCGCGCATCATACTCCAGAACCATTCGCTGTTGAAGCAGTCGTGAGCAGCCATGGCGAAGAAGGTCTCCGTCCGCTTTTTCAGCCGCCGCAGATAGCCCTCCTCAAAATATCGTGCAGCCACGGCAAAGTGCTGGATGCCTAAGGGAATGCTGAAGGCAGCGACCAGATAGCGGAAGAAAAATTCCCGGACGGGCGAAGCCGGCTTCAGCAGATCGTTGTGGGATGCCGGAGAAAACAGTACCTCCAATGTGTGCTGTTCCTGCCCTTTGTCCATCAGGCTATACGGCGCACAGCGCCACAGGGCATCCAGTAGCTTCTCCAGAGAGGCGCGGGTCCCGTCCAGGCGTTTGATAAATTCACCTCGCCCGGCCAAGGCCAGGGCCTCTACCTGATGGCTGATAGCGCCGCCGTGGGTGACCAGTTCCCGCATGGTCTCCTGGGGAACATTCAACAGTTCGGCGGCAAAGTGGCCGGCCGGGTAGACGGTCTCGTTGAAAAAGATCTGATCCTGCCAGACATCCATTGTCAGATGCAGAAAATTGTTGTTTTGCCTGATTCCCAATGGCATAGGGCCACCTCCTCTGTCCTATATCTGTTTTCGGCCTGTCTTGCGATATTCTCATTTTATCAAAATCCCCCCAATAATCAAGTGAAAGGACAAGAGCCACAGTGGCCGCGTGGTCTCTGTCCTTATCTTTTTACAAGGGGATGATCCTATGAGTAAAACAAAACGACTGCAAACCATCGACGGTGAGAGCCTGATGAGCCTGCCGCTGACGCCGCTCAACTTCGTGGTGGACACGCTGCTGTCTCAGGGGCTGCACATCCTTGCCGGCTCTCCCAAGGTGGGAAAATCCTGGCTGGCCCTGTGGCTGTCCGTCATGGTGGCCAAGGGCGAATCCGTCTGGGGAATGTCCGTGAAGCAGGGCACCACGCTCTATCTCTGCCTGGAGGATTCCGTTCTCCGTATCCAGAACCGGCTTTTTGAGATCACCGAGGACGCACCAAGCAGCGTCCACTTCTGCACGGAGTGCGCCCTCATCGGTCAGGGGCTGGAGGAGCAGGTGGAAACATTCCTCACCGCCCACCCGGATACGGTACTGGTTATCATCGACACGCTGCAGATGGTTCGTCCGGCTCGCGACGCAACCTACGCAAACGACTACCGCGACCTCTCTGCGCTGAAACGGATCGCAGATACCCACGGCATCGCCATCCTGCTGATCCATCATCTGCGCAAGGAGAGCGCTGACGATGTGTTCAATCGCATCTCCGGTACCACCGCCATCAGCGGTGCGGTGGATTCCAGCTTCACGCTGGTGGAGGAACGGCGGGGCAGCGGCAGAGCGAAGCTCTCCTGTATTGGTCGTGACATTGAATACCGAGAGCTGACACTGGAGCGCAACGGTGAAAATGTGTGGGAGCTGGTGTCGGACAGCCGGACACAACCGGAGCTATTGGAGGGACAAATCGTTGTTCTCCTCTCTGCATTTATGAGCAGCAGAACAACATTTATCGGCACTCCCACAGAGCTGTCTGAACGAATCGACCCTGTGGGGGTGGAGCGCATGTCACCCAAGAAAGTATCCCGACAGATCCTGCAAAACCTTGACGCACTAAGGAAAATCGGCATTTCGGCTGTGGTGCGCCGTAGCAATGGAAGGCGGCTCATTGAGCTGCAGCGTGCCGAAAGTGACGATACCCAGGGTGTCCCGGCGGTCGACCCTGTTGACCCTGCCGGGGCGCTGTGCAGCGATTTGCGGGCGATTTCCGAGTATGGCGAGTAAACCCCCGCAAAGCAAGAAAAACGCTGTGTTGGGCCGTTTGTGGCCGAAGGAGGAGCGTGGGTGTCCGGTGCGGGGAAATCACCTCCTTGGAGGTGGGCCAGCATCGCGTTTGTCTGGTCTGCGGCAACGCCGCTGC
>ULVQ01068749.1_pt1 | contig 14431 bp, 10 predicted proteins | sample 1959591 | NCBI WGS metagenome assembly ULVQ01 (sample SAMEA4835790, study PRJEB28245) | human gut metagenome | biome: gut microbiome; material: fecal sample | place: Denmark | collected 2008
ATACCCTTAAATACGCTGACGGCTACCGTGTTTACAGAAAAACTAAAAATACAGGTTGGACTCGTATCGGCAATACCGAAGACAATACATTTAAAGATACAAATGTTAAATCAGGTACTGCATATACATATACAGTCAGATGTGTTGATGAAGACGGCAATTTTGCAAGCTATTTTAATAACGGCAAAAGTGTTACCTTTGTAAAAACTCCGACAATCAATAAAATTGAGAATACTGCCACCGGTTCAAAAATCAGCTGGGGAAAATGCAGCGGTGCTTCAAAATACAGAGTCTACTATCTTAAAAACAGGAGTTGGAAAGCTCTCGGCAACACTACTGCAACAAGCTTCACTCATAATAAACTCAAGTCGGAAACAAAATACACTTATACCGTAAGATGTCTTGACAGCAAAGGCAATTTTGCAAGCGGTTATGACAAAAATGGCACAAGCAATACATTTATCGCTCCGCCTGCAATTTCAAAGGTTTCAAAAGCCGCAAACGGAAATCTTGTTAAGTGGAACAGAGTGCCGGACGCTGCAGGCTACAGATTATACAGAAAAACTGTGAACACATCATGGAGCAGGCTTGCCGATGTAACCGAAGGCACATCATATACAGACACTTCTGCTAAAAAGGGTAATGTCTATTCATACACATTGCGTTGCCTTGACAAGAACGGTAATCTTATCAGTTCATACATTTCAAATACAAAGTACTATCACAACGGTGTGCTTGCTAACGGGAAAATTGCCGTGAACGGAAAACCCTACTATTTTTCCAAGGGATTGTTCCGTTCGGGTTATCAGAAAATCAACGGTAAGAAATACTACTATAACTCAAAGGGCGAGGTTGTTAAAAACACAATTGTCGGTTCAAAGAGAGAAGGTTGGTACTATGCCGACAAGAACGGTGTTTGTTGTGAAAGCGAAGAAATGCGTCTTGCCGCAGAATATATGATGACTTATTGCAAGGGCAATACTCTTAATGAAAGAATGAAGACAGGCTTCTTGTATATGGCAAAGAACTTCCCGTACCACCGTACCTATGACCACCCGAAGAAAGCCGCTGATTTGCCTGCACTTGCAATTGACCTATTTAAGAATAAAAAAGGCAATTGCTTTAGATATGCTGCTGCTTTTGCCTGCACGGCGAGAATCGCAGGTTATCGCTCAAGAGTTGTAATTGGCGATACGCTCGGCAGTCCTCACGGCTGGGTAGAGGTGCTTGTCAACGGAAAATGGCTCATCTGTGATCCCGATGCACAGCTTCCGGGTTATAAGGTTCCCGACTACAACCCATATATGATGAAAAAGCATTATTGGACTCTTAATCCTCATGTAAAATGTGAGGTAACAATTGAGAACGGCAAGGCCGTTTGGAAATGATGATGTGAATATATTAAATTTATTAAGTTAAAGCTAATGATTTTTGGCAAATTCTTGACTTATATGGAATAAATTTGTATAATTATTACATCGTTGTGAGAGGAAAAATAAATAGTTGTAATCCTCGATTTGCAATGTGAATCGAGGATTATTTTTTAATTTTAAAAACGGAGGGTATTTTATGAAAAGAAAATTTTTCAAATCAGCCGCTGTAATCCTTGCTTTAACAATGGCTTTTTCAGGTATTCCTGCAAGTGCATATGCACTTGAAACAGGCAAAAATGCTGTTGAAGCGTCGGCTGCATCAGATGTAACGGTTCCGGTTGAACCGACAACAGCAATTTATCCGACAGATTCGGTTGAACCGACAACAACAGTTTATCCGACAGGTCCCATTGAACCGACAATTCCGGTTTATCCGACTCAGCCTGTTGAACCGACAGAACCGGTAATTGTAAATTATCCTGAAATTACAGGCTTTTCAAACACTGCAAAAGGTACAAAGATAAGCTGGAGCAAGTACAATTCAGCGGTTAAGTACAGGGTATATGTCCGTAAAGGAAGCTCTTGGAGCCGCATTGGAGAAACAACGGGTGCAAGCCTTACACACAATTCTCTTAAAAACAACACAACATATGTTTATACCGTAAGAGCGTTGGATAAAAAGAATAATTTCGTAAGCGACTTCAATCGGGACGGCTATTCAAATGTTTTTATTGCTCCTCCTGTTATCAGTTCAATTGAAAATGTTGACGGCGGTGTGAAAATTAAGTGGAGCAAAAACAGTTATGTTCCAAACTACCGTGTCTACAGAAAAACAAAGAACACAAGTTGGACACGCATAGGCAGTACCAAGAACGGTTCATTTACCGACAAAACTGCCGTATCAGGCACAAGCTACACATATACAGTCAGAGCGCTTGACAAGAAAGAGAAATTTATTAGCTATTTCAACGGCGGAAAAGGCATTACATATGTAAAAGCACCGATAATCACAAAGATTGAAAACACTGCAACAGGTTCAAAAATTACTTGGTCAAAGAGCAGCGGTGCGGCAAAGTACAGAGTGTACCGCCTTGAAAATAACAGTTGGAAACGACTTACTACAACTGCGTCAACAAGCTATACACACGGCAAGCTTACCAACGGCAAAAAGTATACCTACACTGTAAGGTGTCTTGATAAGAAAGGCAGATTCGTAAGCGGCTATTCAAAAACAGGAAAAACAAATCTTTTCCTTGCACCGCCTGCAATTTCAAGCATATCAAAGGTCAAAAACGGAAATCTTATAAGCTGGAAGAAAGTTTCGGGCGCTGACGGTTACAGACTTTACAGAAAATCGTACGGCTCATCATGGAGCAGAATTGTCAGTACAACCGACAATTCATTTGTTGACACAACAGCAAAAAAGGATACAGTTGTAGCCTACACATTGCGTTGCCTTGACAAAAAGGGCAATCTCATAAGCTCGTATGTTGACAAAACAAAATATTACCGCAACGGAAAACTTGCCAACGGTACTGTTACAGTGAAAGGCAAAAAACTGAACTTTGATAAGGGTGTTCTGCGTACAGGTATGCAGACGATTAAAGGAAATAAATATTACTACAACGCATCGGGCGTTCTTCAGAAAAACGGTATCGTAGGTTCTGACAAGAGCGGCTGGTACTATGCCGATAAGAACGGCAAAATTGACTTTTCGTACAGTAACGGTATTACTCAGAACGGTAAAGACTGGAATGTAATGAGCGGCAAGGCAACAAGGGTTAAAACAAAATCCGACAAAACTCTTTTCAGAGCCTTGAAGGTAGTTGCAAAGGTTACCAATAAAAGTATGAGCAAATCGCAGAAGCTTAAGGCTTGCTTTAACTATACAAAGAATGCTTACAAGGAACTCAATCCGAGAATCCCTCATTATCACGGAAGCGATTGGCCGATAATCTACGCAAACGATATGTTTGTTGACGGTGCAGGCAACTGCTTCAGCTACGGTGCGGCATTTGCTTATATGGCAAAAGCTATCGGCTACAAAAATGTGTATTGCTGCAACAGCGGCGGTCACGGCTGGGCAGAGGTTGACGGCTTGGTTTATGATCCTGAGTGGAGCAGACATCACGCCAGAGATTACTATGCGCTTAGTTATAACACGAAATTAGACCAGAATTACAAGGCAGCCATTGCAGCCGGATATTCATGGATGCATGTAAAAATATAGTTATTTGGTTATCGGAGACAGTAAATGGTATTTAGCTCATTAGTATTTTTATGTATTTTTCTTCCGACGGTATTTTTGCTTTACACATTAGTGCCGTCGCTGAAGTTCAGAAACGGACTTCTCATTGTTGCAAGCTTAATTTTCTATGCTTACGGCGAGCCTGTTTATGTTTTGCTGATGATATTCAGTTCACTTTTGAACTATATTTGTGCAAGGCTTGTAGCAAATGAAAACGCAAAGAGAAAATTGGTGCTTGTCCTTGCTGTTGTTATCAACCTCGGAATACTTGCCGTGTTCAAATATTCGGGATTCTTTGTAGAATCACTCAACTCGGTTACAGGACTTGCAATTCCTGTTCCGCAGATTGATTTGCCGATTGGTATTTCATTCTTTACATTTCAGGCCTTGTCCTATGTGATTGATGTTTACCGCAAAACGGTTGACGCACAGAAAAATTACCTCTATGTTCTTCTTTACATAACATTTTTTCCACAGCTTATTGCCGGTCCTATTGTTAAATATCGGGACATCAGCGAGCAGATTGTTGACAGAGAGCAGACTGTCGAAAAAATTGCAGACGGTATGCGCCGTTTTATCTGCGGACTTGCAAAGAAAGTTCTCATTGCAAACACAATGGGACAGACAGCGGACATTATTTTCAACGCAGGTGACGGTTACCTTTCCGTTGTAACGGCTTGGCTCGGTGCTTTGGCATATCTTTTCCAAATCTATTACGATTTTTCGGGTTATTCCGATATGGCAATCGGTCTTGGCAAAATGTTCGGCTTTGACTTTAAGGAAAACTTCAACTATCCTTACGGTGCGGTAAGCGTTAAGGATTTCTGGAGAAAGTGGCATATTTCGCTTTCAACATGGTTTAAGGAATATCTTTACATTCCTCTCGGCGGCAACCGAAAGGGCAGGATGAGAGCTGTGCTAAACAGACTTATTGTTTTCTTCTGCACAGGTCTTTGGCACGGTGCAAGCTGGACATTTGTAATTTGGGGTCTGTATCATGGCGTGTTCCTTCTTCTTGAAGAGTTTATACCGATTCTCGGCAGACTTCCGAAAGTTATAAATCACATCTACGCATTGCTTGCCGTAACAGTCGGCTTCGTAATATTCAGAGCCGACACCATCGGTCAGGGCTTTGACTTTATCGGTAATATGTTTGCCGGCTTTAATATCACAGACAAGTCGCTTTCGCTTGCCCTCACTCAGCTCACACCGTGGTTTATAGTTATTCTTGTTGCTGCGATTATAGGCTGTGCCCCAATCAAACCGATTGCGGATAAGTTTAGAATCAACGGTTCAGCGGCTGCGCTTGTCGGCAAAAAGCAGAGCGTGGCTCAAACAGTACTGTATGTGCTTGCATTTGCCCTGCTCATATGGTGCATAATCAGATTGTCGGGAACTTCCTACAATCCGTTCATCTATTTCAGATTTTAAGGAGGCGGCAATATGAAGAAAAAAGTATTTTCTGTAATTTTTACAACCGCCTGTCTTTTGTGTTGTGTTATTCCGTTTGCAGGAATGATTGTTGCTCCGAGCAACGAGGCAATCGGTAATGAACAGCAGACAAAGCTGCCGTCAGTCAAAACCGAAAACGGCAGCTTTAACGAAGAGTATCTTCAACAGCTTGGCGATTACTTTTCAACCCATTACGCATTAAGACCGCAGATAATGTCGGCTGATGCGGAAATTCAGTCAAAGGTTTTCGGTGTATCAAATGTTGACACGGTTACTGCCGGAAATGACAACTGGCTTTTCTATTCTGCAACGCTTGATAACTATCTCGGCAGAAATTTGATGTCGGGTCGTGCTTTGTTCAACACAAGGCATAACCTTGAGATTACTCAAAATTATCTCACGGAAAAGAATGTTAATTTTTTGTTTACGGTTGCTCCAAACAAAAATACCCTCTATTCAGAAAATATGCCTTACTACTACGGCAAAAAAGAAAGTTCCGAAAGTAATCTTAAAAATTTCACATCCTCACTCAAGGACAGCAAGCTGAACTATTGTGATTTGCTGACAAAATTGAAAAGCTGTGACGAAACGCTTTACCTTGAACAGGATTCACACTGGAACAATAAGGGCGCGTTGATTGCGTACAACGAGATTCTTGACAAGCTCGGCAAAGCTCATGAAACCTATGAGAATGCGGCGGCAAACAGATCGAAAAATTTTTACGGCGACCTTGGCAATATGCTTTATCCGTCAACACAACAGCCGGAGTATAATTTTGATTTTGATATCAATCAGACCTATTCATATGTTACCCCGACAAAGAGTGTTGAGGAGGCTATGATTGCAACTCAGAATGATAAGGCAACAGGCAATTTGTTTATGTATCGTGACTCATTCGGCAACGCACTTTTGCCTTACTTTGCAAATGCCTACAACTCGGCATATTTTACAAAGGCATTCCCGATTAACCTCTCGCTTGAGGTTATGTCGAGAAACAGCGATACTGTTGTTTTTGAAATTGCAGAGAGAAATCTCATTTGGTTTGCACAGAATCCGCCGGTTCTTCCTGCAAGAGAGTTTACGATTCCGAAAAACTCAAAGGCTGTTGACAACAAGTTTACGGTTGATGCGAAAATTTCGGAAGTCAATATGCAGTATGTCAATGTTTCGGGCAGTGTTGATAAAGAGCTTTGCAAGGATAACAGTGAAATTATTGTTCTTGTAAAAGACAACAACGGTGGTCAAAGAGCATTTGAGGCATTTACTACATCAAATGATAAAACGGATTACGGTTATCAGGCATATATCCCTACGGAATATATGAACCCCGATTCGGTTGATGTCAGCATAGTAATAAAAAACGGCAGTGAATATCTTAAAACTGCAACAAAAACAGCAGATATTCAGCAAGCCGATATTTAATATGATATTATACAGGAGAGATTAAAATGAAAAGAAAGCCAATATCAGTTTTAGGCGTAATTGCTTTGGTTCTTGCAATTTGTGCAACGATGTTTTGCGTGTCAGGCTGCGGGTCTGATGTAAAGGTTAAAATTAACGATTCAGGCGTTACAACCGAGGCAGACGGTAACACGGATATGACTGTAAAAGAAATACTCGAAAAGGCTGAAATCAAGCTTGGCGATAAGGACGAAACAGAGCCAAAGGCTGATGAAAAGCTTGGCGACAAGACAGAAATCACAGTAAAGCGTTATGCAAAGGTAACCGTTAAAAACGGCAGTGATGAAAAGACAGTTGAGCTTGTAGGCGGTACTGTTGAGGATGCTGTTAAGAAGGCAGGTTTTAAGCTTGATGACAGTGTATCATGCGATGCTGACAAGACATCATACCTCAAGGACGGTATGACAATTACTCTTACAAACAGCATTGAAGTGAGTCTTACAGTTGACGGAAAAACAACCAAGTGCAAAACTCAGGCTGAAACAGTAAAGGCATTTCTTGAGGAGCAGAAAGTAAATCTCGGCAAGGATGATGAAGTTTCACCAAAGCTTGATGAGAAAATCAAGGACGGTTCCAAGGTTGTTGTTAAGCGTGTTGAGTACAAGACAAAAACCGAAAAGGTAAGCGTTGACTACAAGACGGAAGAACAGGAAAGCAGTTCGCTTGCGTCGGGAGAAACTCAGGTTACGCAGGAAGGCGTAAAGGGCGAAAAGACTGTAACATACAAGGTTAAGTATGTTGACGGCAAGGAAAAGTCAAAGGAAAAGACAAGTGAAAAGGTTACAAAAGAGCCTGTAAATAAGATTGTAACCGTAGGTACAGCGGTACAGAGCAGTGCTGTTGAAGCTCCTCAGCAGTCACAGCAGTCACAGCAGACACAGCAGTCGCAGAAACCACAGCAGAGCAGCAGTGCTCAGTCAAGTCAGGCTTCACAGGGCAAGACGGTTGTTTCAAAGCAGGCAGTGTACGATTGTGACGGTTCAGGTCACGGTTACTATGTAATCAAATGGTCTGACGGCACAGAAACATACGAAGAATTTTAATAAATTACAAATACAAGCAGCTCCCAAAAGGGGGCTGCTTGTATATTTGTTATTGATATTTAATATGCACTGCTATATAATTGAATTACAAGTCAGTTTTTATATTGGGAGGTGATTATTATGCCGTTGCAGATTGTTCGGAATGATATAACTAAGATGAAATGTGACGCAATTGTTAATGCGGCGAACAGTTCGTTGCTTGGCGGAGGCGGTGTTGACGGTGCGATTCACCGTGCGGCGGGGCACGAATTGCTTAATGAATGCAGAAAACTTGGCGGCTGCAGAACGGGTGAGGCGAAAATTACGGGTGCGTACAAACTGCCCTGCAAGTATGTTATTCACACGGTCGGCCCTGTATGGCAAGGCGGAAATTATCATGAGGAAGAACTGCTTTCGTCATGTTATCGTAACTCGTTGCAGCTTGCAAAGGCTTATGAATGCGAATCGGTTGCCTTTCCTTTGATTTCATCGGGGGTTTACGGCTATCCGAAAGAACAGGCATTACAGGTGGCAATCAACGAAATCTGTAAATTTCTTGCAGACAACGATATGCTCGTTTATATTGTTGTGTTTGACAAAGACGGATTCCGTGTCAGCAAAAAGCTTGTTCGTGATATTGCCGAATACATTGACGAACACTATGTTGAAACGCACTATTCCGAAAACCGAAGTCGTGGATTATCCCGTCTTTTAAGACAGCCGGAGACTTATCCAATGCAAACCGCAGCTTTGAATTTAGCTGATGTTGTAAATCAGCTTGATGAAAGCTTTTCTCAGATGCTTTTGCGTAAAATTGACGAAAAAGGTCTTACGGATTCTCAGTGTTATAAAAAGGCGAATGTTGACCGCAAGCTGTTTTCTAAAATAAGAAACAATGTCAACTATAAACCTAAGAAAACTACCGCAATTGCCTTTGCTGTTGCACTTGAACTGTCGCTTGATGAAACTAAAGAAATGCTCCAAAAGGCCGGCTATGCACTTTCACACTCGAATAAATTTGATGTTATCATTGAATATTTTATTCAAAAGGGTGAGTATGATATTTTTACTGTAAACGAGGCTTTATTTGAATTTGACCAGGTTTTGTTGGGTCAGTAAATGTCGCATTTCAGGCGACCATATGTTATCCCGAAAGTTGTATGATTAAGTCAAGATAAAAAACTTAATTACTTTTGGAGGTAACAACTATGAAAAACAACATTACAGAATTGGTATTCATTCTTGACAGAAGCGGTTCAATGTCAGGACTTGAACAGGACACAATCGGCGGATTTAATTCGCTCATTGAAAAGCAACGCAGACAGAACGGCAAGTGCTATGTTTCAACCGTATTGTTTGATCACGAAACCGAGGTTCTTCACGACAGGGTTGAATTGTCTGAAATTTCAAAAATGACTGAAAATGATTATACGGTTCGTGGCTCAACTGCACTCATTGACGCTATCGGCGGTGCAATTCATCACATTGGCAACATTCATAAGTATGCAAGAGAAGAAGATGTTCCCGAACACACCTTGTTTGTGATTATGACCGACGGAATGGAAAATGCGAGCCGTATCTATTCAAGCAATAAGGTCAAGAAAATGATTGAGCGTCAGAAAAATCGCTACGGCTGGGAATTTCTTTTTATCGGAGCTAACATTGATTCCGTTGAAACCGCAAAGCATTTTGGAATCAATTCCGACCGCTCCGTTAATTATCACGCTGACGGTCAGGGTACGGCTGTTGTTTTTGACGCAGTATCGAAAACCGTGTGCAATTTCAGAAAAAGCAGACCGCTTTCATCGTCTTGGAGCGATGAGATAGACAAGGACTACGAAAGCAGAAAATAAGAGGCAAATTAGTTTTAATTTCTGCATTTATACTATAAACAAAAGACCTATATTTACTTTAGAATAAGTAAATGTAGGTCAAATTTATTGAAGTCACATTGGAAAGAATCAATCTTTTTATACTTGAAATTACTTTTAATGCATTTTGGCATTTTTGTGAGTTCATTTTTTACAAACCAAATTTTATGATTTGGGTCAACTTTGTCTGCAATTTCATTTTTGTTTATACATTCAACATTTTCAAATGCCTCAAACCAGTTTTCTTTGTAGGTGCAAAGGTGGGTGTTGTTCGGATAATAATACGACATAATTCCAAATGCACTGTCGCAGTAAACAAAAGTGTCTGATTCTGACTGTTGAGAACTGAATCTTTCACGAAAATTTGTCATTGACGGATTATATTCAAACAATCCTGTTGCAACAAGACAGCCGATATTTACAACGCAAAGCAGGGTGCATATTACTTTGCTCGGCTTTGGTTTTATATCTTTTACGCCGAAAGCAACGAGAATTGCAAAGATACCGAGAATTACAACGCTGTATCTTGCAATGTAAAACGGGCGTATAAAAACGGTTACGAACAACCCGATTATTTGAATCCCCATAACGCAGACATCTGCGAAAATTATACACAATTTTCGGTTGCTCTTTTTCATAAGAACAAGTGCAGATACTGCTATGCCCGATATGAATACAATTACAGACAACGGTTCAACTCCGCTGAGCCAAAAATTACTTGAGGCTGATTTTGTTTGATTTAAAAGAGGAATTATCCAAAATGAATATCCTGCCACCATAATAAGGTCTGCAATAATAACACGCTTGAACAAATTTCTGTCTTTAATGAGCAGATATATATTTGCAAAAGCAAAGATAATTGCAACTGCAAGAAGTGCGTAGATGTGATTGTATGCAGCCCCAAGTCCTGCTATAGCAAATAAAATGCAGTGATGAAACTTTTTGTTTGCTATAAAAAGCAGGGACTCAATAAAGCATAATGTAACAAAAAATATGCTCCATGAGTATGACCTTTGCTGAACGCTGAAATAGAGCATCATTGGCACAGCTCCGACAGTCAGCATATAAATTATTGATGTTTTACTGCCGTAGTGCTTTTTTATGATTGTGCATCCCAAAAACAGCGTTGCAATGTAACCGATTGCCGAAAATATTTTTGTTGCTGTTATTGAGTATCCAAAGATGTAACAAAATGTTTTCAGCGACAAAAAATACAGCGGTGGGTGCATATCGGATTTCAGAATATTGATTATGTCTGAATAATTGTGCTGAATCAGCGACAGCGTGTACGCCTCGTCAAACCATATATTGTCATTAAATATAAGTGTCAGGGAAAACAATGACAAAACGGCAAATATGATATATACCGTATGATTTGCTCTGACTTTTAATTTGTGCATCATAATATCTCCGTTTCTGAGTTTATAGGATAATTTTACCATTACAGGGCTATAAATTCAAGATTAACGGAAAACGGTCTGTCTGTGATAAGTGTTTTACACACCTGAAAAGCTGAGAACTTTTTCGACTGATTTTGAATACACTTTCCATTCCTCCTGCTTTTCTTTAAGGTGTTTTGTGCCTTTGCGGGTGAGGTGGTAGTATTTACGCTTTCTGCCGTCAAATTCTTCCCAGTAGCTTTCAAGCAGATTTTCTTCTTCAAGTGCGTGAAGAATGGGGTAGAGAGTACCCTCTTTAAGCTCAAACACGCTCTCGCTCTGCAACTCAAGCTCTTTAATAATTTTGTATCCGTACATATCGTTTTTCTTTAAAACGCTCATAACAAGCATTGCTGTACTGCCTTTGATAAGTTCTTTACTGATTTTCATTTTATTTGCTCCTTTCCGATTAGCTCCGAATGAAAAAATTAAATCCGGTATCGTATTCTTTTTCATGTTCAATAGGTTCGCATATCTCGGATATTTTACCGTCCGAAACACTTATGTCAATGGTTTTGTATGTTTGGCCTTTTTTGTCGATAACAAATGTCATACAGGGGTACAGACTGTATTTCGGGTTTCCGAGATTATCATTAGCATAGTATATTTTTGAGATTGCCGAAGCCTTATAGATAAGAGATTTTTTGTATAATTTACTGATTGAATCTCCAACCTTTAGCTTATTTATTGCGTCAACCTCTTTCGTGGTTAATAACAAATCGTCATAGAAAATTGATGTGTTTAAAGCGTTATAATCAAAAGATAAATACATATTGCAATTGATGTCTTTGACTGAAATCATATTGCCGTTATGCCGATATACGTACTCTTTGTCTGAAGAATCAGATGTCGGCTGTTTGCCGTATTTGAAATTCAGTTGAAAGTCAAGTCCGTTTGCTTTTGCATTGTCCAAAAATTCATTGCTTGTGGTTTTTAGATTGGCATTCACCACAAAATCAATTATTTTTTCTCTTTCGGCAAGAATTTCGGTAGATTTTGAATTTATCTCTACTCTTGAAATAACCGCACAAATTCCCATGATAAGAAAATTGACAGAGAGAAATACAATGAAAATATTTTTGAATACTTTAGTTATTTTCAGATGAATTTTTCTGCCTTTCATCCGCTCGTTTCCTCTGATTTTAATCAGAACCGCAATTGCCCACAGCAACAACAGTGCCATAACTATAAAAGGAATTGCCGTGTAGCACCACTCATTGACTGCCGAATACTCAATATTTTCATATGCAAACAGACTGTCAATATACGCAATCGGACCTTTTGTGATGATAGTCATAATCGTATAAACCGCAGGTTGGAAGATTGACGAAAATTTGATTATAAGAAGAAATGAGCCTTGCAATGTTATTGAGATTGCAGACATTAAAACCTGAAAGCCGAGCGATATTATGATGAAGATTGCAACCGATTTATGACTTTTCTTTTGACTGTAAATTATCATCAGCACATATGCGGTAAGAATTATCAGCGACCAAAAATCAAACATTGCGTAATGCGTCAAGTTTGAATATTCTGCAACATAGCAGAATAGAGGTGATGCGTTTACAGTTGCCATAAAAAGTGCGACAACTGCCACAAGACAAATGAATGTGAATACTCCACGATATTTATTTTGGTGAAGAGCATTCAATGGCACGGCGGTGTCATCTGGATTGCCCATTTCCTCGGTGGCACGCTTTTCAGCATCTTCTTTTGAATAGCCAATGTCAATATAGTAGTCGATTTTATCAAGCAAGTGCGATTCAAGCTCGGCTGTAATTAGCTTTCGGGAGTGCTTGTCGCTAATTTGTTCGGCAACCTTTTCTATAAAACCGTTAGTCATAATATCCCTCCTTTTTACAATTTTAAATTTACCAATAATTCGAATTGGTTACAACACCGTTTTTAATAGTTAATTCTCTAAAACAGGAATAATTATTTTCAATTGAAATGTTTTTATCATAAACATCTACTGAGAAATTGATTATAATTTCTGTTTCTTTCTTATCCTCGTAATATGTTTTTTCTATTATATCAGCATATTTAAGTAAGTCTGAATTTTTGATGTAGTCAAAAGATGTGCCTATATCAATATTTTTGATTTTGTTTGCGTCGGATAAAATTTCAGGTGTGTTATCATATGTGTGAGAATAGGTATCGTAATATGTAAGACTTGTGTAAATTCCGTCTTTTCCGTCATCATTTTCATATGTGGATGATCTTAAAACAAAACTGCCGCCTATGTCATAATAATCACAGTATTTTTCATCTTCGTCAAAGCTTTTTTCATATAGATAATAACCGTCGTTTTCGATACTGTCTGCTAAATTTGATAAATTATTTTTTAAATTAGTATCAAAAACATAATCAATCATTTCCTGTTTTTTCGACGAATAAGTGTTGTTTGAAACTAAATTTTTAATTCCGACAAAAGCCGTTGAACAGGAAACTATAATCAGGTTCAATACTATAATTATTGTCATTGCTTTTTCAAAAATTTTAAGATATAAATTTCCTGACTTAGTGTTAGTCATTTGTTCTTTTCTCAAAATGTTGAAGAAGAGAATAGTTGACCATAGTATAAATATCGCACAAAGAATATACGGCATTATTTCGTAGCAGAAATTACCTAACACACTGTATCTGGCAGGGGCTGCCGTGAAAATACACTTTAAATATGCCGGAAATCCTTCTGCAAATATTTTTATCACGGAGTAGAAGAACGGTTGATAGACACAGACCATATTTAGCGGTTCGTCATTAGATAAACCCGAAGAAGCTTCTTCAACAGACGGTGCTATCAGTTGCAGGCAAAAAGAAATTACTACCAACACGGGAATTATTTTTTCATTTTTCTTGTGTGCGTAAATCAGCATAACAGGGTATGCAACTACATAACCGAGTGAAATAAAATCCAGCCAAATTCTGTGCGAAAAAGCTAAGCTACTTAATGTGTAGTGAAAATCCGTGAAGAATTTATATGAAAAAATGAACATCAACAAAAGCAGACAAGCACATATAATTATCGGCACGGCACGATGCTTTTTGTGATGCAAAGAATTAAGCGGAACAGCCGTGTCTTCGGGATTGCCCATTTCTTCGGTAGCACGCTTTTCGGCTTCTTCTTTTGAATAGCCAATGTCAACATAATAGTCGATTTTATCAAGCAAGTGCGATTTAAGTTCCGCAGTGATTAGCTTTCGGGAGCGTTCGTCTGCAATTTGCTCTGCAACTTTTTCAAGAAATTTATTCTTCATATTATCCCTCCCATTTCTATAATACCTCGCAGTTCTATATACATAGATTGTCTATGTATATAGAATAATACATTTTTAAAGCATAGTCAAGGGGGGAGGTAAAAATTTTTGAGTGGAATTTTATAATAAATCAAATTATATAAAAGCCGCAAAGCTATTGTCATACAGTAGCGGCGAACAAGGTTCGCCGCTACAAATGAATACATAATTTCCATAATATCAAAACATTTTTGTAAAACATAAAATTTCATCAAGGCGGGCGTCCAATGAACGCCCCTACAGAATTGATACAGAAAAACACGGCTTGT
>ULVQ01018826.1_pt1 | contig 13769 bp, 9 predicted proteins | sample 1959591 | NCBI WGS metagenome assembly ULVQ01 (sample SAMEA4835790, study PRJEB28245) | human gut metagenome | biome: gut microbiome; material: fecal sample | place: Denmark | collected 2008
ACGCCTGTCGGACGCGCTGGGGCTGCCCGCATATCTGGAACACGACGTCTGCGCCATGGCGCTGCATCAGCGAAGCACTGGGCAGAGCCGGAACTTTATGCTGCTGTTCATTGACATCGGCATCGGCGCGGCCATTGTGTCCGGCGGGGAGCTGCTGGGGAATTTTACCGGCGAGCTGGGTCACACCACCATCCGCTTCGACGGGCGGCTGTGCGCCTGCGGCAACCGGGGGTGTCTGGAAACCTACGCCTCGATCCCGGCGCTGCTGGAGGGTTCCGGCTTCCGGGACTGGTTCGACCTCGTTGACCATGCAGACGACCCGGAAGCGCAAAAACTTCTCAATCAGGAAGCGGTGTATCTGTCGGCAGGCTTAATTAACCTGTTGAATCTGATCCCCGTGGACAGTATTTATCTCGCGGGGGACATCTGCTGTCGGCACGAGCTTCTGATCGGGCGGCTCCAGCGGGAGATTGGCGCGAAAGCGCTGTACCGGGGCAGGAATGACACCCGCATTCTCCCGGTGGCGGACACTCCCAACATGGGCGTCCTGTCGGCGGCGGAAGTGGTTTTTTCGAGATTTTTTACGGTGTAATCAGGGATATGACCAGATTGGCCGCTCCCGCCAGCAGCATCACCAGAATGGGACTGAGCTTTGTCCTCCGCAGGAGCAGAAACGCCGCGGCGAACAGGGCGACCATATTCCAGTTCGTGCCGGAAAGACGGATCGCGCCGCTCCAGAAGGCATTGCGCAGAATCAGCACCCCCGCCGAAGCGATCATGGCGACCACTGCCGGACGCAGTGAGCCGAGAACGCTCTGCAAGACCGCGATATTGCGGTACTTTAGGTAGAGCTTTGCAATCAGCGTCACCAGAATGCAGGCGGGGAGAATGCAGCCAGCGGTAGCCACCAGTGCCCCCGGAACACCGGCGATTTTCGTTCCCACGAAGGTTGCGGAGTTGACGGCGATAGGGCCGGGGGTCATTTCCGCGATGGTCACGAGATCGGTAAATTCGCTCATGGACAGCCACTGGTGCTCGGTGACGATCTGTGCCTGAATGAGCGGCAGGGCGGCGTAGCCGCCGCCGAAGCTCAGCGCGCCGATTTGCAGGAAGCTGAGGAACAGCTGTAAATAGATCATTGGGCGTTCCTCCTTTGCTGGACGACCGTTCGGACGACGCCGATGGCGATACAGGCCAGAATGATATACACCGCGTTGACCTTGTAAACGTAGGTCGCCACGAATGCGGTTAACATAACAACTATAGAGAGGACGGATTTCTGTTTCAGGACGCCGCCGCCCATGTCCAGCACCACGGACGCGATGACTGCGCCCACACCGGCCTGCATACCCGAAAGGACGCTGCTGACAATATAGTTGTCCCGGAACAGCTCGTAAAAGTAGGAGATTACCGTAATAACGAGAAACGGCGGGATGATGGTCGCAACAATGGCGGTAACAGCGCCGAGGACACCCGCCAGCTTGAAGCCCACCACGATCGCCCCGTTGACGGCGATGGCTCCGGGGGCGGACTGAGCAATGGCAATGAGATCCAGCATCTCATCCTCCTGAATCCAGTGCAGCTCATCCACAAATTTCTGCTTCATCAGCGTGACGATAACATAGCCGCCGCCGAAGGTAAACGTGCTTAAGTACAGCGTGGAAAGAAACAGTTTCGCCAGAATTTTCTTTTTGTCAGTCATACTTCTACCTCCTCATGCCCCCAGTTTACCAGCACTTGACTTATTTGTAAAATAGAATTATGATATGAAATACATATAAAAAACGATATGAATGGGGGGACGGCTATGACGCTGCGGCATATGAAGATTCTGGTGGAGGTCTACCGCCAGAACAGCGTGACGAAGGCGGCGCAGGCGCTGCATCTGTCCCAGCCCTCGGTGAGTCTGGCGCTGCGGGAATTGGAGGATTACTACGGCGTGACGCTGTTCGAGCGGGTGGGACGCCGGATATCCCCCACGGAGTGCGGCCGGGAATTTTACGGCTACGCCGTCCATGTGGTGTCGCTGATGGATGAGCTGGAAACCCGGATGCGCAACTGGGACGCCATCGGCACCGTCCGCATCGGGGCGACGGTCACCATCGGCACCTATCTTCTGCCGGAGCTGGTGCGGCGGTATCAGGCGGAATTCCCGGCGCTGCACGTAGACGTGCAGGTATGCCGCGCCAGTCAGGTGGAGCAGCTGGTTCTTGACAACCGCATCGATCTGGGGCTGATCGAGACCCAGCCGGAGCACGAAGAGCTGGTAGCCGTCCCCTTTTCCCGGGACGAGCTGCAAGCCATCGTGCCGCCGGACTCCCCGCTCGCGGGGCGGGGGAAAGTGACCATTCAGGAGCTGGCGCAGTTTCCCTTTCTGATGCGGGAGCCGGGGAGTGCCGGAAGAAAGGCGCTGGACGGGTATCTCGCGCTGCACCGGCTCTCGGTGCAGCCCGCCTGGGAGAGCGTCAGCACGCAGGCGCTGATCAAGGCCGTTGTGGAAGGGCTGGGCGTGGCGGTACTGCCGAAACTCCTGATCCAGCAGGACGTTGCCAGCGGCAATGTGGTGCCGCTTACGCTGAAAGAGCCGCTGCGGCGAACTCTGAATATTGTCTACCACAAGCGGAAATATCTCTCCGAGAGTATGCAGCGCTTCATCGCGCTGTGCCGGGAGACGGGGGAACAGTAAATGACACGGTGCAGTCCCGGTAAAAGGGACTGCACCGTGTTTGACTTAATGCATTTCTTCAATGTGGTAGATGTAATCCAGCGAGGACAGCGCCTCGATGATCTCCACGTGGGTCTTGTATTTCTTGAGTTCCTGCGAGCAGATGGTCAACGAAACGGAATACACACTCAGCCCGGAACCGGCGTAGGCCTGATTGGCTTCGATGTCGTCGATGCGCAGGCCCAGACGGCGGCTCACCGTGACGAAATCCCGCAGATACGAGCTGCTTTTCAGCTCCATGTGGACTTCAAAGTGGTTGGAGCGGTTTTTCAGGTACGCTTCAAAGGCAGGGAAGCCCGCAAGGATGCACAGCAGGAAAACGTACACGATCAGCGTCAGGGCATACAGCCCCGCGCCGGTGGCGAAGCCCAGAATGCAGCAGCTCACCAGTCCCGCCGAGGTGGTCAGTCCCTTGATCTGCCCCCGGGAGGAATAGAGAATGGAATTGGCGCTGACGGAGGTGACGGCCAGCAGCGTTGCCGCCGACAGCAGCGGCAGCTTGCAGCCCAGAAGCACGTATACGTATTGATCCAGCAGCATGGACACCGTGGCGGAGAAGGCCGCAAGCACGAAGGTGCGCAGACCGGCGCTGTGCCGCTTGCTGGAGCGCTCACAGCCGATGGAGGCCGCCAGCGCCACGATCAGCGCGATGCGCAGGAGTGCCGAGCCGAGATTCAGACCCGCGCTCCAGGCACCAAGCAGACCCGCAATGGGATCCTCTATGGACAGTAGTTCCTTCATTTCCGTTTTCCCCCCGGCATGGCGGTGTTGGCTTTCCCCGGCGTCCCGAAGAACGCCTCCATCTGGGCGGAATGCTCCGCCGCGGCTTCGGTGAATGCCTGTTCGTCCTCGTAATAGGGGTTGTTGTGCTTGGGCAGCTCCTGCTGAATGGCCTGAATCCGCTCAATCAGCAGCTCCACCTCGGACTTTGGCGGCTGCCCCGGCTCCGTAGCCGGAATGGGCGCAAGGTCTTCCAGCTTGTTGGAGTAGGAGCCGGACAGGTACAGCGACAGCTTGGCGCAGGCGGGGCCGATCAGTTCGTAAAGCACGCTGGATGCCAGAATGATGGTCTCCAGCGCGTTGCCCACCTCGCCGCCCAGCGTCCGCGCGCCGGTGGCCGCCAGACCGATGGCCACGCCCGCCTGGGGAATCAGGGCAAGCCCCAGAAAATTGCGAACCTTTTTGTCCTTCTTCGTCACAAGGCAGCCGAGGAACGCACCGGCATACTTGCCCATGATACGCACCAGAAAATAGAGGATACCGACCACTACCAGCGGCGTTGTGCCGATGCTCTCGGAGTTGTCAACCAGCGCATCCAAATCAAAGTTCAGCCCGGAACGCACGAAGAACAGCAGCAGAATAGGGGGGCTGAAATAGTTGAGCTGCTGGAACAGCCGCTTGTCGTCGGTGAGGTTTATGTAGACCATGCCCATGGACATGCACCCCAGCAGCGGGGAAACGTCCAGCATGGCGCAGATGCCGCAGAAGGCGAACAGCAGGGCGATGGAGACGATGAGCCGGTTATCCGTGGAGCGCTTGTGGAGCAGCAGCTTCAGGAAGAAGCCGAAGCCCCCGCCCAGCAGAAGCACCAGCGCGTTGATGGCCAACGGCTTCAGCACGGCGCCGGCATGGAACGCACCGGTGGCCGAAGCCAGCGCTACGGAAATGGCGATGCTGTAGGCCACCAGTCCAACCACATCGTCCAGCGCCACCACCTGCAACAGGGTGTCCACAAAGTCGCCCTTGGCGTGGGTCTGGCGGATGGTCATAACGGTGGAGGCCGGTGCGGTAGCCGAAGCCAGGGCGGCAAGGACGATGGAGAAATTCAGCTCCAGTCCCAGCACGAAAAAGGTGATGATAAACACCAGCACCGAGGCGAGGATCGCCTCAAAAACCGTGATGACCATGACCTTCCCGCCGCTTTTTTTCAGCGTGTCGAATTTGAAGAATTCGCCGGTGCTGAAGGCGATAAAGGCAAGCGCGATATCGGCGATGAAATCCATACCGCCGATCACGTTTCCCGGCACCAGATTCAGGCAGTAGGGGCCGATGAGGATGCCCGCCACGATGTACGCCGTGACATTGGGCAGCCGCATCCGCTTGGTGACACGGGTAGCCGCGAAGCCGCAGATCAGCATGAGCGCGATGGAAACGATAATCACGGAGACGGTATCCGTAATATGCAGCTTTTCGTAAAATGGGGTCAGCAAAGGACAACGCTCCTTTCAATATAGTTGGTATGGAGAGGTTCAGCCGCAGGAAGACAAAGCGCGCCGCAGACCGCTCCTGTTGAATTTTTATATGATACACACAAACGGGGAAAAAATCAACCCTTATTTTTTGGAATAAATGATAAATTTCAAAATCACCGCCGGAACTGCACTGCCGGGGAGAAAAACGAACGCCCGATATCCCCCCGGGGGGCTTCTCAAATCGTCGAAAGGGGGATACAATATCGGAAAACCGACCTGGGAGAGAACATCATGGAAAACTGCGCCATTGAAGATAGGGTTGTACGCTACTGGACGATACGGTCTCATGACTTTGGAGCCGTGCGGAAAAACGAATTGGGGAGCATCATGGGGCGGCGCTGGCAGGAAGAACTGGAAGCGCGGCTGCCGCAGGGTTCGCCGCTGAACATTCTGGACGTGGGCACCGGCACCGGATTTTTTGCCATCCTCATGGCACAGCTGGGACATAAGGTGACGGGCATCGACCTGACCCCCGCCATGCTGGAGGAAGCCGCCGCCATGGCGGCGGGCCTTGGGCTGGACATTGCCTTCCGGCATATGGATGCCCAGCAGCTGGATTTCCCGGACGGCACCTTCGATGTCGTGCTCAGCCGGAATCTGACGTGGACGCTGCCGGAACCGGAGAAAGCCTACGCCGAGTGGCACCGGGTGCTGAAACCGGGCGGGCTGCTCCTGAATTTCGACGCGGACTACGCGGCGAACGTGCGCAGCGAAAGCACCCAGAACTGCTCCGTAGCGCCGGACAGCCCCTACGGCCATGTGGGCATGACGGAAGCGCTGGTGGAGGAAAACAACGCCATCACCCTGGCGCTGGACGTGGGACAGAAGCGGCCCGCGTGGGACGAAGCCGTGCTGAAAAAGGTCGGGTTTTCCCACTGCCGGACGGACTTGACGGTAGGCCGGCGGGTGCTGGGGGCGGCTGACCTTATCCACGCGCCCATGTTCGGCGTGTTTGCGCAGAAATAAATATGATTCCGGACGCCGCGGGGCTGAAAAGCCTGCGCGGCGTTGTTTTGCAGTTTTTCCATAAATTTTTATCGATTTGCAACCCCCAGGGGGGCTTCCGCCGACCTTTTTCGTGTGCTAGTATATGTCCATACAAATATACAAGTTCCCAAAATTCCCGCCGCTGTCCTGACAGTTGGCCGGGTACAGGAGGATTCCATATGAACCGGTTTGCTACTTATGAGGAAGAAAATATCCACTACTGGACGCACCGCGCCCCCGGCTACTCCGGTGTAAATCAGGAGGAACTGGCAACAGACCAGAAGCGTGTCTGGGGACGCACCATTCAGGAACGGATCGCCGCCCGTTTTCCGGGGCGGAAGCCCGGCTCCATCCGGGTGCTGGATGTAGGCACCGGCCCGGGCTTTTTCGCCATCATTCTGGCGAGAATGGGCTATCAGGTGACCGCCGTGGATTATACCGCCTCCATGCTGGAGGAAGCCCGGCGCAACGCGGGCGCTCTCGCGGACAAGATCGACTTCCACCAGATGAACGCGGAGGAGCTGATGTTCGCGGATTACAGCTTTGACGTGCTGGTCACCCGGAACGTGACATGGAATCTCCACGACCCGGAGAAGGCCTACAGCCACTGGACACGGGTCTTAGCTCCCGGCGGGCTGCTGCTGAACTTCGACGCCAACTGGTACCGGTACCTGTGGGACGAGGAAGCAGAGCTGGGTCACAAGCGGGACCGGGAGAATCTGGCCGTCTCCGACGTGCGGGACGAGAACGCCGGAACGGACGTGGACGCCATGGAGGCCATTGCCCGGAAGACCCCCCTGTCCCGGCAGCACCGTCCCCAGTGGGATCTGCGTGTCCTGAGCCGCTTTGGCATTCAGGCGAGCGCCGACGAGAACATCTGGCAGCGGGTCTGGACGAAGGAGGAGCGCATCAACAACGCCTCCACGCCCATGTTCCTCATCGAGGGGCGGAAAGCGGGACTGCTGGAAAGCTGAGGAAGCACCGGCTTCCTAAAGGGGATATCCATTTTGAACAAATATATAGGCAAGCGCTTTTTGCAGCTGATCCCGGTGCTGCTGGGCATTACCTTTCTGTCCTTCGCCATGATGCGCGCCGCAGGCAGCGACGCCATTATCGAGCTGTACGGCGACAAGGGCGCGGTGGCGCAGGAGATCATCGACGCCAAACGGGCGGAGCTGGGGCTTGACCAGCCCTTTCTGACGCAATATGGCGCATGGCTGAGAGGGCTGCTGACCGGCAATATGGGCGTCAGCTATGTTTCCGGGAAGGATGTGTTCGGGACATTTGTGTCCAAGCTCCCGGCGACGCTGCTGCTGACGGCGCTCTCCATCGGGGCGACCGTGATCATTTCCATTCCGCTGGGCATCTGGGCGGCGGTGAGGCACGACAGATTTACGGACTATTTTCTGCGGTTCTTCAGCTTTATCGGCAACAGCCTGCCGAACTTTTTTGTGGCGCTGCTGCTGATGCAGCTGTTTTCCATAAAATGGAAGCTTCTGCCCGTCATTTCCGGCGGGACAACATTGCAGAGCGCCATTCTCCCCACCCTGACCCTGGCCATTGCCATGTCCGCCAAGTATATGCGGCAGGTCAGAGCCGCGGTGCTGGAGGAACTGAACAAGGACTACGTTCTCGGCGCGGCGGCAAGAGGCGTGCGCGGGCGGGGGATTCTGTGGAAAAGCGTGCTGAAATCCGCCATGCTCACCATTCTGACCCTGCTAGCGCTGTCCATCGGCAGTTTGCTCGGCGGCACGGCCATTATTGAAAGCATCTTCATGTGGGACGGCGTGGGGAAACTGGCGGTGGACGCCATCACCATGCGGGACTACCCCCTCATTCAGGCTTATGTGGTCTGGATGGCGATCATTTACGTGATGGTGAATCTGGTCACGGACATTCTCTACCACGTCCTCGACCCGAGAATCCGACTGGGGGTGCAGGCGGGATGAAGACCGTAAAAACCTCCATAGGCACAGTCAGGCGAAACACGGTAAAAGCCCGCCTGATTCTTTTTTCCGTCCTGGCAATCGCCCTGATTGTTTGCTCCTTCTTTTCGGAGTACCTGACGCCCTATGACCCGTACCTCCAGAATCTGGACATCGCCAAGCAGGCGCCTACCAAAGCCCACCCTCTCGGAACGGACCGGTACGGCCGGGATATGCTGTCCCGGGTCATTGCCGGAAGCCGGGCGAGTATTTTTTCCACGCTTCTGCTGGTGGCCATCATCACGACCCTTGGCACGGCGGTGGGCGTGACCTGCGGCTGGGTCGGCGGCCTGACCGATACGGTGCTGATGCGCGTTTCCGACGTGTTTCTGGCGTTCCCCGGTCTGGTGTTCGCCCTCGCGGTGGCGGGAGTGCTGGGGGGCGGACTGCAAAACGCCATTATCGCACTGGCGGCGATCTCGTGGCCGAAATACGCCCGGATCGCCCGAAGCCAGACATTGGCGCAAAAAGAAACCCAGTGGATGAAGGCCGTCCGGCTGTCCGGCAGCGGCACGGGAAAGATCATCCTCAAGCACATCCTGCCCAACATCATCGGCCCCGTTCTGGTCACAGCCATGCTGGACATCGGGACTATGATGATGGAGCTGGCTGCGCTGAGTTTTCTGGGGCTGGGCGCGAAACCGCCGATCCCCGAATGGGGCAGCATGATGAGCGACACCAGAAGTCTCATGACCACCTCCCCGTGGATCACCTTCAGCCCCGGCATTGCCATTTTCATTTCGGTGATGATCTTCAACCTTCTGGGCGACACCATCCGGGACTACGCAGACCCCAAAAGCCGGAGGTAGAACATGGAAACCTTACTGAGATACGAGCATGTGGACATCGCCTATCTGGGGCAGCCTGCCGTGGAGGATGTGAGTTTTTCCCTGTCCTCCGGCGAGATCTTAGGCATTGTGGGGGAAAGCGGCAGCGGCAAATCCACCCTGATCAAAGCGGCTATGGGTCTGCTTGGCAGTGAAGGCCGCGTCACCGGGGGGAGCATCCGGTACAAGGGACGTGACCTCACCGCGCTTCCCCAAAAGGAATTACGCAAGCTCTGCGGCCCGGAGCTGGGCTATATCTTCCAGAGCGCGGGCAGCGCTTTCTGCCCCATCCGCACGGTGGGGGCGCAGCTGTATGAGGCCATGCGGGAGCATGGCAAAATTTCCAAGGCACTGTTTGAAGAACGCGCGCTGGAAATGCTGGCCAAGCTGGGCTTCGAGGATGGAAAACGGATTCTCACAAGCTACCCCTTCGAGCTTTCCGGCGGGATGCAGCAGCGGGTGGGCATTGCCGCCGCCATGCTGTTAAGCCCCGGCGTTCTGCTTGCAGATGAGCCGACCTCCGCGCTGGACGTGACCCTGCAGAAGCAGGTGGTGGAGGAAATGCGGATGGTGCAGGACACCTTCGGCACCGCCATCGTCCTCGTTGCCCACAATCTGGGTGTCATCGGCGCCATGGCCGACAACGTGCTGGTGCTGAAAGACGGAAAGACCGTGGAATACGGAAAAACCGGGGATGTTCTGACAAATCCTCAGGCAGACTATACCAGAGCGCTCCTTGCGGCCGTGCCCCGGCTCCGGAGGTGAAGACATGGAACCGATCCTGAAAGTCAGCGGCCTGACCAAAACCTTCTCCCGGCAGGGGCAGGCGGACTTTACCGCCGTGAAAAATATCAGCTTTGACCTGTTCCCCGGCGAGTGTCTCGCCATCATCGGGGAAAGCGGCAGCGGCAAAACCACCGCCGTCAACATGATCGCCCGTCTGGTGGACGTGACCTCCGGCTCCATCTTTCTGGACGGCGAGGACATCACCCGCCTGAAAGGCAAGCCGCTGCGGGAGGTCTACAGAACCATGCAGATGGTTTTCCAGACCCCGGCGGATTCCTTTGACCCCCGCCGCACTTTGGGCGACGGCATCGGCGAAAGCCTGCGCAACGCCGGACTTTCCCGAAAGGAAACCCGAGAAAAAGTGGAAGCTCTTCTGAAAGACTGCGGTCTGCCCCCGGAATATGCCGATCGCTACCCCCATCAGGTCAGCGGCGGACAGTGTCAGCGGGCGGCGATCGCCCGGGCGTTGGCCATCGCGCCCCGGCTTCTGATCTGCGACGAGATCACCTCCGCGCTGGATGTGACGGTGCAGAAGGAAATTCTGGAGCTGCTGAACACCCTGAGAACCCGACAGGGGCGCGGCCTCTCCATTCTCTTTATCTCCCACGACATTTCTCTGGTGCAGCAATTCTGCGACCGGGTACTGGTGATGTACCATGGCGAGATCGTGGAAGAAGGCACCCCGGATGAAGTCATCCGCAATCCCCAAAACGATTACACTAAACGCTTAATTGACAGCGTACTATCATGATGTTATGCCGTGACGTCCGGCAGGACATAAATAACCGAATACGAAAGGAATCCATCATGAGAAAGATCATTTCTCTTCTGCTGACTGCCTGCCTGGCAGCTGCTCTGCTGACCGGCTGCGGCGGCAAAGCCTCCGAGGGCGGCGCGGCAGCAAAAAAAACCATGGTCATCGGCGACACCACCTTCAACTCCGAAAACTGGGAAGAAACCGTTGACCCCCACCGCACCTACAACGGCTGGGCCTGCATCCGCTACGGCATCGGAGAAACGCTGGTGCATTACACCGACGCCATGGAGCTGGAACCCTGGCTGGCCACCGACTGGACAAACGACGGCGGCTGCACCTGGACGATCACTCTCCGCAGCGGCGTAAAATTCTCCTCCGGCCGGGACATGGACGGCGAAGCCGTAAAGCAGTGCCTGAACCACCTGCTGGAAAATCACGATCGCGCCCCCAGCGACACGAAGATCGTGGACGTGGCCGCCGACGGTCAGGTATTGACCGTCACCACCAGCGAGCCAAACCCTGCCCTGATGAACTATCTGGGCGACCCCTACGGCTGCATCATCGATGTGGACGCGTCGGATTTTGAAAACGGCATTGTCGCCGGTACCGGCCCCTACGTTGTAAAGGAGCTGGTCACGGACGACCATCTGACGCTGACCCCCAACACCCGGTATTGGAACGGCACGCCCAAACTGGACGAGCTGACCATCCGCACCCTTAGTAACGGCGACACCCTCTCCGCTGCCCTACAGGCCGGGGATATTGACGCCGCCTACGGCATGGCCTATGAGGCTTACCCCAATTTTGAAAACGGCGGTTATCAGTTCTCCGCCATCCAGACCTCCCGCGCCTTCTTCGGCTCCATGAACATGACCAGTCCCATCATGCAGGACACCGCCGTCCGCAGGGCAATCGCCATGGGCATCAACAAGGAGGGCTTTGTGAAGACCCTCTTGGACGGCCACGGCGTCGCGGCCAACGGTGCGTTCCCCGACGGCTTCTCCACCTTCGGCGGCGAGAACGTCACGGCGGAAGCCTACGACCCCGAGGGCGCGAAGGCGGTTCTGGAGGAAGCGGGCTGGGTGGATTCCGACGGCGACGGCATCCGGGAAAAGGACGGCGTGAAGCTGACCGTCCGCTGGCTGACCTACCCCTCCCGTCAGGAGCTGCCCCTGCTGGCCGAGTCCGCCCAGGCGTCCCTCAAAGAGATCGGCATGGACGTGGACATCAACTGCACCGCAAACCGCCGGGAGTTTCTGGCGGACATGGGCAGCTGGGATATTTACGCTTCCGCGCTGGTAACAGCTCCCTCCGGCGACCCCCAGTATTTCTTCACCACCTCCTGTGTTCCCGGCATGAGCTACAATTTTGGCGCTTATGACAATCCGGAGGTCACGGCGCTGATCGAGCAGCTGTCCCGGGAATTCGACCCCGCCAGGCGGGGCGAGATGGCGGTAACGCTTCTGCAGATGATTCTGGACGACAACGCCTACGTCTTCTGCTCCTTCCTGCAAATGAACATGATCTCCAAGGAAAACGTCAAAAACTACACCGCCCACGCCTGCGATTACTATCAGGTCACGGTTGACCTCGATATCACGTAAGGCAAAAGAAATCTCTCGACGATTGCCTCCCTTTGTGGTACAATACGGGCAGTATTGACCCAAAGGGAGGTTTTCCTATGGCCGCAGAACAGCCGAACAATGTAAAGAAGCCCCTGTGCGCCGGATTGCTCGCCCATGTGGACGCGGGGAAGACCACGCTCAGCGAGGCGATGCTCTATGAAGCCGGGGCGCGGCGCACCCTGGGGCGGGTCGATCATCAGGACGCATTCTTAGATACCCACGCGCTGGAACGCGCAAGGGGCATCACCATTTTTTCCAAACAGGCGCTGCTGGAAACGGCGCACCGCGCCGTCACCCTGGTGGACACCCCCGGCCATGTGGACTTTTCCGCCGAGGCCGAGCGCATCATGCCGGTGCTGGACTGCGCCGTGCTGGTCATCAGCGGCACCGACGGCGTGCAGGCCCACACCCTGACCCTCTGGCGGCTGCTGGAACGCTATCAGGTACCGACGTTTTTGTTTCTCAACAAGATGGACCTGCCCGGAATGGGGAAGGCGAAACTGCTGGCCGAACTGCGGCAGCAGCTCAGCCCCGCCTGTGTGGATTTCACCGCGTCCCTGGAGGAGATCGCGGAAAACGCCGCCATGTGCGACGAGGCGCTGCTGGAGAACTATCTAGAAACCGGCGGCGTCACGGCGGGGAATCTCCGGGCGCTGATTGCCGGACGGAAGCTGTTCCCATGCTGCTTCGGCTCCGGGCTGAAACTGGACGGCGTAGGGACGCTGCTGGATATTCTGGACAAATACGCCCCGGAAACGGCCTATCCCGGCGAATTCGCCGCAAAAGTCTATAAAATCTCCCGCGACCCGCAGGGGAACCGCCTGACATGGCTGAAGGTCACAGGCGGCAGTCTGAAAGTTCGCTCCGCTCTGCGTTATGTAAATCAGAAGAACGAACCGCGTGAAGAAAAAATCGTACAGCTGCGGCGGTACTCCGCCGACAAATTCACCGCCCCGGAGGAAGTTGCCGCCGGCCAGCTGGCTGCGGTGACGGGACTTTCCGAAACCTACGCGGGGCAGTCTCTGGGGGCGGAACCGGCGGGACAGCCCTACGTGCTGGAGCCGGTCATGACCTACCGGGTGAATCTGCCCGGAAGCGCTGATCCGGCGCAGGTCCTGCCCAAGCTGCGGCAGCTGGAGGAAGAAGAACCCCAGCTGCGTCTGCTCTGTGAAAACGGGCAGATCCACGTGCAGATGATGGGGCGGGTGCAGCAGGAGGTTTTCCGCAGTCTGGTGCAGCAGCGCTTCGCTCTGGACGTGACTCTCAGCGATCAGCGGATTTTCTACAAGGAAACCATTGAAAACACGGTGGAGGGCGTCGGGCATTTTGAGCCGCTGCGCCACTATGCCGAGGTGCATCTGCTGCTGGAGCCGCTGCCCGCCGGCAGCGGTCTGGTGTTCGACACCGTATGTCCCACGGACGTGCTGGATGTCAATTATCAACGGCTCATCCTGACCCATCTGGAAGAAAAAGTCCACCGGGGCGTCCTGGTGGGCGGGCCGATCACGGACATGAAGATCACGCTGCTGGTGGGCAAGGCGCACTTAAAGCACACCGAAGGCGGGGATTTCCGTCAGGCGACCTACCGGGCCGTCCGTCAGGGACTGATGCAGGCGAAATCCGTCCTGCTGGAGCCATGGTATGAATTCTGCCTGACCATGCCCACGGAGCAGATCGGCCGCGCCATCACGGACATCCGCGCCATGGGCGGCGAATTCGACGCGCCGGAGGCCGCCGGGGCGCTGTCCACGCTGAAGGGGCTTGTCCCTGCGTCGGAGATCAGGGACTACGCCGACACGCTGGCGGCCTATACGCAGGGGCTGGG